>Ga0334901_1001477_pt1 | contig 24484 bp, 19 predicted proteins | sample GraSluR3_MG_3_FD_207216 | JGI IMG/M metagenome (GOLD analysis project Ga0334901, IMG submission 207216) | Sludge microbial communities from methane-producing bioreactor in Wageningen University, Netherlands - Granular Sludge_15_08-R3 | ecosystem: Engineered > Bioreactor > Anaerobic >... | reverse complement strand
GGAGGTAATACAATTTATACAGCAGGTATATGCGCTTGAGATTACAATTTTGTTCGATATCTTCGTGTTTGAACAACTTAGCAAAATCCTGTTTGGGCAATTGAAACAAACTTTCGACCTTAAGATTCTTGCGGTTCAAAAAATCCTTGAACTCGTTGTGAATGTCAATTTGGAGATCGTCCTTCTGTTTAACATATTCGAGAACATCCTTCGGAACGAGGTTCTTGAGGTGTTTAATATCCAGATCGTACCAGTAATAGATAATTTTTTCAGTCAGGAGGACGTGAGTGTTGTTGCTCTCAATATGCACCTGCTTTCGCAGGTAATGTATCAATCTGTCTTTGCGATTGGTCATTTCGTCGATATTAGTAGTAAGATCACGGATTTCTCCCTCAGCACCAATCTCATTAAAGAATACGGGAAAAAGCCTTAACAGGTGTTTTACCTGGATATAACAGGATTCGATTCTCGAGTTGAGAAAATTACTGACATCTTTTTGAAACAGATCGGTATCAAACACAAAAACACCTTTCTGAATCAAATCAACTGTTAAAGCCGCCAGAAGGTCTTTGTAACGTAGGGGATCGATACTAATTAGAGTAAACCAAACACGAACGTTTTTAAGATGGTTTTTGTCGATACTAATCTGCCAGTTATCATCTATCTTAACCTTACCGGGACCAATAAAACCGAGATTAACTATATGATCAATACTCTCTTGAAACAGATCCTCATTATCTGTTGTAGAAATTGCTTTTCCTATTGTCAGAACACAATCTAAAACGATAGATGGATGAGTAGCCCTGAAATCATGGAGCTTTTTGAAAACAGCATTGATTATCGATCTCACCTCTTCTGAATCCATCTTATTGATCTCACTCAGGAACTTATTTAGATCCCATAAGAGGAATTCATAAATATCAGTCATCCCATCCAGACTTAAGAGATAGAAAATATACTGGATCTTATCAGATAAGACAGGAAACAGATCTTCTGCTTGCCTGTAATGACTGACAATATCCTGATAGGATGGTATCTCTGACAGTTCATTCATGGTTTTGACTCTCGCTAGACTGTTTCGAATTTTTTCATAGAAAGCATTTCCCAGAACCGGGTCCAATCGTTCATAATCATTCTGAGCAATATTGTGTGCTTTAAGCCATTCGATAGTTCCACTGCTTTTCTTCCAGTATTCGATACAGTTTTTAAAGAGTGTTCTGACAAAATCAAACATTAATTTCGCAATTCTCTCGTTTGACTCCAGGGCAAGAGCAGTTTTTCTGCATTTAGCGCAGGTATAAACAAAAAGCATATGCTCTTTCTTACTCCAGTCGAGCAGATATTTTATTGCTTCATCAATAAGATCATCTCGTTTATTTTCTGCTAATGTCTCGATAAAATCTAAGTAGTTTGTTAAAATCCGTTTTTTATGGGGTGTTTCCAGATTGAGCTTGTTAATCGTTATGAAAAGACGGAGAATCTCTTTCAGAGCTCTTGTGCTCTCTTCTAATTGCAGATAAAACCATAGGTCATTAAGAATTGTTTGCTGAAATAGATCAATAACATATTGAGCATTTAGATAGGGATGATAGAGTTCTTTAAAGAAGTTTTTCGTTCTCTGATGAATCCCGTAATACTCCTTCGATTGTTTTAGAAGCCATTCATGATTGTCAGGCAGATCATATACGTCATGTTTTGTTAAAACCAAGTTAGCTTCCAGAGCTTTAGAATCTATTGATTCCACCTTAACCTCACTAATAATGCTGTATTCGTTTAAAGTTAATACAACTAAGTTTTATTTCTAGTCGCTTTCTGTCAAGCCGTATAACTGATAACTAAAGCCAGGAAGTAAGATACTATGAAAGCTGTGTGGAGAAATGATCGTAAAAAAAAACCCACCGAAATATTAAACTATTTCGGCGGGCATTCTTTGGGGTTAGTTTATGTTAAACAGAGACTAAACTTTCTTGTGGCAGAACCACCAGTCATAGCATTTGAATTCTCCAGCTTCTGCTTTTTGCTTTCTTTCTTTAACAGCCTGAATACTGTTAGCCGGAGGGACAATAACTCTGTCTTCAAGGAATCCGTTCTTCGGCCAGTCAGCAGGCATAGCAACGCGGTTCTTATCAGCGAATTGCATCCCCTTAACTGCTCGCAGGATCTCTTCCATATTACGACCCAGTTCTTGCGGATAATAGAATATTATTCTAATAAGACCTTTGTCGTCTACGATGAATACTGCTCGGACTGTGTTGGTTCCTTTCCCGGGATGGATCAATCCCAATTTTTCTGCAACTGCCCCTGTATCGGCGATAATTGGGAACTCAATCTCAACATCGAGATTATCTTTGATCCATTCTTCCCATTTGATATGAGCAAATACTTGATCAATACTCAAACCGACTAATTCGCAATTCAATTCTCGGAATTTGGGATAAAGCTTCTGAAAAGCAACAAATTCTGTAGTACAAACGGGAGTAAAATCTCCCGGGTGGCTGAAAAGGACAAACCACTTCCCTGAGAGATCATCAGGTATGGTCATAGGTCCGCGTGTTGTTACTACCTTCATTGACGGCAAAGGATCACCAAGTAATGGCATTCCTTGTTTTTCTTCTTTTTCCATTGTCTACTCCTTTTTTTGTTATGGTTTAATTAGAAGATAAGTTATATAACGATTATGCCAAAGACTTTTTCGTCTTTTCTGAATCAAACCTGTGGTTTCATGATTTCTTCATTTAGTATCTATCCTTTAGGCTCACAAAAAGGAGGCTCATTATTAATGAGCCTCCTGTATCTATCTGTTGTGTATTCTTAATGAATGCTATTTCACTATCATCATCTTGCTGGTGTGCTGGTAGTTGTTAGTCTGCATACGAATGAAATAAATACCGGAAGACAAAGGTCTCCCCTGACTGTCTCTACCATCCCAGGTGATCTGAAATTCACCTTCAGGCTGAACACCATCGACGAATTTCTTAACTAACTGGCCGCGGATATTATATACTGCTAATTCCATTTGACCAGTCTCTCTCATGCTGAACTGAATGGTAGCAGCAGGATTGAACGGATTCATCGGATTGGGATAGGGATTACTCAATGATGTTGTATATACAGGATTAGGTATCTCCTGTTCCTGCTCAATAATAACAGTAACAGGACCGTGGAATTGATAAGTTAGATCAAGATCAACAGACTGTAACCAATAGTAATATGTCTGATCATATGCAAGATTATCATCGATAAAACTGTAGCTGTGCGTACTTGAGGTGTTAGTAGCTGGAATTATCGAATTCGTTATCCTTGTAGCTTCATTTGTCGAGCTTGTAGTTCCACGATAGATATGATAACCAATCATATTGGTCTCTGTCTGGGAAACCCATAACAGACTGACAGAATCTACATTCAGAATTGTGGCAGTGAAGGATGCCAGTTCAACCGGCAATCCCGGACAATACTCATACTCGAAGTTTACATTACGAAGGGTCGGATATCCTCTGTTTGTTCCTGGATCATTAGTCTCCCAGATATCATTGAAATCCCAATATTCATATGTGTTCTCAGCATATGGCAAATGCGACATCTCTTCAGTGGTTCTGGCAAAACCTGTTACATCTGGATTGTATGGCCAGTACCAGGGGAATTGACCGGGCGAGATATCTGCATCCCAGTAGCTATTTATGACCTGACCATAACCATAACCACCTGGAGGCCCACCAGGACCGCCGTAACCTACCAATCCACCAGGATGCTCTGCTTCACCTACGGCTATTACGATACCATTACTGTAGCAATTCTCTATTACACCGTTATTTAGATTAAGACCAACGAGAGCACCTACGTAATCTCCATAGATCGGTGTATCACATACCTTGAAACTGTTAAGTATGTGACCGTAGTTCACCCCTATCAAACCACCTACCTGCTGGTTTCCATCAACGAGACCTGTACTGTAAGACTCCTCAATCAGACTACCGTAAGCATTCATTCCAATCAAACCACCTACTTTGTCGTTATCGACAACATCACCGGCGTTATAGGATCGATATATCAAGCTATAGCCCGTTGTCCCAGGCCAAGGTGCTGTGCTTCCTACCAATCCTCCTACACGATCATTACCATAAATATTTACTTCATTATAACTGTTTTTGATCGCTGAAATAAATTGGTCATTAACTTTGTGAGTTCCATATAGCAGTCCAACAAGACCTCCGACACTCGATTCCTGAGCAATTATCCAAAAATTTGAACGCTCTGATTCAATATCACCAGCAACACTATAACAGTTTTCTATTATAGTATTGATGGCATATCCAACCAAACCACCAACTTCACTCGCCGGGGTATTGATATAAATATCTACCAATCCGACGTTTATTATGTGAGCTCCGCTGGTTACACCAAAAAGACCCTGTGGGCCTGTTGATGTATTGTGAATAAACATTCCACTGATTTCATTCTCATCGCCATCATAAGAACCTGTAAACGGATCATTTGACGTTCCTATTGGTACCCAATTGCTGACATCACTGATATCAATGTTGGCTACCTGAATAAAGTGATCGTCAGGATAGTCTCTTACATTTTCAAGATGCTGCCTGGTCTCTATCTGATAAGGATCAGACAGTGTTCCAGTTCCACCCCTGAATTGAGCATTCAGATTGAAGATGAAGAGTGTTAACATTAGCGTGAGGATGAAAAATAAGCTTAACTTGCTTTTCCTGTAAAGCATATATACCTCCTAAAATCAAAAAAATCTTTGTACTGAAAGAGCTCTTGCTCTCACAGCTGTCGTTAAATACAAAAAAATCCTAGAAACCATTTCTCCTCCAGTTTCTATAAATCAAACAATATCACTACTATCGCAACCCGATAAACGAGCATTCCTTTTCTCGTGTCAATTAGAATCACTCCAATTTTATTGTCAAGCTTTTTCAAGAATTTTAGTAACTATTTTTCAAACCGAGAAGTCATCTACTGAAATTACGGGCTTTTTCAAGCAACCATTATGTATCAAAATTTATCTGGACATACAAGATATATAACATAATGGTCACCGTCTAAATTACACACTTTGCCTATTATTATTTAACTGTTTGTGTTATTATATTGTTATATTTAATAGTAAATAGGTATATATAGAGCCCTCAAGTCATAATTACTCTATCGTATATACTCTGCACGTATAAAGATGATTAGATAAGCAAACATAAGCATCCTTTTAGTGAGAGGTTCGGTTAGTATCGTAAATGTCTGTTTACGAGGTAGTTACGGAGACATTCATTCTACAGGGAGCCTGAAATCAGCTCTATTAAGGAAAAAAAAGTAACCCGGATCGATTTTTTGATTGACAAAGTAATCACTATCTTGAACTTAGAAATGTACTCAAAAAATGAGGAGGTATTATGAAACGAGAAGAATTGTTAGCCAAGATGGCAGCAGATGCAGGAATCACCAAAAAAGCTGCAGGGGCAGCATTGAATTCCTTTATGGAAGGAGTCATGACCTCTCTGAAGAAAGGACAGAAAGTAGCTTTTGTAGGTTTTGGAACATTTGATGTCAGTAAGCGCAAAGCTCGTAATGGGATCAATCCTCAGACACGCAAGAAGATCAAAATTCCGGCAAGAAAGGTTCCCGTTTTCAGAGCAGGTAAAAAACTAAAGGACATTGTTAAGTAGTTTCTATCAAGGAGAAGAAAAGCAAGAGTACCTAACTCTTGCTTTTCTTTTATCTAAAATCAACTTAAAAATTAAAAAGAGGATAGATATTATGCGTTTTACCATAGAAAGGACACAATTGCTTTCTAATATCCAGCACTTACAGGGTATTGTACCTACTAAGAACATAACTCCGATTTTAACGAATTTTCTGATTGAGGCCGATGCAGAGAAGAATCAACTCCGTATCACAACTACAGATCTAGAGATTACGGTTGTAGTCAAAATTGCAGCTCAGGTAGCTGAAAGTGGTAAGGTTGCTGTTATGGCCAGAAATTTGACAGATATAGTCAATTCACTGGAAGATAGACCGATTAATTTTTACCAGGAGAACGAGTATTTAAAAATTCGTTGCAGTCATTCCAGTTTTTCCCTGTTGTGTGCTGATTATATGCAGTTCCCTCAGGTTCCGGAGATAGACCTGGAGAAGGCCTTTACTGTATCAGCCCCCTTACTGGCCAAGATGGTTAACATTAGTAGTATTGCAGTATTGCAGGAAGTAACACGGCCAATTTTTACCGGGATTTACTGGCGTATTACCCCCGACTCTCAGACCATGGTTGCTACTGACGGCAAAAAGATCGTCGAGGTAAAGAAAGAACATAGCATCGTTCTAGCCGAGAATCTGGAACATGTGATACCAACCAAGGGTCTGTTTTTCCTGGAGAAGGTAATAGATGAAAAGAATCCGGATCTGAAAGTTCTCTTTGAAGCTAATCGGATTATCTTCGGATACGGTAATTACATTCTTATTTCTCAGATCATACCAGGCAGGTTTCCAGATTATGAGAAGGTTCTTAAAGTGGAGAATAAGAATGTTTTGACGATGGATAAGGCAACTCTGCGACAGGCCGTTAAACGAGTTTCTCTCCTTGCATCGGAAGAGTTCTTCCGTATTAAGTTTGATATCTCTTCTGAAAAGATCACTCTATATTCGGTCAATTCAGAGATGGGTGATGCGACAGAAGTAGTTGAGGATCATCAGTATTCCGGTCCTGCTTTCTCGATAGCTTTCAACTACAAATACATATTATCTGTCCTGAACGTTCTGGAGTCGGATAAGGTCAAGATAACCTTTGGTGAGCCGGAGGGAGGCTTTATCAATAATCAAGTTATTCTCTACAACGATCCGGAGCCGAAAGATTATCATCCGGTATTTCTCTTGATGCCTTTGAGACTGAAATAAGTTGGTTATAAAATCGATAAAGTTAACTGATTTTCGCAATTTTGCCCATCTCAGCCTCGATTTTGATGATAAAGGGAGCGTGTTTTACGGTAAAAACGGGTCAGGTAAAACCAATCTTCTGGAAGCTATCTCGTTCTGTGCCTACGGTAAATCGATAAGATCACTGACAGATTTAGATTTGATCAAGTTAAACCGCTCTTTTTTTCAGATCAGGGCTGAATTCACTTACGAGAAGAAGAGCTTTCTGTTTGATGCAGCTTTCGATAGAAAAGGTCGTAAGCTGATAAAGATCAACAATACCCGTTTAGCCCGGGTCAGTGAACTCTACAGATACCTTAAGATAGTCTATTTCTCTCAGGATGATATTAATCTCATTGAGGGACCTCCCAGAGGTAGGCGTCAGTTTTTCGATATGGCAATATCTCAGACCGATTTTGCCTACATTGATCTCTTAAAGCACTATTATCAGTTATTGAAACAACGAAATGCTCTTCTCAAGAATGAATACTTACCAAGCGAGAAACAGGCTTGGGATAAACGACTTATTGAAGCAGCAGTAAAGATTATCACAACAAGGACCACCTATCTTGAGAAGTTGAATAGAGGCCTGAAAAAGCATTACAATAGAATAGGATATGACTCAGAAGATGTCGAGATAAGATACAACTTTTCTTTTCCTTATAAACCGAGTAATCAGCTTCTGGATACATTTGCTGCAGAGGTTAAGAGATTAGAAACAGATGAAAAACGTTATCAAAGGACTCTCCTTGGTCCTCATCTCGATGATTATCAGTTTATTCTCAATAAAAGCAGTATCAATCGTTTCGGTTCTCATGGCCAGAAACGATGTCTGGCTATCGCTGTTAAATTATCTCTCGCTTCTATGCTCAGCTCTTCTGATCCGACAGTCCTAATCTTTGATGATGTCCTGGCAGATCTGGATGAAGAGAGAGCAAAATCGATAATTGAATCCCTGGGGAGCAAGAACCAGATTTTTATTGCTACCCCTACCCCATATCTCTATAAGAGTATGGATTTACCTTTTATCGATATCGAGCGGATAGGGAATAGAATGTGAAACTAAATAAGAGCATATTCGGCTGGGTGATGTATGATTTCGCCAACTCATCATTCACGACGATTATTGTCAGTGTAATCTACAGTGTATACTTTCGTGATGTTGTTGTTGGTTCAGAAGAACTTGGTACCGCTCTCTGGGGCAGGGCAGTCAGTATATCTATGCTTCTGGTCGGGATTTCAGCACCTGTCTTTGGTGCAATTGCCGATTACTCAAGATCGAAGAAGAAATTCCTGTTTATTAATACCTATATCTGCGTAATATTCACAGGCCTGCTCTATTTTGTGTCCGAAGGGGATATATTAAGAGGAATGCTCTTTTTTATCATTGCCAATTTCGGTTACAATAGTGCGAACGTATTTTACAACTCTTTTTTACCTGAGATATCAGCCCGTTCAGATATGGGCAAGATCTCAGGCTGGGGCTGGGCAGTGGGATACGTTGGAGGGTTATTTTCTCTCTTTGTTTCTCTATATCTTGTCAGTGTGGATATTCGACTCGTATATCCGGCAATCGCTATATTTTTCGGAGTCTTTGCTCTCTTTACTTTCTTCTGGTTGAGAGAATTGAAGAGGCCATCTAAAAGGACTAATTACTTCAAGATCGCCTATAATCGGATCAGTTATACATGGAAGAACATCAGCCGCTTCAAACAGTTGAGCCGTTTCATTATCAGTTATTTCATCTATAATGATGGCATAATAGTAGTAATAAGTTTTGCAGCTATCTATGGAGCTACCAGATTTGGAATGTCGCCCCAGCAGATGATTGTATACTTTATTATTGCCCAATTGACTTCTATAGTAGGTGCTCTGGTTTTCGGATATGTTTTAGATCGGATAGGGTGCAAGAAAACTATTACTATTACCCTGCTAATCTGGGGAGTTGTTGTTCTGGGTGCCTTCTTCTCAAGGAATGTAACAGATTATTATATCGTTGGAGTGGTAGCGGGTATTGCAATAGGTTCCAGTCAGTCAAGCAGTAGAACAATGCTCGCTCTATTAACACCGTCTCTAAAGATGACCGAATTTTTTGGTTTCTATGCTCTGACAGGTAAGCTTGCTTCAATACTTGGTCCACTGGTATATGGAGAAATAGCGAGAATAACAGGCTCACAGCGTTGGTCTCTCATAGCTGTATTATTCTTTTTCGTAACAGGAGGAATCATTTTACAGACGGTTAATGAGACTGCTGGAAGAAGAGTTGCAGAAGAGTGGAGCGAGGAGTAAGAGGAGATTTTACATATGATTACATCATATTCTTCACCCAGCTTTCAACAGCTTCAGAGAATCCATCTGCTTCATTAACGGCAACGGTTTTGTATCGTCTTTTCAATTCTTTTGGTGAATTGCCAACCACAAAACTGTTTCTAGACCATTCCAGCATATCTAGATCATTAAAATCGTTTCCGATTGCCATACAATCAGAAGGACAGCATCTGAGTCGTTCAGCCAGATATTCTGTTGCATAGCCTTTTGAGACATCAGGTGCGTAAATCTCTAACCAGAGTGAATTCTTTAACAAAGGGGATGTGGTCTTGATTATCGAAAGAAGAAGACCTTTTCTTTTAACAAAGTCATTAACCGCTGGAAACCTATCGGGAGAGAGAATTGACAGAAACTGTGTTGCCGGTAAACAGGCATGGTCTGCATATCTGAATGGCTGCGCAAACCTGGTATAGATTTCTACCCGTTTATGAAAATCGGGTGGAGTCTCGTCTCCTTCGTAATAATAGAAATAATGACTCTCCGGTATCTCACGGTGGAGCATAAAATTAATCTTCTCCTCAAGCAGGATCTCCGCATACTGAATCACAGTATCTTCAGGGATATTGCGTGCGAGTAAAAGTTCTTTCTTCTTCCAGTTCATGATTCCTGCACCCGTAGAAAATACGAGATAATCGATTGGAAAATCATCTTCCAGAATCTTTCTTGCAGAATAAAGAGACCGGCCTGTAACTATTGTTCTGACAACTCCCTTTTCCCCCAGAAGCAAGAGAGTATCATGATTCTTCTTGCTCAATTTCCAATCATTGTCGAGCAGAGTTCCATCAAGGTCAGTAAAAACAATACGCTTCATAATAATCATCCGAATTTTTCTCCCTGCAAACAACCATCCAGTTGTTAAGCCTGTCAAGCACCATTTTATCTGAACCTGTAGAGAGATGACATCTGTCTGTTAGCATTGTCTTTCAAAGGATTTCATCAGGTTTATGAAACTAATTGACATAGATTTGCTGTATATTATACTACATTAGGTATATTAAATATAATAGAAGACGAAACTAAGTCAGATAACCAGGTGAGAAAAGAAAACGAGAGGACAGGATGATGGGCAAAGACTTCAAGACACGTATTAAAGAGGGTCTATATCAGCTCATACTCTCTATCTGTCTTCTGATCTTAATAGTTATCATCAGGTCTTATGAGGCTGATGATATTCTTACCCTGATCCGCTGGTTATTGAATATCATCTTCTTGGTTCTGGTCTATAGATTATACCGCTGGTTAACAAAAGACGAGTAGTCGAGACTGATGATTTTTACTCTGAAAAACGAAGCCGATCTGACATGGGGTTAAAACCAAAAGATGATTGACAAAAACGTCTATAATATATTGATGAAAAAAAATCTTAAGGACTGTCTATGTACTACCGTAACGAATTACAGAGAATATTGAAAGATGAGAAGAATATAGTCAATCGGATGTATATGAATGAGATTTCTCTCCAGCTTCGAAAATTGGAGAAATCTCTGGCTAAATCACCGGAAGAGGAAGACTATTTTCCCATCGTTGCCGAGACAATGACTAACTTTACCAAGCATCTGGAGAATCCCAAGTATCAATACAATCGCAACACGAAAAATGGGTTTAGAAAAAACTCTGTTATCCTATCTGCCATGTATCTTGATGATCTAGTAGATTCACTATTTGCCGGGCAGAAGATTCTGGCAAATAAGGGTGTCGTCTGGGGGAGACAATCTTTTAGTATGAATATTATCTTCAATCCCTATAATCTAAGTATTATGGAGAAGGATCTCTGTTTCGACTACAAACAATCCCCCAGCTTTCTTCAATTAACCCAGAAGATAGACTTTCAGTTTCGAGTCAGTGGCAGGAAGACCTATCAGAAGTTTGAAATAACTTTCCCCTTATTGATTTTTCATACCTGTAAGAACCTCTATGACGAAGATCTTATCAAGATAGAGCACTATGCCAGTAAGGCTCATGAAAGCCTCAGTAAATCACGAACCTTCATCATTTGTGAATCGATTGACCCGAAGATTCTGCCAGAGGTTAAGTGCTCTTTTATAGACACTTTATTCATTCTAAGAAAACAGAAGATAGGTGGGAATAACAACATTTCAGCTGAGGTTTTAAATGCAATTTACGAAAAGATAAATGAGTATTTATATCTCGGTGAAAGCGAGAACGAACTGTTTGAAAGAACCGGTTTTATAACATAAAGAACAATGAGGAGTAACAGCGTGATAGAATTCAGTATTGACAGAAAAATCCCGGAAAAGAAAGCTTTTGTACCTGGTATTAGACGGGCCCCGAATCGAGGCTTCAAATTATCGGAAAATGACACAAAGATTGCTCTAAAGAACGCTTTACGCTACATACCGGCCGAACACCATGAAATCATAGCCCCTGAGTTTCTGGATGAGTTAATAACCAGAGGTCGGATTTATGGATACAGATATCGACCCGAAGGTAATATCAAAGGTAAACCGATCAATGAATACAGTGGTATCCTGGAAGCACGTGCATTACAGGTTATGATTGATAACAATCTAGACTTTGATGTCGCTCTTTATCCCTATGAACTGGTGACTTATGGCGAGACCGGCCAGGTTTTTCAGAACTGGATGCAATATCAACTGACAAAAAAGTATCTACAGTCGATGACAGATGAACAGACTCTGGTTATGAGTTCCGGACATCCACTCGGGCTCTTCCCCTCATCATCCAATGCTCCACGCGTAATCTCGACCAATGGTCTGATTATTGGACAGTGGGACAATCCTGAAAACTTCCACCGTCTCGCTGCTTTGGGAGTTTCTAATTATGGTCAAATGACAGCCGGTGGCTGGATGTATATCGGTCCTCAGGGTATAGTTCATGGGACTTATATCACTCTATTAAATGCAGGACGTAAGTATTTGGGAATAGCTCCGGATAAAGATCTTAAAGGTATTGTATATGTGTCATCCGGCCTGGGTGGAATGTCAGGAGCACAGGCCAAAGCAATCGAAATCTCCGGTGGTATAGGAATCATTGCCGAAGTAGACAGAAGCAGAATTGAGACCCGTCATTCTCAAGGGTGGGTAAGTGAAGTATCGAGTGATCTGGATGAAATTACCAGAATGATCGCGGAATACAGGCGCTCTGAGAAAGCAGTCTCGATTGCCTATCATGGCAATATAGTCGACCTCCTTGAATATTTTGATCGAAAGAACATCGGAATTGAGTTAATCTCCGATCAGACATCATGTCATGCTGTATATGAGGGTGGTTATACACCAGTCGGACTTTCTTATGAAGATGGCAGGACACTGATGCAGAGAGATTTTCCTGCTTTTAAGCAGAGAGTGAATACTTCATTGCATCGACATTATCAGGCGATCAAGAACCTGACCGATAAAGGATCATTCTTCTGGGATTATGGTAACAGTTTCATGGCTTCCGTATTCGAAGCAGGAATAACTGAGATTGCCAAAAACAGAAATGATACTAACGAAGGTTTTATCTGGCCATCTTATGTCGAGGATATTATGGGTCCAATCTGTTTCGACCAGGGCTACGGTCCGTTCCGCTGGGTCTGCTTGAGCGGCAAACCGGAAGATTTACGTATCACTGATCAGGCTGCCCTCGACTGTATAGACCCGAATCGTAATGCCAATGACCGGGATAATCATCACTGGATAGAAACCGCAGAAGAGAATCGGCTGGTAGTAGGCACACAGGCAAGAATACTTTATGCTGACGAGTCGGGGCGTGTCAGGATAGCCCTTAAATTCAACGATCTGGTTAGAAAGGATATTATCGGCCCTGTTATGCTTGGTAGAGACCATCATGATGTTTCCGGAACAGATTCACCATTCAGGGAAACAGCCAATATTTATGACGGGAGTAACATCACAGCTGATATGTCAACCCACTGTTTCGGGGGTAATATAGCCAGGGGAATGACACTTGTTGTCCTTTCCAATGGTGGAGGTGTTGGTATTGGCCGTTCCAGTAACGGTGGTAATGGTATCGTTCTTGACGGGAGTTCCAGGATAGATGAGGTGATAAAGAAGGGGCTCTCCTGGGATGTTATGGGTGGTGTAGCTCGTCGAGCATGGGCAAGGAATGAGAATGCCCTTAAAACAGTTGCTGAATGGAACTCAATTAGTGCCAGTACGGGACATATCACAGAGCCGTTTCTACCGGATGAAGATCTAATCGATACTATCGTAAAACTGAACTATAATCAGCATAAATAGAGCCGAACCTTATGAGTCTAAAAAAGATAATTGTTCCCTTACTTGTCCTGATCGTCGTCATAGTTATCTGGTTTAATCAGAATCTCTTTCGAGAACATCGAACCGAAATACCTGTGGAAATCAGGGTCTTAGATCTACCGGAAGATCTGGTAGTTACCGAAATTTATCCCGAGGAGATAGACCTGCTTGTTGAAGGAAGGGGAATAGACATTTTCAGGTTTAAGAGATCTCCTTATTATTTGAGCATTAGTTATAATGAACTGAATCTAGGTACTAACGAACTGATCCTTACTGAACAGTATCTTCATCTCGAAGAACCTCAGCATCATACAGATTTGAGATTTACGCTGAATCGGAGAATTTCGGTTGTTATAGACCGAAGTGTTATTCGGCAAGTTCCTGTTGAATTGAGATACATGACAGAACAGGACGAATTCTATTTTCAACAGAGAAACGCTTCTTCTCAACCTCTGGAAATTGAAATAGTGGGACCCAATAATCTCGTCTCTGATATTACTTCGATAACTACAGTTCCTTTAAGCAGGGAGCTTGTTGAAAGAACAGCTGATCTAACTGTTGAACTGGAGATTCCGGAAGGTATACTCGGAATCAAACCGGATATCGTATCGATCAATCTGGAAAGCCTGTCTGTGATCACCAGAACAATCCCCCTGATTAATATCGAATATCCTCAAGATAAACTATCATTGATCATTCCCCAGACAGTGACAGTTAAGCTTGAAGGACCAGCCGATCGGATCCAGCGTATAAGGCCACAGATGATTACTGCTTATATCAACATCCCGGAAGGTTATGAATATGACTTTGCGAATATCCAGTTCAGGCTCCCTGAGGATGTCAAATTAGTAGAATTTACCCCTGTAAGAGTCCAGATTTTTCACCATGAGTGATTTCAATATTCTGGCTATCGAAACTTCCTGTGATGATACCTCTGTTGCTGTCGTTAATTCAGAGTATGACGTTCTGGCTAATCTGACCTCAACACAGGATATACATCAGAAATACGGCGGAGTAGTCCCTGAACTGGCCTCAAGGCTTCATATAAAGTATTTGATGCCCCTGACTGCTGACTGTCTCAGTAAAGCTAAAATGACCCTTGTTAAGATTGATGCTGTTGCTGTTGCTGTCAATCCGGGGTTAATCGGCAGCCTGCTTGTTGGAACCTCATTTGCCAAGAGTTTAGCTTATAGTCTCGGAAAACCTCTTATTGCTGTTAATCATATGCTGGGACATGTGTATGCCAACAAACTCACACACCCTCATCTCGTTCCTCCATTCCTGGCACTGGTTGTGTCCGGGGGGCATACTGAACTGGTATTCTTCTCCGGTCCGAATGAGTTCAAGATTGTCGGTAGAACTCAGGATGATGCAGCAGGCGAAGCGTTTGATAAAATTGCCAAATTACTCGGATTAGGGTATCCAGGTGGTCCTATTATCGATAGACTGGCTATTGAAGGGAATGCTCAGTTCGTTGGCTTTCCCAGAGGCCTGAACAGGCGGGATAACTACAATTTCAGTTTCAGCGGACTGAAGACTGCAGTGCTCAATTATCTGGAAGATAAAGATCCTCAATATATCAAAGAGCATATTGCAGATATTGCTGCCTCGGCTCAGATGGCTATAGTAGAATCTCTTGTTACGAAGACTATACGTTTCGCTCGTAACAATAATATCATGTATATAGTCCTGGCCGGTGGTGTATCGGCAAATTCTCTTCTCCGTCGAATGATGCAGGAGGAAACAGAAAAATTTTCGGCCAACCTTTATTATCCCGATCTGGAATACTGTATGGATAATGCAGCCATGATCGGAGCAGCAGCAATTGAGAAATACAAAAAGAGAGAATTTGCCTCTCTCGATCTTAACCCCTTCCCTACAAAAGGACTGAGAGTGTTATAATAGCTTCTTCAATCTCTTCCCCGCTTCGATTTTGATGAGAATCGCTTGGGAAGGCTTGTTTTATTAACTGGAGTATCAATTCTAATTCAAATAGATCGAATAGTTAATTACCTAAACAGATTTCCAAAACTTATCATTAACTCCTGGTCGACAATGTAGTCAGCTACGGCTGACTACGGGGGTGCTTATTAAAAGACGAATATTCAACATCAAGATAATGATAGATTGGCCGATGATTATAGTTAATTCTATCAGAGAAGTAATAGAGAATTGATTTTCTCCAGATTATTGTTGAGAGGGATAAAAATTGGTTTACAATATTTAACGGTTCAAAAGTTTGGAAGATAAGTGAGATAATTGGAGGTAATATGCTCAGAACAGCTCTTGTTGCGAAAATACATCGTGCCACAGTAACAGAGACGGAACTCGATTATTCGGGCAGCCTGACGATAGATATGGACTTGCTTGATAAGGCAGGAATCAAGCCGTTTGAAAAGATAGAGGTCTATAATATGAGTAATGGAGCCAGATTTGCTACTTACGCCATAAAGGGAGAGAGGGGTAGTGGAATTATCGGTGTTAACGGTGCTGCTGCCAGGCTGGCATATCTCGGTGACCAGATCATCATAGCCGTCTATGGCATGATGAACGAGGAAGAACTGGAAGAACATAAACCGAGAATACTCATAATGAGCAGAGATAACAAGATAGAAAAGATACTCTGAGAATCGGCCTGATGTTAACAATAGACTGCAAGAAAGAGATGCGAGATAAGGCATTTCAGTATCATAAAATCGGAAAAACTATAGGCTTTGTCCCGACAATGGGCTATCTGCACGAAGGGCATCTCAACCTTGTAAGAAAAGCAAAAGAGATATCAGATATTGTTGTAGTCAGCATCTATGTGAATCCAACTCAATTCGGCGAGGGCGAGGATTTCTCACGTTATCCTCGAGATCACGAACGTGATATCAGATTACTCGAAATGGCAAACACCGATATTGTTTTTTTGCCAAAGGAACAATCAATGTATAACCATGACCATTTGACCTGGGTCAAGGTAGAGAAAATGAGTGACCTTCTCTGTGGCAGGAGCCGGAAAGGACATTTCCGTGGAGTTGCTACAATTGTTTTAAAACTGTTAAATATCGTAACTCCGAATCTCTTATTCATGGGTGAGAAAGACTATCAACAGATAGTAATCCTGGAAAAGATGATTGATGATCTGGATCTGCCGGTAAGAATCATTCGCTGCCCTACAATCCGGGAAAAGGATGGACTGGCAATGAGTTCACGGAACAGTTACCTATCCGTCGAGAACAGGAGAAATGCAACAGCTCTCCACCAGGCTCTACTCAGGGCCAGAGAACTATATCGTCAGGGAATGAAGGAATCAAAGAAGGTCATATCCGAGATTGGCCAGTATATCGAAGCCAGGAGTGGGAACATTGATTATATAGATGTTATCGACAGTAATACCTTAAGCTCAATCCCTCAACTGAAAGAAGGGTGTCGTCTAGTACTGGCAGTATTTTTTGAGGGGACCAGGCTGATAGACAATATTGAGATATCCTGATTATTCCATAAATAATACTCATAAACTGCTTTATATAACAGGTCTTAAATAATTCAGGTTAAAGTAAATAGTGTAACTATCGAACCTGATTGATTGAGAGAATTATGAGATCATTTCTTAAAGATTAATGAGTGGAGAGGATGACTAACAGAGTACTGGCAAAAAACATCGGTTCAATGTCACTGGCAGTGATGATCAGCAGGTTTTTTGGACTGGCTCGTGATATCATATTTGCCGGATTCTTCGGTGCTTCTTATGTTGCCGATGCCTTTCAGGTCGGTTATCAGATCCCGAATCTTCTCCGAAAGCTTTTCGGTGAGGGTGCTCTCTCTGCAGCATTTATCCCGATCTATAACGAGCTTGAACTGAAGAAGGGACGTAAAGAACAGATAAGTTTTGCTCTTAATATCCTTTCACTTCTGACACTCTTTCTGACATTTCTCACTCTGGCCGGTATTATTCTCGCACCACTCATAGCCCGAATCCTGGCCCCGGGATTTGATGAACAGAGTTTGAGTCTGACGATCAGGCTGACCAGAATTATGTTTCCTTACTTGTTCCTTATTGGACTCTCATCAACGCTGATTTCGATACTCAACTCGCATAACTACTTCTTTGTTCCAGGACTCTCCTCTGCCCTGCTTAACATAGGTATGATCCTCTTTCTCGTTATCTTTTATCTTCTCTATCAGGGCAATCAGGAAGAGCAGGTTACAGTCCTCGCTTATGGTGTGCTCTTTGGTGGGATTCTTCAGACGATTGTCAATCTTCCCCTATTAAAAAGGATAGGCTATCATTTCCGTCTGAATTTCAATCTGAAAGGACAGGGATTAAAGGATCTCTGGCGAAGGTTCATTCCTGGAGTTGTGGGGCTGGCAATCAGAGAGATTAATCTGGCAGTAGATATTATCCTGGCCTCTTTTTTGATCACTGGTAGTATCGCAGCATTGCAATACGGTAATAGATTGATGCAACTTCCACTCGGAATAATCGGCATATCTGCCAGCTCTGCTGTTCTGCCGATGTTTTCAAGCTATACGGCTGCCAGAGATTGGAAGAACCTTTCAGAATCGCTTCGTTTCAGCATCGTGACTCTTGTATATCTGATGGTTCCTGTAACGGTGATTTTTGCAGCTCTGGGTAAAGATATAATCAGGTTGATTTTTATGCGTGGCGCTTTCGATATGTTTGCCCTGAACATGACTTACCGGGCACTGCTATTTTACTCTCTCGGACTTGTCTTTTACAGTTTGACGAGAACCGTGATCCCAATCTACTATGCCAGTAAAGATACCATAACACCTGTGAAGATTTCTGCCGGGATCGTTCTGCTCAACATTATACTTAATATTGTACTGATGCAGTTCTTACAGCATGCCGGTCTCGCTCTCGCCTCCTCTCTCTCTTCTATGGTCCATTATATTATATTGATGAGCGTCTTGAAGAAGAAATTGCCGAATGTTTTGATAAAAAAGGTCAGCCACAATATCATTAAAATTCTACTGATGAGCCTGGTAGTCTTTCTGATTATTCATCTTACTTCCGACCTGTTTCAGGTCGAGAGATTGCTCGATCTGATTATCAAGATTTCCCTCTATCTTTTTGTCTGTTCAATAGTGTATTATCTGGGGACTTACCTTCTGCAGGTAGAATATATCCACGGAATTAAGGATCTATTATGGCGAAGATTCCGTCACTGATAAACAACAAGCTTCAATTACTCCCCGATGCTCCGGGAGTATATCTGATGAAGAATCGTAATGGCGATGTGATCTATGTGGGAAAAGCTCTTGTTCTCAAGAACCGGGTTAGATCGTACTTCGTTGATAATCCGAAAGAAGAAGATCCCTATCAGAGCAAAACAGTTCAGATGGTAAACCAGGTAACCGATATCGACTATATCATCACCGATTCTGAATCGGAAGCATTCCTGCTGGAAGCCAATCTCATTAAAAAATATAAGCCCCGCTATAATGTCAATCTGAAAGATGATAAACAGTATCCCTTTATCAAAATAACGATCCATGAACCTTTCCCGAGAATTATAATCGACAGGGATCTGAAAAAAGACGGTTCGAGATATTTCGGACCTTATACCGAAGCGGCCTCTCTCCGGAAAATCTTGCGAACTATTGAGTGGTTACTACCGGTCAGGACCTGTAAAAGAAATATACCTGCCGGGAAACCTCAATATAAGAAACCGTGTCTTAACTATCAGCTTGGCAAATGTGCTGCACCCTGTATTGGAAAGATCACCCAGAAGGATTACAGAAATCTGATAGATCATGTGATATCATTTCTCAACGGTAGAAGTAGAGAGATAATCCATTCTCTTAGACAGGAGATGCAGCAAAAGAGCGAGAGTCTGGATTTCGAAAAAGCTGCATCTATTCGGGATCAGTTAGAAGCTTTCGAAAAAATCCAGAAAACACAGACGATGTATTTTCTCGACGAAAAGAATCGCGATGTAATTGCTCCCTATAAAGAGGAAAACCTCGCGGTGGTTACAGTGGTAAAGATAATTGGTGGAAGATTATTGAATACCGAAAACTATCGGTTAGATAACGTCGATAATTCGACTACCGGTGAAGTTTTGAGTGCTTTTATCAACCAGTACTATGCCGAGAAACTCAATACTTTACCAGGCATGATCCTTCTGTCAGAAGAACCGGAGGATTTTGAAAGTCTCAATCGCTGGCTGGATAAGAGGTTACATATACCGCAAAGAGGAGATAACAGACATCTGATCTCTATCGCCAGAAAGAATGCCTTTAACTTTCTGGAATCCATCAGGCTCAGTCATTTGAGAAAAGCAAGTCGAACCGTCTTTCCTATCCAGGAATTGAAAGAAAAACTTCAGCTCGCAAAATTACCGAGAAAAATTATCTGTATTGATATATCTACTATTCAGGGAACCGATACGGTCTCTTCTCTGGTATATTTTGAAAACGGTAAGCCTTTGAAACGGGAATATCGACATTTCCGGATCACTTCTGTCAGTGGCCAGGATGATTATGCTGCAATGCGTGAAACACTGACCAGATATATGAATAAAGTGGAAGAAAATAACCAACCTGATCTGCTAATAGTTGATGGTGGTAAGGGACAACTGAATTCCGCTCTTTCTGTCATGAAAGCTTATCCCGAGATCTCTCTGATTTCTCTGGCTAAAAGAATGGAAGAGGTTTACCGTCCAGGGGCTGCTGATCCAATATTCCTTCCTCGCTCTTCATCTGCTCTGAGGTTACTGGTCAGAATACGTGATGAGGCACATCGGTTTGCTATAAGTTATCATCGGAAAAGAAGGACTAGCCGAACTATTAAGAGTGATCTTGATATCATTCCCGGTATAGGGAAAGAAAAAAGATTTCTCCTCTTGAAGCATTTTGGCTCGGTAGAAAATCTGAAAAATGCCTCAGTCGATGATTTGACAGCGGTCAAAGGAATCGGCATGAAGACAGCTGAATTAATACTGAACAGCCTGAAGAAAGAATAATGGTTACAAAAAGACTGCTTAATTCTCTATCTCCTTTCGAAAGAAAAACTATCATTGTTGCTTCTTTTTTTTTCGAAGCTTGAAATGAGGTGAATCACCCCACTCTCCATAGCCAATCTCTTCGCCGATTTCTCTAATCTTTTTTTCCAGATTATCTCTAACCTGGTCAGTATTTTCATCTAAGCTAGGTTTGCCATTATATAACTGATAACTCGATCTATATTTAACATCGGTTATCACAGGCATGATGATATTGGCACCCGCTTTTAATCCCAGCTCTCTACCGGATGTAGAGATAGCTTGTAATGCAGTAGTTGAGGCAATATTGACATCTTTCAGATAGATTCGTGAAACTGCAATCATCTTTAATGCAAGTAATAGATTATGATGAAGATTTGTTTGATCTGAGTATCGATTAAAAGGTGTATCTTTGTGTAAAACATAAGGCCCCATACCGATCATATCAATATCGAACTCACGCATAAAGAGAAGATCGTCTGCTAAATTCTCTATTGTCTGGCCTGGCAAACCAATCAAAACTCCAGTTCCTACCTGATAGCCTGAATCCCTGAGCATACTCAGACAGGCAAGTCTTCTCTCAAACGAGTGATCAGAAGGATGGCATTTCTGAAACAACTCTCTATCAGTAGTCTCGATCCTTAAAAGATAACGATGAGCACCCGCTTTGAACCATTCTGAATAGACATCTTTACTTTGCTCGCCCAGGGAGAGAGTTATCCCTAGCTCTCCCCCAGTTCTTGATTTGATAGTTTTTAAAATCTCAGTAGTCTTTTCTATAAAGTCTCTGTCTCTTCGTTCACCAGATTGGATGACTACAGAACCGTAGTTTTGCCTGTAAGCCCAAAGTGCAGATTTGACGACCTCTTCGACACTCATTTCATATCGGTCTACGTTAATATTGCCCCGTCTGATCCCGCAATAATAACAATCTCTTGAACAATAATTGCTCAGTTCGATAATTCCCCGGAAATATACTCTGTTGCCTATATAGCGGAGTTTTGTATCATAAGCCTTTTGGTAAAGCTTCTGAGTTTCTTTCGCACGCTTGATACTCAATAATGATATTAACTCATTCTTAGTCAATACAGTTTCCTCATTTAATTATAGTGACTCATCAATAAGTTATTCTATTATACCGTTCAAAGTATGGTTAGGTAAAATCATTCAGTAGCCTGGTTATGAGTTGGATTGTCTATGACTCCACCACCTATTACGTTATCACCATCATAAAAAGCCACTATCTGGCCTGGTGTAATTGATAACTGTGGTTCGGAAAAGGTTACTCTGTAGCTTTGTTTTTTAGTATGGGTAACGACGCAATTCGCAGCGCGATGCTGTAACCTGATCTGGGCCTGCAACTTATAAGTTCCTTCTCTCTTCTTACCGTCTGCCCAGATAACATCAGTTGCTAACAACTCGCTGTTATATAAAAAGCTCTTCTCCCCTGCTACGATGCGGTTATTCTTAATATCTATTTCTAGAACATAGTATGGTTCCGGTAAACCAGAAAGATTCAGCCCTCTACGCTGTCCAATCGTATAATAGATGATACCCTGATGTTGGCCAATAATCTTTCCTTTCACGTCGACAATTTCACCAGGCACTGTACCTTTCTCTCCAAAAATAAATCCATAGTCATCGGTTTCGATGAAATCCTGGCTCTCTTTCCGGTGAACCAGATCATCGAAACCAGATTTTTTAGCTAAATCTTTGATTTCTTCTTTATAGAAATCACCGAGTGGCAAGATCGTTTCGGACAGGATTTTCTCATTCAAACGACAGAGAAAGTAAGATTGATCTTTCTTCTTATCCAGGCCTCTGGCTATAAGGTGCCAATCTCCATGCTTTACTATTCTGGCATAATGTCCGGTAGCAAAATAATCGAAATCGAGACCGAATTCTCGTGCTTTCAGAGGGAGTAGGCCGAACTTGATCATTCGATTGCAAATAACACAGGGATTAGGTGTTCTTCCAGATAGATAGACTTTACGGAAATAATCCAGAACAAATTCTTTGAATTCTCTTTTTAAATCGATCACATAGTGTGGAATATCTAATCTGTGACAGATCTCTGCAGCAGAAGAGATGTCTTCTGTTTCTCCCGGCCCAAAACAACCGCTCCGGACAGCTTCCACAGAAGAGTAGCTTTCATCCCAGGTAGACATGGTTACACCGGTTAACCGGTAACCAGCCTGTTTTAGCAGACAGGCAGTCATGGCAGAATCTATACCACCACTCAGGCCTACAATAACTCTATTATTTGTCTTCATAACCGTACAGAACGTGTTCTTTTCCGACAATAAATACTTTCATTATCGATCAACCTCTGTAAAATAGATAGACAAGGTAAACAAAATAGATGACGAGGAAAAGAATACCATTCTTGCGATCAATGGCATTTTTAACTCCGGTAGCCATAGAAAGGATGATCAGAGTGCTGGAAAAGATGATTATGAGGATATCAATATTGTTAATAGCACAGAATGGGAGTGGTTTTATTAAAGAACTAACGGCCAGAACCCAGAGTAAGTTAAAAATATTTGAACCGATCACATTCCCTATTGCGATATCAATATTCTTTTTCTTTGCTGCAGTAACAGACGTGACGAGTTCGGGAAGAGATGTCCCTATCGCTACGATCGTCAAACCGATAAACCCTTCGCTGAGATTCAGTAATCGTGAGATGTATACAGCTCCATCAACTATCCATTTCCCTCCTAAAAAAAGTCCGATGATTCCCAATATTATTAATAAGATGGATTTGCCAGCACTTAGACTTTTGCTCTCTTTCTCATAGATCTCTTCCTTAAATTCTCTGGATGTCTTCACAATATAGACCAGGTAGAGAATAAAGAAAAAGATAAGAATCAAACCATCCCAGCGGCTTAAAAGAAGTGAAGTCTCATTCATGAAGAGAGCTGCATTGGCTAAAAAACCTACAAGAAGAGCTGCTATCAGGGTAAACGGAACTTCAGAGACTATAGTCTTCTTTTTCAATGGCAAAGGACATATTACTGCTGTTACACCAAGAATCAGTAAAATATTGGCTATATTGCTTCCAAAGACATTGCCAATAGCTAAATCTGCAACATCTCGTAGACTTGCAGATAAATTGACGACCAGTTCAGGCAATGAGGTACCAAACGCTACTACGGTCAAACCGATTGCCATGTCTGAAACACGCAAATACCGGGCAATAAAAAAAGAACCGTCAACCAGCCAATCAGCCCCTTTAACCAGAATAAAGAAACCAATGACAAACAGGATAATCTCTAACATATCATTCCCACTTCTTACATTCTTTCAGAATTAACGAGATTGAAGGCGATTTCTGTCAAATGAAATGTGTTACGGCCTGTTCAGATCATTTTATATTGCATAGTTGGAGATATTATTATCAAAAGCCTCAGTCAAACTAAATGAAGGGTTTAGACTGAAGCAAATCTCGATAAATAATTGAGCTTCAGTATGCAACCCAAAAAATCATTGACGTCAATCATTCCCTTTTTAGTTTGCCTATATTGAGGTAGAGGAGGTTTCAGATGCGATATTGCATGTATTTTGTCCTGCTTCTGACAATGCTTATATATGGCTGTGGTCAAAGAGAAAGGCCTGCGCAACTGGAATTCTGGCATGCTCTCGGAGGACCTTTGGGTGATGCACTCAATGAACTGATAGCAGAATTCAATCAACAACATCCAGATATCTATATACATGCCATCTCTATGGGGAATTATACCGCTCTATCACAAAAACTGATGGCCTCTATTCAGGCTGGCACTCAACCTGACCTGGCTCAGGTCTTTGAGTCATGGACTGCAGGTTTGGTTGCAGGTGGAGTTCTTGTCCCCTTTGATGACCTGATTGCTCAGGACGAAACTTTTGGTGAAGAAGATTTTGATGATATTTATCAGGTCTTTATCGATAGTAGTATCATAGATGGACAGATTTGGTCTTTTCCCTTTAATAAAAGTGTTCGGATCCTTTATTATAACAAAGATA
>Ga0334901_1001474_pt1 | contig 24524 bp, 10 predicted proteins | sample GraSluR3_MG_3_FD_207216 | JGI IMG/M metagenome (GOLD analysis project Ga0334901, IMG submission 207216) | Sludge microbial communities from methane-producing bioreactor in Wageningen University, Netherlands - Granular Sludge_15_08-R3 | ecosystem: Engineered > Bioreactor > Anaerobic >... | reverse complement strand
GAGATTGCAGACAAATATTATCGCAGGGTATTGAAAACATTCAAAGAGCCACAAATAAATATAATCTGCCGCAAGCACAATATTGACACCAAAGATCTTGACTACGAAACGAAAGTAAGGAAAATCATAAAAGAAGGAATCTCCTTTACCAGCCTTTTAAAAAACACAATCCACAAAGAAGGCACAAACCTAAACGAAAAGAAAAAAGCAATCAACGACTTATGGGAGAACAAACTAAAAATTAACACTACCCTAAGAGGCGTAACATTAGAAGAAAAAATTGACAACATAATCCTCTATTTCGACGAACTGGAAAAAGACGAAAAAGTAGGCATCTCGGTAGACGGTTTTGAAAAACTCCTAATTGACCTCAACGAGACTCTCCCAACATTCAAACCAACCATACTAAAGGAGTTTGAAATGGAAGAAGAGACAATACTAAACAGCATCAACCTTTTAGACTTCAATATCAAACCAAGGGACATCCTTGATATTCTCTCTGCAGAGGAATTAAAAACATTCATCGTCGGGAAAAAAATCAAATCAAAAGGAGACCTTGTCCAAAATATTCTGGACGCATATAAAGATGCAGAGAATCTACTGATTGAAAATTTCATCAACATCGGGTTCCGGAATTTGTCGGCACTAAAAGAAAATGGCATAAATATCAAAGAAAGCGACCTCGGAATAAAGTTTGAAGAAATTACAAAATCCATTTTCGAAAAGCTTGGTTTTCTCGTAGATGAGAAACTTAAAAAGCAGTTGAACACAGCCAAAGATAAAATGGATATTATACTAAATTTAGGGAACAATGAGGTCATAATCGTTGAATGTAAAACAGTAAAAGAAAGCGGTTACAACAAATTCAGCACTGTCTCCCGCCAAATCAAATCATACGTAGAACAAGCCAAGAAAAATGGTTTTACCGTCGTTAAGTCGCTACTTGTTGCCCCCGATTTTAGTGACGATTTCGTGAACGAATGCGATTTGGAGTTTGAAATAAACCTGTCACTCATTACAGCCAGTTCCCTGGTAAACATCCTGGAAGGCTTCAAAACCTCCAAACACAAACAATTCCCCTACCAACTACTCCTAAAAGATGTTCTCATAAAAGAAGAACGGATTCTAAAAGCAATAAGCAAATAAAGCCCCAACAAAAACAACAAAACCCCACACACAATGGAAAGCGAGATAATCACACTACTCCGGACAGACGACATGGTCGTTGCAGAGGACATCCAGCGGCTTTTGGAAGAGTCGCACATCTATACCCTGCTTCTCTCCGACAACCCCGCGGCATCCGCCTTTAGCGCCTACTCCGGCATCCGCCCAATGGAAAGCATCACCATCCAAATCAACAAAACCGACCACCCACAAGCCATGGAGATACTAAAAGGCGGTCCGTATGCAGAGTTGCTTGGAGATTCATGTCAATATTGATTCTATTTAAGATATCCCAGGATTCATTCTCTCTTTTATGGAGAGAACACACAAAAACACTACACAACTTGCTGAGCGCGGCGTAATACATGCAAAAACAGAGGGGACTATTATAAATCCTGTAGTAATGCCTCCAATTAATCTTGAAGAAATGGTCAAGGATGATTTAATGCTTTTGGGCCTTGATTTTTCTGATCCGGACAAGAACGCAAACGATCAATAAAGGACTCCTGTACTAAAACGGGGATTTCGACAAAAGGGCTGGCTCATATTTTTAAATCTATGTTTTGTTTCTATTCTTCTTAAAATTCTCTGCCTGAGTAAAAATATCTTGGTACACTTCGTCACGCTCTACCGGAGGATAGCCGTGTTCATCGAGAAGAATGATTAATCCCACTTTAAGAGCTGATTTTATATCGTCTCGTTTGTTCCAATCCGGGAAACGGGCTTGTTCATCGACCAGTTCTTTAACTGCTCTGGCCAATTCAATCATTTTATCTTCGGGATAGGAGAAGTCATATTTTACGCATAATTGACTCAGGATGTCAAAAAATGCTTTTTCCTCGAAGTTGATGCCGAACTCATCTCCGGCAAAGAACTCTTTATGGACTTCCCAAATAAGGTTAGTCAATTGTTCGGCCATTTCTTCATAAACCTCGCTCCGTAAAACATCGTTTTCGTCTCGTTGATTGTAGCGTTCTACCAAAACCTGCATCTTATGTGAAAAGTCAACACCTCGAACCATGTTCACTTTTTTCATTTCGCCAATGGCTTTGGCTAAAAGCTTTTGAAGCAGTTTAATTTTGGTATTTGGGAGCTTTATTTTATTGATTTTATCTATGTAGTCTTCATCAAAAATATCCTGATGGCTTTCCTTTTCTTCTCCCATTTTAAAGATTTCTTCCACACCATCACTTGCCAAGGCATCCTTTATCATCTCCCGCACACGGGCATTCATCTGTGCTGTATCGGGGGCATCGCCTTTGGTGAGTTTAAAGACAATAGAGCGGATGGCCAAATAATAGTGGGTGTAATCCCGTTCATTTTGCGTTAGTTTTTCACTTCCTGCACAAATATCGTAGGCTGCTTTAAGACGTTTTACCAAACCCATGAACCGGGCTTCTTTATCTTTGGTTTGCATTGCAAATTCAGCCCCTTCATTCAAGGCATTCAACTGTTGCAGCGGAGTACCGTCAAAGTATTTGGAGTTATCGAATTTGTGAAACAATTTTGTCAATAAGTCTAAGTGATTCCGAACGATAATCAGCGATTCGCCTATATCTTCAAAGTTGTCTTCATCACCCTTATTGTATTTGGCAAGGGCTAGGTTCATTTGCTTTTTGATACCAATGTAATCAACTACCAGACCTTTGTTTTTGCCTTCAAATTTCCGGTTTACACGAGAAATCGTCTGGATTAGGTTGTGCTGTTGAATCGGTTTGTCAATGTAAATGGTATCAAGGAATGGCACATCAAACCCGGTAAGCCACATATCGACCACGATTGCTATTTTGAAATTCGATTTGGCATTTTTAAACTGGCGGTCGAGTTCTTTGCGGTACTCTTTGGTGCCTAAAAGGTTGTATAGGGTTTCGTCATCATCTTTGCCACGGGTCATGATCATTTTTATGCGTTCCATCGGCTTGATTTCCTTTTGGTCTTTCTCCGAAAGTTCAACACCTTCTTCTGCCACCAGAACCTCATTCCATTCAGGACGCAAGGCAATGACGTTTTTATAAAACTCATAGGCAATTTCACGACTGCTGCATACGAACAAGGCCTTTCCTTTGATGGATGCACCTTCGGAAATGCGATTTTCGTAATGATGAACGAAATCCTCGGCCAAAGCTTTTAACCGTTTCGGGTCGCCAATAATTGCATTCATATTGGCAACGGCCTTTTTGCTTTCCTCTATCTGGTATTCGTTTGCACCCAACTCGGCTGCTTCTTCGTAATACTTTTCAATTTTTTCGAGTTCGCTGTTATTCAGGGCAACTTTGGCAGCACGCCCTTCATACACAATACGAACTGTAATTTCATCTTTAACCGATTCGGTCATGGTATAAGCATCCACCACCTTACCAAACACCTCAAGCGTGGCATCAATGGGTGTCCCGGTAAAACCGACATAGGTGGCATTGGGTAATGAATCGTGCAGATACTTGGCAAAGCCAAAGGTTTTGGTTACTCCGTTTTCAGTAACCCTGACTTTTTGGTCGAGGTTTACCTGACTGCGGTGCGCTTCGTCCGAAATACAAATCACATTGGTGCGGTCGGTGAGCAGTTGTGTGTCTTCGGTAAATTTATGAATGGTAGTTAAAAACACACCACCACTCTGGCGGCCTTGGACCAGTTCACGCAGATGCGCACGGCTTTCCACACTGATGATGTTATTGTCGCCAACGTATTTTTTTGCTTCTCCAAAGGTGTCCGAGAGTTGGTCGTCCAAGTCGGTTCTGTCGGTAATCAGCACAATGGTGGGGCTTTCGAAATGCTTGCTCTTCATAAGCAAACGGGTCAGGTACAGCATGGTGTAGCTTTTGCCACAACCCGTTGCACCGAAATAGGTTCCTCCCTTACCATCACCTAGGGGGCGTTGAGCCAGTTTAATGTTGTCGTATAAACGATTGGCTGCGTAATATTGGGGATATCGGCAAACAATTTTCACATCTTTTTTCGATGTGTCGGGCATGAAAATAAAGTTCCGGATAATGTCTCTTAAACGGTTTTTATTCAACATGCCTTGTACCAAGGTGTACATGCTGTCGATGCCATCCACATCTTTGGCCAACCCGGCAATTCTGCGCCAAGCATAATAAAACTCGTAAGGTGCAAAAAAAGAACCGGCTTTGTTATTTACCCCATCGCTTATGACACAGAAAGCATTGTATTTAAACAGTTCGGGAATATCCCTGCGGTAGCGCTTGGTTAATTGCTCAAAGGCGTTAAAAACAGTAGCCTCCTCACGAATGGCCGATTTAAACTCAAACACCACCAAAGGCAAACCATTGATATAAATAATGCCATCGGGTATACGCTTTTGTGTTCCGGCAATCTCCAGTTGGTTGACAAACTTATAGATGTTGTAATCCTTGGAATATTTCTCCTGTGGGTCGGCAACTATACTATCCAGATTTTCACTTGCCAATTGGGCTTCCAAACCATTGTAATCAATCAGTTCAATATGAATGTCTTTTTTACTGCGGTCTTCACGTTTTAAAATAAACCCATCGCTCAACCAGCGCATAATGGTTTTGTTGGTGTCGTAAAGGTCGCTGGCCGGAAGTGTTTTTAATTGAAGAAGAATAGATTTCGCTTCATTTTGGGTGAGTTGCTGATTTTGATACTTAGATAGAAGGAATTCAATAAAATCGGATTCGATAATCACATCATCTTCGGTGCGTGCAATGGTGATACCCAACTGGTGAGAATATCCTTCATTTTCCAGCAACTCAATATATGCGTGTTCTAACTTTTCTTCGGTGAATTTCATTTAGTCCAACTCATTTATTTCTATTAAGTATTGTCGCATCTTTTCAATAGAAGCCTTCAAATTATCGTACTCTGCTTTGCCATTATCAGCTCGGTGATGAATTTGATTTCTTATAAAAGTATGAATAGAAACCTCATTTAGATGCCCCAACCAAGGTGAATCTTTTGGTTCTCCTTTTACCGTTTGAAAAAATGATACATCAAAATCTTTGATTTTATTATTTGTTGCTTTTAATTGCATAAGCCTTTCGTATAGTTCATTATGGTATTCTTCGGTGGCAAGTTTAAAAGCAATAAAATTTACTTCATTAGCAGAAACATAAGGCAACAACGCTAATTCAGTGTTGGCAACTGAAACAGAGTTTTTCGTTTTGGTCAAAATTCTAACCTGAACATTTCTGTTACTCATTGATTGTTTAATAAATAATGGCGAATGTGTTGTAAGTATAATCTGAGAATCTTTTGAGAATTCTAATAGCAATTCTACAAAATCCGATTGCAATTTAGGGTGAAGATGAAGCTCGGGTTCATCAATTAAAACAATAAGCTTTTTGTTTCCTTTCTTTGAAAGATAATATGAGTAGATAAGCGAAAAAATCATTTCATAACCCGAACCTAACTGATTAAGTGGGATAGATTGTAAATTTTCTTTATCGGTTCCAAAAAAAGCATTTGAAAAGGGTTTCCAGTTATCTATTAATTTAAGTTTCAATTGATTTCCGCTTATCTCGATGAATTTCGTTATTGCTTCGCTAATTCCAGTAATTACCCCTTTGTTTTCAAGGGTTTTTACCTCTTTTAACCTTTCATTACAATCAATAGGATTTTCTTCCTTCTGGATATACTGATAGTTCAAGTCCTCCATTATTCTATCGAAACGGGTATCATTGTACGTTCCTTTTCGTGTTTGAAAAGTTCGATTCTTGTCAAGGATTAAATATTCAATTTCACTAAATCTTGAACCACTCCAAGGATTATTTACTGAAAGTCTTAAGTCAGGTGTGTTATCTGGTGGCTTTGTTTCACCGTCTGCTTTTATATATTTCTGGTCAGTAACAACCATTGATGCAAGATAACCACTTGTACCTCTTGACCTGACACCTCCTAAGAAAGAAAAGCCTTTGCCCTTGTATTCAACTCTCGGCATTGTTCCTCTGTATGTGTAAACTTCGTTAGTCAGGATATTAATCTCAACTTTTTCATTTGGATTATTAATGTCAGATAAGGAAAAGGAATCTGTTTTGTATGATATATAAGGCATTGCGAAGGCATCCAAAAGAGTAGATTTTCCACAACCATTTTCGCCAACAAAAATAGTCAGCCCAGAACCGTTGTTTTGTCCATCTGGAATGTTCAAATCGCTAATCTCAAAAAACTCATCTGGTGAGAATAGCTTATAATTTTTTATCTGGATGCTTTTTATAAACATAACTTTATTCTACTGTCGCCAACTTAGAAAGCAACAATGCTTTCAGTTCCGTTAGCTTTTGGTTTTGAATACAATAATTTTTGATACAATCATCAAGTGGACGAGCGATTTTTTCAAATTCCTTTATTTCATTTTCAGAATATACTACTTCCATATTGTGTAAATCATCTTTATTGATTGAACCGAATATAGTTCCTTCTCCGTCTGAAATATCAAAATGCGATTTCAAATTTTGCAGTGTATAAAACAAATGTGAATTACATTTTAATTTACTTCTTAGGGCTCCTACACCACGACCAATAGCACAATCATCTATGGCTATATTTAAATCTCCAACAGGTGCTCTTACACTAATTAAAATATCATTTTTTATAGCCTTTCTTTTGGGTTTTGTCGTATAGGAAGTAATTGAAGGAAATCTGTAACCAAAGTCAGTTCTTCCTTGATAAAAAATCATTCCAAAACCGTCTTTGTTATATGTCTCTCCCGAAGGTGATTGACCCATAATAATAGTTGCAATATCAGATATTCTCCCAATTTCCCACCCCTCCGGTATCTCCTTATCCAATTCCTCATTATACGCCATAGCACCACCCGAACTTTTATAAGGATTCCCATTTTCATCGGGGAACTCATAATCAACAAACCACTGCTTATAAATAGCCTGAGCAGTTTCTTCGAGTTTTTGAATAAGCTTGTTGTTAAGCTTAATACGGTTATTAACGGTGGTGTATTCGGCGACGATTTCACGCTGTTTTTCGGGAGAGGGTAAGGGGAATTTCATGTTACAGAAAGCTTCCCAAGCTAATCCTCCACGAACATCAGCATCGGTATAAAACCATGCATTCCGGTCGTATTCTTTGCGAGAAAACCACATCATTAAATAATCGGGATGCAAAATTGATGTGTCTATAATTTCAAATACATCATAAGCAGGAGAGACCATAAAGGGCTCTTCTCTATCAGATAATGCAATTGGTATTCTATAATCACGTCCAACGTGCATCCTGTTACAGGCAAATTGGTTCTTATTAACAACCTTATAATTACTCAAATCGGTTCCAACTATATTTGCAACCGACGGCATAAAAAACTTATCGACATTGATGCCAAGTAACTCTTTTGCACTTAAGTCAGAATTCTTAACCTTAATTGGCTGGATGAAATCGCCTAAAGGCTTATAATTGTTTTGCATATTCTTCGCTTGTTTTATAGCCTTGATCCGGGTGGTTATGTGTAAAAGGAAAACGTTTTATCAATTTTTCGTTTTTAATCATTCTCGGAAACACTTTATTTTTCAAATAATCAACTGATTTGCCTATTTGATTGGCTACTTCTTCCATTTTTAAATAGTCATGTTTACATACCTTCATAATCAGCAATTCAAGCTCATCTTTCGTGTATCGGGTGGCAACCATATTATCTGAGGTGTCAACCTTTGTATTTAAGGTGTCAACCTTTGTATTTAAGGTGTCAACCTTTGTATTAATAGCTTCCTGAATATCAGCATCCAAAACGGAGGTGTCAACCTCTGTTAAAGAGGTGTCAACCTTTTGTTTGATTTTATAAATTGTCCATCGCCCGTTATTATCGGATTCCAAATAATTTTCGGAACATAATTTTTTTAGCAAATTCGTAATATCGGTACTGTGCATGTTAAGTACATACTGTAAACGCTGGTTCGAAATTGAACCTTCAATCTGACAAAACGACAATGCTGTAAGTTCATCAGCTGATAAATGGCTAACATCATCAAAAACAGTGTTTAATTCATTTAAAACAGCCTCAGGAATTATACTAAACATAGGTAAGGTTAGCTTAATACGGTCGGGTTGGTTTTCAATTTCCAAATAAGGGCGTCTCCAATGCGATTCCTGCCAACCCGACATAATTTTATCAACACCACTACCTGCTTTTTCAGCCCGGCCAATAAGCATAAACATTTGCTGCAATGCCGGATTACGACATTCACTAATGCCACCCGAATAATATTGATATATGGATACAAGCAAGGTTCCCGGATTTGAAAACATAAATTTCTCCGTATCTATTTCAATAATAATATTTCCACTTAACGAATAATCGGCATGTACCAATGCATTTATAAATGCCTCACGTAAAGCAATATGAGTTGGCGATTCATCTACTCTTTCGTCTTTATTTAATTGGAACGGTTTTGGTAAGGTTGATGAAAGTTTAGGCCAGACTTTAAGATAAAACTGAAATAAATTATTCTCCCATGTTCCATCAGGACAGATGCGATCAGTCCAGCGTATTTTTTCATCCATCGAAAGCCTTTCTCTGAAATCAGGAAAAAAATCTGGCAGGGCATCTTGTTCTTTTATGCTATCCGATTTACCGAACATGAGTAATCCAGCTAAAGTTATGCCTTCTTTCTTGGTTTTTCTGTCAATTCTGTAAGCACCTATTTTTCTGAATAATTCAATATCATCTAAAACATGCCAGGGATGGCCGGGCTTGGAAGAAACAAATAGCTGACGAAATTGCTTTACACTTGTTTTATCAAAATCATCGATAGTAAAATCTTCTAAAACAAGACTGTCTCTTTGTAATTCAGCACTGGAATCGGCTAACATTCGTTTTACTTCCTCATCGGTGCATCTATAATCACCTTCATGGTTTCTTTTATAGGTATTACCTAAAGGATTTCGTGTTAAATATACAGGTCGTTCTGTGCGCGATGCAAATGGAATACGAAATACGAGCAGATTTTTATTTTTAATACTAATTACCCGAATATCATCATTACTTAATAAATTGCGACTAACCGTATTTGGGTTGTTACAATCATTCCAAAATTGTTTTTTATATCGTTCAATCTGTTCATCACTTAAACCTTCTATATTTAAAATTCCCTTTTTATCCTGTACTCCAATTACAATAATACCTGTATTGGTATTTGCAAAAGCAGAATATGATTTCCATAATTCTTTAGGAAAACCATCTTTACCCGATTTATACTCAATTTCGAAATACTCATTAGGAAGAAATTCGTCATTCAATAACGAAAAGATTGATTGCTCATCGTCAATTTCAAAAAGGCTCAATTGCTTATTAGTCATGATAAATCAATTTTATATCCCAAGGTACTGAATACGTTTAATAAATCCTTTTTCGATTGCTCTTCTGCCTTTAGCAAATCCGAAAATTCTGTTTGCAGGGCTTTCATTTTATCATCGAAGTCAATGTTTTCGTCCCGGTTTACAAACTCAATGTATTTGCTGGGTACAAGCGAGAAATCTTTCTTTTCTATTTCTTCAAAGCTTGCCGAATAACAATATTCCGGGGTGTTTTCGTAGCCTTTTTCTACTTGCTGCCAAGAGTGGAAGGTTTTGGCTATTTGCGCAATGTGGTCAACGCTAAATTGGGTAAACTTCTTTTCAAAAGGCTCACCAATTTGGCGTAAATCCAAAAACAACACTTCTTTTTCACGGTTACGATAATGGCGTATTTCGTCACCTACTTGTTTGATTTGTTCCTTTTTGTTTTTATTCAGAATCCAAACGGTCACGCTAATATTGGTCGTATAAAACATGTCCTGTGGCAATATGAGGATTGCTTCCACCAGATTGTTTTCAATGAGCTTACGGCGTATTTTGTATTCATCCCCACCGCCACTTAATGCCCCGTTTGCCAATACAAAGCCAGCCATTCCGTTTTCCGAGAGTTTGGAAACCATGTTCAAAATCCATCCATAGTTGGCATTGCTTTTTGGTGGCACATCGTAGCCACGCCAACGGGGGTCATCGTTTAATTCGTTATCGGCACGCCAATCCTTCTGGTTAAAAGGTGGGTTGGCCATAATGTAATCGGCCTTCAGGTCGGGATGTTGGTCGTTGTGAAAGGTATCGGCAGCTTTCTCTCCCAAGTTTCCGGCAATACCACGAATGGCCAAGTTCATTTTTGCCAGTTTGTAAGTGGTATTGGTGTATTCTTGTCCGTAAATGGAGATTTCACGTTTGTTCCCGTGATGGCTTTCGATAAATTTGATGGATTGCACGAACATACCTCCCGAGCCACATGCCGGGTCATAGATGATGCCCTTATAGGGTTCAATCATTTCGGCAATCAGGTTTACAATGCTCTTGGGGGTGTAGAATTCTCCTTTGCCTTTTCCTTCGGCCAAGGCAAATTTTGAGAGGAAGTATTCGTATACACGGCCAACAATATCCTGTTGTTTGTCCTTAATGGTGTCAATATCGTTAATGGTATCGAGCAGCGAACTCAATTTGGTATTGTCCAAACCCAAACGGGAAAAGTAATTGTCGGGTAAAGCTCCTTTTAATGCTTTATTGTTCTTTTCAATATTGTGCAGGGCGGTATCAATTTTCAAAGCAATATCGTTTTGCTTTGAGTTTTTGATGATGTACGACCAACGAGAAATCTCATCCAGATAGAACACGTTAGACATGCCGTAAAAATCGGGCATGTTTATGTATTTTTCTTTTCCATCCTCAATCAGCTTTTGCCGATGCTCTTCAAACTTGTCGCTGGCAAATTTCAGGAATATCAAACCCAACACCACATGCTTGTATTCGGCAGGTTCTACACTGCCTCGCAACTTATTTGCCGAATCCCACAAGGATTCTTCTATGCTTTTTCCGTTTCCGTTTCCGTTCTTCTTTGCCATATATTAATTCAATTCACTATTATCGTCTTCATTTTCGATGGATTCTTTGAAATATGTCATAATCCGATAAAGATTAAAAGACTAGTTGTCAAGTAACATCAAAATTATTAAAATATCTGACTAAATAGCCATAAAGGGTAGTATAATTCAAAAACTCTATACAAAATGCAGAATTACCACTGTGTTGAATTTCCTAAATGAATCTACATTACCCAAACTTAAGTTACTTTAACGGCAAATACTAAGCACCTCTCACCTTTTTTCACAACTTGCTGGCTTCTTGCCCTTTAAGCAAGACAACTTTGCAACTGGCAACTGGCAGGTCTCACCTTTTTTCACAACTTGCTGGCTTCTTGCCCTTTAAGCAAGACAACTTTGCACTTTCCACCTTGCAAGGCATAGATAAGTGCAAAGTTGCCACACTTAACAACCACATGGTCTGCAAGATGTGAAAAAAGATGAGAGGTGCTTCCAGCAGGTGCACCCTGGTGAGAGGTGCATCCTGGTGCTTCCAGCAGGTGTTGGTGTCACCCGGGCAGCCCATGAACCCCGCCCAAGGGATGCTGCTAGCGGAGTTTCACTAACGCGATTACCGGGTTGTCGTTGTCCTCCAACCCATCAATGATGGCTCTTAATGAATCGGAAACTTCGTGGTTGGCAGCATACTCTTTGAGGTCGTGAGCTTGATGGATTGCTGCCATGTAATTGTCGTCGGAGAGGTAAGATGGCAAAAACGGCGGGCCATGTTCAAAGTCTTCACGAAAGCCGGGGGTTTTGGGTATAGGTAGGTTGAGGAAAGTGAATTCCCCCGAAAATTTGTCGTAGAAGGCATATGACGACCTGATTTCCTGATCCTTTACTTGCAGATAAAAATATTTGCCAAAATAGGGTTCGTGCGCATAATCCCTCAATAAAAATAAAAACATTATCAACCTGTCTGTTTCGTAGTAGTGGTTCCTATCTAAATTAATAACCTTGCCTTTGACATTGTTTATTTGGTCTAAGTCAATCCTGGAAGCCGCATACTCTCCATAATCCAGGACATACCTTGGAACCAGCTTGTTGCCATCGTAAAAAGAGTATAGTGTATCGTTATATTGCTTGTATGTGCGAATCGTGTCCTTGTAAAAATGATATGCCTGAGGAGTATTATCCTGTACAAATGGATTCAGAAGCTCCCTGCCATCCTCGGTTTTTGTCCTCACCTCCGTACCCAGAACAACACGGGAATCTATTGGCAACTCCGGCAAAAAACCAATTATATTGGCCAAAGAATCGAGTAACAATTTTGAAACTTTATCGGTATCAACCTCTATTCCATCAACTTGTGGTACAAAATCATTGAAAAAAGTAAACGAATAAACGTTTTCTTTGCTTTTATTCATCCGTAAAATCCTGTTTTTAACCGATGGAGCAGTGAACTCTTTCACAAAGTCACCCTCTTGCGAATACAATTTTACCGTAACCGAATGGTCGCTGTTCGGATTCTCGGCATAAAACCTGCCCGTCCCCCTTTCTACATTTGGTGCAGAGTATGAATACTCCTGAGGGCCTCTGCCTTTCCTGTCAAAGGTAAACAGATACTTCCCCGACCTGTCAAACACTTTGATTATCCCACGCGACTTTACATAAATTCTGTCATTCTCTAAAAAAATAACCGGCATCGAGGCAATAAATGAATCCTCGTTGGTCTCCAGCGGAATGTAAGTAATTTCCTGCGCAATCTCCGAAAGATTGACCACCCTACCCTTCCCCACATCGCTACCCACATCAATCACAGTTAAACCATCCACATTGCCCTGCCTGTCGGCACCGCTGCTACAACCAAATAAAACAGCAGAAATCAAAATCAAAAATTTAGCACCTTTCATATTGCATCACATTTTTAGCACCTCTCAATTCAGCAGGTCTCCCGTAAGCACCTCTCACCTTTTTTCACAACTTGCTACCTACCTGCTACTTAAGCGAAACAACTTTGCACTTTCCACCTTTCAAGGCATAAAATTCCGTATCATAAATGCAGAGTTGCCACACTTAACCTGCTTAACTCACGCAAGATATGAAAAAAGATGAGACCTTGTAAGATGATGCAATAAAAAAAGCCCCCGTTAAAGGACGAGGGCAACCTAAATGTTTTCACAACGGAATAATCCTTATTGTGATTCGCTTCAAAATTGTAAAACAAAGATAATAAAAAATATACATAATTGTCAAAAAATTATTAATTTTAAAAATCTAAATATAATAGTATGGAAAACAAGATTTTAGGCCTCGACTTAGGCTCGGCTTCCGTAGGCTGGGCTTTGGTTTCAGAAGATTCCAACGGTGATTCCACCAATACAACAATTATCGATTTAGGAAGCAGAATCATTCCATATGAACCAAAAGAAGATCAAAATTTTGTCAAAGGTACAGGAGAAAGCAAGAATTCTATAAGAACCAATTACAGAAGGGCTAGGAGAAATTATGACAGATATCAACTAAGGCGAGAGTTCTTGATAAAAACTCTTCTGAAACACAACATGATGCCCACAGATGAGCAAAAAAAACTCCCTAAGCAAGAATTATGGAATTTAAGAGCAAGAGCTGCAAAAGAAAAGATAGAGCTAAACGAACTGGGTAGGCTTTTATTGTGGCTTAACCAAAAAAGAGGATATAAAAGTTCACGCTCCGATGCAAATTTGGATAAAAAGGATACTGAATATGTTGCGATGGTCAAAAGCCGTCATGACACTATCAAAGAGCTTAACTGCACAATCGGTGAATATTTTTTCACACAATTGAGCCAGGATGAATTTTTTCGAGTTAAAGAAAATGTGTTTCCCAGAGAGGCATACATTGATGAATTTGACACTATTTGCAGGACACAACAGCAATATTACGAAGAACTTACCAATGAACTAATTGCAAAAATTAGGAATGATATTATTTATTTCCAGAGGCCTCTAAAATCACAGAAAGGGCTGGTTGCTACATGCGAATTCGAAGGCTTTACTGTTACTAGGGGAGAAAAGGAGTTTTTTACAGGGCCAAAAGTTGCTCATAAATCGTCCCCGATTTTCCAGGTTGTAAAAATTTGGGAAAGCATCAATAATCTTAGAATTAGAACCAAGAACGGTGAAAAACTAAATTTCACAAAAGAGCAAAGGCAGAGCATATTTAACTACCTTGACAATAACGAAAAACTCACATTTAAAAATCTTTGTAAAATTATTGGCAAGAAAGAAGAAGAAATATATGCAGACCGTAAACTATACAATTCCGGAATTCAGGGCAACATAACTAAATGCATCATTAGCAAGATTCTCAAAGACAACAAAAATGCGGATAATCTATTAAAACTTGAATTGAAAATTAAAGAAGACCCCAACAATAAGACATACCTATATAGCAAAGAAACTGGTGAAATTATTGAAAATACTGAATGTAACAGCAAATATGTTGATCGCATCATTGAATATGAACCACTTTACAGATTATGGCACGCCATCTACTCAATAACTGACATAGATCAGTGTAAGAAAACTCTTGAAAAAAACTTTAATATTGATCTGGAGACTGCGGACAAGCTAGCAAAGATAGATTTCAATAAATACGGTTACAGCAACAAATCCGTAAAAGTCCTGAGAAAAATACTTCCTTACCTACTCGAAGGTTATACTTACTCTCAAGCAATGGAACTTGCCGGCTACAATCACTCCGGAAGCCTGACAAAAGATGAAAATTTATCTCGCAACCTACTGGATAAATTAAAGCTACTTCCAAAGAACTCTCTCCGGCAACCCGTTGTAGAAAAGATTCTCAACCAGATGATAAATGTTGTCAATGAGATAATAAGCAAATATGGTAAACCCGACGAAATACGCATTGAATTAGCCCGAGAACTAAAACAGAGCAGGGATGAAAGGAATGAAACAGAATCATTTATCAATAAACGAAACCGTGAAAATGAAAGAATTGCAAAGAGTCTCGAAGAGTATGGTTTAAGGGCAACCCGAAATAATATAATCAAATGGCGACTATATGAGGAGATGGATAACGAAGAGAAGAAGTTAAATGCAACTTGTGTCTATTGTGGTAAAAACATATCGCTAACAGAGGCAATCCGTGGTAATGATGTTGATATTGAGCATATAATCCCAAAATCCAAGCTTTTTGACGACTCCCAGAGCAACAAAACACTCGCACATAGAAGGTGTAACAGCACAAAAGGCAACTTGACTGCTTTCGATTTCATGAAAACTCAAAAATCCGACCACGAATTCCATGCATACATAGAGAGAGTAAATACACTGTTTAAAAACCATGTGATATCCAAGACAAAGCGTGACAAGCTCTTAATGTCCGAAAAGGATATACCAGACAACTTCATAGACAGGCAGCTCCGGGAAAGTCAGTATATCTCGCGAAAAGCCAGAGAGATACTTAACACTGTATGCCACAGAGTATGGTGTACAAGCGGTACAGTAACTGCAGAGTTAAGGCACCTTTGGGGTTGGGACGATGTTACCATGAACCTCCAATTTCCAAAATATAAAAGCGTTGGACAAACAGAGATTATCAACTGGGAAAGTAATCATGGGAAAAACACTCATGAAAAAGAGGTCATTAAAGGATGGAGTAAAAGGGACGACCACAGACACCATGCTGTCGATGCTTTGACAATTGCTTGCACAAAACAAGGCTTTATCCAAAGGTTCAACACTTTGAACTCACAAAAAACAAGAGCGTTGATGGAGGAACAGGTTGCAAAAAACCGGATAGAACATAAGGAAAAGCTTTCGATTCTTGAAAAGTATATTATTTCAATGCAACCAATCTCAGTACATGAGGTTCAAAAGGCTGTTTCTAAAATACTGGTCTCTTACAAATCTGGTAAAAAGGTTGCTACAAAAGGAACACGGAAAATAGGCTCAAGAGGCAATAAAAGAATTGTTCAAAACAACATTATTGTTCCTAGGGGTGCATTAAGCGAGGAGAGTGTATATGGCAAAATTAAAGTCCTGGAAAAAGAGAAGCCAATAAAATATCTTTTTGATAATCCTGATTTAATTGTAAAACAATATATAAGGGACTTAGTCCAGCAAAGAATAGAAAACTGCGATGGCGATGTAATAAAAGCTATAGCCCAGACTAAAAAAAATCCAATATTCCTGGACATCGATAAAACAATCCCTTTGGAACACGCAAGTTGTTATAAAGAAGAATATGTTATAAAATACCCCATAAACTCTTCATTCAATAAAGTTGATAAAGTCATTGATTCAGGTATACGCGATATTCTTGTCAATAGGCTCCAGAAATTCAATAACAACCCAAAAGAGGCATTCAAAGACATTGTTTCAGAGGACAAAAGCACCGTACCATGGTTTATAGATGAGGGTTTAAAGCATCCTGTCTATAGCGTGAGGTGTCTAACAGGACTCTCAGCAGTGGTACCTATTCGCAGAGATCCAGAAGGTAATGACATAGGCTTTGTTAAACCAGCAAACAACCACCATATTGCAATCTACTATGACCAAGATGACAAATTGGTTGAACATGCTTGTACTTTTTGGCATGCAGTTGAAAGAAAGAAATATGGATTGCCGGTTGTTATAACAAATAGTAATCAGGCATGGGAATATCTTCAAATGAACAACATGGAAGAACTACCTGAATCATTTTTAAACCAACTACCTCCTCCTGGCTATAAATTAAAATACAGTCTCCAACAAAATGAGATGTATTTACTTGGGTTACCGGAGGAGGAAATAAAATCTCTGATTGAAAAAGAAGACTATTCTACCCTTAGCAGCTACCTCTATAGGGTTCAAAATATTAGCTCCAAGGATTACTTTTTTAGGCACCATTTGGAAACACAAAACATCATAACTTCTGAAGCCTCAATAGCAAAAAGATACGTGAGAATTAAAAGTATTAAAGGATTAGAAGCTTTAAATCCATATAAGATTAAAATTGACATACTAGGAAAACCATCAGTTTGATTAAAAGAACATTATACTTTGAGAACCCAGCTTATTTGAGCGTTACTCTTTCGCAACTCAAAATAAAGATTCCAGAAGTCGAGAAGAATCTTCCAAAAGAGTTTAGTGAAAGGTTCACAAACAGTATTCCAATAGAAGACATAGGTGTTGTAATTTTAGACAACCCCCAGATAACCATTACCCAAAGAGCTCTTCAGGCATTGAACGAAAATAATTGTGCCGTCATAATTTGCGACGACCAAAGAATGCCATATGGACTATTATTACCTTTAACAAACAACACTCTGCAAGGCGAAAGGTACCGGTACCAGATAAACGCATCTGTTCCATTGAAAAAACAGCTTTGGCAACAAACTGTACAGGCTAAAATTTCCAACCAAGCCACTCTATTAAAACACACTGTTGATATTCAGGTTTCCAATATGGTCAAATGGGCAAAAGAGGTCAAAAGTGGAGATACAACCAATATGGAAGCCAGGGCGGCTGTTTACTACTGGGCTAATATATTCCCTTACAACAAATCATTTATTAGAGACCGATACGGAATGCCTCCCAATAATCTGTTGAATTATGGATACTCAATCCTTAGATCCATCATAGCACGCTCCTTGGTTGGAACAGGCCTTCTTCCTACATTGGGCATACATCATCGTAATAAATATAATGCGTATGCACTAGCAGATGACATAATGGAACCATACAGACCCTTTGTTGATTCTACTGTCCTTAACATTATCAATAGTGGGTTGGATTACAAAGCACTCAACAGGGAAGTTAAAATTCAACTTATGTCCATTCCTGTATTGGATGTAAGGATAAATGATCTACAAAGGCCATTACAAATAGCATCTAGCATAACTACAGCTTCTCTTCTAAAATGCTTTACAAAAGAAGATAGCAAAATATTATATCCAGAAATTGGACCATGATAACATATGACAGATATAACCAATATCGAATTATGTGGGTAATTGTATTGTTTGACCTTCCAACCGACACAAAAAAGGATATAAAGCAATACTCCATCTTCCGGAAAAAATTAATCCAAGATGGTTTTGCAATGTTTCAATTTTCAATTTATATCCGGAACTGCCCAAGCAGAGAAAACGCCCAGGTACATATTAACAGGGTAAAGAATTTCTTGCCTCCTAAAGGTCAGATCGGAATTTTGTCAATCACCGACAAACAATTTGGAGAAATGGAGATTTTTATATCAAAAAAGGAATTTGACAAGCCTTCTGTAACGCAGCAATTACAATTATTCTGATTATCCCAAAGAAAAAACTCGTAGAATTCCTACGAGTTCTTCATCGAAAAACAGCTTTTTTCTTTTCCGAAAGATCTGCACAAACTCCTATTTTTGTGCTATTTACACAGAGTCTGCTGTTAATGCTCTGGTAAAAATACAATTTTGAAAGCGAATCACAACTCTTGGCCACCTTGATTGCCGTAGCATTCGGCTGTTAATGCTCTGGTAAAAATACAATTTTGAAAGCGAATCACAACCACCGCTCAACTCGGAGCGGTGCGTCCTGCGCTGTTAATGCTCTGGTAAAAATACAATTTTGAAAGCGAATCACAACGTTACGATGCAGAACGCAAGTGGGCCAACGGCTGTTAATGCTCTGGTAAAAATACAATTTTGAAAGCGAATCACAACCTTCAATTTTCGAGGGGACGCCGATACCGAGCTGTTAATGCTCTGGTAAAAATACAATTTTGAAAGCGAATCACAACCAGTGGATGCAGTCTCGGCATCGGTGCGTTGCTGTTAATGCTCTGGTAAAAATACAATTTTGAAAGCGAATCACAACAAGAAAGAGGTGCAATAGTATGTCAGATTGGCTGTTAATGCTCTGGTAAAAATACAATTTTGAAAGCGAATCACAACCATCTTACTCAGAGATATGCAAGACGATAAGCTGTTAATGCTCTGGTAAAAATACAATTTTGAAAGCGAATCACAACCAAAATTTAAGGCAAAAACTTTCTCCTCGTGCTGTTAATGCTCTGGTAAAAATACAATTTTGAAAGCGAATCACAACAAGGAGTATCCGCAAACATCCTCTATTTTGCTGTTAATGCTCTGGTAAAAATACAATTTTGAAAGCGAATCACAACCAAGTTTTGGTCTGTACCCGCTCACCCACGGCTGTTAATGCTCTGGTAAAAATACAATTTTGAAAGCGAATCACAACGGGGGTGTTTGATTTTCTTCCCGAAAAACGGCTGTTAATGCTCTGGTAAAAATACAATTTTGAAAGCGAATCACAACAATAGCGGTGTCTATGTCTGCAACATAAATGCTGTTAATGCTCTGGTAAAAATACAATTTTGAAAGCGAATCACAACTCAAGGATTTCAGGATAAGTCAAAAAATCGGCTGTTAATGCTCTGGTAAAAATACAATTTTGAAAGCGAATCACAACGGGGAGACCTTCGCTTTGTATTTTACAACTGCTGTTAATGCTCTGGTAAAAATACAATTTTGAAAGCGAATCACAACGATTATTCGTTCACTACCCCTATTCGTTCAGCTGTTAATGCTCTGGTAAAAATACAATTTTGAAAGCGAATCACAACAATAAGTCATCATCATCAAGCCTATATACGCTGTTAATGCTCTGGTAAAAATACAATTTTGAAAGCGAATCACAACTAACGGAAAATTGGTATATTGTCACCACTTGCTGTTAATGCTCTGGTAAAAATACAATTTTGAAAGCGAATCACAACTAGACTTCGTGAGCGTATAAACTCTACGGAGCTGTTAATGCTCTGGTAAAAATACAATTTTGAAAGCGAATCACAACTAATGAAATAAGTTTAACAAGGTGGAATGAGCTGTTAATGCTCTGGTAAAAATACAATTTTGAAAGCGAATCACAACATACCTACTTTGAAGGAGAAAATCAAAGAGGCTGTTAATGCTCTGGTAAAAATACAATTTTGAAAGCGAATCACAACACTGGTTCAATTTATTACGACTACTCAGATGCTGTTAATGCTCTGGTAAAAATACAATTTTGAAAGCGAATCACAACCAGTTTTTGTAATATACGCCATAATTTATAGCTGTTAATGCTCTGGTAAAAATACAATTTTGAAAGCGAATCACAACTAAAGCGGTGCGACCTTGAAGCTCGGTATAGCTGTTAATGCTCTGGTAAAAATACAATTTTGAAAGCGAATCACAACGGTAATGAATATGGTAGTTCCTACCTATATGCTGTTAATGCTCTGGTAAAAATACAATTTTGAAAGCGAATCACAACTTCCGTACCCTGTCCTCTAGGGTGTCACAAGCTGTTAATGCTCTGGTAAAAATACAATTTTGAAAGCGAATCACAACAGGAAAGGGGAGTTTGTGAACATAGTGAGGCTGTTAATGCTCTGGTAAAAATACAATTTTGAAAGCGAATCACAACGATATTATGCGACATGGGAAGCTTATTCAAGCTGTTAATGCTCTGGTAAAAATACAATTTTGAAAGCGAATCACAACACCGAAATTGAGGCAGCTAACTGCACAATGGCTGTTAATGCTCTGGTAAAAATACAATTTTGAAAGCGAATCACAACTATTGTTTTATTTTTACGACAAAGAATTATGCTGTTAATGCTCTGGTAAAAATACAATTTTGAAAGCGAATCACAACCCTTTATCTAAATTGTCTCAAAAAAGCAATGCTGTTAATGCTCTGGTAAAAATACAATTTTGAAAGCGAATCACAACTTTTCCTGTGCCGGTTGGTCCGGCGATGTGCTGTTAATGCTCTGGTAAAAATACAATTTTGAAAGCGAATCACAACAGGAGAGTAGCCACTACCTGTCCTGTGTTCGCTGTTAATGCTCTGGTAAAAATACAATTTTGAAAGCGAATCACAACTCATGTTATTTCACTTTCTATAAAGATAGTGCTGTTAATGCTCTGGTAAAAATACAATTTTGAAAGCGAATCACAACGCATTCCCTTTTGGTAGCACACTTCATGCGCTGTTAATGCTCTGGTAAAAATACAATTTTGAAAGCGAATCACAACTTACTTGCTGACAAAGCAAAAAGCCTAAAAGCTGTTAATGCTCTGGTAAAAATACAATTTTGAAAGCGAATCACAACAATGATGCTTGGGTTTTAACTTGCAAAAGAGCTGTTAATGCTCTGGTAAAAATACAATTTTGAAAGCGAATCACAACTTCAGAGGACCCAGAGGATTCAGGACTTCTGCTGTTAATGCTCTGGTAAAAATACAATTTTGAAAGCGAATCACAACGATGTAACGAATGAATGGAATTAATATGAGGCTGTTAATGCTCTGGTAAAAATACAATTTTGAAAGCGAATCACAACTTGCTTGCTGAAAAAGCAAAAAGCCTGAATGCTGTTAATGCTCTGGTAAAAATACAATTTTGAAAGCGAATCACAACATCAACACCCAAATAGATTACATCGAAACGGCTGTTAATGCTCTGGTAAAAATACAATTTTGAAAGCGAATCACAACCAGACGTCCTTCGCGGGTAGCAATCTTGAGGCTGTTAATGCTCTGGTAAAAATACAATTTTGAAAGCGAATCACAACCAGTCCAGCTCATAAGTAGTCGGTGCGGGTGCTGTTAATGCTCTGGTAAAAATACAATTTTGAAAGCGAATCACAACCAAGTTACGAACCTACCTTTGGTGGTGGCTGCTGTTAATGCTCTGGTAAAAATACAATTTTGAAAGCGAATCACAACAGAAAAATTGTTTTTCAGTCTTGGGCTTAGCTGTTAATGCTCTGGTAAAAATACAATTTTGAAAGCGAATCACAACTTGTGCGGTAATTTCCGTAACATAGCCCACGCTGTTAATGCTCTGGTAAAAATACAATTTTGAAAGCGAATCACAACAGGAAGAACAATATGAAGCCAAGATTAAGAGCTGTTAATGCTCTGGTAAAAATACAATTTTGAAAGCGAATCACAACCGACCTGCCACCTGTCACTAACGACACAGAGCTGTTAATGCTCTGGTAAAAATACAATTTTGAAAGCGAATCACAACACCGTCATCTAATGGTGTTATTCCTCCAGCGCTGTTAATGCTCTGGTAAAAATACAATTTTGAAAGCGAATCACAACAAAATAGGTGATGATAACTGATTATTTTGAGCTGTTAATGCTCTGGTAAAAATACAATTTTGAAAGCGAATCACAACCGGAAACCCTTGTCCCCGTTTTTTGTGTAAGCTGTTAATGCTCTGGTAAAAATACAATTTTGAAAGCGAATCACAACAAGGATGGACCAATTACCGATACCAACAGGCTGTTAATGCTCTGGTAAAAATACAATTTTGAAAGCGAATCACAACTATTTACGAGGGTGAAATAGTTATTTTTACGCTGTTAATGCTCTGGTAAAAATACAATTTTGAAAGCGAATCACAACTCCATTTGTGAGGGGAGGTTACAAGTGTTTGCTGTTAATGCTCTGGTAAAAATACAATTTTGAAAGCGAATCACAACTGAACTGGATAGGAAGCGCCCCGCCCGAGAGCTGTTAATGCTCTGGTAAAAATACAATTTTGAAAGCGAATCACAACAGAGGAGGTATGAGATTGCAAAAGACTTTAGCTGTTAATGCTCTGGTAAAAATACAATTTTGAAAGCGAATCACAACAACCAACCGATTTGGGATTATTAGACACTTGCTGTTAATGCTCTGGTAAAAATACAATTTTGAAAGCGAATCACAACAACAAGTCGTCATCATCTAGCCTGTAAACAGCTGTTAATGCTCTGGTAAAAATACAATTTTGAAAGCGAATCACAACCTCTCGACTGCCCTCTTTCCTGTCATGAAAGCTGTTAATGCTCTGGTAAAAATACAATTTTGAAAGCGAATCACAACACTAATCCAATATGCAAATAACTGTGGAGGGCTGTTAATGCTCTGGTAAAAATACAATTTTGAAAGCGAATCACAACTGTGTGCATAAAGACACACTCACTCTCCCCGCTGTTAATGCTCTGGTAAAAATACAATTTTGAAAGCGAATCACAACACGATGCTAAGGCGTTCAGGGGTTTCGTTTGCTGTTAATGCTCTGGTAAAAATACAATTTTGAAAGCGAATCACAACAAGGCAACATCATTACCCTGTTCGTCCTTAGCTGTTAATGCTCTGGTAAAAATACAATTTTGAAAGCGAATCACAACCTTGAACTATCGGGTAGCCCAATTCGTTAAGCTGTTAATGCTCTGGTAAAAATACAATTTTGAAAGCGAATCACAACACAATGCAAAAGTATATAAAAGTTTTCAATGCTGTTAATGCTCTGGTAAAAATACAATTTTGAAAGCGAATCACAACTATCCGATCGATGTGAATGGTCATGCTGGTGCTGTTAATGCTCTGGTAAAAATACAATTTTGAAAGCGAATCACAACTGAACATCAAGGATCTTATTGTTAAGATTAGCTGTTAATGCTCTGGTAAAAATACAATTTTGAAAGCGAATCACAACTCCCGGTTACTTCCTCTATCCTTTCCAGAGCTGTTAATGCTCTGGTAAAAATACAATTTTGAAAGCGAATCACAACTAGTTCAGGATTACCTTATATTCTCCCTCTGCTGTTAATGCTCTGGTAAAAATACAATTTTGAAAGCGAATCACAACGAATCTGGCGAGGCTATTGATGTAAATTCCGCTGTTAATGCTCTGGTAAAAATACAATTTTGAAAGCGAATCACAACTATATTTGTATATTTATTAATACCATCAATGCTGTTAATGCTCTGGTAAAAATACAATTTTGAAAGCGAATCACAACGGATATTGCGGACTTAGAGAGAAAAGTCAAGCTGTTAATGCTCTGGTAAAAATACAATTTTGAAAGCGAATCACAACCGTAATCTCTGCCACTATTAAAATCATACTGCTGTTAATGCTCTGGTAAAAATACAATTTTGAAAGCGAATCACAACCACAGTATTTAGGACCGGACAAACTATCATGCTGTTAATGCTCTGGTAAAAATACAATTTTGAAAGCGAATCACAACAAAGGGCGACAAGGGAGACACAGGCACTTCGCTGTTAATGCTCTGGTAAAAATACAATTTTGAAAGCGAATCACAACATTATTATGTATATAAACACAAGATAATTGGCTGTTAATGCTCTGGTAAAAATACAATTTTGAAAGCGAATCACAACTTTTGCAAAAAAGAAAAAAATAAAAAAAAGCTGTTAATGCTCTGGTAAAAATACAATTTTGAAAGCGAATCACAACAGAGGAATCTTAGAAGAGTTACTCATTATGGCTGTTAATGCTCTGGTAAAAATACAATTTTGAAAGCGAATCACAACTATAGGTGGATATTCCGTCCCATAGTATACCACCATTCCGCTGCATAGTATACCACTATTCCGGACCATACTGGACCACATAGTGTAAAAAAGGAGGAGAGCAAGCCCTCCTCCCGTTACAGTTTTTCGCAACAGGTTATTTTTGTAGTTGCAACACAAAAAATAACCACCTATGG
>Ga0334901_1001470_pt1 | contig 24584 bp, 6 predicted proteins | sample GraSluR3_MG_3_FD_207216 | JGI IMG/M metagenome (GOLD analysis project Ga0334901, IMG submission 207216) | Sludge microbial communities from methane-producing bioreactor in Wageningen University, Netherlands - Granular Sludge_15_08-R3 | ecosystem: Engineered > Bioreactor > Anaerobic > Unclassified... | reverse complement strand
GGCACAAACAATCAAACGGTTTGTATTAACACCGGAATTTCCAATATTACTTACTCTAGCACAGGTGCAACCAATGCTACTTTCGATGGATTACCAGCAGGGGTTACAGGAACCTATTCCGGGGGCAACATTACCATTAGCGGAACGCCGACTGTAAGCGGAGATTTCAGTTACACGGTAACTTTAACAGGTGGTTGCGGGGATATAGTAGCAGAAGGTTCTATTAACATAATTGAATCTGCAACCGTCTCTTCCGGCGACCCCATTCCCGACATCTGCCAGGGAGGAACCACAACTTCCCTGGGTGGTTCTGTCGGCGGAAGTGCGACCGGCGGCACCTGGACTTCCTCGGTGGGCGGCACGTTTAATCCATCGCCGGATTTTAGTGATTATCCCACCTGGACACCCCCTGCATCGTTCAAAGGGACTGCCACACTTACCCTTACAACCACCGGGCCCTGTGCAGCCGTTAGCGCCAGTAAAACGGTGGTAGTTCACGAACAGCCAACCATTGCCGTACATCCGGCCGACCAAACCGACTGCTATTACCGGTCTGTTTCTTTTAATGTAGTTGCCTCCGGCACTGGATTGACCTACATCTGGCAACGCAAACTGCCTGGTGAAGAATTTATTGATATTCCAATAGATGATACTAAAATTTCATACCCGTCCCCCGGTACAATTACCATTTATCCTGCCGGTACCGCTGAAAATCCGGATGAAACCCAGTACCGCGTAATTGTAACCAATGGCAATTGCAGTGCAACATCCAATCCTGCAACACTCACCATCAATAAAATAGAATCGGTTGTGAATGATATTCCCTCATATTCTCAAAATGCTACCAGTATAATTATTTGCAGTGGAACTAGTTTTTCCTATGAAGTAACCACCAATCACGATGAGAATATCGCAACATACCAATGGAAAAGATGGGATTCTCCCGGGAACTGGAGCAATGTAACAAACAGTTCTGTAATTACGGGAGCACAAACCAGAAAACTTGTGTTTACTGACATTACTCCTGCCGAAAGCGACAGCTTTAAAGTAACAATTACGTACATAAGCGGTTGTACAACAACCAGCGATAATTTCAAACGCGGTCTTACAGTTTTGCCGGCAGTTGAAGCTACAGTTACTGCAGAACAAACCATTTGTGCCGGCAATCAACCGGAAGAACTTACTGCCGTTGTTACAGGAGGCACAGGAACAAATTATACTTATCAGTGGGAAAGCAGTTCTGATAATGCTGCCTGGTTCCCCATTGCCGATGAAATATCTCTTACTTACCAGCCACCGGCCCTAACCACTTCAACATATTACCGCATTGTTGCCACCGACGATGGAACCAACGACTGCGGCACTGCCACAAGCGAAAGCGTGCTTATTACCGTGGAAGATGCCCCGACGGCTTCGGCAGGAGGCAGCCAGACCACATGCCCCAACAAACCGGTAACGGTAAGCGGTGCATCTGCTACAAACTTCAGTGCCATTTTATGGACACACAATGGCAACGGGACTTTAACAGATGAAACCACACTCACTCCCACATACACACCCGCACCTGCCGATGAAAACACAACAGTTACGCTTACCATGACGGTTACCGGCACTAACTCGTGCGGCACTACCGAAGCAACAGCGACTTATGAAATTATTGTTCAGGAATTACCTTCTGCAACCATTACTTATGACGATGCTGAGTATTGTGCCGATGCAGGAACAATATCAGTTAATTTTTCCGGAACTACGGGCGGCATTTATTCTGCATCACCGGCAGGGTTGTCCATCAATTCTGCAACTGGTGAAATTGATCCGACTGCCAGCTCGCAGGGAACTTATACCGTTACCTATACCATACCGGCTACTGCAACCTGTGAGCCAGAGATTGCCACCACAACCATCGCCATTAATGAATTGCCACTGGCCGAAACCGGACCCGACGGAAATATTTGTGTGGGCGAAAGTGTAACACTTGGCGTTGCTGAAACAACTGGTCATACTTACAACTGGACTTCCGATCCGGTTGATCCTTCCTTAACCCCGGAAGAAGCTGCAAAAGCAAACCCGACTGTTTCGCCGGTTGTTGAAACCATATATACCCTTACAGAAACCATCATTGCCACCGGATGTGCAAATTCCAACAGTGTAACGGTAACCACTGAACAATTAATCGATGTTGATATTGACCCTGAATCACTGGCTATCTGCTCCGGTGAAACCACAAACATTTCACTTTCGAGTAACTACATTGGTACTAATTTTTCATGGACAGCCGGTTTTGAAACAGGTTCAAATACTACCGGATTTGAAAATGGATCCGGTCCGGTTATCGAACAAACACTAATCAATAATTCTTCCAATACCGAGGTAATCAGATACGACATTGTGGCCACTGCCGGTAACTGTGCAAATGCTTCAGGTTATATCGATGTTACTGTTTATCCTGCTGTAAATATTCCATCCGTAACGGTTTCGGGCAACACAACCATTTGTGCCGGCGAATCGGTAACACTCGAATCTTCAGCAGCAACTGCATACCAGTGGTTTAAAAATGGCGTGGAAATCAGCGGAGCCACCAGCCAAACCTATATGGTACCCGAAGCAGGAGAGTATTTTGTTGAAATTACCGATGGCAACGGATGCACGGCTGTTTCTGCCCCTGTCACGGTAACGTTGAATCCGCTTCCAACAGCTGTTGTCTCCGGCGATGCAACCATTTGTAACGGAGAATCAACCGACCTTACCATTGAATTAACTGGGGCACAACCCTGGAGCATTGAATATTACGACGGAACAACAACATTTACCGAGTCAAACATTACATCAAGTCCGCATACAATTTCCATATCACCTACCGCAACTACTTATTATACATTAACTTCAGTAAGTGACATCAACTGTACCGGAACCGTTTCAGGTTCTGCCGAAGTGATTGTAAATGAATTGCCCACAGCCTCTGTGTCGGGCACTCCTGCCACCTGTGCCGGAACTCCGGCTTCGCTGACTTTCACCTTAACAGGAACAGCGCCCTGGAGTGTAACCTACACTGACGGCACTTCCAATTACACCGTTGAAGATATCGGAAACAGTGAGCACACCATTGAAGTTTCACCTGCTGTTACCACTACCTACACCCTTACATCCGTGAGTGATGCCAACTGTTCCAATACGGCTACCGGATCAGCTGCAATAACCGTAAACGAACTGCCATCCGCCGTTCTGTCGGGAACCACCACCATTTGCAACGGAGAATCAGCGGATCTAACCTTTGAATTTACCGGAAGTTCGCCGTGGAATATCACCTACTCCGACGGAACCACAGATTATACGGAAACCGGCATTACCGATAATCCTTATACCATAACGGTTTCACCGGCAACTACCACCAATTTTACACTAACGGCTGTTAGCGACGACAACTGTTCAGGAAATTTTTCGGGCTCGGCCACTGTTACAGTCAATCCCCTGCCCACGGCTACCATCAGTGGCGACAACACCGTTTGCCAGGATGAAACCACACCTACCATTCTGTTTACCGGCTCGGGAGGAACCCCGCCTTATACTTTCCACTATACCATAAATGGCGGAACTACTGAGACGGTGAAAACAACCGGCGGCTCAAACCAGGTTGTTTTTGTATCCACCGATGCAGCCGGAACGTTTGTATATGAACTTACCGGGGTTGAAGACGGCAGCGCAACCAAATGTTTCAATCCCGATGTATCGGGAACCGCCACTGTTACCGTTAGTCCAAAACCGGAAGTTACTTTTGAAGGAACTGCCGATGTTTGTTTGAACGGCACTGAACCTGAAATTACCTTCTCGGCAACCGGAGGAACAGCGCCTTACTCTTTTATTTACCGGGTGAACGGAGGCGCTTTCCAAACCATTGTAACTCCCGGAGGCCAGGATCATGTTACCATTACAGCACCCACCGGCACAGCCGGTACTTTCGAATACGAACTTACAAGTGTAAGCGATGCCAGTCCATCGGGCTGTTTGATTTCGCTTTTTAAACTGGTAATTATAACTGTGAATCCGTTGCCGGATGTTACTTTAGACCCTTTCGACAATATCTGTACAGATGGTGCACCCCTGACCCTGACCGGCGGACTGCCAGCCGGCGGTGTTTATTCGGGCAATGGGGTGAGCGAAGGTCAGTTCGATCCCTCAATTGCAGGGCTGGGCACTCATACCATTACCTATACCTATATCGACCTAAACGGCTGTGAAAACACGGCAACCTCAACCATTACGGTTGTTCCTCTGCCTGAGGTTACTCTGGCGCCATTCGATGATGTTTGCCTTGATAATGCCCAGTTTGCTCTAACCGGCGGTACGCCTGAAGGTGGAGTTTTTACAGGCCCGGGGGTGGAAGGCGGACAATTTAATCCTTCCGTTGCAGGTATAGGAACTCACACCATTACCTATACCTATACCGACGGAAACGGGTGCGGCAATTTTGCAGAAGCATCCATTACCGTTCACCCACAACCCACCGTAACCGCCACCCCTACAACTCAAACCCTCTGTTCCGAAGAAACTACCTCGGTAAACCTTTCGGGCACCGTAGCAAACACAACGTTTAACTGGACGGTTTCTGTATCTCCCGAGGGCAGTGTAACCGGAGCTTTGGATGACAGCGGAACCACCATCGCACAAACCCTTACCAATACAACAGCGCTGCCTGCAACAGTAACCTATACCATTACACCAACGGCCAACGGCTGCGATGGAGATCCCATAGACGTTACCATTACCGTAAATCCCAAGCCCACGCTCTCAAGCGATCTGGCACCGGCTGTTTGCAGTGGAACACCGTTTACATATACTCCAGCCAGCGAAACACCGGGAACAACCTTTTCATGGACACGGGCGGCTGTTATCGGCATTTCAAACACAGCAGGAAGCGGTGCTCACCCCGGCGAAATAAACGAAACCCTTGTCAATACAACCGGAACAGCCAAACAGGTAATCTACCGGTACACACTTTCAGCAAACAGCTGTACCAATATAGAAGAAGTAACGGTAACCGTTTATCCGGCGCCTACGCTCAGCAGCTCCACCAATCCGCCGGCAGTATGCAGCAATTCACCGTTTACTTACAATGCCACTCCCGGCATAGCCGGCACCACCTTTAGCTGGAGCAGAGAGGTCGTGGCAGGCATAAGTAATGAAGCAGACAGTGGTGAAGGAAGCAGTATAACTGAAACGCTCATCAATACCACACCCGACGAGGTGGTTGTCCCCTACACCATCACCATGGAAATTGGCGGATGCGAAAATACCCAAACGGTGTTTGTAACCGTTAAACCGACCCCTGTGCTTTCCACTGATTTGTCGCCCGAACCGATTTGCAGCGGGGAAGTATTCAGTTACGAACCGGCCAGCGAAACCGAAGGAACTACTTTCACCTGGCAAAGGGCAAACATGGCGGGCATTGAACCGGCGGGAAATACAGGCACGGGAAATCCAAACGAAACACTTACGAATACAACCGACGAGCCCATCGATGTTATATACATATATACGTTACGTGCCAACCAGTGTGCCCATACTGAATATGTGATTATCCGGGTAAATCCAACCCCAACCGTCGATTTTATTGACGACCAGGAATTTTGCAGTGGCACGGTTGTTTCCGAAACAATTGTAGCGGGGCCTGTTGACGGAAGTACATTTACCTGGACCAACGACAATACCAGTATTGGCCTGGCAGCCGGCGGAACGGGAAATATTCCGTCATTTACGGCAGAAAATACAACCGGTTCGGCCATCAGCGCTACCATTACCATTACTCCCGAAGCCAACGATTGTTCGGGAACCCCGTTTTCATACACCATTACGGTATATCCCGAGTCGGTGGGCGGTTCGGTAGGTGAAGATGCAGTTGTTTGTTCCGGCAGTAACAGCGGAACACTCACACTAACCGGCCATACCGGAAACATCATTCGCTGGGAATCTTCCACCGACGATGGAAGTTCATGGGCGCCCATTACCAACACATCCACAACACAATCCTATTCCGATCTTACTACAACTACCTGGTACCGTGCAGTAATTAAAAACGGGGCCTGTGATGAAACGTATTCTGTTCCTGCAGTGATTACAGTCCATCCGCAAAGCGACGGTGGAACGGCTTCATCCAGCCATGCCATTTGTTATGAAAATATGCCCAACGATATCACTCTAAATGATTATGTAGGTGATATTCAGTGGCAATGGTCTTATGACAATGTTTCGTTTACAAATATGCCGGGATCAAATTCAGAAACGCTCAGCAGTGCAGAAATGGGAACATTAACTGCAGAAATTTACTACCGGGCTGAAGTTACCAGTGGTATTTGCGCTCCAGATTATTCAAATTCGGTAACTGTATCTGTAAATCCAGTGCCTGAACTGACCGGGGCTGCTCAAAAAGAACCTGTTTGTGAAAACAATCCGGCTGAAATCAATCTCACGGGATTAGTTTCGAATACAGATTTTTCTGTTGTGTATGCGATTGATGGCGGAACTTCTGTTACCGTTGAAAATATATCAGCAGATGCAATGGGAGAAGCCACGTTTTCAACCACAACTCTCAATGCTACTGATAATGGGAAAGTTTTGGTTATAACAGAAATCATCATAACGAGTAATACTCCTGCATGCTCGAAATTACTTTCAGAATCAGTAGTACTGGAAGTTTTTCCTGAAAGCATTGGAGGCATAGCTTCTGTCTCTGAAAATGCAATCTGTTTCAATCATTCAGCTACCATTAATTTATCCGGTTATAATGGAGAAATTCAATGGCAGCAATCGCCTGACGGCGTTTCGGATTGGGTGAATGTAACCGGGGGTACCGGTGAATACACAGAAGAATACACAACGGCAAATTTAAATAGTGATACCTGGTACCGGGCGGAAGTTACCAGCGGTGCCTGTGCTCCGGTTTATTCCAACATCGTTGGAATTTCTGTAAATCCACTTCCAACCCTAACCGGTATTGCCCAGAATGCCATAGTTTGTGATGGAAACCCGGCAACTGTTAATCTGTTTGGGTTGTTGCCCGGCACCATTTTTTCAGTTGTTTATACCATTGACGGAGGAAGCCCGGTAACTATTGAAAATATTTCTTCTGACGGTTCGGGGAATGCGTTTTTTCAAACAGAAAACCTGTCCGTTGATGATGACGGGAAAACACTGATGATTACAAACCTGACCATTACCGGTTCAGAACCATATTGTTCTCAAAATTTTTCAGAAACAATCCAATTGCAAATCGATGATGCAAGTTTTGGCGGAACAATTGAGCCTGTTGATCCTGTTTGCGTAGGAAGTAATCCTGAGGATCTCGTCTTAACCAGCTACACTGGAACAATTATCGAATGGCAAAAATCTACTGATCCGTTATTTGCTTCTTTTGTTCAGATAGCCGAAACCGGTTCTGTTCTTTCGGGCACATCCATTGGGACGATCAGTGAAACCACGTATTTCAGGGCTGTTGTACAAAATGGCAATTGTCCAGAAGTCTTTTCTGAAGTGGCAGAAGTAATCGTTAATCCAATACCTGAATTGATTTCCAGTTTGAATCCACCGGGAATTTGCAGCCATTCTGTATTTACCTACGCACATGAATTCTCAGTTGAAGGAACAACGTTCGAATGGATAAGGCCACAGGTTCCGGGTATAAATAATGAAGAAGGTTTTTCGAATGAGTATCCGCCTGATGAACTGCTGTTCAATACTACCAACAGCACCATTGAAGTAACCTATTATTATACACTGGAGGCAAACGGGTGTAGCAACACACAGGAAGTGAAAGTGATGGTTACCCCCACTCCCGAGCTAACCAGTCCAACTACATTAGATCCAATTTGCAGTGGCGATTTATTTTCCTATAATCCCACAAGCAACCTGACCTCTGCCGTTAATTACAATTGGGTACGCCAGGCACAATATGGGAATGCTTACAATTCAGGAAGCGGTCCCATTAGTGAAACGCTTATCAATAATACAACCGAAACGCAGGCAATAACTTACACCTATACACTAAGTGCAAACAATTGTACCAATCCAAATCCGGTAACAGTAAGCGTACCAGTGATTGCACCGCCACAGGTTACTGCAGACGCTTCAGAAGAAGAAGTATGCGCAGGTTATGAGGTGGATTTAACGTCGTCGTCCTCATTAGATCTTCCTCCGGCATTGCCTCAAACATTGTTAAATGAAGGTTTTGGATCTTCTTTCCCCTCGGATTGGAACAGGGAGAATAACTCTTATGGCGATGATTGGTGGAGGGCAGCCTGGACACCTTATAATAATGGTGGTAATTATGTTATGATCTCTAATAGTGATGATCAAGGTTATTATGGAACCACTGACACGCGATTAATCAGCCCGGCACTAAATACAACTGGTTATTTGTCTCTGGAACTCACCTTTCAACACTATTACAGAGACGTAAGTGCTAATTATGGTGATTATGCGTATGTCCAGGTTTCAACAAACGGAACAACATGGCAAACAGTAAGAACATATAACAGTACTCAAGGTTCTTTGACAAATTTTTCAAATGTTACAATCGACTTAACTGCGTACATTAATCAACCAGAACTGTATATTCGTTTTAGATATTATGCGCCATGGGGATGGTGGTGGTATGTTGACAACGTATCGGTAGTTGGAACCCCGCAATCATCTGCCAATGTTGTATGGACATCCAACACTTCTGACTGGACATCAATTGAGATTAATCCCATCGATGTACCTGTAATTGAACCAACTACTTTTACTGTAACCTACACTGACCCGGATACCGGATGTGAAGGAAGTGATGATATATTTGTAGATATTTTGCCATCTACAGTTGTACCCGACCAGGAAATAACAATCTGCAGCGGCGAAACATTTACGGTAAGCCCGCAGGATGACGACCCGGGCACAGTCATTCTTCCGGGAACAACCTACTCATGGTCTGCTCCGTCTGTGAATCCTGCCGGAGGCATTTCCGGTACCAGCGCTCAAAGCAACCAGTCGGAAATAAGCCAGACACTAACCAACAGTACCTCTGATGTAAAAACGGTTACCTATACCGTTACATCTACCAACAGCCAAACAAGTTGTGTAGGCGAGTTTACCATTACCGTTACCGTAAACCCGGTTCCGCTTATTAGTATGACTGCTACATTCCATGAGCAATATCCCGGAAATCCCAGTTACCAGTACCTTGAAATTTGTGACGGACAGTCGGTTTACAATGTCGAAGACAATGACCTGGAAGTATTTATGTGGCGATCCGGGGCATGGCGAATTCCCCGTCCTTCAGATTTTGCCGGTTACACAACAATCTGGGAATATTCTCTTGGTACCGATGAAGGCCCATGGCTGAATGCCGAAGATGTGGAAGGAGGTTATATCAATTTTGATAAATTTGAATACAAGATGCCGCGTCCCCCATCCATTTTCAGTCCTCCGGGTGATTATTATTTTAGGTTTTACCTTGAAAACAACTATGGATGCCGCACCTACTCTGATATCATCCACATGAGAATTGTTTCCGATCTGATAGTAGATGCTGGCGGACCTGATTTTATATGTGCTTCTCCCTCACCGGGTGAGGTCTCCCTGGCCGATTCCGATATCGGCGGTACTTCCTATACCACGAAAACCGGTCGTTGGGAAATCGTTTCGGGGGGTGGTACACTGCTTTATGGGGGAAACCCTTACAACGGTACTGCCTTAAATCATCCACTTTATAAAAATGTAACTTACGTTCCTGATGCCAATTATTCGGGTACTGTTGTTCTTGCGCTTACTTCAAACGATCCGGATGGCCCCGGAGAATGGAACTGCCGGCCGGTTACCGGTGAAAGGGAAATAATTATTGAAGCACTTCCTGTCACTCCTCAGGTTGAAATAATTCAACCCGATTGCGACAACCCAAATGGAACGATTACGGTAATTAGCCCGATAGAAGATGGTATGACATACAGCCTCGATGGCATTACATATCAGTCAGAAACTGGATTTACCAATGTTTCTCCCGGTAGCTACAGCATTTCCGCTCAATCGGCCCTAGGTTGTTTGTCAGATGAAACTGTTGTTGAAATTGATGAGCAACCTCCTACTCCGGTTGTAGGTGACCAAACTGTTGTAGTCTGCAGCGGAGAAACCTTTGCGTGGACACCCGCAGGTACACCTGAAAGTACAACTTACACCTGGTCTGAGCCGGCAGGAACAGGTTTTTCAGGTGGCACAGAACAAGTTGATCCGGTTGAGGAAATAACCTTTCAACTAATTAACGAAACAATTTCGCCGGTTGAGCCGGTAACTGCCGTTTATACTATTACCCCTAAAACAGGCGAATGTACAGGTGAATCATTTTTGCTTACAGTTACAATTAATCCGGTAGCTACTGTTTTTGCAGGAAACGAAAGAGCCGTTTGCGCCGGGAGCCTTGGGTTTTCTTTAGAAGGCGTAATCGGAGGTGCTGCAACTTCTGCTGAATGGTCTGGTGGAACAGGAACATTTAACCCAAATGAAAATACGTTGGATGCCTCCTATATTCCTTCTGCTGCTGAAATTACGGCAGGAACAGTAACGCTTACACTTACCTCAAACGATCCTGATGGTGCAGGGCCATGTTTGCCTGTTTCATCATCGGTTACATTTGACTTGAGCGACATAATTATCATTACACCTGAGATTACAGAAATAAATTGTTACGGAAATCTTGCTGCAATCGAACTGTCTGTTTCAGGTGGCGCTGAACCCTATCAAAGTTTTGAATGGACCAAGGATGGCAATCCCTTTGCATCAATCCAAAACATTGATAATCTGGGGCCCGGAGAATATGTGGTTCTGATTACAGATGCCAACAATTGCACTGAGACAGAAACAATAGTTATTACCGAACCTGAACTTCTTGAAGTTTCAACAAACTACGACATTATTCTTTGTGCCGGAGATGAAACAACCGTCACCCTCATCGTAACCGGCGGAACTGCACCCTACACCGTGTCGTGGGACGGCGGCACACAGACAGAAACCATTGCCGCAGACGGTGGTCAGGCCATTATTCAGCAACCCGAGGGAACCGTGGAATACACCATAACCGATGCCAACGGTTGTATTGAAACCATTTCAGTAGAAGCTACCGTAGCCGAAAACACACCGCCCGAAATTACCCAGTGCCCGGTACCTGTTGAATTTCAGGGATGTGGTGTTGGCGATATTGAAGCAGCAACCGGGCTGGCCTGGTCCGAAACCGAAGTGGGCATTACCGAAACCGAATTTACAAATGCCGGTGGTATCGCAACAGATAACTGTGCGGTTACCTCGTGGCGATACATCGATGTGGTAAGCTCCCTACCCGATGCCTGCCCCATTGTTGTTACCCGGTCCTTTATCGTGGAAGATGCCGGAGGGTTAACGAATGTAGTGGCATGTGAACAAATTATCACCATTACCGATGAAACTGCACCCACTTTTACTGTTCCCGGCCCTGAAACCATTTACAAAGATGCCAACTGCAGTTTCGATATCAACGAAATCACCGGCCAGCCCACCGATGTGGCCGACAACTGCGATCCCTCGCCGGAGGTAACCTTTACCGACAGCGAATCTGTGGAAGGCTCCTGTGCCGGCGAATTGATCATCACCCGCACCTGGACGGTAACCGACAACTGCGGCAATGCCACTTCACAAGACCAGATTATCACCGTTTCCGACAACACTGCACCGACCTTCACTGCCCCGGCAGACATCACCATTAATGCCGAAAACAATTGTGGCTACGATGCCGGTGTGGATGTTACCGGCGATGTGACGGATGCAGCCGACAACTGCGATCCCAACCCGGAGGCAACTTTCACCGATGCCATCGATGATACCGACCCGTGTGAAATCATCATCACCCGCACCTGGAGCCTCGTGGATGCCTGCGGAAATGCTGCCGATGACCAGATACAGATTATTACCGTTATTGACGACACACCTCCTGTTTTTACCCGGCCACCCGATACCGAGGTTTATACCGACCCGGCCTGCGGGTACGATGCCTCGGAAGCAGGGGATGTGTACGATGAAACCGATAACTGTTCCACCGGCCTTGAAGCCACTTATTCCGATGTTGTGGACGAAACAGATCCCTGCAACATCACCATCACCCGCACCTGGAGCCTTGCGGATGATTGCGGAAATGCCGCCGAAAACCAGGTGCAAACCATCCTTGTCCGCGATTTGAATGCACCGGTCATTACCTGTCCGCCCAACGAAGCCATTGCTTATGGGACTGACCCGGTTCCTGCTGTCACTGGTGAAGCAACAGCATTAGACGATTGCGACAATGATCCGAATATTACTTACTCAGATATAATTATCGACGGGGCATGTACCGGCAATTACGAAATCAGACGAACCTGGACAGCGACCGACCAGTGTGGCAATACAGATTACTGTACACAGTCCATTTTTGTTCAGGATATTGAACTGCCTGAAATCACCTGCTTGGTGGTTGATAATCAAACCGTGGAAGCCAATTCCGGCGATCAGTACATTCATCCCGACGGCTCCTGGGATGCTACCGTTGTTGAAAATACCGGCGTTTATACGCTAACCTTTAATTTAACCGGCGCCACATCAACACCGGACCCGTTACCCGATCCGGTTTCGCTGGAAGGCGTTTCCTTCAACGAAGGCACCACCACTGTAACCTGGACCGCTGTGGATGATTGCGGCAACCCGGCTACCTGTTCCTTCACTGTTACGGTAAATGCTTCTGCCGACCTCTCCATCACCAAAACAGCCGATCCCGAAAGCGCTGTTACCGGCGAAGAGCTGGTTTATACGCTCGAAGTTTACAACGACGGTCCGTCAGCTGCTCAAAATACCGTGATTGAAGATAATATCACAGTTTTCATCAATCCGGAATATGCACTTTCCACTTCAGGCCCGTGGGAACCCTGGACCGGAAACTTTACGCTGACCAATCCACTGGCAGTGGGAGAAACTTTCAACTTGTACATAAGAGGTACCGTTCCCGTTGACCAGTGTGAGGATATTACCAATACCGCCAGCGTGAGCAGCGACAATGCCGATTACAACATGGATGACAACGAAGTAACGCTGGTTACACCGGTTGAAGACAATCAGCCGCCCGTAATCTCCGGTACCCTCCCCGATTTCGTCGAATGTGTGGATATGCTTTACCGGGCAGTTTACGACACCGATGATGTGTTGCGCTACCTCGACCATAACGGGGCTTCTCCCGATCCTTATCTGATTGATAATACAGCCACCGAAGACTTTTTCCTCTTCATCAGCGGTAATCCAGGTCTTGATCTCGATTTAGACGCCATTGGTTATTCAGATAACTGTTGCGGAACCAACGAAGGAGACTATGACATTGAATGGACCATTACTTTTGATGCCAATACACCCAACACTGTTACTGGCACCTCTGGCACAGGTCAACCCTCTGCGCATCCCGATGACATTAAACTTTGGGGCGACAGGGTGAATTACACTACGCTTCATCATACTATAACCTACTGGATTACCGATTGCAACGACAACGAAAGCGATCCTATTATAAGAAATATAACCATCACACCACGACCGCAAATCATTAAAATAACAGGACCATGAAAAATTTGATAACCAACATATTAAAATACAAAACCCTTTCCCGTTTGCCGCAGGAGAGCGGTTTTAATTCCGGCGTTTGTCCCGGGGCTGCTGCCATCACCAACAACTTGTCATTTTTCAGCAGCCTTCGGGGCACGTTGGGACGGAGGACGGAAGTCGGAAGTCGGAAGACAGAAGTCGGAAGCCAATTAATTCCTCATTTCTTATTTCTTATTCCTTATTCCTTATTCCTTATTCCTTATTCCTTATTCTCCTCTTTTGTAAATATCAAACACCGAAAAACGTTCACCGGGTTGGCAGCTAACCCTGACGGAGCTCGCAGCTCCGTCAGGGTTGGAACCACGGTCAAATTCGGAACTGTTTCAAGTAAAGGAAGAAATAATATGCTACCCGATGTAATTATACAACAGCAACGGCCGGAAACTACTCCGGGACAGGTGGGAATTACTCCGGGAATCAGAAAAATGACTCCGGGACGGGTGAAAATTGCTCCGGGAATGAAAAAAACGACTCATGGACAGGTAGAAACTACTCCGGAATTGAAAAAAATGACTCCGGGGCGGCTAAAAATTGCTCCGGGAATCAAAAAAATGACTCATGGGCAGGTAAAAACTGTTCAGGGACGGGTGGAATATGCTCCGGGGCCTTTACCAGCGCGTCATAGCGTGATTTTTCGTTGCGCGCTTACCGCACCAGGGTATAGGGTTGGAAGGCCAGAAAGACCCGAAGTGGGTTTAATTAAAGGAGAAAATAAGAAACACCAAATATCGAATATTGAATATCGAATAACGAATAATGAATCAGGAAGTTTTTTGGGAATCCTGGTTTCTTATTTCTTATTCTCTTCTTTTAGAAATAACGAACCTCGAATCAGGAATGTAGAATCAGGAAAGAATATTCCGGTGCTACGCACCTCAGGGTTCAATGAGGTTTCTTTGGCTACAAAGCTTGTCGGTGCTACGCACCTGGGAATACAAACTGCCGGTACTGCCATCGGTAAAACAGCAGCAGCGCCGCGAAATACCTTGTCCGGCAACCGGCGGATTTGTAGAAATGAATACAGTTCATCGGGCAAAAAGGTGCGTAGCACCGAAACATTAAAAGAAAATAAGGAACATCGAATAAGGAATAACCAATCAGAAAGTATTTTAGGAATCCCGGTTTCTGACTTCTTATTCCCCGTCAGAAAGCCGGGCAGGCTTATTTCTTATTTCTTATTTCCAGATAAAGAATATATCGAACACCGAAAAACGTTCACCGGGTTGGCAGCTAACCCTGACGGAGCTCGCAGCTCCGTCAGGGTTGGAACGCCCGGAAAACCTGAAACAATTTCAATTGAAGGAAAAAATATTCCGGTGCGTCTGTCAGCCGACAAGGCTGGCTGCATCTCCGGGTTGAATCACATTCCTTTTGCTACAAACCCGTCAGTTGCCAGGCAGGTCATTACCGGTGCTACGCACCTGGGATTACAAACTGCCGGTACTGCCATCAGTGAAACAGCGGCAGCGCCGCGAAACATCTTGCCAAACATCCGGTTAATTTGCCAAACATTCATCAATGAAACAGCGGCAGCGCCGCGAAACATTTGTAGAACTGCCGGCCACCCATCGGGCAAAAAGGTGCGTAGCACCGAAACATTAAAAGAGAATAACGAATATCCAATAAGGAATAACAAATGTAAAAGTGAATTAAAAATTCATTCAGAATACAAAGACGCTCCCCTCTTGCCGCGGGGAGGCTTTAATTCCGGCGACATTCCCGGGGCTGCTGCCATCACCAGTTTACAAGTTCTTTTCAGCAGCCCCCGGGTTTCGCCAAATTTCGCAGGTGCCAGGTGTTATGCGCTAAGCGGTTTAGAACCGCTAAGCGCTTATCTGCCAACAGGCCTGCCAGTGAAAAACCGTCCTGAAACAGGCGAATTTCCGTGGTACTGTCATCCCGAATCCCGAGTACTCGGGAGAGGGACCTCAACGCACCCGGAAAGACTGCTTCAAAGGACCAAACCAGAAAGGAGGTATGCCTATGTCCTAAACTAAAAGCAGGTCCCGCCATGTGCACAGACCGTCAAAGGATCTCATCCGGACAGTGCGCCAAACCAGCGCCAGACTTAACATCTGGCTAACGTCATGCTGAACGGGTTTCAGCATCTCTGACTGGACCGCTCACCGTCCCGACAACGTGGATAACCATTTACCCCGGCCGACGCTCCGGATGTAGCAAACCCGTCTGACTTAGTCAGCCGGACAGGCCCCTCTAAGCAACGAAACGCGTTCTTTAACAAATTGATGATGGAAAAAGTTGACAACGAGCAGTTGGCATTTTGACAATTTCTCAATTTCTCAATTTGACAGTTTCTCCATTTATCAGTTTATCCTGTGAAATTCGCAAAGCGAATATTTCATCAAGATTTGTCAATTTTTAGTGTAATTATTTAATTTTTAACATTTTGAAACAACTATTTATTTATTAACAACGTCCCTCAGGGGACTTAAAATTTAAAAAAATGAAAAAGCAAATTTTAATTTTCGCGATGTTGACCCTGGCGATTATGTTCGCCGGTCTGAAGTCTTATGGACAAGTGGACACACCTTATTTGGATGCCGCACCAGGAAGTTGCCCCATCCCTACTCCCTTGAATTGTGGTACAGACGGGGCATTAAGTCCACTACCTGGTGAAATTTACACATATGAAATTAGTGTTACGGCTGGTAGCACGATTCATTGGTTTGTAACAACAGATGAAAATGTTATTACAACAACAGGTGGTGTAACAACACTAACAACTGATAGAGAAGCAGCTACCGGGGGTACTTATGTGCTTTCGGCAGGCACAACTGCAAATGGAGGAAATGCTTCTTATGATGATGATGCAAATACTGGAAATATATTGGAAGTAGCATGGAATTATTTTGATCCTACCACGACAGTTTTATTAGTGGCTTATGCCGAAGACTCGGAAGGATGTACAGATAATATTGAGGTTTATAGAATTGAGCCAATATTTAATTTTATTCTTGATATCGCTACTTTGTCCGACGCTGGAACTGTTAATGTTCCTGCTGATAACGATTGTGCATTCCCCGTTCAGGAAGCAATATATGACGGGACTAACTTGAATATGGATTATGGTGATAATTATATTTTCTATATAGTATCTGCCGCGAATTGGGTAACTTCTTGGATGCCAACTTTTGTTGCACCAACATCCACAGGCGGAAGTACTGTTGGAACAATTGAATGGGCATATGCAGATCAAGCTACCGGAGCGGCATCAGTATGGAACGCTACCACAGAACCGGTGTTAGCATCACATTATGGTGGTGGAACTTCAGTTGGAGCAGATGGAGAATGTATTGTGATTAGGATAAACATCGATCATGGAAATGCAAATGAAATAACTCCGGCGGGCGAATCTCTTACTTTAGGAGTTAGCGGAATGATGTATAATCCTACATCAGATGCCCATGATTTGTCTGATTTGAATGATGATGGGGATGGTAATTGTGTTACCACAGAAGTTAGTGAAGCAACATACATCATCAGACCAAGACCTGATATCAATGCTACAGATCCAACTCCGTTTGTAACTAAAGACTAAAGCATGACTTGACTTTGCTTTTTCATTCCGCGCCGCATCCCTCCGCCAGTTGGCGGACGGGGTGCGGGGGAGCGGGAGGGAAGAGAGTTCAGAGTTTAAAGTTAGGAGTTCAGCTGGTGACTTGAAGTTCACCTGCTGAATAGGTAGTCAGAGAACTGAATGTGTGAAAAAGTGAGCACTGAGAAGATGAGAGTGTGAGCACTGGGAAGATGAGCGCTGAGAAGATGAGCGCTGTGAGTGTGAGAAGATGAGCACTGGGAGTGTGAGAGTGTGAGCGCTGAGAAGATGAGAGTGTGAGAGTTGAGAGTTCGAGAAGTTTGAAGAGTTCGAAAAGTTCTTGCTGCTCAACATTTTGCTACTTAAAAAATGAATGATGTAAAAAGAGAAAAACATGGAAAATAAACAGTATCCGCCCAGGGGCGGACCGCCACTGGTGTACCGTTGCCGAGGCTCCGGGTGGCGTGGTTTCTGCCATAGGCATCCCTTTTCGGGGCAAACCGCGCATTTATTTGGGACGCGCGTCGGGTCGTGCGAATTCCGATTCGCACATTCTCACGGGACGCGTGTGTTTCACCATCGGTATCCCCTACGGGGACCAACCGCGCATTTAAAAATAAATCCAATCCGCATTGAGGAGGATGTGGGGCCGCCAGGTTGGTTGCTTCCAAACCTTGAAGGTTTGGGAAACCTTCAAGGTTTAAAAAACAACTGCAAGGCCAGAGAACCGGCATGGCCATCGGCAGGAGTAAAAAGCCACTATCCCGGCAGTATTGCCGTTGGTATTGCCGTTGGTTTCCCCGTAGGGATGGCTATGCCAAACCAACGGACAGAGAAAGCTCATGCCAGAACCGGGCTTCAGCCACATTCAGCTATGCGGCTAAAGCCGGAAGAGTTGGTCTGCTTCATTGTAACCCGTCAGCTAAAGCAGACGGCAATAAAGCAGCCTGCAATGAAAGAAAAGGAGATAGCAATGGATAGTTTGTATGGCAGTCCAAACCTTGAAGGTTTGGGAAACCTTCAAGGTTTAAAAAACAACTGCAAGGCCAGGGAGCCGGCAGGTCATCCACCCGAAGCGGTTTGCCGCAGTGGCACACCGGCAGAAGCGTGCTGTGTCCATATTAATATTATGGTCCGCGTGCGCGATGGAACCGTGGTGCATATTCGCGACGACACAGACCTGCATATCCGTAATGGCACGGGTTTGGGCATCCGAAACGCCTCCGTGAACCGACCGGTACACACACCGGAATGGGAGAGGAATGCGAAGAAGAGAGTGAAATGTAGAATGATGAATAACGAATATCGAATGATGAATGAAGAATCGGGGAATGTAGATTCAGGAAGTCGGAGGTCGGAAGTCGGAGGTCGTGCCGAAGGCATCCCTACGGGAGAAGACCGAAGACGGAAGACAGAGGACAGAAGTTGGAAGTTGGAAGCACGAAGTCGGAACCCGAAACCCGGAACCTGCAACCCGGAGCGTGGAACTCGGAACGTGGAACCCGGAACCCGGAACGTGGAACCCGGAACCCGGAACCCGGAACTCGGAACTCGAAACTCGAAACCTTGAAACCTTAAAAGAAACTGTATGAGAAATGAATTTTAAAGAACTACATAAAACAGGCGAAAGCCAGCATCTCGAGTTTAAAACATCGTTCGGGAAAGAAGTTGTTGAAACGGTTGCTGCATTTTCCAATGCATCTGGTGGAACGATTCTGATTGGAATCGATCAAAACGGAAAAGTCAAAGGTGTGTCCATAAACGAGGAAATTAGGAAAGAGTGGGTGAACACCATAAAACAAGCCACTCAGCCACAGATTTTTCCGGAGGTTATTCCTTATGAACTGGAAGGGAAAACCATTGTAGCCCTAAAAGTTCAGGAATATCCCATAAAACCGGTGGGTTGCAAAGGAAAATATTTCAAACGTGTGGGCGCTTCAAACCATTTGGTGCCGCTCGATGAGATTGTTGAAATGCAGTTGTACAGCATTAACAGCTCTTTCGATTCGTTTTCGGTTACTGAAACATTGTCTGATCTGGACATGGATTTGGTTAAAAAATTCTTCGGTCAGTTGGGCAATACGGGTAGAGTTACCTTAAATGATGATCCGTTGGTTAATCTCAGAAAAATGGGTTTACTCAAAGAGGGTCAACTCACATTTGCAGCTCTGTTGCTTTTTGGCGAACACCGTACCGGAATTCACATCGGACGGTTTAAAACCCAGGATGTCATCATCGACGATATGCTGATAAAATCGCCACTTGCAATTGCTGTTGATGAAGCGATGAATTTTATAAAAAAGAATATTTCTTTGCGGTACGAATTTACCGGAGAGTTGCGAAGAAAAGAGATTTGGCAGTTTCCGTTACCCGTAATCAGGGAGTTACTGCTGAATGCTGTTATTCACAAGGATTACCGGAATCCTACAGACATTATGATCAAAATTTTTGACAACAGTATTCAATTTGTAAATCCGGGAGGATTGATGGGAGGACTCAATCCGGAAGACCTGATGAAGGGAAATTACATTGCCATGCACCGGAATAAGTTGCTTGCCGAAGCTTTTTACCTGCGCGGGGATATTGAAAAATTTGGAACCGGTTTTTTCAGGATTCAGACAGAGTTAAAAGATTCACCGGAAGTGGGTTTAAAACTTGAGGCTTTAAATGGGTTTACAAGGAGTCATCTGGAGGTTATTTCTCAAGATACCCCCCAAGATACCCCTCAAGATAAAGGGCTAATTACCAGGCAAGTGTCCCAAGATACCCCTCAAGATACCCCCCAAGATACCAAGCAAGTCACCGAGCAAGTCACCGAGCAAGTTAAAGACCTGATAGATAATATAAAAGAACAAATGACACGCGTAGAAATACAAAAAAGATTAAATCTCAAAAATCGGGAACATTTTCGTGCGCAATATCTCCAACCGGGACTGGCTGCCGGAGTAATTGAAATGACAATTCCGGATAAACCCAACAGCAGGTATCAAAAATACCGGCTAACCGAAAAAGGGGAAAAAATAAAACAAACCTTAAAAAGAGATGAGAGAGTGAGAGAGTGAGAGAGTGAGAAATGGAGAAATTGTGATTGTAAACAATAACCAATATTCAATGATGAATGAAGAATATCGAATAATGAATAAAGAACCAGGAAGGAAGATTCCGGTGCAGGGGCGATTAATCCCGGAGGGATTACATGTTTATAGAAAAGCGGTCAACAGGGAGAATTCGACTCCCCGAGAAGTCGGGATTTCCACTTCGTTTCAACCGGCGGGAGTCGTACAACCCGTTGTTTCGTATTGTTTCTATAAACGTTTGATGTCTGCCTGTTCGGCAGACAGGCCGCCAGAATCAGGGAGTCAGAAGACCGAAGGTGAGAGGGTGAGAGGATGTGAGAATGAGAGGGTGAGAGGATATGAGAGCGAGAGGATGAGAGGATGTGAGAGTGAGAGGATGAGAGGATGTGAGAGCGAGAGGGTGAGAAATGGAGAAATTGTGATCGAAAACAATAACCAATATTCAATGATGAATGAAGAATATCGAATAATGAATAAAGAACCAGGAAGGAAGATTCCGGTACAGGGGCGATTAATCCCGGAGGGATTACATGTTTATAGAAAAGCGGTCAACAGGGAGAATTCGACTCCGGCGGGAGTCGCACATTTCAATTCGTTTTGGTATATCTATAAACATTTGATGCCTGCCTGTTCGGCAGACAGGCCGCTGGCATCAGGAAAACCAGACAGGTGCACCGAAACATTAAACGGGAATACCATGCAAGTCACCGCGCATGATACCGCGCATGATACGCGCAGGTTGGGTAATGCGTTGGGCGATAAACAAACGAAAACAAACCTTAAAAACGAAATGAAAAACAAAACCCGTTTAGCGGGGTTACTTGCAGATTGCAAAAAAAAGATAATGAACAATAACGATTAAAATATTTTTTCCTGATCCTCCCCCTTGGGGGGAGTTAGAGGGGGCTTACTTATATATGAAACAACTGATTTACCATATCATGCGACGAATTCCGGGAATCCTCCTGGCGGTTCTGGCTGTGGCTTCTGCCGTGGCTCAGAAACCGGTGATGCATATTGTGGTAAATCGGCACGACACCATCCAGTTTAGCGTGGTGGAATGGCCGGGCGACCGCTACACCTGGGATATTTACGACGACCCAACCGTGAACTTCGCCCTGGAAAACGACCGCCTCGATCCGGCCCTCTATTTCGTAAACGGAATGTACCAGGGGCACACCGTGCAGGTAACCAATCTGCCGGCGGGTTTCTATTTTGTGCGCGTCATGGTGTGGGATGAAGTAAATTGTACCAACAATTTGCTGGTTTATTCCCTCGAGGTACTGGAGGTGCCCGAGGCCGACCTGTATGGCGACGAGGCCTGCTTTGGCGATCCCACCTTCCTGCGGGTGGTGCTCACCGGCGTGGGCCCGTGGGACATCATCTACACCGACGGCATGGAAGACAAATCGGTGAACCTGATCGGTCAGCCGGGTGAAGAACAGGAAATCCGGATTCACCCCCGGCCAATGGACCCGACCGACGAAATGATTATCAGGGAGTACTGGATCAACTACATTAAAGACCATGGTACGGGCGGCGAAAATTTTGAGGAGTCGGAAAGGGCCAAAATTATTATTTATCCACTACCTTCGAATTCGAGAATTTACATTAAACGCGATTGATAAGTGAAACGACTGGCATACATAGTACTGATGATTCTCCTGATGGCGGCACATGCTGCGGCACAGGAGAGCTATGTCATCGACAGTGTATGCCAGGGCGCCGAACGTGTTTATCGCATAGAGGGTGAGGAGAATTCAACGTGGCTGTGGAAACTGCATGACGCCGACAGCGTTCAGATTGCGCTGGCCAACGAAACCGGTACCGGTTTTACAGACGTTAATGCCGAAGGGGAAACGGTTTGGGGCAGCGAAGTTGAAATTACCTGGGCGGTGGATACCGGCACTTATTACCTGTCGGTAGAACAAACCAGCAACTACATTTCGGTGGTTGACGGAGAAACTTACATCCACTGTGTTAACCACGAACTGGGCGAAGTGATAGTGATAGAAGGTCCTGAGGCGTTTGCCGGCAACGACATCCTTGCCTGTGCCGCCGACAATGTTTTTCTGGAAGGCGCCACTGCCGCAAACTATTCTGAGGTAGAATGGATTACTTTTGGCGACGGCGGGTTCAGCAACCCGAATGTAACGCGACCCTCCTATTTCCCGGGCGAAAACGATCTGGCCATTGGGGAAGTGACGCTTTCGCTCACTGCACTCGGGCAGGGAAATCCCGGCAGCTGCGAGCCTGCGGTTTCAACCGTTACCATCACCTTCAGCGATGTAAAAGTAAACCTGATGACCGCCAACCTGCAATGTTACGGAAACAACTCGGGCTCTATTACTGCTTCGGCCTGGGGCGGTACAAATCCTTATTCGTACCAGTGGACCGGCCCCGACGGATTTACCGCCTCGGGTGAAGAAATTACCGGACTGGCGGCAGGTGTTTACAATATTACCGTTACCGATGCCAACGGGTGCCAGACTTCTGCCGGAATTTCCCTTTCTGAACCCGACGAGCTGCTGGCCGTTATCGACAGCACAGAAAACGCCGATTGCTACGGGAATGCAACGGGAGCGGCCCGCGTAGCTGTTTCGGGCGGAACCGGTGATTACAACTACCTGTGGAACACCGTACCCGAACAATCCACTGCACTGGCTACCGGACTGGCAGCCGGAGAATACACGGTAACGGTAACCGATGAAAACGGATGCGAAGCTTCAGCTGTGGTTGAAATCGGCGAACCTGATGAACTGCTGGCTGTTATCGACAGCACAGAAAACGCCGATTGCTACGGGAATGCAACGGGAGCGGCCCGCGTAGCTGTTTCGGGCGGAACCGGTGATTACAACTACCTGTGGAATACTGTACCCGAACAAACCACCGCCCTTGCCACCGGTCTGGCAGCCGGAGAATACACGGTAACGGTAACCGACGAAAACGGCTGTGAAGCTACAGCTGTGGTTGAAATCGGCGAACCCGACGAGCTGCTGGCCGTTATCGACAGCACAGAAAACGCCGACTGCTACGGAAATGCAACGGGAGTGGCCCGCGTAGCTGTTTCGGGCGGAACCGGCGATTACACCTACCTGTGGAACACCGTACCCGAACAATCCACTGCACTGGCCACCGGTCTGACTGCCGGAGAATACACGGTAACGGTAACCGATGAAAACGAGTGCCAGACAAGTGTTCCGGTTGAAATAGACGAACCCACGCCTCTTGTTCTTGCTGCCGATAGCACAGATGCACGTTGCGGCGGAAATAAACCGGGGGCTATCGATTTAACCGTTACTGGAGGAACACCCTTTGCCGATGGTTCATACCTGTATGAATGGCACGACAACACCGGCGTAATAGCTACCACACAGGATATTGACAACCTGGAGGGTGAAAAATTTTACTGGGTTTATGTGACAGACTCAATGGGCTGCATTGATTCCCTCCGGATGTTTATCAACGAAGAGAAAAACATTGAACTGACGGCATCTGTTTCTCCCATACTTTGTTTCGGAGGTGCAGGGGAATTAGTTGTTGAGGTGAAATTTGGACAGAAACCTTTCCATTATGTCTGGTTAAACAGTTTAAACGACACCATCCGTTATGAAATTACCGACAGCAGAATTGATTCGGTTTCAGCAACTGCCGGAGAATACTGGGTTATTGTGAACGACAACAAAGGATGCGATGAAGATGCTTCTTTCCTGCTTGAAGACCCGGAGGAACTTATCGCATCGGTTTCACCGGTTTCGGCAGAAATCTGCGAAGCAGATACACTTCTTCTGAACGGAAACCCATCAGGCGGAACAGGCAGTTACACCCACCTGTGGACAGGCGACGGCGCAGCTTATCTGAATTCAACTGATTTGGTTAATCCTGAATTCAGGGATGCTCCCGCCGGAAGCTATGAGCTGGTATATACGGTTACCGATAGTTTGGGGTGTGTAGCTGAAGATACAATTATGATGGAGGTATTTCCGGCATACAGGGATTCTATGGTGATGACCGCCTGCGAAAACGAGTTGCCATTCAGCTGGCAGGGTCAGTTGCTCGAAATTACAGGATTCTATTCCGACACCCTGAGCTCGGTGGCCGGTTGCGATTCCATTCTGACCATTGACTTTGAAGTGCTGCCGGTACCGCGTGACACCCTGGTGATGACCGCCTGCGAAAACGAACTCCCGTTCAGTTGGCAGGGTCAGTTGCTCGAAATTACAGGATTCTATTCCGACACCCTGAGCTCGGTGGCCGGCTGCGATTCCATCCTGACCATT
>Ga0334901_1001469_pt1 | contig 24593 bp, 20 predicted proteins | sample GraSluR3_MG_3_FD_207216 | JGI IMG/M metagenome (GOLD analysis project Ga0334901, IMG submission 207216) | Sludge microbial communities from methane-producing bioreactor in Wageningen University, Netherlands - Granular Sludge_15_08-R3 | ecosystem: Engineered > Bioreactor > Anaerobic >... | reverse complement strand
ATGTTGATTCAGGACACAGTCCGACAAAGCGCGCAGGCTGTCTTCTTTATGAAGCTGAGCATAGAGAAAGAGCAGGATATAAGCCTTGGTGGTCAGCTTTCTCACGTATTTATCTGCCTGAGTCTGATTCAGTTTCTGTTCTAGGTGTCTAAAATTAATTGGATTTAACCATTGTTCAAAGGATGAAAGTCGTGTATTCTTATCCATAGTTGAGTCCTTTATTTGGATTTGGATAGGAAACACCTATTCTTCCATAATAAAGGATTTTTTTATGCGCTGACCTTCTTAATTTCGAACATTCCTAGTATTATGAGTCATCACATTTAATTCCTGCAACGCTAGCATTTTGACATCAATAAATGTCACCATTGCCCTTTTCGAGAGGGGTGCTATAAAAAAGGATCAAAGAGCAAGACCTATTCGATCAGTATTAAATCTGATGACATTCGAAACAAATGGAATTTCAGAAAACCGACTACTTTAAAGAAAAAGCAAAAGAACGTTATAAAATAGAAGCTAAAAACAGTGAATTAAAACATAGACACGGGTATGATGGTATGGAAATACAAGGAGCAATGGCAATATTTACAGTGAATTTGAAAAGAAAATAAAAATTACGGAATAAAAACGGCCGAAAAAGATGCTTAATCTTAATAAGCACTAAAAAAAGACGACTCAAAATTATTCTTCAAATGATCGAATCGTTTTTTATACTGTTTTATCTTATTCTTTGAAAAACTTGCGGGTTTTCAGTGGCCTCGAGTGACCTGGTCTGTTTAAAAAATATACATTGCAGGAACTATTAGAGAAACTGGATGTCATAGAGCAATACCGTCAACCTGGAGGCCATGCTCATATTAGTGAGTTGACCAAAAAGCGGACTGAACTTTACCATCTTTTGGATGTTAAACCACCAACCTTGGTATAATTTCACGGGAATTTAGGATGAGAAGGTGTCTATTATTTGACGCTTACGATTGATGAGTGAATCGATCGAGTGCGCCTGTAGTCATGACGGGATTGTGAAAGATTTCGTCCCACCGTTCAAAAGATAAATTTGGTGTGATAATGATATCTATTTGTTCTGTAAGCAGGGCAAACGCATTAGAAATTTTGACTCATCACGTGCTACGATGAATGCAACAAATCAATCATGAATGATCTGAGGGGCGGAAGGTCGGCGCAAGCACTGTTTTTAAATAGGGAAAATCAAAACCTGCTTTAAGTCGTTTTCCTCGAATACTTCGCTTGCCCGTTGTCTCCTGTTTCAATAAATTAACCACGCATCGGCGCATCAGAGTCATATTCTGCGCACTATTATTTAGACGCATGCGTTGCTCGTCCTCTCGGAAGGTCACATCAAGCACATGGTGAAGTCCGTTTTCATTTCCCCAATGCTGGCGAACGGCTTTGGCGAGTGTTTTGGCATCACTGGGAAGTGAAGACAGATAAAACTGGTGTTCCATGCTGACCTGATCACCAATCTGCCGTTCAGACTCAATCATACCGATACTTTTGAAATCGTTCCATTCTTCTTTTTGATCCAAAAAATCAATGGCATCGGTCGTCCGGTAACGACGGATATCGATACGACCATGACTCTTTTCGACCTGTTTAGAGGAACGAGTGTGATCATTTTGAAATTGTTTTGCACAAAACAAATGATTGAAGATGTTTCCATGGCTGGGATTGCCAGCGTTTTAGGGCAAAAAGGCCTCTAAACCATTCATCAGCACCTTGAGCAAGCCATATCCCAATTAAACCGAGTCCAAAATGAATGCCCAATAAATAGCTCAGTCCCACAGCAATACTCCACATGGAAATGACACCAATGACAACGGGAAATCGGACATCTCCGGCAGATTTTAGCGCGCCCATGAGCACGATATTGATAGCTCTGCCAGGTTCAGTGACAAGATTGATCCAAAGTATAGGGATACCTATTGAAATAATGGCAGATGTTGTGGTAAATAAGCCTAATATAAAAGTCCCGGAACATGCAACGATCAATGAAACGAGAATCGATGAACTCACTGCAATGAGAACGGTTTTAATGCCTCTCTTGTAGGCTTGTTGGGATTGGCGACCACCTATATAGCGCGCAATCATGAGTTCGGTTCCTTGTGCGACGGAAACAGAGAATAGATAGCAAATCATGGTGATATTCATGATATAAACGCGCGCGGCAAGAGTATCTGAGCCAATCCTGACCACCAATGCTGTAATAATTAATTGTGACAGTTGGTACGAAAGCATTTCTCCTGCTGAAGGAATACCTATTGAGAGCAAGTCACGAATATCTTTGCGGCGAGCATGATAGCAATCTTTATATGAGAAACGGATGTTTAGTTTTCGCCAGATGACTAGAAAAAGAATAGTTACAGCAAAGAGACGAGCTACGACCATGGCCCACGCGACTCCGCTGACCCCGGTAACGGGAAGCCCCAAAGGCCCGTTGGTTGCCACAATATTCCCAAGGACACTGATCAGATCCATAAGGACGGTGATGATCATGACTTCTTTTGTAAACCCATGGCTACGCAAAATCGCACTCATTGCCAGAGAAAGCGATTCCAAAAAAAGGGAAGCACCACAAATGTGAATGAATAAGCGTCCATCTTGAAAAATCGTCCCCTTTAATTGAAACAGTCCAAGAAAATGTTCTCCGAATAAGACGACAATTATTGAGATCATGATGCCAAACCAGAAATTCATAAAAAAGACTGAATGTGCAATTTGATCTGCGTGGTGAAACTGTTTCGCACCAAGATTTTGCCCAATGAGAATGGTGGCACCAATTGAGGTCACATTAAAAACAAGAATAAAGAAGCTGAGCAGCTGATTGCCAACCCCAACACCAGCAGCAGCGGCATCAGAAAATCGTCCAAGCATGAGCGTTGCAATGATCCCCATGGCCATGCGAAGCGCGATTTCAATAAAAATGGGCCAGGTAATTTTGAACAGGGTTTGTTTTTGATAATTAACGGGTCTGCTATTCACGTATCAAACCAATACTGAAATGAAAAATGCATGCGGCAAGAAGTCCCGATCCATTTCGATCTATTCAGCACAGGTAGTCACCTCACTCTCTTTAGTGGGAACACTCAGTTGTTTCACGGTTCATCAAGGTATCATAAATCATATCTCAGCAAATGTAAACGATTTTTTACTGATAATGGTATAATCTTTGTGAGAATACGTGTGGAAGAAGGGGAAAAAATGGCAACATTGTCAGATGTGGCACGCCGTGCAATGGTTTCAAAGATGACTGTGTCACGAGTAATCAATCATCCAGAGCAGGTGTCACCTGAATTACGTCAGCTTGTCTATAACTCGATGAAAGCCCTAAACTATGTACCTAATTATGTGGCCCAAGCACTGGTTCATCACCGTACCCAGGTCATCAAATTATTGATTTTGGAAGAAATGGATACCACTGAACCTTACTATATGAATTTACTCGCTGGAATTGCTATTGAACTTGATCAACGTCACTATTCTCTGCAACTTGTCACGCGTAGTTCGCATACCATAGGCAGATGCGATGGCTTGATTGTGACCGGAATGCGAGAAGATGATTACGAATCGATTATTTCACGATTGGAGCAACCCGTCATCTTATTTGGAGAAAACATGAAGGGCTATGACTATGTTGATGTTGACAATAAAAAAGGCATGAAAATAACAACGGAGCACGTCATGGCGCAAGGATGCTCGAATATTTTATTTTATGGGATTGATATTGAAGAACCCTTTATGCTGTCTCGAATTGCAGGTTATGAAGAGACCATGAAGGGGAAGAAACTGTTGCCGCAGATCAACTTAATGAAGAACAGTTCACATATTGCCCAATTTGAGGCAGAAAAAGTGTTGAAAAAAATATCTGAACGCGTTGCTTTTGTTTGTGCCTCTGATCGATTAGGCATTGGTGTCGTTCATGCAGCCCAACGGCTGGGTATGGCGATTCCTGATCAGGTGATGATTACGGGTTTTGATGGAGTATTTCTTGATCGAATTGCGCAACCTAAATTGACTACCGTTCGTCAGCCTATTGTGGAGATGGGGAAAACATGTGCCAAGTTATTACTTGATAAAATTGATCAAGACGGCAGAAGCCAAGGAATTTGTGTGTATAAACCTGAACTGGTCATTCGAAACACTACGGTTCATTAAGAGACGTTAGAGGCACATGTGAAGGACATACAAAAGATCAGAATTTAAACTTATTTTGGTCATGGGCACGGGATGAGGAATGGTTTAGATGATGAATTGCTGAGATGACCTTAAGTGATCTGCCTAACGAATGCTCTTCAAAATGATTTGAACAGCATTCTCTGTTAAATATCCAATAATAATGAACGCGAGTCAGTTAGGAATCATTGTGATGATGAGCCTGACCTAATCCGATGGAGCTTTATTCAGTAGCATAAGAGCTTCGGAAAGGGACAGATGCATCGTCCTTTTTTATCACCTGTTTGTGACTATGCTTCACGAGCAGACAGAACGATGTGAAACAATGCAGGTTAGAGGGAGGTTGGCATGTATTTTTTGTTAACGGTAACAAAGTGATTGATGATTGTTATCTATTAATGCACATGCTAATTTTAAAAAGGGGGAGGTGATACAAGATGGATAAGCCATGGTGGCACCAGGCAATTGTCTATCAAATCTATCCGAAAAGCTTTAAGGATAGCAATGGAGACGGTATTGGTGATCTTCAAGGGATTATTGAAAAGCTGGGTTACATTCAGTCTTTAGGGGTTAATGTTATTTGGGTCAACCCAATTTTTAAATCGCCTCAAGTTGATAACGGCTATGATGTAAGCGATTACTTTGCAATTGATCCAAAGTTTGGCACGGATGTCGATATGGAACAATTCATTGCTGAAGCAAAGAAAAGAGGGCTGAGGGTGATTTTCGACTTAGTTTTGAATCACACCTCTGATCAGCACCCTTGGTTTCAGGAAGCAAGAAAAAGTCTTGATAATCCTTACCGAGATTTCTATATTTGGCGAGATGGAAAAGGTGGTAGGGCACCGACGAACTGGGCTTCCTTTTTCGGTGGAAGTGTCTGGACATATGAACCGTTGACAAAGCAGTATTATTTTCACTTATTTGATCAGAAGATGCCCGATCTTAATTGGGAAAACCCTCGCGTGAGGGCTGAACTTTATAAGATGGCGAAATATTGGCTGATGAAAGGAATCGATGGTTTTCGACTCGATGCCATTATTCATCTCGCTAAAGATCGGCGCTTCCGCGATTTTCCTAATCCTGACCCTAAGGGAAAAGTGGTGATTGCTGAATCCTGTTATGCGAATTTACCCAGGGTTCATGATTTTATTCGCGAATTTAGCAAAGAAATGAAGCGAATAAAACCCGATTGTTTATTGGTTGGCGAAGCCGCGTCAGCGGATGTGGCACTTGCCAAAAAATATTCGCGTCAAGATCGTTTTGAATGCGACTGTGTTATTTCATTCAAACATTTGGACACGGTTACATTAAGCGACGAACCACAAATACCTAAAGAATGGCAGAAAGAATGTTTTGATTTATCTGCTTTTCGAAAGATCATGCGTCGTTGGCAGGAAGATCTTTATAATGAAGGATGGCCGGCCCTATTTCTAAATAACCATGATATGCCGCGCATGCTCTCAAGATTTGGTGATCCGGTTCATTATCATTTTGAAAGTGCCAAGTTGCTAGCAACACTGATCTATCTGCATTGGGGGATGCCCTTTATCTTTCAGGGTGAGGAAATTGGGATGACGAATTTAATGTTAGATTCAGTTGACGATTATCATGATTCGCAGCTGACCGCTTCGGCAGAAGTTCTTCACCATTTGGGTTATAGCAACGATGAAGTCTTGCAACGCGTGCATGCACGATCCAAGCATACCTCACGCGGTGCAATGCAATGGAATGCGCAGCTGTTTGCCGGATTCTCAGTGGCACGTCCATGGATGGGGGTGAATCAAGATGATCCTAAGATCACGGTTCAAGAGCAGGAAAATGATCCACACTCGATTCTTAACTATTATCGTCGCCTATTGAAATTGAGAGCGACTCATCAAGTCTTTGCTGAAGGAATCTGCCATATTCTAGAGGAGAAAAATCCGCATATTTATGCCTATAAGCGCCAGTTGGAGAAAACGGTTGCATTGATAATCTGCAATCTTTCCAGTCAGGAGCAGATAGTTGATCAATCGGATCTTTCTTCATACACTTGCTTGCTCAATAATTATGGAAAATCAACATGCGATCAAGCAAATCAGATGGCACCTTACGAATGTTATGTATTGTTTAAGGAATGAGGAGGAGTTTCGATGGAAAAATCAGCAATCTATCATCAACCATGTAGTTCCTATGCTTATCCGTACGACAGGGAGACGATGCATCTCAAAGTACGAACAAAGAAAGATGATGTGCAGTCCGTCACGCTTATCTATGGTGATCCTTATGAAAATGTTAAGATTGAGGAGCGCTATCAATGGATAAACAAACAAGTGAACATGAAAAAGGTCGCACAGACCGATCTTCATGATTATTGGTTTATTTCGGTAAAACCACCGTATCGTCGATTGCAATATGCCTTTGTTCTCATTGACTCGAGTGGCACATCCATTTTCTATGGTGATCGTGGTTTATTAGCAAATAATCAAGACACATACTCAGTACCTGATAATTTCTTTAAATTCCCTTATATTCACGAAGTTGATCTTTTCCAAACGCCTGAATGGGTAAAATCAACCGTGTGGTATCAGATCTTCCCGGAACGTTTCGATAATGGGGACCCAGAACGTTCGCCAAGTCATGTCTTACCATGGGGATCCAAAGATCCTGATCGTGATGATTTCTTTGGCGGCGATCTTCAAGGAATCATCAATCGACTGGATTACCTAGAGGATCTGGGAATCAGCGGTATATATCTCAATCCAATCTTTAAGTCGCCGACAAATCATAAATACGATACTCTGGATTATTATACAATTGATCCGCATTTTGGTGATAAGGAACTCTTCCGTACTCTTGTTCAAGAGGCTCATAAACGTGGCATCCGCATTATGCTTGATGCGGTGTTTAATCATATTGGCAGTAAGTCCAAGCAGTGGCAGGACGTCATCGACAACGAAGATCAATCGATTTATAAAGATTGGTTTCATATCCATTCATTTCCGGTGCGCGATGGTGAAAATGGGAACATAGATGGTCTATCCACTCTTTCATATGATGCATTTGGCTTCACCACGACGATGCCGAAGCTCAATACAGCAAACCCAGAAGTGCAAAAGTATTTACTGGACATCGCAACGTATTGGATTCGAGAATTTGATATAGATGGCTGGCGCCTTGATGTCGCCAATGAGGTTGATCATGCGTTTTGGAAGAAATTCCATCATGCTGTCTTGAAAGAAAAAGCAGATCTTTATATTGTCGGGGAAATTTGGCATAACGCTTGGAATTGGCTACAAGGAGACGAATTTCACAGTGTGATGAACTATCCTTTGACCAAATCCATTATTAATTTCTTTCTCGAGGATAAGATCGATGGTAAACAGCTGATCGGCAATCTGAACGAACACTTCATGAAATACAGTCAGAATGTGAACGAAGCAGCATTCAATCTGTTAGACAGCCATGACACTGCACGTATCCTCACACTGGCTGATGGAGATAAACAAAAAGTTAAGCAAGCACTGGCTTTCTTGTTTTCACAATCTGGGTCGCCGTGTATCTATTATGGTACAGAGGTTGGACTGGATGGGGCTAACGATCCGTTGTGCCGAAAATGTATGATCTGGGATGAGGGCAAGCAGGATCGTGATATGCTTCTGTTCACAAAGCACTTGATTCGGCTAAGAAAAGACTATCAAGAAATCCTCTCGAAAGGTGAAATGCATTGGATAGATCTAGATCGTCCATCGCTTGTTGCCTTTCGTCGAGAGTTGAAACAGCAAACGCTGACTTTTGTTTTTAACCACGGAGATCATGAAGCAGTGGTTCAACTGGGCGAAGTGGGGAGCTGTACAGATATATGGAGAGATGAGATCTATGAAGCTCGTACTGTGACTGTTCCTGCACAAGCATTCTCTGTTCTCCTCCAAGAAAACCCAAAATAAATCCTGTTATCGGTAACACGAAATCAGTTATTGAAAACGATTTCAATTGAGACTTATAATTATCTTGTAAGATTAATAGGGAGGTTAGACAAGATGAAGCATATCAAAAAAATAGTATCTGCAATTCTTGTTTTGGGGCTCGTGTTCAGCTTGGCGGCATGTAGCTCAGGATCAAGTGGCGGAAATGGTACAAAAAAAACATTGACCGTTTCAGTTGACTCGGCAAACTCAGCCTATGCTGAATTTGTGAATAGTATCAAAGGAAAGTTTGAAAAAGAGAATAATGTCAAAGTGAAAATTGTTAAGAAACCTATGCTTGATCAATTAACCGCGTTGACCCTAGACGGGCCTGCAGGAAAAGCTCCAGATGTTATGCTAGCGCCTTATGATCGCGTCGGCGGATTGGGACAGCAAGGACAATTGCTCGAAGTCGATAAAGGCATGCTTAGCTTCCTAAGTGATAAAGGACAGCGTCAAGTAGAATTTGACAAGAAATACTATGGTGTGCCATTGACCATTGAAGCACTCGTTCTTTATTACAATAAAGATTTGGTTAAAACGGCACCAAAAACCTTCAAAGATTTGGAAGCGCTAGCAAAAGACAAACGATTTGCCTTTAAATCGGAAGCAGGTAAGAATACCGGATTCTTGGCTAAATGGACAGATTTCTACTTTGCATATGGACTTTATGCGGGTTATGGCGGCTATGTCTTTGGTAACAATGACACAAATCCAAAGGACATCGGTTTGAATAACGAAGGCTCTGTCGAAGCAGTGACTTATGCAACCCATTGGTTCCAAAAAGTTTGGCCAAAAGGGATGCAAGATGTAAAAGCGGCAGGAAATTTTGTCACCAACCAATTTGTTAAAGGCAAAGCAGGCGCAGTTATTGATGGACCATGGCAAGCTGCTGTGTATAAGAAATCCAAAATTAACTATGGCGTTGCCAAAATCCCGACACTACCAAATGGTCAGGAATACAAACCATTTGCAGGTGGTAAGGCTTGGGTTGCTTCTTCCTACACAAAGAATCCGAGTCTTGCAAAGAAATGGCTCGCTTATGCAACAAATGCAACGAATGCGTATAAGTTCTATACAGATGCAAATGAAATTCCGATTAATCTAGATGCACAAGCCAAAGTGAACAGTAGCAAGGATGAATTGGCTAAAGCGGTCATTAAGCAGTATGATTCTTCAGTACCAATGCCAAACATTCCTGAAGTTGCTGAAGTATGGACGACAATGGAACCAGCAATGTTCAATGCTGCTTCTGGCAAAAAAACACCAAAGCAAACGCTCGATGATGCAGTATCTTCATTGCACAAAACCATTAAGCAAAAATATAAAGATAAATAATTCAGCTCGATCGAAGTGAGGGGAACAACATGGAAGTGCAAAAAATGAAAAAGAAAAGTGTTCGGAAGGCAGGTTTGTTGTCCCTCATTCCTGGAATAGGACAGATTTATAATGGTCAGTTGCTTAAGGGGATTGCTTTTCTCGTCGCCACAGCAATTTTTCTCATTGAACTTGTCACTATTGGGATACCTGCTTTTCAAGGATTTATCACACTGGGAACGGTTCCAATTCGGGATCATTCCCTTTTCTTACTTGTAAAAGGGACTTTACAAATCATTATCACATTCATTTTTGTGATGATGCTTATTCTAAATGTGAATGATGCAAAAAAAGTGGCAAAACAATATAACACACTTGGTAATGTGAATCGTTCAGCTCGATCCATACTAAAAAATATGTGGGAGAATGGATTTCCCTATTTACTCACCATTCCTGCTTACTTTGTCATGTTGTTTGTCATTGTTTTTCCGGTTCTCGTAACTTTACTCATGGCCTTTACCAATTATGACTTTTATCATATTCCTCCAGCAAAACTGATCGACTGGGTTGGCCTGCAAAATTTCGTTAATATGTTTTTCCTGAGTGCCTATCGATCGACATTTGTAAGTGTACTTGGATGGACCATTATTTGGACATTGTTGGCTACGACAGGGCAGATTGCGCTGGGTGTACTGACCGCCGTGATCAGTAATCAGAAATTTATAGTGGGTAAGAAATTTTTTCGAATCATCTTCCTGCTTCCGTGGGCGATTCCAGCCTTTGTGACAATTATGAGTTTCTCGAATATGTTCAATGATAGTATTGGTGCTATTAATCAACAAGTAATTAGCCTGCTTAACTATATTCCATATGTTCATGTGTCGGACATTCCTTGGAAAACGGATCCATTCTGGACGAAGACAGCTTTAATTATGATTCAGACATGGCTGGGATTCCCGTACATTTTTGTCATGGTAACAGGAGTTTTACAGTCCATTCCAGATGATCTTTATGAAGCGGCAAATATCGATGGCGCTAATGTCATTCAAAAATTCACGAAAATCACGTTACCGATGATTCTATTTGCAACTGCACCTGTTTTTATTACACAATATACGTTCAATTTTAATAACTTTTCAATTATCTATCTGTTTAACTCAGGGGGCCCGGGTGATGTTGGTGGTGGTGCAGGATCTACCGACATTCTGATCTCTTGGATTTACAAGCTGACAACAGGAACGTCTCCTCAATATGCATTGGCTTCAGCGGTGACGATCGTTATCTCGATCATTGTTATTGGGGTGTCGTTGATCACCTTCAAGAAAACGCATGCATTCAGCAACGAGGAGATGATGTGACATGAAGGCACTTTTTAGCAGTACCAAGATTAATCGTTTTTTTAGTCGATTCTGTACTTACTTGTTTCTGATCGTGCTCAGTATCATTATCATTTATCCGTTGTTGATTACTGTGCAATCAGCATTCAATTCCAGTGACCTAACAGCATTTACTTTGGATCCGCATATGCATTGGACACTGGCGAATTTCAAGCAACTCTTTAGTCAGACCCTATATCTGACGTGGTTTAAGAATACGATGATCATTGCAATTTCAACCATGATCATTCAAGTCATCATTGTCACACTGGCCGGTTACACTTATAGTCGTTATCGTTTTAAGGGAAGAAAAAACGGGCTGATCTTTTTTCTTGTGATTCAAATGGTGCCAACGATGGCTGCATTAACGGCATATTTTGTTTTGGGGCTGATAATCAATGGTCTCGACCAATACTGGTTCCTAACCATGGTCTATGTTGGAGGGGGCATTCCAATGAACACGTGGTTGATGAAAGGATACTTTGATACGATTCCGCGAGATCTAGATGAATCTGCGCGTATCGATGGAGCCGGTCACTTACGCATTCTGCTACAAATTAACTTGCCCTTAGCTATGCCAATGATCGCGGTTCAGGCACTGTGGGCATTTATGGGCCCGTTTGGTGATTATCTGTTATCGGCCTTCTTACTTCGCTCGCCGGAACATATGACCGTTGCTGTAGGACTACAACAATTCATTGCAGATCCAACCAATCAACGCGTTGCCATGTTTGCAGCGGGGTCGTTCTTAATCTCAATTCCAATCGTTATCCTTTTCTTCCTGTTGCAACGTAATTTCCAAAGTGGGTTAACAGCTGGGGGAACTAAAGGCTAAGGTTGTATTGGTGGATTTAATTAGGAAAACTTGAAATAAAACAGGTGCAAGGTGTGAGTATGATGACAAAAGCAAAAGGATTTCCGATTAATTATATTGTGTCGATGAGTAGTCTTAGGCGAATTTTTGATGATCGAAAACGTTTTCGCTGGTGGCAATTGATCTTTTTATTCCTATTTATCAATGGATGCTTAATGATGCCAATATCTGTGCATCTCTCATCAGCAACACAGGCGCCCTTATCATTAATCGCGCCGAGAATAGATCAATCGATTAAACGGGCAGTTGATCTGGATGGAACGATTAAAGCGGGCACACTGATCCATGCGACAGAAACAAAACGGAACTTCGATCGTCAAACGATCGTGGCTACAGATCCGGAAAATATGTTTAAGGTTTCTGGAAATCCATACCATCAAACGATCAATGGTTATAAGAATGCGTTAATTTTTCAAAAAAACCGATTAATTCTCACGGATCAAAATGGGTATGGATTTGTGATTAGCTATCCGAAACATAAGACTTTCTCATTAGCAGATGATCGTGACAATGTAAAGGGATTGGCTGCAGAGTTGTGGATGGATCAGTTCAAACCCATCTATGTAGCGGTTGTATCCCTTATCAGTTTTGCCGCTTTGTTAATCTCAAATCTTATTTTGATGAGTGTTATCGCAGTCATTCTATGGATCACTAAATATACAAAAATATCGGATATTCAATCATTACGCGAATCTTGCACCATTGTTATGACGGCTGCGGGATGGCCTTCTCTTGCAGCGCTCTTTCTTTCTTTGTTTTCATTTGATTATGGACTATTGATGATGGTTCAGACGGTCGGGCTTGTATTGGTTCTTTCCCTTGTCTTTTGGAGAACGCATTTTCAAAATGATCGACGTGTGACCAGACGGCATTTGACAGTACTAGGAGATGAGAGTAAATGAGCAACTTAAGATTATTTGATATAAATGGATGGACACTCACAACCCATAAGTTAAATAAAGATCATATTCGGCTGCAGGAAAGTATTACGTCAATTGGCAATGGGTATATGGGTATGCGAGGTAATTTCGAAGAAACCTATTCAGGAGATCATCATAAAGGAACGTATCTGGCAGGTGTTTGGTATCCAGATAAAACACGGGTCGGTTGGTGGAAGAATGGTTATCCAGAGTACTTTGGCAAGGTGATTAACACCGTTAATCTGATCGGCGTTAAAGTGTTTATCGATGGTGAAGAAGTTGATCTTTATAAAGATTCTGTTGAAGATTTTACACTTGAACTGAATATGCATGAAGGGGTTTTGTATCGTTCCTATACCCTCTCAAAAAATAATAAACGTGTAAAGATTGAGACCGAACGTTTTCTAAGCATTGTCTCAAAAGAAATTTGTGCCATTCGTTTCAGCGTCACGGCGCTGACCAATCAGGTAACAGTTAAACTGGTTCCTTATCTTGATGGACATGTCCGCAATGAAGATTCTAATTATGATGAAATGTTTTGGCTTGAGACAGATCGAAAATCAGATGAAGATCATTCAGGCTTGATTGTTCGAACTATTGATAATCCATTTGACGTTCCTACATTTTCAGTGTGCGCATTAATGGGCGTACAAACTGGACAGCAGGCAGAAAAAACTATTTTTCAAAAGAATTTGTATGTTGCCCATGAATACACCTATCATCTAAAAGCCGGAGAACGGGCGACCCTAGATAAGTTTGTAGCGGTAACGACTAGCAGAGATTTTGAACAGACATTGCTGATGCATCGTGCAGAAGAACTGCTTAATGAAACACGCGCTCAAGGTTACGATGCAATAAAAGAAGCACATAATCTGGCTTGGGCGGAACGTTGGAGAATCGCAGATGTTTCTATTGAGGGAAATGACGCAGCACAACAGGGGATTCGTTTTAATCTATTCCAACTTTTTTCGACCTACTATGGCGATGATGATCGCCTAAATATTGGCCCTAAAGGGTTTACAGGTGAGAAGTATGGGGGTGCTACGTATTGGGATACAGAAGCGTATGCAGTCCCCCTATACCTCTCATTGGCTGATCCAAGTGTGACCAAGCAACTGCTTCTCTATCGATACAAGCAACTTGATGGGGCATACCATAATGCACAACAGCAAGGATTAAAGGGTGCTCTTTATCCAATGGTGACCTTTACAGGGGTTGAGTGTCATAACGAGTGGGAAATCACTTTTGAGGAAATTCATCGAAATGGTGCGATTGCCTATGCCATTTATAATTTTGTGAACTACACGGGCGATAAGAACTATATTGAAGAAGCGGGTATTGATGTGCTTGTAGGGATTAGCCGTTTCTGGGCAGATCGGGTTCATTTTTCAGAACATACACAAAAATATATGATTCATGGGGTCACAGGTCCTAATGAATATGAAAATAATGTCAATAACAACTGGTATACCAATACTATGGCTGCTTGGACTCTTGAGTATACGATAGAATCGCTGGCACTGATTAGCCAGAATAAATATCATACGCTTAATTTATCAGATGAAGAGGTGGCACATTGGAAAGATATTATCGATCGGATGTATTATCCAAAAGATGATTCTTTGGGTATTTTTGTCCAGCATGATACGTTCCTTGACAAAGAAATTAAACCCATTTCAGCAATTCCTGAAGGTCAACGGCCGATTAATCAGCATTGGTCTTGGGATCACATTCTTAGATCATGTTACATTAAACAAGCAGATGTACTTCAGGGAATCTATTTCTTGAATGATCGTTTTACTAGAACGCAGAAAGAGAAGAATTTTGATTTCTATGAACCGCTGACCGTTCATGAATCCAGCCTGTCGGCATGTGTTCATGCAGTCTTAGCTGCTGAGCTAGGTAAACAGAAAAAGGCACTTGACTTGTACCAGCGAACAGCCAGATTGGATTTGGATAATTATAATAATGATACAGGGGATGGGTTGCACATTACCTCGATGACCGGGAGCTGGCTTGCGATTGTGCAAGGGTTTGCCGGGATGCGAACCTTTGGAGGGAAAATAACATTTGCCCCTTTTCTTCCTAAGGGTTGGACCTCATATTCCTTCAAAATTAATTACCGGAGTCGACTGATTAAGGTGAAGATCACAAGTCAACACGTCACCTTAGAACTATTGTCGGGGGATCCTTTGAAACTCATGCTCTATGGGAAACCCGTTCACCTGGATGATCGGTTTGTCGGTCATATTCCAGATCGAAAGGAGCCTTTGGATGATGCAAGCAGTACTTTTTGATTTAGATGGAGTCATCACCGATACGGCTAAATATCATTATCAGGCATGGAAAAATCTAGGAGAAATTCTTGGCATTGCCATTGATGAGCAATTCAATGAACAGCTCAAAGGAATTTCGCGAATGGATTCGCTTATAAGGATACTCGAGTATGGGGGACAATCAATCGATCACTGGACTCAAGATCAACTTGACGCGTTAGCGGAAAAGAAGAATAATGATTATCGACAGTTGATTCAGAAGATTACTCCAGAGGAACTGTTACCGGGTATTCATGAATTATTGATGGATTTACAGGTAAAGGGAATTAAAATTGCCTTGGCATCCGCCAGCAAAAATGGGCCGTTTATTCTAAAACGGCTTAAGATTGATGCTTTCTTTGATACTGTTGTGGATCCAAGCAAACTGAAAAAGGGAAAGCCTGATCCGGAAATTTTCCTAACAGCCGCAGCTCAGCTTGGAGTAGATCCCAAAGCATGTGTGGGTATTGAGGATTCGGTAGCCGGTATTGAGTCGATTTGTGCTGCAGGAATGTTTGCTGTTGGTGTGGGTGTGCCTGAGCAAGTTGGTGCTAATTTCCGTGTGGCATCGACTGCTGAATTGACAGTTGAGGCAATTCGTACTCACTTTAATGCGAAATAAGGATGTCATTCACTACGCATTACGAAGGCCGATTTACGATGAGATAGAGACCAGCCCTAAATGAACAGCGGTTGGGTGGACTGAAAATTAAATAACTATGTTCATTGATTTGCGTGAAGGAAAATTGTTTATCATGAGTTTTCTATGCTTTCGATCTAACATGAAATGATCGAGAGGCATTGTAAAGGCAACTCATCTTGGTGAGCATACTTGAAACGTAGATCAATTTTTTTGGGGGTCGCACTTTTATCTTCTTGAAATTATGATTAATTTACAGTCATATTAAATTGAGTAAATGAGCGGCGAGAGGAGTGATAGGTGTGAATATGCAACGGTTACTTGCAAATTATCCGGGAACGGTTTATCAAAGGATGCCATTTTTTCCGCATAGAGATACCTTTTATTTTTATCAAAAACCTTATTACGTAGCGATTCCGGTAGATAAATTAACAGATCAAGAACGGGCATTAATTGAAACTTTATTTATGGAAGAAATGCCTCCCCATTTTTCTCAAAATGCTAAGTATTGGTATGATCTCTTTATGAAAGGGGAAGGACAATTAACGTTTCCTGAGGATTCAAGAGAGATCAGAATCATTTATTTTCATTTAAGGACACCTCTAGAGCGAACAGAATATATAACCTGGTATGAGGTACTGAAAGGTTTCTTTCGTGCCGAAACGGCCTTTGTTTTTCTCTCTATGCAGCAAGGATTCATTGTAGAAGATGGGAAACGAATCTCCATTGAAGAACTAGATGCAATTGCCAATACGCTTGAGAACGATTTCTCTGTAAAATGCAAATTTCTTATTGGACTGCAGCATCAGGTTTCACCCCAAATGAGACAAATTTTTCATGAAGAACTTCATTTGCTTGATCAGATGATCGCTAATGATTATGGGGAAAATGTGACGAGTGTGGATACGGAACTTGTCACTCGACTTAAACCCAGTCTCAATCAATGTTTGGTGCTTGAAGATGTCCGCCGGATTATTAAGGAGGATGAGTGTTGGGTGGCAATCATTCATGCGATTTGGGTATATCAAGGGAATATTAGCCTTGCTGCAAAACACTTATATATGCATCGGAATACCCTTCAATACCGTATTGACAAGTTTGATGAGACTACAGGTATTTCTTTGAGAAAGATGGATGGCTTAGCGATTGCCTATATCTCTTCTCTGTAATTATTAGCAATAAAAAATTCAAGAGCAGTCTCATTATTGACTGCTCTTGAATTTGTCATCTGATTGTTTTTAGTTGTTGAAATTAAATTTTAGTAAGCGACTTTTCTGATTCTGGATCGAAAAAATGCGTTTTATTTGCATCAATGGCTAGATTAACTTGTTCTTTTGGCTGATATTGTGTTCGAGCGTTGACACGAGCTACGAATTGATGGCTGCCAACCTTGGAATGAAGCATAAATTCAGCACCGGTTAATTCTGCAATTACAACGTTTGCATGGATGAGACAATTTGGATTAGATTCGAGAAATATCGGTTCGTCATGAATATCCTCAGGACGAATACCCATAATGATGGGCTGATTCTGTACACCATGATTATGAAGAATTTTTAATTTTCCCTTAGGGATGAGAATGTCAACATTATCTCCGACAAAATGATCTTCCTGAATCCGACCATGGAAGAAGTTCATCGGCGGTGAACCGATGAAACCACCGACAAACAGATTCTCAGGATTATCATAGACTTCTTTCGGTGTACCTACTTGTTGAATGACTCCATCTCGCATGACAACAATGCGAGATGCCATGGTCATTGCCTCGGTCTGATCATGTGTGACGTAAATCATGGTTGCTTGGAGTTCTTCATGCAGTTTACCAATTTCTGCACGCATCTGTACACGTAATTTCGCATCTAGATTTGAAAGAGGTTCATCCATTAGAAAGACTTTTGCATTGCGGACATAGGCACGACCTAAAGCAACACGTTGTCTTTGACCTCCGGATAAAGCTTTTGGCTTCCGTTCGAGATAATCTTTGATTCCCAAAATCTCTGCAGCATGCTCAACACTTTTCTTAATCTCTGCCTTTGGCACTTTGCGTAATTTGAGTCCAAATGCCATGTTGTCGAACACAGTCATATGAGGATAAAGTGCATAATTCTGGAAAACCATCGCAATATCTCGATCTTTAGGAGTGACGTCATTCATTTTTTTGCCATCAATGAAGAGGTCTCCCTTCGATATGTCCTCAAGTCCGGCTACCATGCGAAGTGTCGTTGATTTGCCACAACCTGAGGGACCGACAAAAACAATGAATTCTTTGTCAGCAATCTCCAAATTGAAATCAGTGACAGCGGTAACATTATTGTCATAAATTTTATAAATATGTCGTAAGGATAGTTCAGCCAAATGATCACTTCCCTTTATTGGATAATTTCATTATAGTGAAAACGTTTGCATAAACAAATGTCAATTTGCATGAACTCTTAAGGTGATTATTGGTCAATTTGTATACATTGTTCAATGACATTAGCAATGGGATTCACCGATCACCAAGTCGAATGGATGGATAGTGATAGTACCAGACTGACAATTAATAGATATTTTTATTTCGTTTTGAGATCTTTAACCGATAGTATTCTACTTAGCTGCCTCAGGAGCAAGACTACTATTTTTTAATACTTATAGGCAGTATAATTAAGATATGGAGAAGAGGTGAGACAACTGAAAACATGAGTGAACTGTTCTGTCACTATGGTTTGAAGATGCGTATTTACCCCAATGACCAGCTAAAACGGATCATCAAGGTCAACTCTGATACCAGCCGGGTTATCTACAACGAACTAAACGGCATCAATTGTGAGTTATATTAACCGCGAAAGGTCAAGCTTTACATAAAGGCTGTTGCTGATCGCATTCAGCAATTAGAAATGACCGTACTGCTTATACCCATATTGGCACGGCGCTCTCGTGATCACCACTCCTTGTCCATGCAACTGGAATCTGATGCACCAGTCGTGCAATCCATCAAGCAAACGAATAGCCAATTAGGTATTGATCTGAATACTGATAACTTCTTAACGGATAGCAATGAACACATTGTCGCTAGTCCACAATATTATCGGATAATTAGGCAGGCTTGCCAAACTCCAGTGTAAGCTTACGCGATGTGCGTTATTACGCATGCCAAGAAGAAATGCCATCCGCTGCGTCAAGTCAAGACTTATCTGAAACAATGTTTGACAGTCGCCCACATGTACGACAGGGGTAGGCGTCAATGGCAAAACTTCCTGCACCGACTCTCCACTGCAATGATTGAGAGCCATGAAATGTTAGCGGCAGAGGAATTCCGGAGTAAGAATATGCTGCAAAACCATGCCTTAGCGATGTCGATTAGCGGCGTTGGGTAGTGATCGCTTTTACAAATGCACACATATAAAGCAGATCTGTATGATTATCAATTTCTCACTGTAAGCCCACACCATACCACTTAAATCTGTTTTGATTGTGGTTAGCTGATACGTGGTGATAAAAAGCTGACGTTGGTTGACCGTGAACGGACGTGCCCACAATGCGATGTTTTTCATAGTCGCGACCATTAACATCCTTCATAAAGGCTTAACAAGTCTCTAATAGTGCGCGTCCGTTCGGCAATTTGCGGGCACTAAAGACGTTTGTATGTAGTAATCTAAAAAACGTTAGTCATTATCGTGTAAGATATAATTGTCCTTGTGATAGCGATGCAATGATGTATCTACATAAATTTGGTTGGTGCGTACCGTTTGGTGCGCGTTCACAAGTGCCTGAATTTATTCTGGCGTAGTTGATCTATGTTATGCTGCATTAACGATACACAATATAATTGAAAAAGGGAGGGCATGTCATGACAAGGCGTGAAAAAGTTTTAGCATATTTGGAAAAGCACGCTCTTGGTATGGCCCAAGGGGCTACAACGAGTGAAATATCCAAAGCTATCGATGTGCTTCGCCCAAATGTTAGCATGGAGTTAAATCAGCTTGTCAGAGAGGGGCAGGTAAAGAAGACAAACGGTCGACCCGTTCACTATTTTATGAATCATGAGGCCGGTAAACATAAAAAAAAGATGCAGCAGAAACCCAGTATTGGGTTTGCAGGACACACTCATGTCAGTGATCAAAGCATTGAAAGGGCAGGTGCTGTGAATAAGAACGAAGTGGATGTTTTTGAAAATATGATTGGCAGTCGCGACAGCATGAAGAATCAAGTCGAGCAGGCCAAAGCAGCATTGCTTTATCCGCCGCACGGACTGAATACACTGATCATTGGACCAACGGGATCCGGTAAGACGTATTTTGCTCATAAAATGTACCGTTTTGCTTTGGATAAAGAGATCATTTCCCAAAAGGGATTTACCACATTTAATTGTGCGGATTATGCACACAATCCGCAGTTGTTGATGTCGCATCTGTTTGGCTACGTCAAGGGAGCTTTTACCGGCGCTAACGCTGATAAGGATGGTCTGATTCAGGAAGCAGACGGCGGAATGCTTTTTCTTGATGAAGTACATCGTCTGCCGCCTGAAGGGCAAGAAATGATTTTTTATTTTATGGATCATGGGACATACAGCCGTTTAGGTGAAACTGCCAAAATTCATCATGCGGACGTCCGGCTTGTTTATGCAACAACTGAAGACCCGAAAAGCTCATTATTGCAGACTTTTGTGCGTCGAATCCCTATCATCATTCAGCTGCCGGATTTCAACCAAAGAAGCGCTCGTGAACGATTGCAACTATTAGAACAATTATTAACGCTTGAAGCGAATCGGATTCATAAAAATATTCGTTTAAGCGAAGATGTTGTTCAAGCTTTGCTGGGAAGTGTAACCTACGGTAATGTTGGACAGTTGAAATCGAATATTCAATTAGTGTGTGCCCAAGGCTTTCTGAACAGCATGCATAACAAAAATGAAATAACCCTGCTGTTTAGTCGGTTGCCGCCTAATATCAAAGACGGACTTTCCAATTTAGCTAACAATCGGCAAGAATTGGGAAATCTGAGCCGATTGCTTGAACCGACGATGGTGATTAAGCCCGATGCGAAGCGTGGCCTTCCGGATAGTGACAGTTACGAATTGCCTTATAATTTGTATGAAATCATTGGCGATAAAGCCGCTTTGTTAAAAGACGAAGGATTGGATCAAGCAGCGATCAATAACTTTATTATGACCGATATCAATTTGCATTTGAAATCCTTTTATCGTCATGGGAAATTGGAAAAAACAGTCAGTAGCCTGAATGAGATCGTTGATCAAGAAATTATTGATTTAACCATGCAGATCCAGCAGATGCTTCAGGAAAGAGAGAATTATCCGGTAAGAGACAATTTCATCTATGCGATGAGTTTACACATCAGTTCCTTTATTAAACGGGTTCAGTCAGGAAAGCCATTGCGAACGATTTCGGCAGATTTGATTTCAATGGTCCATGACTATCCAGATGAGCTCAAACTCGCTGAACGCGTTAAAGAGTTGATTGAGGATCATTATCATTTTCCTATACCTGAATCTGAAGTTTATTACATGGCCATTCTTTTGGTATCTTTAAAATCAGAACCTAAAACCGGAAAAGTTGGCATTGTTGTGGCAGCACATGGTAACAGTACTGCATCCTCAATGGTGCAAGTTGTTTCACAACTGCTGTCTGTCGACAACATCGCCGCATATGATATGCCGCTGGAAATGAGTCCTAAAATCGCATTGGATGGCATTGCCGCGCAAGTTAAAACGATCGATCAGGGCAACGGTGTTTTACTCTTGGTCGATATGGGGTCTTTGAGTACATTTAGCAGCAAACTGACAGAGAAAACAGATGTTCATGTCAAAACGATCGATATGGTCACTACAGCGATGGTGCTTGAAGCAGCTCGTAAAACAGCACTGATCGATAGTGACCTTGAAACGGTATATCGAGAATTACGTGAATTTGACGGCTATTCACGAACGATCGAAAAGGGCCATCAAAAGAAAAATAATGTTCAGAAAAGATCAGATCGAAGAGAGAAGGCTATTATTGCGATTTGTTCGACTGGTGAAGGGACAGCCAGCAAAATTAAGGACCTGTTGGATAAAATATTAGTTGACAACTTGATTGACGATATCACAGTGATCACAGTTTCAGTTGTGACTATGAAAGAACAAATTGCAAAGATCCAGCAAAACTATCTAATCGTAGCCACGACTGGCGTTGTGAAACCCCAAGTTGCTGCTCCATTTGTATCATTAGAGAATTTATTGCAGGGTGGCGGAGAGAGTTTTGTCAGCCTGGTTGAAGAAATAAACAATCATGCAGCAGATGAAGCAGAGGCTCTGGATGATTCGGAATTATTAACGGAAGAAATGAGTCAGAACTATTTGGAACAGTACTTTACATTCATTAATCCTGCGAAAATTGTGAAAATATTGTGGGACTATTGCAATTTTATTCAGTTGAGAAGTGAGTTTAAAATGTCCAATGCGTTCAAAATTAGTTTGATCATGCATATGGCAGGAGCGATTGAACGTTATTTAATACGCTCAGAAATGAGTGTTGATGAGCAAAGACTATCGAGCATCAAAATGGAAAAAATGTATCCGATCGTTAAACAAGCGAATGAGGTTCTGCGTGAAACACTTAATATTAATCTTTCAGATGCAGAAGTGTTTTATATCGTCGAATTATTTAATACAGAAAAAGAAAAAAATGATACACAAAATAATTGATACACAATTTAAATGTGTCAATTATTTTTTTGCTTTGGAAAAAAAGCCTATGATAGCAACTCCTTTATGTGATACACAAAAAATGGCATGTAAATTGCTTATAGTGTGGTGTATGTATTCATGGTGAATCTGAATTACTTACTCGGCAATGGCGGGGCGTGATATTAGGTATTTTATTCACACTAGAAATGATGGTGGATTGTCATGACGATGGATGTTCGTTTATTACGTATTGACAGTCGTTTGCTGCATGGCCAAGTGACTACGAATTGGGCAAAAGCCATCAACGTTAATCGCATCTTAGTGGTGTCGGATCGTGTGGCGCACGATCTGACACGCAAGACATTGATCGTGCAGGCTGCCCCTCCTGGAATAAGGACACATGTCGTCACATTGGAGAAGATGGTAAGACTGTATCATGATCCGCGTTTTGGCGTTTTAAAGCCTATGATTCTGGTTGAAAACGCAGTTGACGCAAGATATATTGTCGAAGGCGGCATAAAGGTTGACTCTATCAATATTGGTGCAATTAGTTTTGACAACACGCGCGTCATGGTTACCGATGCGATTGCTGTTAGTGCAGCCGATGTAGAGGCTTTCAAGTGGTTTCACAATCATGGGATTAAGCTTGATGTCCGCAAGGTTTCCAATGATAGCTCGAAAAATCTTTGGAAGTCGCTTTCCGAAAAAGGTTTGGTGTAGAATAAATCATTTTTACATTTTCTGATTTACCTTATTGTGTCCTTCCCTATTCATGAAGGGGGGTGAGATGCGTCTCAGCACTGCAAATCGATCAGTTTATTGTTTTAAATTAATGAAAGCGATAACAGAGCTGGATGCGTGAGTAATGTGCAAAAGTAACAAAATTTATAAAGTAGGAGGTATAAAAGAATGGTAGGTATTATTCTGGCAAGCCACGGCAATTTTGCTGAAGGCATTTTCCAATCCGGCTCAATGATTTTTGGAGAGCAGGAGAATGTCAAAACGGTTACCTTAATGCCCAACGAAGGCCCTAATGACGTTAAGGCAAAAATGAAAAAAGCAATTGCATCATTAAATGATCAAGAAGAAGTACTGTTTTTAGTCGACCTTTGGGGCGGGACACCTTTTAATCAAGTCAACAGCTTGTTTGAAGAACACAAAGACAAATGGGCGATTGTTGCGGGTATGAACTTGCCGATGTTGATTGAGGCCTATGCTTCACGCTTATCCATGAACACCGCGCGTGAAGTCGCTGCGCATATTTCACGTACAGCTAAAGAAGGGGTCAAAATCAGACCTGAAGAATTAGAACCGGCAAAGGCAACTGGTGCAGCTCCTGCACAGCAGACAAAGAAAGGCATTCCCGGTAAATTTAAATACGTGCTGGCACGTGTCGACTCTCGTTTACTTCACGGTCAGGTCGCAACTGCTTGGGCTAAAACGACTCAACCGACACGGATTATTGTTGTATCCGATGCGGTAGCTCAGGATGATTTGCGAAAGAAATTGATCCAACAAGCTGCTCCGCCAGGCGTGAAAGCACACGTCGTTCCTGTCAGCCAAATGATCAAAATTGCGAAAGATGATCAACATTTCGGCGGTGAACGCGCGCTGCTTCTTTTCGAAAATCCGCAGGACGTGGTCAGAGCGGTTAAGGGCGGCGTTTCATTGACGACCATCAATGTGGGTTCTATGGCCCACTCACCGGGTAAAGTTCAACCGAACAAGGTGCTTGCCTTTAGCCAAGATGATATTGATGCTTTCGCTCAGTTAAAAGAAGCCGGTTTAAAATTCGATGTGCGCAAAGTGCCAAACGATTCAAAAGGTGACATGAACGAAATTCTCAGGAAAGCGCAAGAGGAATTAAACAGATTAAGATAATCTAAACGATCAGGAGAAAGGGAGGATTAACCATTATGGATTTGAACATTATTCAAATTATATTAGTTGTTATCGTCGCATTTTTAGCGGGTATGGAAGGAATCCTGGATGAATTTCATTTTCACCAACCAGTCATCGCCTGTACGTTAATCGGACTTGTGACAGGAAACTTAATCCCATGTCTTATCCTTGGCGGTACGCTGCAAATGATTGCTCTGGGCTGGGCGAATATCGGTGCCGCAGTAGCGCCTGATGCAGCGCTGGCATCCGTTGCCTCTGCCATTATTTTAGTTCTCAGTGGGCAAGGCAATGCCGGTGTATCGTCAGCCATCGCGATTGCTATCCCGCTTGCCGTTGCCGGTTTATTATTAACCATCATCTGCCGTACAATTGCAACCGCTTTCGTACACTTTATGGATGCTGCAGCTAATGAGGGAAACTTCAAAAAAGTTGAACTCTGGCACATCA
>Ga0334901_1001468_pt1 | contig 24616 bp, 19 predicted proteins | sample GraSluR3_MG_3_FD_207216 | JGI IMG/M metagenome (GOLD analysis project Ga0334901, IMG submission 207216) | Sludge microbial communities from methane-producing bioreactor in Wageningen University, Netherlands - Granular Sludge_15_08-R3 | ecosystem: Engineered > Bioreactor > Anaerobic >... | reverse complement strand
AATGGGTGGTGCTCCTTAGGGGAAACCCACTGGGTGATGACCCTGCCAGCCCCTTATCGAACTATGGTAGCGATAGGTATAAGGCGATGGTGGCTAAAGATCAGGGGGCTGCGGGTGTAATCCTTGTTTCTGGGGCTACGTTCGATAAGCGAGATCAACTGGTGGTGTCGAAGCAGAAAAATTTTAGTATTGAGATACCAGTAGTGCACCTTCAGCGATCGGTGGCCAATTATATTTTGCAACCTACAGGACGTACCATCGCCGAGCTAGAGAAAAGGATTCTCGATACAAGGCAACCCCTTTCATTCGTTGTGCCAGCAAACATTTGCGCTCGCACCAATATCATAACCAATAAAAAGAGCACCCAGAATGTTATTGGTAAGGTTGAGGGTGCCGACCCAATGCTTAAAAATCAGCTTGTTGTTATAGGTGCACATTACGATCATATTGGCATGGGCGGTAAAAATTCGTCAAGCAGAATGCCCGATACCCTTGCGGTACATAACGGCGCCGACGATAATGCTTCGGGTGTTGCGGCTATACTGGAGATTGCGCAAAAGATAGCCCATGCCAAGCCAAGGCGGAGCGTGCTGGTAGTTGCCTTTGCCGCCGAGGAGCAAGGTTTGCTTGGGTCGCGCTTTTTTGTTGAGAACCCAATTGTGCCCCTCGACTCCATTGTGGCCATGATTAATATCGATATGTTAGGTAGGCTAAACGAGGAAATGGAGCTTCAGGTGGGTGGTGTAAAAACATCGGTTGAAGCTGAGGAGTTGCTTATCAAAGCAAATGAGGCGTACAATTTTAGCTTGGCACTATCGCCACAGGGCTACGGCCCATCGGATCACGCAAGTTTCTACGCATACAATATCCCCGTTATCTTTTTCAGCACTGGCCCACATACCGATTACCATACCCCTAACGATGATATTGATAGAATTAACTTTGATGGGTTAGCTATGGCCACAGGGTATATTTATGATGTCATTCATGAAATTGCCAACGCTTCATCACGGTTAACTTTTCAGGAGGCGGGTCCATCGCAACCCACATCGCGGCACGGTCAGGAGCTAAAGGTTAGGTTAGGTATTATGCCCGATGTTAGCGGTGCTACCAACAATGGATTAAAGGTATTGGCTGTTACCGAGAATCAGCCAGCCCATACCGCAGGGTTACAAAAGAATGATGTAATCACCGCCATAAATGGAAAACCTGTAAAGAACATTCATGATTACATGTTCAGGTTGCAGGAGCTCAGCCCGGGTTCATCTATTTCGCTTGAATTTAGGCGAAATGGTGAAACAAAGGTGGTGCTTGTTCTGCTTTAAAATCAATTAATATTATATGCCTTAATCTTTTAAATTATGAAGAAAACTATCTGGTTTTGGCTGGCAGCAGTTATATTAACGCTGGCTGCCGCCTTTTTTCAACGTCAAACAGGCCCTACGTACCCTAAGAGTGTTAGTGTACAGATTGATGACTCTACAACCATTTCAGCTACTTTTCCCCGCAGCCACAATATCGACAAGGAGCTAAGGATAGAGCTGCCCCCTTTGTCGTGGGACTGGACTGCAAGGCTTTACCATCGTCCATACCCAGTGGATACAGCTTGGATACTTAACCCACCATTTTGGCCCGAGGAGGATGCCTTTGTATCGTACCTGCCGGCCATATCGCAGAAGGCTGCAAAGCTTGAGTATTATATTGAGCTGGAGAATTCTTTCGATGGTAAAAAATACATTCTTCCTGATGATGAGCCCATTGTTATTCGGTATAAAGGTTCTGCCCCTGCTTGGGCATTAATACCCCATATCATCCTTATGTTTGTGGCGTTGATATTTAGTAATTTGGCAGGATTTATGGCTGTGTTCAATAATAATCGCTTTAAGTTTTGGGGGGTAATGGCCATTGCTTTCATCTTCGTTGGCGGCTTAGTGTTTGGCCCCATTGTGCAAAAGTTTGCTTTTGATCATTACTGGACTGGCTTTCCCCTTGGATACGACCTAACCGACAATAAAACCCTTATAATGTTTGTAGTATGGGCGGTAGCGATTATTGCCAATTGGAAGAAGGACTATCGTTGGGTAACAGTTGTCGCTTCGGTGGTTACCATTGTGGTGTACCTAATTCCACATAGCCTAAGGGGGTCGGAGTTTAACTACCAAACGGGTGAGATTGGTACCGGTTTCATAAACTTTCTTGCTGGATTGCTCTAATTGCCATTATATATTAAGACCACGAAAAAAGCCGCAGCTTGTGCTGCGGCTTTTTGGTAATACGCGTTGCTTTACTACTCTTCGCTTTTCTCATGGTCGTGATCGCAGTCCTCTGCTTTCTCAGCATGCGCAGTAGCGCAACTGTCTTTGGCTGCATGCTGGCAGGTATCTTTTACCGCATGCTGGCAGGTATCTTTTACTGCCTGCTCAAATTCAACCTCTGCTTTTTCAGTTTTTGCTTTTTCACCAGCCGATCCGCATGAAGCGAAAGCGAATGCAAATGTTAGCAGAATGCTAACCATAAGTAAATTAGTCTTTTTCATCGTTTTTGGGTTTTTTTTGGTTGTACAATTTTCGACTTATAAAAATAGTAATCGTTATATTAAATGAGTACGGTTTGAACACATTTTTTAACATTTTTTTATTTTTCGCTGTAATGCTCCTCAGCTTTTCGTTGTGGTAGTTCCATCGAGTACCTGAATCCAACCGACACCCATCTGCCCGGTTGTTCAATGTTTCCAATGTCTACATACCTCTCGTTGGTTAGGTTTTGTGCATCAACAAATGTCATAATTCTTCCAAAATCAGCGTAGAGCCTAAAGTTCACAACAGCAAACGGAGTATAGGATGTCTCTATATTTTCGGGGAATGCAGTGTACGTGCCTACACGGCTATTCCACTGCAGGGTCCAAGAGGCGCCAACCTGTTTGTATACTTCATGGTTTAAGCTTATGGCAAGCTTATGCTTAAGATAGTCCAATGCATAGTACGATTGCAACTCGTAGCTCTCTTTGTCGGAGTGTAATAAAGTATAGCTTGCCGTTATGCTTCTTACCAATGGAATGCTCTTTACTTGTGCAATTCGGGCTTGAATATCTAGTCCTGTAGTATTTATATGAGTATGGTTCATGGTGTGCCATTTCTCTTCATCAGCTACTTTTACCCAATCGATAACATCCGTAGCCCGTCGATGAAAACCTGCAATGTTAGCGTTAAGCATACCCCCGCTTAGCTTTAGCCCAAGCTCATAGTTAGCAGCATGCTCGGGCTTTAGGTTGATATTACCCTGGTTGGTTGGGCCGCTGTAGTATAAATCGGTAAATGTTGGAAACCGTACGGCGTTACTAGCCGATGCATATACGCTTAGTCTCTTCATAAGCCTATAGCTAAGGTCAATGCCGTAATTCCAATTTATACCATAGCGATTGCTGTGGGTTACAATCCCTCCACCCGATACCACAAGCCTATTGAGGTAAATGGTGTGGTCGACAAAAAGGTTAACCAGCGATCTGTTGTGGCCATGGGTGTATAGCGTATCGGCAAATCCTTTGATGGCTCTGGGAGTGCTGAGTGGATTGCCTAGCACGTTGCTTAGGATTTGCTCATTTCGAAATTCTAAACCCGTGCGTGTTCTCCCGAGCTCATGCAAGGCAGCTGCTGCAATTTTCCCACCCCAGCTCATTGTGCTATGGTAGTTGTGCCCATGGTACCACTCAGGCCTTTGGTTGCGGAATAGTTCGAATCTGTCGTTATGGCTTCGGATATAGATAGTGGGTGTTATTGTAATCCCTTGAGCCTTACCGCTCAGGCTTAGGGAAGAGAAGAATGTGCCTGTTTGCTCAAACTGATCGGGGTATTTGGGGGTGTAAAAACTTTGGGCGCCAAAGGCTTTGTCCTGAAAACCAGCCTGAATATCAACACTACCCATGCTAGTTTTTAGCTGCCCGTGAGCAAAGAGATTGTGCTGGCTGAAGTCGGAGTTCTTAATGTATCCATTCGATTTGGCTGACGATGCTGCCACAAAAAAGTTGGAGGAGCCTTGCCCAAACGCTGCTGATGCATTGGTTCTTAGCAGCCCGTAATCACCTGCTGTAGCCTGAATCTGGGCAAACTCTTTTTCTTTTGATGAAGTGATGATGTTAATTGCTCCGCTGAAGCTCCCCGGCCCATAAACCCTTGCGCCTGGGCCCTGCAGCAGCTCAATACGTTCAACTGATTCTATATCGATTGGGATGTTTAGGTTGTGATGTCCCGTTTGGGGGTCGGTGATGTTAATACCGTTGAGAAGGATAAGGGTTTGGTCGAATGAGCCGCCTCTAATCATCAGGTCGGCCTGAACTCCATGCCCACCACGCTGGCGGATATCTACACTGGCTATGCTCCTTAGTAGCTCGTGTAGGTTGGCTACGGGTAGCTGCGAAAACTCATCGTTGGTGACCACTGTCACCGCCCGCATTAGCTCGGAGTAAGTGCTCGCCGGCTGGGGGGTGCTTATCACCACCTCGTCGATATCAACGTTTGTGCGTAGGCTTATGATATCGGGCTGTGCGCTAACCTCAAATGGCATGGCCAGGAGGCTGTACGATGCCGATAGCACGCTAACTTTAACCAGCAACTTTAGGCTGGCAAAAACGCTGTACGACTTGTTTCCCCAACGACGGAAGCATACCCTGCGGGTGCTGTTAGCAAAAATGCTTCGGTTCATTTGTTGGTTTTTAAACGATTTGTAAAATGATTTATTTGAAGTTGGCAAAGATAATACGTTGTGGTAAGGTAATAGCTATAATGTGTTGCGGAATATTATGTGCGTAAGGTAATCCATCTAAATATCAATTGTTCCAAACATTTTTTTGTGCTACTTTGCAAAAAAATAGTGTGCCCATATGCAGCATAAGGTTCATCGCTTCGTCATTACTCCAGCAGTATGAGTAGCAAAGGCAAGTATCCCAATGTTCATCAGGCGCTGATTAACCGTTGTAGAAAGGGTGATAGCAGCGCTCAGTTCGAGATTTACAGGTTGTACCACCGGGCCATGTACAATACAAGCGTTAGGATTGTGGGCAATGCAGCAGAGGCCGAGGATATTATGCAAGATGCGTTCTTTAAGGCTTTCGATAAGATTAACACCTACAGAAACGAGGTTAGCTTTGGGGCTTGGCTTAAACGAATTGTGGTTAATACGGCCCTCGATTTTGTGAAAAAACGAAAGCTGCCTCAGGTTTCCATCGACGAGGCCTACGGGTTAAGCGATGATACCAATGAAGAGGACTACAATTTTGCGCCCGTGTCGGTAGAGCAGCTCATGAATGCTATAAGGGAACTTCCTGATGGGTATAGGGTGGTGGTAACATTGTTCTACATTGAGGGGTACAGCCATGATGAGATCGCCGATTTATTGGGGATTACGGCATCCACAGCTCGATCGCAGGCGGTAAGAGCCAAGAAGCGCTTGGGCGAAATGCTAAGAATGAAAGTGTAATGCTATTTGCTATGGACAGATTACAAAGCTTTATCGAACAGAACCGGGCGCAGCTCGATGTCGATGATCCTCCAAAGGGGCATTTCGATAGGTTTAACAGTAGGTTGGAATTAGCAAACAGAACCAAAAGGCCTAACCTGTGGTTGGTGGCCAGCGCAGCGGCCATTGCGGGAGTAATACTAACGGCAAGCCTTAGCCTGCTGCTTAATGCGGCTGGAGTGCTTGGCCCTATCGAGTCAGGTTTGGCTTCGGTTAAGCTTTCGCCCGAAATGGTTCAGATAGACGAGTACTACCAATCGCAGGTTAACCATAAGCAGGTGGTAATTGCTAAGATGCTAACCGGTGACCTGAAACCTTTTGAGGATGAGATAGCCCAAGCTTTTGATGATATGAATGCTAGCTACAAATATGTTATTAGCGATATAGCCCAAAGCCCACACCCCGAAAGGGCTGCATTTGTGCTAACACGGTACTATCAAGCCCAGCTCGATGTTTTAGATGGGATAATTCTGAGAATGCAAAGTGTAAATAAGTTTAACAAATAAAAGCTATATCAAAATGAAATCGAATAGATTATATGTAATACTAGCAATGGTGGTTCTAGTTGGCCTTTCGGTACCTACTAAAACCCTGTTTGGCAAGGAGCTAAGCAAATCCTATAGCCAGGAATTTAGCATCGAAAAAGGGGCCGAGCTATACATCAGCAATCGTTTTGGCCAGGTGGTGGTTGAAAACTGGGATAAGAATAGCATTGCCATAGATGTTGTGGTTAAGGTTGAGCATCCCAGCGCCGATAGGGCAGAACGTATGCTCTCGGCCATTAATGTTACCCTTGAGCAGGTTGGAACGCAGGTAAGGGGCACAACCGAAATTGATGAACGGCTCATGCGTTCCGTAAGCAACTTCAACTTTGGAACATCTACTAAGGAGCTCAGCATCGACTATACAATTAGAATGCCTAAGCATGTGGATGCCGACTTGAGGAATAAGTATGGCGATATGTTTATCGACGAGCTTACAGGCCTGTCGAAAATTGATGTGAAGTACGGCAACCTAAAGGCCAACCGAATTGTTTACGGTTCCAACGATCCGCTGAGCCAGGTAACCCTGGGCTACGGAAATGCATCAATTGATGAGGTGAGCTGGATGAGGCTGGATGTAAAGTATGCAAACCTAGATATTGTGAAGGGACAAGCATTGGTTGTTCTAAGTAAGTACTCAAAGATTTCGATTGAAGAGCTCAGCTCGCTTGTGTTAGAGTCAAAGTACGACAACTATACCATTGGCAATGTAGCCAACTTGGTGGGGGAGAGCGGATATACCAACTATCGCATCAAAAATCTAAACAAAAAGTTGAACGTGAAGAGCCGTTATGGCGATGTTAGGATAGAGACAGTATCGCCTGGGTTCGAGAGTATTTCGTTCGAAGGGAGCTACGGTAGTATATATGCCCCCATCCCAGAGTCCGTTTCGTACAGTATCGATGGGGAGGCTTCGTATGGTAGTATTAGCCACCATAGCCCCGCTCGGGTTAGCCGAATAGAGAGCAATAACCGATTGTCGGTGAATGGCCGGGTAGGGAATAATGAGAATACTAATAAAAGTGTGAAGGTTAAAGTTCGTTACGGAAGTGCAAGGTTGAAGTAAAACATTTTTACTTTGATACAAAAAACCGCTACCATGATGTGGCGGTTTTTTGATTTCTATCACTGGCAAGTGGCCAAATCTTTAGGTATATTTGTTGAGCCTTAACCCAAAACCTTTACCCTATGATACAGAAAATATCCAACCTCAGTTTTTTCATCCTTATGGTGGTGATGAACTACCTGGCCAATGCGCTGCCGATTAATGGAAAAACCACTGGCGATCTATCCGATGCTTACCCAAACCTTTTTGTGCCTGCTGGCATAACCTTTTCCATTTGGGCAGTAATTTACCTTATGCTTCTCCTTTTTGTTTTGTTACAGTTCCGTGAGTCGAATAGGGAGAGTGTACAACAACTGGGTTGGCTCTTTGCTATTAGCTGCATCCTCAATAGCCTGTGGATTGTTGCTTGGCACTACCAGTGGCTCCTGCTATCGCTGGTTATAATGTTAGGACTACTGGTTACTCTTGTGGTTATTAATATTAGCCTTAAGCAGCAACCACTCAGCATAACAAAGGCATCGTTTGGAATATATCTGGGTTGGATTTGCATTGCAACCATTGCCAATGTTACTGCCCTTTTGGTTAGTTATGGCTGGGGCGGTTGGGGCTTGTCTCCTCAGGTTTGGACTATACTATTGATTGCCATAGGCGCATCCATAGTGCTGATAACCCAGGTGCGACTATCCAATCCATTTATTGGTCTTGCCGTGGTTTGGGCCTTTCTGGGGATAGCTATTAAGCGAGAGTCCGACTTTCAATCCATATTTTATATGGCCATAGCAGCCATGGTGGTGGTGGGGCTTTTTACAGTGTTCCAATTTGTGAGGGGGAGAGTGTATTAAGTTACCATTACAACAGGCTGAATTCGCATTATATTTCAAACCTGTCGTCAGCATTTTTTTTGCTGTTATGACTTTCAGTTTTATATTGTGTTTCTCTTTAAAATGTTGAATAACTTGTTTGTAACACAATGTTTTCAATTTCAAATATCTGTTAAATCTTCATGCCCAATCTTCGCTTATTCTTATTGTCAACATTTGTGCTGTACGATTTTATGCAGTAAGGGTAATAATGTTGTTTCGATTATTGGGGTTAATACAAAAAGTCAAGAGTTAGGATAAAGAAAAAGGCCATCCCTGGGGATGGCCTAATCAAAAGGTTGTTTAGTTGTTTTGCTAGTTACTACATTACATTGTTCGAACTCTTTAAACGAATTGTTTTCGAATGTGAGTATTTCTAGTTAACAAATGTAATTGCTTTTCCACTGTTTCCCGCCCTGCCAGTACGACCAATCCTGTGGATATAGCTATCCATATTTTTTGGTTGTTGATAGTTTATTACGTGTGATACTTGGGATATGTCGAGCCCTCTAGCCGCCACATCGGTGGCTACCAAAACCTGAATGCTTTTATCCTTGAAAGAGTTTAGGGCCTTAATCCTGTAGTTTTGGGATTTATTTCCGTGAATTTCATCAACCCTTATGCCGGAGCGGCGCAGATCCTTGCAAATCCGGCTAACCCATCGCTTGGTCTCGGCAAAAATTAGCACCTTCTCAAACGATTCGTCTCTAATCATTCCCAGCAGCAGATCCATCTTATTCTCACCATTTCTAACGGTTACAATATCCTGATCAACCGTGTCGGCCGATGCATTGCCGTTGTTCACCCTAATCTCTACCGGATTTGCAATTAATTTGTTGATTAGCTGTTTTTGCCCCTTCTCTTCGGTTGCTGAGAAAAGGATAGTTTGTTTCCTGTTGTCCATACCTTCGACTAAGCGCTCAATTTCCTTAGCAAAGCCCATATCCAGTAGCCTGTCAAACTCATCGAGTATAACCGTACTGAAATGGGTAAGGTTTAGAGCGCCCTGCCTAACCATATCGGCCAAACGACCCGGCGTTCCTATTACAAAGTGACAAGGTTTGCGAAGTTTTTGAATATCGGCGTAAACACTGGTTCCCCCAATAAAGCAGTTGCTGTGCATCCCAAGCCCTTTGGCAATGCTCCGGAACTCGGTGTCTGTTTGCACGGCAAGCTCCCGTGTTGGAGCAATAATAAGCACCTGAAAAGCTGCTGGAGTGTTAGTAAGGTTGTGAATAAGCGGTACAAGAAACGCGGCGGTTTTACCTGTGCCCGTTTGGGCAATCCCTAACACGTTTCGCCCCTCCAGAATTGATGAGAGGGTTTTGTCCTGTATCTCAGTGGGGACTTCGTAGCCCTTCTGAAGCAAGTTGTTGACTATTCTCTTGTTAACGGGTAGGTTGGCAATTGTGGAGGACGCCTCGTATTTTGGCTGCTCCCTCGAAGTGGCTTTCTTTACAAAGTGTTTTGGATCTATTTCGCTTGCCGAATTCTTTGTACTGTTTGATTTTTTGCGATTTAAAGATTTTGTGTAGCTAGTACTACCTTGATCCCTTTTTCTCAGCGATCGGGTTCTGTTCATAAAATATTGTTGGTTAGTGCCTTGTTACAAGCATTAATCACCTATCTGTTCAAGGGGACATAATGCTTCCTTGGCGTAAATTATTTTAGCTTAAACTAGTGATTTAGAAAGGTGTCGTCAAAGGAAATTACACTGAGAGGAGAACTTCTATACAGATCTATCTTATGCTAATACATACCGCAAAGGTAGCTGTTTATTTGAAATAACCAAGCAACGCTTGCTGCTCCACAAATCTTTCATGAGCAGGAATACTACCGGTGCTGCTTTAGCACAACCTATTTGTTAGGGATATAGGTTATTGCATTAGGAGCCTATGCTTTTATAATTTCTTTCCATATGCCAAACTTTGGTCTTTACCATGGCAACCAATTCCTCGGGTTCAACCACCTGCACACCCTCGCCCAGCGAGAAGATGGTTGACACCAGCTCGTAGTTTATCCTTAGCTGTAGCTCAATTAGAACGTATTCGTCCGCTCTCTCCTTAACCCTCTGCGAGCCGTGTATGGGTTTGGTCTCAATGTAGGGCCAGAGCTGCTTATCAACTTTAAGCATTATTCTTTCCACTGGTTGGGTTTTATCAACCGTAACCCCAACAACATCATCGAAGTACTCGTTAAAATCGATGGACTCATTCTCGATGAACTCCTTACCGGTTTCTGCAACAGCAATTATCCTGTCGAGGGCCAGGTTGTTGATCTCTCCCTGATCCTGGTTGTACCCAAACAGAAACCAGCGGCTATTGTACTGCTTTAGGTAGTAGGGATGAATAATAAATGTAGAAGATTCGCTATGCTTAAAGCTTTGGTACTCCACTCGTAACGCTCTTTTGTTATTAATGGCGTTGAATAGCTGAGTGAAAAAGTTAAGCCCCTTCAGGTAGGGGTTCTGCTCAAAACCAACTATGGGGTTTGGGGCAATGCGTTTGCCAAAGGTAGCCTCAAGCCTTACGGATAGCTCCTCGAGCCATTCGAACTGGGGAATTCCCTCGAAACGCTTAAGTATATTCAATGAGTCACGAATCTGTTCAATCTCCGATTCGTTCACCGGTTGGTTTTTAATGGTAAAGTTTCTGTCGGCATACCTGTAGTATACCCGCCTGCCATCCTTGTGTTTTACCAAGGGGACAGCCCATCCCTGGTCGCTCTCCATAAAACGGATATCATCAAACACCTGGCGCTTTTTTACCCCTTCAACAGCTCCATCAAATTCGTACAGAGCCTTGTTGCAGGCTTCAACCAGATCTTCGATGTAGTAGTTCCTGGCAAAGTTGCTAAAGCATTTATCGAGCGCGTGGTAGCGAATGGTGGCGTGCTTATTAGTAGCCATTTTAGGGCTTTTTATTGGGTTCGAAGTGCAATGTACAAATTAATTTTTATGATTGTCCGCTTTGGTACCTAAAGCCTTTGCGTCATACGAACCACGAAGTGCTCGATGAAGTCAAACCCTCGTGCTTTGAGGGTTGAAGCAATCTATAAAATACTGTTAGTTAAAAGATTGCTTCATCCGCCGGCTGGCGGATTCGCAATGACGTTTCATCGTAATCACCTCATTTGTCATAGCCATTATAGCGGATAATCATTTAATTTTTAGCTGTGCAGGTGGGCTGCACACAAGCCTTCAACATTTGCATCAACAAACCAAAAAAGGATCGATATGAAAAGAATTTTACTTGTACTAGTGTTCTTCGGATTGGCAAACTCGTTGTTTGCGCAAATAGGACAAACCCTTAAGGAGGTGAAGGAGAAGTATGGCCAAAGCTACACCGATGGGTATACCGATCCCGGTGAGGATGGCGAAACTTTTTACTATATTTCATACGAGGAAAAGATGGAGACCACCCACTCTGGAAGTTATACCCGAATTAAGGTGATGTATTTTTTTGATAATACTCCAGATTCATTCTGCGCCATGTGGAGGGGTGTTGAGCCCAGCTCGGAGACCAACCCAACCGTTAGGTATTTCAATAAGGATATGGTGCGGGTGAAGGATATGACCTGGAAGGATTACGAGACCAACTTGCTGTATAACATCGAGGTTTTGGATGGTTTCTGCATAACCACCTGTTACCCCGATTTTAATAATCTTTAGGTAGCTAGCTATGGTCGGAATAGATCAAATGGTAAGAATGAACCCCCAGGTATTAAGGTATGCTGTGGTGGTGGAAGTTTTGAGAGATGGGTATGTACTTGGCACCTACAGTAGTATAGCCGAGGCGCAGGTGTTAGCGCACAAAATGGTTGCCCGTGTGCAGATAAACGAGGAGATACCTGTTCAAACCCTGTTGAGATGCTTTGCTCCCATCGAAAGCTACACGATGAATGGAGAAGCAACCTCAATATCACAGGCCGTATGGTTTGAGTATTTACACAGCTGCGAGGTGTATGTTGTGCCCATCGATTTTGCCAATGGTGGAGTCTCTCAGTTTATTAAGGAACGAGAGAATTGTAGCTCAATCATATCGTTCAACGATTACTTTGACAGGTATAAAAGGGCTATTGATAGCTTCAAGCCATTTGGGTTTCTGGCGAATTGATTAGTACGGTAAAAAATTATCCATTTAAAAGGTATATGATGAGAACGTTACTAGTAGTATTGCTTATGATTATTGCCACAACAGCATCGGCCCAAAGCGAGGTGCGGCTTAGGGTAGGGATGACATTGAAGGAGATACGTGATGAGGTCCCCGAGGCTATAGAGAGGGATAAAGGCCATGGAAACCATCTGGTTCAAGAATCTGACAATGAAATAGTGGTTTACTTTTTTGATGACGATGGGGTTTGCAATGTGCAGGTTTATGTATACAGCATAGAGGGGGTTCCGGAGGTGGTTGAAACCTTAAAAAGCACTAAGAATATGGTTATGATATCCGATAGAGAGTTTATGTATTAAATGATTGTCCGTTATGGTACCTAAAGCCTTTGCGTCATACGAACCACGAAGTGCTCGATGAAGTCAAACCCTCGTGCTTTGAGGGTCGAAGCAATCTATAAAATACTGTTAGTTAAAAGATTGCTTCATCCGCCGGCTGGCGGATTCGCAATGACGTGTCATCGTAATCAACTCATTTGTCATAGGCATTATAGCGGATTATCATAATGTATTATAATGAGCAGGGGGCGCTTAAGTACACCATTCAGGTGAATGAAGAATCCTTTTTCCTGTATGTTGAAAAGATGTAGCATGAAGCGTATGAATTTAGCAAATGCAATTAATCTCCGATTTGCAGCAATAGTTTTCGGCCTTGCTAGCGGTTTTGGCTCTGTTGCCCAATCGGTCAATTACTACAATTATAATGGGGTGCAGGAGCTTCAATTTGTTTACAGCAATACTGTAAAAGGTAATACTGGTGAGAATATCAGCGAGGGTACCCTCCAAATATTTCGGAATGCCGACTCCAATAGAGACGGTAAGATTTCGGTGGCAGAGCTAAGAAGTTTTCAGCGCTGGCTAAAGCGGAGCTTTAGGTATAAGGAGAATGCAACCGCCCTCCACCCCGATGACTTTGTAGCGCAAGGCGGAGGCGATTGCGAAGATTTTGCCATTATGACCACCTGCATGCTGAACTACCATGGCGTTGTGGCCTACGTTGCCATGTTTGGCAGAGTTACCGTAAATAAGCACGCTGTTTGCATAGCCCAGGTAACAACCAGCAAAACGCCAGGCTATCTATACTACACCCTTAATGGCTGGGGCATACCATCGGGGACTTACATCCCAATTGATTACGAGAAGGTTGGAGGACTGAGCGCCATCGACCGCAGGTGGAAAATTGCTCGAGTTTACAAGCCATTTAGGATTTATGGGGTGTATATGTAGCGACTCATTTCCTTGAAAGAATGCAAATTATTGTTATTTTTATGAATTCGTATTTAAATAATACTATGCAGGTAGGTTGCATAGATAAAGTTTTCCTTTGCAGAAGTTCTTTGAAAAGCCTGCCCTAACAATATTGACTCGTGCGTGCTGTTCCGGCTTGCCGGAAGGATCGGCACGTTGTTCCAACTCTATGGGTGTTTGCAACGCCCGTTGGGATGAATGTTATTACCTAGGTTAAGAAGCACTCTACATCTTCTCCTTCAGGTGATAGGAGTTCTAGGTGATAGACATTGATATCGATATAATCACTTAATAATGAGGCTTTCAATAATAATGAGGCTTTCACATACACAACATAAAGAGTATTCAGGGCGGGCTTTTCTTCATAAAATAAATATGAAAATCGACCAACAACTTATAGACAGCATTAAAGAGCAGTTTGATAAAATGCAAACTAAGGCAGATTTTATCAAGTTGCTAAACGATACCAAAAAGATACTTTACGGTGAGGATGCAGGCCCCGTTACCCCTAAAGCTCTTTATTTCTTTGCTGACTATCGTAATGGGCAAAAAAGGTATAAGCAATTTGCCATTAAGAAGAAATCGGGAGGATCACGAACTATTAATGCCCCTAAGAAAGGTTTAAAAACCATTCAGAAGGTTCTGAATATAATTATTCAATGCGTTTTTGAACCACATAGCGCTGCCACTGGGTTTGTTCCGGATAAGTCAGTTGTTGATAATGCAAAAGCCCACACGGGCAAAAACTATGTTTACAATATCGATTTAAAAGATTTTTTTCCAAGCATCGAAATACACAGGGTAAAGGCCTGCTTTAAAATCCCACCATTTAACTTAAAAGACGATAGAGAGCCCCTTGCATTTCTTATTGCGAACCTTTGCTGCACCGAGATGGAAGTTGAGCGATTGGTTAATGGTGAATGGCTAACCGTTAAACGAAGCGTCCTGCCCCAGGGTGCGCCCACATCGCCAACAATTACAAATATTGTTTCGCAGAGCCTCGATAAAAGACTAGCAAATCTAGCTGCCAGCTTTGGCGCAACGTATACAAGGTATGCCGATGATATTACATTCTCATCCGATCATAGTATTTACCAAAAGAACGGTAAGTTTCTTAATAAACTCAACGAAATTATAAGGCAGAATAACTTTACCATCAACCAGAAAAAGGTTCGCTTACAGAAAACTGGACACAGGCAAGAGGTTACTGGCATTACCGTAAACGAAAAGACAAACGTTTCACAGCGATACATTAAGCAAATCCGAATGTGGCTATACTACTGGGAAACCTATGGCTACGACAAGGCAGAGCAAATTTTCCGTAAAGATTACATTGCCGATAGGGGCTACGTAAAAAGCCATAAGGCGAAATTGATTAACGTAATAGATGGTAAATTGCTATACTTGAAGATGGTGAGGGGGGAGAACGATTTAACTTGCTTAAAGTTAAAGGATAGGTTTATTGAGTTAATCTCCGAAAATAGTCCCGTTAATATTCTTCTTGATATATGGGAAAACGAAGGTATAGACCAAGCAATTGAAGTTTTTAACCAAAAGTATGAAAAGTATGAGGGTTAAAATTTTAGAAATAAGGCAATTTAAAGGGCATAACTCCAAGGAGTTTACGAACTATCAGGTTTCTTTTGAGGGGAAGAAGGTATGGATAAGTGAACTAGCTTATACCAAGCACCCTGACTTACTATCCGTTGAAGATGAATTTATAATTCTCAAAGAACCCGTTCAAGACAATTTTATTCTTAATTACAAGGAGAATAAGAACGGTATATTCCTTACTTTAACTCCAAAACAAGCTGGTTTAATTAATATAGTTGAGGTGCTGGAGGACACTGACGTATCAACAGATCTCGAATCAAATCAGAACAATTCTGAAACCCTTAACAGGGAAGAAAATTTAGAGTCAGAGGAATTTTTTGACTTTCTTGATATGTTGGGAGATAAGGGAGAATTTTTTAAAAGTATAGATAGGTTAATTCTCTGTATTAGTCAATTGCAATACGATGATTTTGAATGCATTGAAAACTTTAGGATTCATCCAACACTAGGAGTATTTTATAAAGGTATATTTGATAACCCGAAAATTATACAATTAATAAAACAACAAATAAATAGAGTAGTAAGCGTACTTAAAAATATTGTAAATGATATACAAAAAGTTAAATCAATAATCGAAACACGTAACGATACTGTTTATTCAGCAAATAGGGTGTATTTTATATGTGAAACGTTGGTTAAACTAAATAGAATCCAATCTATTATTGAGAAAACAACATCACAAACAGATATAGATATTATTGTATTCGAGGGTAAAAGATTATGGCAGAATTTAGTATTTATCAAAAACCGTATTTCAGCTGTTCTCGAAGAAACAAAAGCATTTAATTGTTTTAAATTCCAACTAGAAGACAAGAATCAATTACAAGGGCTATTAAGATTGGAAAAGTTGTCTGATAAATTTTCATTTAGCAATGATGAAGGAGACACTCTAACAATGTCTGATGATATAATTCAGGAGTTAATAGATGACGGGAATGATATTGACAGGCTACTTGGCTCGGTATCACCAAACATTGGATTACCCGATGGTGTAGAAACAAAAAAATCTGATTCTGAGAATAATAGAGCAACATACTCTGGATTTGAAAGTAAAGCAGATAGACCTGTTACTAAGGAGGAGAAAAAGAAAGAAGGTAAATTAACGATACCTGAAAGACGTACAACTTCTAAAAAAGGCAATTTCGTTATTCCTCCTAAACCTACAACTTTCGATGAAACATTAGAACTACCTGTTAAAAAGGGAAGAATTGTTATGCCTCCTAAACCTACAGAGTCTATATCAAACTCCGAAGTAAATAAAGGTATTGAAGGAGATACTTTCATAGAAACTCCTGAAAATAAGGGTAAAAAAAGATTAGTAATCCATCCAAAACCTGATCCAAAAGTTGAAACTAAATCAGTGGGCGATAAAACAGCTTTTATCAACGGGTTGCTAAAAATGAGTAATAGGAAGGATGTAAGTGAAAAGACTAGGGAAAGGGTAATAGATCTGGTTAGCAAAGAAGCAGTGGGTAACGATTTGGTATTAAGAGAAATACAAAATGATGTTAATGAAATTAAGAAGTATATAATTAGAACCCCTGAACCACCCACCAATACAAAACAACCAATTTTGCATAACCCAAAAACCTTGGTTGAGTATTTATACAAGTTTAGTTTTGATGAGAATTTGAAGTGGCTTACACACGAAAAAGAAAATGATTTTGATTATGTAATAATACTGGATGAAGCAAAAAAGACCTTTGAGAGTTTTAAGAAAACTCTTATTCCTATGCATACATATTTTAATATTCAGAATTTCATCATAGGAAACAAGAACAAGAAGTTTCCTTCTTTAAAACTTTATGGGAATAAAAACATTTACCTAGACTGGTCTACAGAAGAAGTATTAGAATGGTGTAAAGAAAATCCTGGAGTGTATCCAAATGATATGCCCATTCCAAAAGAAAAGCAGTATCCCATTGCTAGTAATAAAAACTTTATCCTACTCACTTTTAGTGATGTGATTAAAGAGTTTAAGCACTTTATTGAGATAAGAACCGATGATGAACAAAGAACATTCGACCTTAGATTAAGTGATTTAATGAGAAGGCTAGGTCTTTACACTGACTTTAACAAACCAGAATTTAATGAGTTATTTAAAAGTGTTAATGTTTATACCGATACCAATCTCCTTTTTCAAGGTTTTGAACAAATCTTCAATTGGTGTTTTGATCATAGGGCTAAATCAAATAGGATAGATATATCGATTGAATCAGAAAACGAATTTTATACGCTTAAAATTAAGCATATTGGAAGTAAAATTGGTTACGAAAAAGAAAGTTCAAAACTAAATGGGTTGGGAGGTGATTTGAATAAAGTTAGAAAGTGTTTTTTTAATATCTGTGACTGGGAGATTCACGCAAAATTATCGGATGGTAAATCTTACAGGATTGAACTACTAAACAGCAATGTGAATACTCTTGAAAAAACCTCCCTGATAACAGAAGTAGAACCTGTAGATGGTGTAATACATATTGTTAAATTGTATAAACAGTAAACCTATGATATACCTATTCGAAGATAGAAAGGACAGGATGCATCAGTATCTATCTAAAGCAGTTACTTCAGTTAACCTGAAAGAGGTTGTTTTTGACTGCCCCTACGATATGGATGTAAATGAGTATATTAACAATGCATTTGGTGATGCAAGGGCAATACTATACCATTCAAGTTATAAGTTGGCGAATAGCATAATAAGCAAAGAAGTTGTAAAAGATGCTTTTATAAAGAGAAAGGTTCCATTTATTTTTTTCAGCGGCGGACTGGAAAATAACTATTTTGAAGTGAGCGGGGTAACACAGGCATATGTCAATAGTGGCGATATGTATAAAAATCTGGGTAAGTTTATTGAAAAAGTGGATGAAACAGGAGAAGTTGTAATCCCAATACTTCTCTATGGGTCAAAGTATTTGATCAATGATATTTTAAAGGCACAAAAACTAAATGCCCGATATTTTTCTAATAAAAAATCAGATTATCCGCTTAATAGCGATGACAAATACATTCTCTCAAAAAAGGTTATTGAAGTTTCATTGAAGAGCAATTTATTATTATCATATAAGACTGAATATGTTAACTGGCTGCTGGACAGTAATAATACAATTACCGTTGCGGATGTTCAAAGAAAGATTAATGATATACTAATAAACTTTCAGTAATGAAAATAATAATATACAGGGAGAAAATTGGTATTCCTGATTTTCCCGAATCCTTTTCAGAATTTTCCATTGATAATCATCAGGTCGAGTTAATCACAATTAGTGATTTTGATAGAAAAGAAACCATTGATCAGGAACTTTCCGAATTAGTTAGTAAAGGACGAGTAGAAACTCCAGATATTTTAGTTATTCCTGTTGTTTTGGGCTCACCCCTTTCTTACTATGGTGTTCGCTTAGCAATGCACTGGAGACTTGACGAAGTTGCCGACAACCTGAATGAAATCCCAATCATATTACTTGGTGATGAGGATGAGGCTTCATTCTTTAGGCATTGTGATTATAGCACATTCCTTAAAACACCCCAGGTCTATTATACCCAGTTTAATGAGTATAGCATTACTGAATTAATCGAATCTGGTTCAGTTAAACATTCTAATTTCAAAATAAATTCAACACTTGAACATTACAATGTTAAGCCACCTGCAAGTTATAAATCGTACCATAGTGTTACAAATGAATGGTGCATCCTTCGATGGGCTGATGCCTTAAAAATTAACGATGAAAAAATAACTAGCATTAGAAAAACTATTGGTGCTTCGTTATACTACAAACTGCTTCGCTGTAAGTATCCTATTAGCAATATGGATGATCTAACTCAAAAAATCTTGCTTAATAAGGGTACAATTATGCTGGTTGATGATGAGGTAGAAAAAGGTTGGAAATCGATTTTTAGCAAAATATGTAATAATCAAAAACTAATAACAATTGGTGGGAATTTCAATGGGATGGAAACATCCGAGGAGATTGTAAACTTTACAATGGATAAGGTGAAATCCTGCGAGTTTTCACTAGACGTGGTAATACTAGACTTAAGGCTTTCTGATAATGACTTCATAGATAATCTATCCCCGACTGACCTTACAGGTTATAAGATACTTAAAGAGATAAAGGAATTTAATCAGGGCATTCAGGTTATTGTTATATCGGCTACAAGTAAAATTTGGAATCTTTTGGAACTTCAGAAGATTGGGGCGGATGGGTTTATAATGAAAGAATCGCCTGATTTAAGTATTGATCCAATGTTTACTAAGCAATCTATATCAAATATTTATAGTAGTATTGACAATCATCTTAACCGCAGTTTCTTAAAAGTGATCTTTAAAGGAACTAAAAAAATTATTAATCAAAAATTGAATTATAATCAAAATTGTACTTCGTCATTATCGGATCTTAAGCAATCAATTAAGCAAAATATAGTATCAGCATTTATCTTAGGTCAGAATGAGGTTACTATAGATTATTCCCTATTCAATTATATTCAGATTCTTGAATCTTACTGTAAGTTTTTCACTTCAAGAAATAGTGATAGGACAATTGCCTATGTCTATAATAATCTAGAAGATAGAAAATTGAAAACAAACGGAATAGTTATTTATGAGGTGAAAGACAATATAATTTACTCTAACTATAAATATGAAAAGGGCTATTATAAATTTCAAAAATACTGCAAAAGTGAAAAGGATAAACAATTTAAAAATTATATCTATGACAAAGCTGAATATTCAAATGATGATAGGTTTTTTTCATTTGCTCTGCAATTAGCTGCTGTTTTAAAAATCCATTTAGGTAATATGAATCTTATGCCTAAGTTAATGGAATTAATATTTATCAGAAATAATAAAATTGCACATTCAGGACAAAATTTTGATTCTAACAAGAGAAAAGTTAATAAGAACGATATTGAAACTATTTTTCAAGTTGTTTTTAGCTTAATAGAAAGAACTTTTTCTAGTGCACCACCACTGCACACATTCCCCTAATCTTTGCATCATAAACCAAAACTAGTTGATATTATGATTACAAAGCACAGCAATATCGTCCTAACAAATCAGCAAGAGGAAGCTCTTGAGCAGATTAAAGATTTTTTAAATAGCGATATTCCTGTGTTTATCCTTAAGGGTTATGCCGGTACTGGTAAAACAACACTTACAAGTTGCTTAGTTAATTACCTTAAAGAAATAAAGCGAACCTTTTCACTAGCAGCACCTACCGGCAGGGCAGCCAATGTTATAAGCCAAAAAACTGGCGAACGGGCGGTTACCATCCACAAAACCATATACAGCTATCACGATTTGGTGGAGTACGAGAGTAAGGATGAAGACGGAGAGGTTACCTTTAAGTATTATTTTGGCTTGGGAAATAATAGTGATGTTGTTGATAATGTTTTTATAATAGATGAAGCATCAATGGTTTCCGATATTTATTCCGAGGGGGAATTCTTTCGCTTTGGTTCAGGCAAACTTTTAAAAGATTTAATTGAATTTTCTAAGGTTGGTACACTTGGTGCAAAGGTTAAGATTATATTTATTGGCGATCCCGCTCAGTTGGAGCCAGTTGGAATGAATTTCTCGCCTGCGCTTTGCAGTGACTATTTACTTAAAGAGTACAATCTTGAATCAAGAGAGTATGAGCTAACCGAAACCCATAGGCAAGAAGCCGATAGTGGCATAGTTTCAAAATCCATTCAGCTTAGACGAAGCATTACATCTGACTTTTTTAATAACTTCGACATTAATCAAAATGGCACTGATGTTTTTAAGATAGACCTAGAGAATTTTCTTAGTATTTATTTTAAGAATGAAACCAATTCACTTATTGTAACATACAAGAATAAAACCGCACTTGATTTTAACAAGCGTATTCGAGAGTTAAAATTCCCAAATAATCTTAGTATAACCACTGGTGATCATATCATTATTGGAAGGAATAACTATAAGCATTTCATTTTTAACGGTGAGTTTGGAATAGTAATAAAAGCCGAAAAGCAAACTGTTACCAGAAATATCCCTGTTTACGAGAGAGGTCAAAAGCATATAGTCCCCTTAACCTGGCGTTACGTTGAGCTGCTATTTAAAGACGAGAATAACAGCGATAAGATTGTTTCTGGCTATATGCTTGAAAACTATTTTGAGAGCGATGCCAACGATTTGCAGAGCCTAGAAATGAAAGCATTATATATTGATTTTAAAATTCGCAATCCGCAGCACGAAGCTAATTCAGAAGAATTTAAGCAGGCCATTAGGGACGATGTATACTTCAATGCCATCCATTTAAAGTACGGATATGCAGTAACCTGTCATAAAGCGCAGGGCGGCGAATGGGATAATGTATTCGTTATATGGGATTATGCGGCACGTGATGGCTTTAACTTTCTTGAAGATAATCACGAGGTAACAGGGAAAAAGAATATCAGTTTCTTTCGTTGGGCTTACACAGCTGTAACTAGAGCAAAAAGGGTTCTCTTTAATATTAACCCACCTTACTTTTCACCATTCTCCAACATAACCTATATCCCCACAATTGCTAGAACCGAACAGGCTATACAAACAGGTAAAAAAGAGAGTGTAGAGGTGATAAATGTTGACAAAACTCTAAAACAAGTACTTGCTAATAATGGGCTAAATGAAGTTCCTACATTCATACAGCACAAGTTTGTTGAATTGCACCATCTTTTAAGCGATAGGTTTATTGAAGTATCAAGGTACGATGCTAAGCAGTATCAAGAGTTTTATTCCTTTAGCCGAGATGACAAAAAGGTAAATCTTATTTTTTTCTATAATGGTAAGGAGCAGTTTACTAGGTTTAACTTAGTTGGAAATCAAAACTCTGAGGAACTATACAATGAAATAAACAATGTGCTAAATCAGAACAGACGTTTCGAGATTAAATTCATTGATTTTCAGAAAGAGAATCCTGTCTCTCCTATTGCACAGATAGAGCAAAAAGAATTTGCTTTTGAGAAGGAGTTCTTGCAGATTATCTTTGAGAGTATAAAGCCCTTGGTGAATAACAAAATGATATATGTCGATGATATTGAGCATTTACAATACCGAGAGCGATACCACTTCAAAAGGGGTAGATCATTGGCTATAATTGACTTTATTTACGATAGTGATGGGTTCTTCACATCAGCGGAGGAACGTAAATCGAGCAATTGCGATATGATGATTGACTTATACGAGGTTGTTAAATCACTTAAAGAGCCGAGCTATGTCGTTTAAAGAAGCGAAAGAATTGAGGAAATCTGGTAAGCTTACAGAGGCGCTTGAGATGGCTTTGCAGGATTTACAGAATGAACCACATAATATCTGGTGTAAACGTTCTGTTGCTTGGGTTTACTACGATTACTTAAAAGTAAATAAGGAGGCAGAAAACTTTGATGCATTCTATGGCTACTTGCTCAAAATAAAAGAACTAGAATTGCCCGAAGCCGAGTTAATGCTATTCGATCAATGCGCTTGGCAAGTTGGTCTAATGATTTTCAACCTATGTAGAGCAGATGAGGAGATTAGCAAGAACGATAATAAAAATAAATTCACTTTTTACAGCTCTTCCAAAGAATTAGAAAAAAAGGTTTATTCCCTTTTCGAAATTATTAAAAACTTTCAATTCACTAAACCAGGTGATGGGTACTCTTTTCTTTTTAAGGCATTAAACAAAGCATTTAAGGATACAGATAGTTACATTGAAGTTGCAGATTGGTGGGGTTTTGAAAACTTCCGAAAGGATGATTACCTGAAAGAAGAGGTAAACGGCAAATTTATTATGTCCATAGCCGAGCAGGCTTATATTGCTTATGCAAAAAGATTGCTAATGGGAGAGCTTCCCGATGGTGATTTTCAGCAAAGAGAGGTCAATAGGGATAAAATAAACGACTTTTTACCTAAACTCGGCAATGTTGTAATCGAACATCCGAAGTTATTATATCCTGAGTATTTCAAGGCCAAACTCTTACTCGCTTTGGGGGATGAAGATGTGCTCGAGCATTTTCGCCCGTTCGCCATTAGAAAGCGAAACGATTTCTGGGTTTGGGATCTGCTCTCCGATATTTTCCCAAAAGATGACACCAGAAAAATTGCTTGTTTATGCAAGGCATTAACTTGCAAGACCCAGGATGATTTTCTTGTGAAAATTCGCCAAAAACTTGCAGCCCTGTTAATTCAGGGTAAACAGTACGTAGAGGCTAAAACTGAAATTGAGAGCATACTTGCCACACGTAATTCTAATAATTGGCCTATTAGAGGTGAACTTCTTCAATGGCAAAGTCAGGATTGGTACAAAAGTACTGAATCTAGAACCGATAATAAAAACTTCTATCAATCGCAAGTTAGTATTGCTGAAGAGATCTTGCTGGCAGATAAGCCAGAGCGCACGGTAGTTGTGGAGTTTGTTAACTCCCATAAGAAAATCCTAAATTTTGTTGAAAGCAAAACCTCTAAAGGTTTCTTTTTCTATGGCGATCATTTAAAAGAAGTTAGCATCGGTAATGTATTAAAAGTAAGGTTTAAAGAGAATCCTCAGGGTGAGCATTATAAACTTTTGTCAGCAAAACTATCCGAAGAGGAGCCTGATTCAGATGTAGTGAAGGATTTTTCTGATAACCTAAAAGTAATTCCATACATAAACATCGGTTTTGCAGGTGATGTCTTTATTGATTCAAAAACAATAGAAAAGAAAAACTTACAGCCAAATCAGCCTATTAATGGCAAGGCTATAATTTCATATAACAAGAAGAAACAAGAATGGGGGTGGAAGGCGATTGAGGTTTTTTTGTAGGCTAAAGTAAAGCTCTTCAGGTCACAAACTTTAATTATAAGTTTTTTTTGTAATGATGGATGCTGCGGTTTTGGGAGTTTTCCCGCTTGCGAACCGAAACCGCTGGCCGGGCTAACCCCGTTGGCACAGCTGACGGGGACGACCAGCGCAGCGTGCAGGCATAGGGGTTAGTTTTGTTGGTTGACCCACTTCCACTACAACAAGGATTTTCAGCGCGGCTGCGGTTTTGGGAGTTTCCCGCTTGCGAACCGAAACCGCTGGCCGGACTAACCCCGTTGGCACAGCTGACGGGGAAGACCAGCGCAGCGTGCAGGCATAGGGGTTAGTTTTGTTGGTTGACCCACTTCCACTACAACAAGGATTTTCAGCGCGGCCGCGGTTTTGGGAGTTTCCCGCTTGCGAACCGAAACCGCTGGCCGGGCTAACCCCGTTGGCACAGCTGACGGGGACGACCAGCGCAGCGTGCAGGCATAGGGGTTAGTTTTGTTGGTTGACCCACTTCCACTACAACAAGGATTTTCAGCGCGGCTGCGGTTTTGGGAGTTTCCCGCTTGCGAACCGAAACCGCTGGCCGGACTAACCCCGTTGGCACAGCTGACGGGGAAGACCAGCGCAGCGTGCAGGCATAGGGGTTAGTTTTGTTGGTTGACCCACTTCCACCACAACAAGGATTTTCAGCGCGGCTGCGGTTTTGGGAGTTTCCCGCTTGCGAACCGAAACCGCTGGCCGGGCTAACCCCGTTGGCGCAGCTGACGGGGAAGACCAGCGCAGCGTGCAGGCATAGGGGTTAGTTTTGTTGGTTGACCCACTTCCACCACAACAAGGAT
>Ga0334901_1001465_pt1 | contig 24679 bp, 14 predicted proteins | sample GraSluR3_MG_3_FD_207216 | JGI IMG/M metagenome (GOLD analysis project Ga0334901, IMG submission 207216) | Sludge microbial communities from methane-producing bioreactor in Wageningen University, Netherlands - Granular Sludge_15_08-R3 | ecosystem: Engineered > Bioreactor > Anaerobic >... | reverse complement strand
GGAAGCGAGGCTTCGGCACTTCGCGTCGCCTCGGGGGGCCGCGAAGCGGCCAAGACGTGCGTTCCCACGCGAAGCGTGGGAACGAGGAAAGCGTGGGAACGAGGAACGCGAAGCGTGGGAACGAGGAGCCAGACGTGCCCCACAAGATGCGCGAACGACCGACTAATCCCACCACCACTGGCCGTCGGCCAGGTCGAGCGGCGTCTGCTCGCGGAGCTTGTCCACCTTGTCGCCCTCGTCGGAAAGCAGGTTCTCCGCGCGCAGCGCGTGGGCGGCCTCGATCTGCACGCCGCCGCCGATGGGGGTCATCAGGGTCCGGCCCTTCCAGATCGCGGCAACGGCCGACTCGACGTGCTTCGGCGCGGGATAGGTCTGAACCGAGAAGGCCGCCTCGCTGCCGAACAGTTCCATGGTCCAGCCCGCTTTGCCGTAGAAGTCGTTCTCCTGGAGATACGCGGCCGCGACCACCAGGTCGATCAGGTTCCGCAACTCGGCGTACACCGGCGCCCGCGCCGCCAATTGGGGATACTTCTCGGTGAAGCTGGTCGTGAAGACCTGGCTGGCGCGCGACGCGCTGGAGAGCGTCTGACGCGTTCCGCCGGCCGAGACCAACTCGTCCTCGCCCACGAGCTTGACGCCGTCGCCGACCAACTCCATGCCGAGACCGTCGGCCGACTGACGCACGCATTGGTAGTCGGGCACGAAATACCAGCGGAACAAGGCGTTCCGCGACACGGCCGCCGGATTCACCCGGTCGACGAAGCTGACCATCCGCACGGGAGGCTGCTCGAGGCCGATGCCCATCCGCTTCATCCGATAGTCGGCCTCGACGAGCACCTGGGCGAAATGCGTGTCGGGCGGCACCCCGTCAATGCGGATCTCCTGCATTCCGAGGCTCATTCTCAGACCGTTGACCAGGTAGGCCTCCTGGCCGGGCACCATCCGCGAACCGACGCTCCGAAGGAACTGCTGCATCTCCGCCAGGCCGTGCTGCGTGGGGTCGATGGAGCAGCCGATCACCCGGGCGCCCTTTTCGCCGGGCGGGAAGGCTCGCAAGGCGACCACGAGGTCCTGCAATTGCACGACGGGTCGGCCGCTGGTCATTCCCACGACGCGCCCCGACACGTCGGTGATCCAGCCCTCGGCCGGGCCGGCGATCACCACGTCGCCCGAGTCGGGGTAGAGGAACACGTAACGCACCCGCTGCAATCCGGCGAGATAGCGCATCGCGTCGGTCGGCACGCCGCCCTTGCCCTGGATGGCCTTCTCGAGTCGGGTAAGCGAGACCTTCCGGAGCGGACTTTGGCGGGTCAGCTCGGGCGGCATCGACTGCCGGGCGGCCTGGATCCGTTCGCGGGTTACCATGCCGCCGGGGTCTCGGAACACCCTCGTCTGCAGCACGCCCTTGCCGTCGATCAACACGCCGGCAACGCCGCTGAGGTTCGTGTCGTCGGTGCCGGTGCCGCCGCTGGTTTGTGCCATGGCCGGCTCGATCAGGGCAGCGCTCACGACTGCCGCGACTGCCGCCAGCAGAAAGAATGCCCGCAAAACAACTGCTTGCCGCCGCATGAGCAATTTCTCCATCAGATCGGACCGGTACGCCCCGAACACCATGGCCGCGGGACCACGGGTGGGAGCGTGAGATGGACAAGGCGATCGACGCAATGTGGCGCCCTCCCAAAGGCGGACACCAACGCCACACCATCGATCTTAATTGGGCAACGTAGGCAAAGCAAGGAATCGCCTCCAAATTGGCGGCTTCTGAGGGGGCGGGAAGGATGTGCCGATGGGGTTCCCACGACGTACGTCGCCCCCCGGAACGGTTCGACAAGGCCGACGCCGTGTCCGATTCCCAGCCGTATAGCTGCAACTCCTTTCCAAATAATGAGATAGAACAACACTCCGTCGAGGTCGTCGATCCGAATCCCCGCGATCCGACTCATCGCCGCCCGGCCGAATGCCCGCGCGAAACGCACGCGCCGCCCTCACGACGAACCGCGTCGGATTCGACAAGACCTCGTTTCTCCACGACAATAGGGGCCGCCGACCCGCTCGGCCTTGTTTCCGTTTCCGTCCGCCAAGTCCCCGAGGAGTGCCAACGTGAGACGCCGCGATTTTCTTCCCCTCGCCGCGCTTGGGGCCGCCGCATCGGTTCTCGGCCAAGACGCCGGTGGGCAAGAGCCGCCGCACCCCGATCGATCGTCGCGCCAGGCCGAAGACGCGCACCGCCCGGCCGACGGGGCAACGAGCCCGTCGGAGGTCGTCTATCACACGAAGGTTCCCGTGCGCTACGAGGCCGACGTGGCGGTCATCGGCGGGGGAATCGCGGGCGTCGCGGCGGCCTGCGCGGCCGCCCGATCCGGGGCCCGGGTCGTGCTCGTCGAGCGATTCGCCGTCACCGGCGGCGATCTGACCAGCGGCGGGGTGGCCAATTTCTGCGGACAACTGACGGGCCAGGGTGAGGTCTTCGACGCGATTCTCGCCGACCTGAGGGCTTTCGGCGCCATCGAGGCGAAGCGGCCGGTCTTCCACTACGAGCTTCTCGCCGTCGTGCTCCAGGAATTGCTTCTCCGACGCCAGGTCAAGCTGCTCCTGCACACCCGATTCGTCGACGTCCGACTCGACCGGGGACGCATTACCGAGGCGATCGTCTGCGGGAAGTCGGGGCCCGAGGCCCTGCGCGCGAAGCAGTTCATCGACTGCACGGGCGAGGCCGACGTGGCCCGGCGCGCCGGATTCGCGACGGTCAAGGGCCGGCCGGAGGACGGGCTGCAGCTTCCCATGTCGATGATGTACTTCGTCCGCCACGTCGAGCCCGACGATGCCCGGCCCCACTTGCCCGAGGGCTGGTTCGAGCCGGTCCGCCGCAAGGAAGACCTGCCCATGACGAGCATCTGGCCCGACGGGCCGCGCTCCAACGCCCTGAAGGTCAAGATCCCCCGGTTCGACGCCACCGACACCGAAAGCCTGACCGCGGCCGAGATTCAGGCCCGGCGGCGCATGCTCGAGGTGCTCGACTATTACCAGCGCGTCGAGAAACGGCCGTGGCGCCTGGATCACGGCGCGCCGATCATCGGCATCCGCGAGGGGGCGCGGATCGTGGGCGATTACGTTCTCACCGTCGACGACCTGCGCGCGGGACGAGCCTTCGACGACGCGATCGCGCGGGGCGTCTTCTATCTCGACGGCCACAAGCCCGACGACGACAAGCGAACCTACATCCTCTCCCACGCCGAAATGCAGGTTCCGCCCTACCAGATTCCCTACCGCAGCCTGATCGCCCGCGACGGGAACAACCTGCTGGGCGCGGGCCGATGCTTTTCGGCCGATCAGTTGGCCCTGTCGTCGGCCCGGGTGAGCACGACCTGCTCGATGCTGGGCCAGGCGGCCGGAATCGCCGCCGCGCTTTGCGTCGAGCGGGGCTGCGATCCGCGCCAGCTCGACCCGGCCGAAGTGCGGCGGATCGTCGAGTCGCGCGGCGCCGAATTGGCCGTGTGACGGGGCGGCGCCCCGTGGCCGATTGCCTCGGTCGGCGGTTTGGGCTATCCTGCCGAGACCAAGGCAACCTGCAACTCCCGCCGGAGGGCTCTCCCATGCGACGACGATGGTGGCTTACGCTGACGCTCCTGTCGGTTTCCTGGTTCGTGTTCGCCGGCGGGGCGACCGCCGCCGAAAACCTGCCGTGGAAGACGGGGACCGCCCGGGTCAAGATCACGCCCGACGAGCCTCTCTGGCTGTCGGGTTACGGCGGCCGCGACCGTCCCGCCGAAGGCACCCTGCACGATCTCTGGGTCAAGGTGCTTGCCCTGGAAGACTCCGGCGGGCATCGGGCCGTCGTCGTGACCAGCGATCTTCTGGGGTTTCCCAAGGGAATGGCGGAACGGATTTGCGCGAAGCTGGCCGAACAGTGCGGCCTCGAACGGGCCGACGTGATGCTCACCTCGTCGCACAGCCACACGAGCCCGGTTCTGGAGGACGCGCTTTACGACATCTATCCCCTGGACGACGAGCAGAAGGCCCGCATCGTGGCGTACTCGCGGGCCCTGGAGCAGAAGATCGTCGCCACGGTGGCCGAGGCGCTGGCGAACCTTGCCCCGGCGACGCTTTGGGCCGGCGAGGGATTGGCCGAGTTCGCCGTCAATCGGCGGAACAACCGCGAGAAGGAGGTGCCCGAGCTTCGCGAACGGGGCGTTGCCCTGGCCGGACCGGTCGACCATGCCGTGCCCGTCCTGGCCGTGCGGTCGCCCGAAGGCCGTCTGCGCGCCGTGCTGTTCGGCTACGCCTGCCACGCGACCACGCTGAGCTTCTATCAGTGGTCGGGAGACTATCCCGGTTTCGCGCAGCTTGCGCTCGAGGAAGCTCACCCCGGCGCGGTCGCGATGTTCCACGCCGGTTGCGGGGCCGATCAGAACCCCATCCCCCGGCGCACCGTCGAACTCTGCGAGCAGTACGGGCGCATGCTGGCCGATGCGGTCGACGACGTGCTCTCGCAACCGATGCGGAACGTGCCGCCCCGACTCAAGACCGCCTTCGAACCCATCGATCTGGCCTACGAGGAGCAGCCCGGGCGCGAGGAGCTGCAGGCCGTGGCCGCGAAGAGCGGATATCAGGCACGCTGGGCGGCGCGCCTGCTCGAGAAGCTCGATCGGGGCGAGGCGTTTCCCGCCTCCTACCCATACCCGATCCAGGTATGGAAACTGGGCGACCAGCAGCTTTGGATCGTCTTGGGAGGCGAGGTGGTCGTCGACTACGCGCTGCGCTTCAAGTCGACCTACGGCCGCACGACGTGGGTGACGGGGTACAGCAACGACGTGATGGCGTACATCCCGTCGCGGCGGGTTTGGGAAGAGGGGGGCTACGAGTCGGGCGCGTTCGCCGTGTATGGGAGACCCGCCCTGCGGTGGACCTCCGAAATCGAAGACCGGATCGCGGCCTGCGTGGCGCGGCTCGAGTCGCGGTTGCGATAGGATCCGGGGACTCCAACGGGGCGACGAGGTCGAAACCGTTGATGGAAGAAGCATTGCTGCGCGAGGCGATTCGTCTCTCGGTGGAAAAGATGCTCGCCGGCGAAGGGGGGCCGTTCGGGGCGGTGGTCGTCGACCGGGGCCGCATCGTGGGCCGGGGATGGAACCGCGTGAGCTCGACCCATGACCCGACCGCCCACGCTGAGATCGTGGCCATCCGCGACGCCTGCCGCCGGTTGGCGACGGTTTCGCTGGCCGGCTGCGCGATGTACAGCAGTTGCGAGCCTTGTCCGATGTGTCTGGGGGCGCTATATTGGGCGCGTATCGAACGGCTCTATTACGCCGCCACCCGCCAGGATGCCGCTGCGGCAGGTTTCGACGACGCGTGGTTTTATGACGAAATCGCCCTCCCGCCAGCCGATCGCAAATTGTTCGCGACACAACACTTGCGCGAGGAGGCCCTGGCCGCCTTCGACGCCTGGAACGCGAAGGAGGATCGCGTCACGTACTGATGCCTCTTGCCGGCGTCTTGTGCGAAGACTCTCCCTGGGCCGTCCGGGAATGCCCTCGAACGGGGCGACGAAGTCGGCGCAAGATGCGCGTGCCGAGGTCGCGGCGTGCGCGGCGGAGTGCAAGGAGAATCGAGCATTCGATTGAAGGGGACGGAACCGCGGACGTTCCGGACCGGATCCGAGGCGCCTCGCCCCGCTTCGCTGCGAGGTCGGGGCCGGGCAAACGTTTTGTGGACGGCGGGCGCGTGCCTGCCGCCTGAGGGAGTTCTGGTGATGCCGCAGGGTGTGATCAAGAAAATCGTCTCCGACCGAGGTTTTGGCTTCATTTCCGGAGACCGCGTCGACGTTTTCTTCCATCATTCCTCGGTGGAAGACAACAAATTCGACGAGCTGCAAGAGGGCCAGAGCGTCGAATACGAGATCGAACAGGGCGAGCAGGGCCGGGGACGCGGCAAAGGGCCCCGCGCGTCGAGCGTCCGGCCGATCTGAAGCCGGGCGCAAGGCCCAATGCGAGTCGTTGCGAGGCGGGTTGGCCGGCGACTGCGCCTCCCTGGCCACCGGGTCGGCGAGCATGAGCCGCGCGGTGCGGGGGGGAAGCTCTTGACCGGGCGCGGCTTCGCGGCAACGCGAGTGCCTTGCGTTGCCGTCTTGCGGCCCCTAAAGCCGGCCCAGGCGCCTCAGGTGCGCCTCCCAGAGGTCCATGCGCACCCAGGTCTGCACGAGCACGTTCGGCCGCAATCCGTAGAAGCCCGTCATCAGGTGCGTCGCGTCGAGCTCCGCGGTGAGCGCCCGATCGTGCTGGGGCGACGAAAGCACGACCGGGGCGTCGGGCTCGTCGGGCATCCGCGTCCAGTACTCGACGTGCTCGAACCCCCGCAGGTACCACGGCAGCGGCCAGTAGTAGGGATCGTGCCAGATCAGCTTGATCGCCATCGCCTTGCCGTCGGGCGACGCCCGCGCGAGCTCTTCGACGTCGGCGGCCAGACGCTCGACGTCGGGTTGGGTGTGCACGTACACGTAGGGATTGGCCGCGTCGGCGCCCATGACGAAGCTCGCCCGATGGGCCTGCCACGCGAGCTGACCGGCGGCCACGATCAGCAGAAGCGACGCCAACCCTTTCAGCGGAAGCGTGGGAACGATCCGGACCAGCGCGACCGCCCCGACCCCGGCCAGCAGCGTCATCGCCTGAAGAAATCCCAACAGGCACCAGGGCGTCTTGTAGGGGATCGCGGCGTAGACCGTCACGAGAACAATGGTGTAAACACCTATCCACCGCACGAACGACCGGCTTGTGTCGCGCGGCAGCGGTCCGCGCCGGGGAAGGGCCGCGACCAACCCCACGGCCGCCAGGGCGAGGATCAGGCCCTCCGACCACACCGGCCCGTCGCCCACCCGCCACCAGGCGAGCCGGTGGAGATAGTCGTACCAGGGATGCAGGTGGGGCGAGGCCCCGCGCGCCCGGCCCAGCCAGGGCAGATAGGTGCGCAGCCCGTCGAGCGGTCCCCGCGGGTTGGTGAAGAACGACGACAACAGCGTGACCGCCACGGCCAGCGCCGCGAACAGCCCGGCGGCCAGGTGGCGCCACGGGTGGGGCGGCCGATCTTGCGACGCGGGTTCATGCAGTTGCCGCGACCAGACGCAGGAGACCAACGCGGCCGCGACCGCGGCCAGGTAGGCGATCGCGCTGGTCTCCTTGGTGGCCTGCATCAGCCCGATCGAAGCGCCGCACGCCAGGCACCACGCCAGGCGTCCGCTGCGCACGTAGCGCCAACCCGCGACGATCGCGGCCAGCGTGAAGAAGACGAACAGCGTCTCGTGGATGTAGTCGCGGCTGTAATAGACCACCGCCGGCGAGACGGCCGTCAGCAAGGCCGCGCCCAGCGCGGCCGGCTTGCCCAGGGCGTCGGCCAATAGCCCGATGAGCACGATCATCCCCACTCCGAACAGGGCGGGCACCACGCGATAGGTGGCCGCGGTCGACTGGGCAAAGCTCTCGGGCCGGCCGATCCACACGGAAGGCAGCGTGGCGTAGGCCAGGGTCGGGCCGTGGAACTCGTCGGGATCGTAGACGAACCGCCCCTGCTGCCAGAGCGTGCGGAACCGGGCCGCCTGCACGGCCTCGTCGGCGTGCATGGGCCGCTCGTCCAAGCGGGGCAGGCGAAAGGCCGTTGCCGCCGCGGTCACGGCGGCCAGCGCCAAGAGCCAGAAAAACCGGGATTTCACTTGGCGCACGCGCCGCGAGCCTCCAAGGTGTCGTCCCCGAAGCGGGGATGGTATCATAGTCGGGATCGGTGAACCGACCGTTGCCATCATACCCGCACTCGACGTCCCTGACAAAAGGAGTATCGACCGTGCCGCGAATCATCGCGACCCTGTTGACCGTGGTTTCCCTGGCGAGTTGGTGCCCGGCCGAAGAGGCCAAGGTGCCCTTGAAGACCGAGATGCCCGAGGAAGTGCTGGCCGGCACGCCCCCCGACGTGTTGGCGCTGCTCTACCCCGGGCTGGAACCGCTCCCCGAGGGCGAGCAGCCCGACTTCCTGGTGCCCGAGGGCACGGTCAACCTGGCCTTGAACAAGAAGGTCACTTCGAGCGACGCGAATCCGGTGCTGGGCGAGCTGAAGTACGTGACCGACGGCGACAAGGAAGGGTCGGAGAGCAGTTTCGTCGAGCTGGGGCCCATGAAGCAGTGGGTCCAGATCGACCTGGAAAAGCCCTCGCGCCTCTACGCCGTGTACGTGTGGCACTTCTTCCGCGAAGCGCGCAGCTACCACGACGTGGTCGTCCAGGTGGCCGACGACGCGGAGTTCACCGAGAACGTCCGCACGATCTACAGCAACGACCAGGACAACTCGCTGGGCCTGGGCATCGGCAAGGCCCGGCCCTACATCGAGACCCACCGGGGCCGGCTGATCGACGCCAAGGGCGTCACCGCCCGGTACGTGCGCCTTTACAGCAACGGCAACACCGCGAACGACCTGAACCACTACGTCGAGGTCGAGGTGTTCGGCAAGCCGGCCGGATAGCCGGCATTCTCGATCGAGGAGTTTTTGCATGCACGTCCCGTCGAATCGCTGCGCCTTGTGGGCGGCCTGGGCCGCCTTGCTCGTGGGCATCCCGGTTGGGCCGGCAGGTGCGGCCGGGCCGGCTCCGTTGCCCGACAACGTCAAAGCGCGGCTGGTCGTGATGACCGACATCGGGGGCGACCCCGACGACCTGCAGTCGATGGTCCGCTTTCTGCTGTACAGTTGCGACTTCGAGGTCGAGGCGCTTTGCACCGGGTTCGGGCACGGCCACTACGAGACGACGCGGCCCGACCTCATCCGCGACGCGGTCGACGCCTACGGCAAGGTGCTGCCCAACCTGCGCAAGCATCGGCCCGACTACCCGTCGCACGAGCGACTCGCGAGCCTGATCAAGGACGGGCACAACGGCGACCCCCACCGCGTCGGCCCCGGCATGGACTCGGAAGCCTCGGAGTGGATCGTCCGCGTGCTCGAGCGCGACGATCCCCGCCCCGTGTGGTTCTCGATCTGGGGCGGGCCCCGCGAGCTGGCCCAGGCGATCTGGAAGATCGAACGCACGCGCGGGGCCGCCGAGCTTTCGACGCTGAAACAGAAGATCCGCGTCCACTCGATCGCCGACCAGGATCGCACCGCCGCGTGGGTCAAAGAGCACCACCCCGACGTGTTCTGGATCTTCTCCGACCGGCAGTTCCGGGGCATCTGGCAGGCGGGCGACCAGTCGCTCGTGTCGCCCGAGTGGCTCGAAAAGCACGTGCGCACCGGCCACGGCCCGCTCGGGCCTCTCTACCCGGCCAAAGCCGCGGGCAAGGACGGGGTGAAGGAGGGCGATACGCCGTCGTTCTTCTACGTGCTGCCCGACGGGTTGAGCGATCCCGAGCGGCCCGAATGGGGCAACTGGGGTGGGCGCTTCCGCCCCAGCGGACGGGGCCGCGAGTACGTGCCCGCCGAAGACCTGCGCGACGGCCGGCCCGACCTGCTCTACACGATCCACCGCTGGCGACGGGCGTATCAAAACGCCTTCGAGGCCCGCATGGACTGGTGCGTCAACGACTATGGCCGGGCGAATCACGCGCCCGCGGCCGTCTGCAACGGCGACGCGACGCTTCGCGTGCTCGCGGTCGACGCCGATCCGGGCGCCTCGGTGCGGCTCAGCGCGGCGGGCTCGTCCGATCCCGACGGCGACCGCCTCGCGTATCGCTGGTGGGTCTACCCTGATCCGGGAAGTTACTGGGCCGAAGCGCCGATCCGCGACGCCGAGAGCCCCGAGGCGATCGTGACCGTGCCCGGCGACGCGTCGGGGCGGACGATCCACGTGATCCTCGAAGTGACCGACGCGGGCACGCCGCCGCTGACGGCCTACCGCCGCGTCGTGCTCAGCGTGAGCGGCCGGCCCGTCGACCCGCCGCCGGGGGTGGTTCCTGCCGACGAGGACCTGACGCAACCGATCACGAAGCTCGAGGGCCCGCCGGCCAAGACGGGCCCGTGGCGATTCTACCGCGGGATCAACGTCAACGGCCCGGCGACGACGATCGACGGGAACCGTTGGGAAGGCGACGGCGCGGCCGACTTCGTCTGCGGCGATCGCCCGCTCGAAAGCCCCAACGTGGCGCTGCGCCCGCCCACCGATCCGGCCCGGACCAAAATGATCCGTTCCTTCCGCTGGAACCGCCGCGCCCGCCTCGAGCTGACCAACGTACCGAAGGGCACCTACGCGGTGTATGCCTACGTGTGGGAAGAGACGCGACCGACGAGGTTCCGCATCGCGCTAGACGGCCGGGTCGTCGAGCCCGACTATTTCAGCGGCCCGCCGGGCCGCTGGCGCCGACTGGGCCCGTGGACGGCCGACGTGGCCGACGGCAAGCTGACCCTGACCGCCGAAGGGGGCGACGCGAATTTCAGCGGCCTCGAAGTATGGCGCCGGGCCGAAGGGCCGTAGCCGCGCGGCCCGCCGCGTTGCGTGCTTCGCCGCCCCGCGACGGCGTCGGCTTCGTCCCGCATCGCGGGGGCGGGAACGGCGGCAGAGATCGGCGTCCCGCCGTTCGAACCGCAGGCGGACCGGCCGACCAGGCGGCCGACGTCGGAGCCCGACTTGCAGCTCGGCGTGTACCCGATGCGGTCGCCGGTGATCGCCGGGCATGCATGGCGTCAGGCGACCGAGCCGGGCGGTGCGGAAAAGTTGACGAATCGGAAAAACCCTGCTATACGGGAGAAAGCGAACAACTCAAACACCGTGAAAAGGTTGCGCCATGGGAGGGATCACTCGAGATCGTCGACGCGGAAGGCCACGAGGTCGAGGCGACTTGGTGAAACGCTCGTTCACTCGCGGCGCCCGCGTTGGCCATTGCAGGCCTTTTGGTATCGAGCGGCTCGAGTTGCGAACCCTGCTCTCGGCGGGTTCGTGGGGTGAGATCGAGCTTGGGCCCCAGACGGGGTTCAACGATCAGCCGTACGTCGAAATCGAGATGTTCGACGGTCTGACGGGCCTCGGTCCCTACGGCAGCGGATATGGCATCTACCCCTACAACTACCTACTGCTCGATACCGGGGCGAACAGCATTCTCATTGTCAGCGACGCCGCCGCCGACCTCGAAGCCAACGGATACCAGACCGAAGGAACGTACCACGAGCAGGGCGTTGCCGGCTATACCGAGTTTGACGTCTCCGCGCCCTATCGGTTCGACGTCAAGGGGAGCGACGGCGTTGTGCACACGCTGCCTCAGACTGCCGATCAGGTGCGTATCCTATCCGACCCCGACGTCCACCTGGCCGGGGCCAGGGCTTCGGTCGGGGGTATCCCCGGTCTGGTGGGGATGGCGGGCATGACCGGTTACGTCACTTCGTTCGACTTGACCGGATGGCTGGGCGCGAGCGACCTCTTCGATATGACGCCGATGGGCGTGACGTTCGCCTCCGGGCCCGACGCGCTGCCGGACGGCGCCGGGCACCGTTACTCGATGCCCATCGACAACCGCGTGCAGTTCGACCCGGCCGACGGGCTACCGCCGGGCTCGCCGCCCGATGCGCCCTTGCCCGTGTGGGCCGACATTCCTTTCATGACCGCGGCGGTCGCGCATCGGGGCGTGGAGGAATTGGGCGATTTTCTCATCGATACCGGCGCGCAGATGAGCATGATCTCGCAGGCCATGGCCTTCGCGCTGGGGCTCGACGCGAATGGCGACGGCGACCTTCTCGACGACGCGATCTACACGTTGCCCATCGGCGGCATCGGAGGCACGGTCGAAGTGCCCGTGCTCCTGGTCGAGGAATTCCGCTTGCCGACCGAGCAGGGAGTCGATCTTGTTTGGCGCGCACCTGACCCCCCAAGGGTCGCCACGGTCACGCCCAGCAACGGCTCGATCGAAGTGGCCGAGGGGGGTGGCGCGGATACCTACCAGATCGTCCTGGCGGCCCAGCCCAGCAGCAACGTGACCATCACGCTGACCAGCCTGGATGGCCAACTCCTCGCCGTCGACGACGCCAACCCGGCCAACGATTTTCTGGTGTTCACCGGCTCGAATTGGGACGTCCCCCAGACGGTACGGGTGACGGCCGTCGATGACGACTCGGTCGAGCAATCGCACAGCGGTGTGATCAGCCACATGATCTCCAGCAGCGACCTCGATTTCGACGGCGCGGTCATCGAAAACGTGACGGTTGCGATCACCGACAACGACGTCTCGGGCCCCGGCGTCGTCGTCGCGCCTTCGACGATCCAAGTCAGCGAGAGCGGCGCGACCGATACCTACGAGATCGTACTGACCGATGCCCCGACGGCCGACGTCACGATCACCTTCGTCAGCCCCGACAGCCAGTTGGGAGCGTTCGACGCAGCCGCCACCGACAACGATTTCATCACGTTCACCCCGGCGAACTGGAACACGCCGCAGACCGTCATTGTGGCGGCGGTCGACGACGACTTCATCGAGGGGACGCACGAAGCCACCATCGTGCATCAGGTTACCAGCGCCGACGCGCGGTATTCCGGAATCGCCGTGGGCAGCGTCACCGCGATCATCGAGGACAATGACAACGGTCTGGGCCTTCTCGCTTTGGACATCGCCCCGGGAATCGACGGCATTCTTGGCGTCGATCTGCTGACCAGCGGCGTCGATCTCACGATCGATTGGGTCACCTTCGAAATCGAGATCTACGGCGAGCCCTACTTCCACCGGATTCACCTCGACTTTCGTGATTGGGAGAGCGGAACCGGCACGATCTACTTCGATCTCAACCCCGCAATCGACGAGATCCGATCGATCGACGTCGACCAGACCCCTCCGACGGTGACGTTGATCGCACCGGATCGGGTCCTGGGACCCAGTCCCTTGGTCACCGTGCAGGTCGCCGACGACCACCCTATCCCCGACGGGACGCCCGTCGCATTGGACGTCGATTTGAACGGTGACGGCGATTTCGATGACGCGGGAGAGTCGGGCCATACAACCGCTTCCCTCACGGCGGGCGAAGCTACCTTCGCGATCGCGCCCGGCCTGGCCCACGGATCGTACGCCCTGCGAGCTCGTGCCAGCGACGTGGCGGGAAACGAAGGGACAAGCGCCCTGCATGCCATCGAAGTCGTTTCCGCAACAATCGTCGATAATGGCCACACCGGCTTCACCATCGAGCAGGGCGCGGGCAACAACGGCTGGGCAACGCATTCCGGGCTGGGCTTCGGGAGCGACTTCGCCTGGACGCTTGCCGCTCCGGCCGGGGCCGAGCCCGACGTGGCCACCTGGACGTTCGACGTCACGCCCGGCAGTTACCGGGTTGACACCACCTGGCTCGCGTCGGCCAACCTCGCCGACGACGCGCCCTACCGCGTCTACGACGGCTCGACCCTGCTCGGGACGGTTCGGGTCGATCAGCGAGCCGCGCCCGACGACTTCGCCGATCCCGAGTACGGCGGAACCTGGAAGAACTTGGGCGAGTTCTACGTGGCCGGCGACACCCTCGTGGTCACGCTCTCCGACGACGTGGCCCCGGGATGGAAATACCTTCGGGCCGACGCGGTCCGCGTCGAGCGGGTGCACGGCGTGCACGTCATCGAAAGCGATCGCTCGACCGAGGTGGCCGAGGAGGGCCAGACGGAAGACGGCTACCAGGTCGTGCTTTCCTCCCGCCCTGCGGCCGACGTGGTGGTCACGATTACCGCCGACCGGCAGGTCCGCGTTTGGGACGCGGCCGCCGGCGAGTGGACCAGCGCAACGACCAAGACCTTCACCCCGGCCAGTTGGGACGTGCCGCAGACGGTCATGGTGAAGGCCGTCGACGACCGGGCGCCCGAGGCGACGGTGCACACGGGCACGATCGCCCATGCGCTTTCCAGCGCCGACGCGGCCTTCAATGGCGTCGCCGTGCGCGACGTGACGGTTCACGTGGCCGACAACGACGTGAAGATCATCGACGACGACGGCAGCGGCACGACCGAGTTGGGATTCAGCAAGTCGGCCGGCAGCGGCAACGACGGGTGGACGGGCTACGACCATCCCGGCCGGGGCTTCTATTACGGCGACGACTGCCTGCTCACGCAGCCTCGGCCCGCGGGAGCCGAGGCCGACGTGGCGACTTACACCTTCACCGTGGTTCCCGGCACGTATCAGGTGGCGGCCACGTGGCGGCCGTTTTTGAACCTGGCGACCGACGTGCCGTACCGGGTGTACGACGACACGACCCTGCTGGGCGAGGTGCGAATCGACCAGAGGGACACGAGCCCCGGCGACTTCACCGACGCCGGCCGGGCCTGGCAGCGGCTCGGCGAGTTTGCGATCACAAGCGGCAAGCTCGTTGTGACGATCTCCGACGACGTGGCCCGCGGCTGGCGCTTCGTGCAGGCCGACGCCGTGCGCATCGAGTCGGTGCTCGTGCCCGTGACCGAAAGCGCCGGCTCGACCGAGGTCGCGGAAGAGGGTGCCACGAGCGACACGTACGAGCTGGTTCTGGCCCAGGCTCCGACGCACGACGTGGTGATTACCGTCGCCGCGGATTCCGACGACCAGGTGACCGTGTCGCCGGCCACGCTCACCTTCACCCCGGCCAACTGGCACGTGCCGCAAACGGTCACCGTCACGGCCATCGACGACCCGTGGGTGGAGCCGCGCGTGCACGCGACGACGATCACGCACGCGGCCGCCAGCGCCGATCCGGTCTACGACGGCATTTCGGTGCGCGACGTGCTCGTGACCATCGCGGACAACGACGTCAAGGTGATCGACGACGCCGACCCGACCGGTTTCTCGACGACCACCGGGGCGGGCAACGCGGGCTTTGCCTCGGCCAACCATCCCGACGCCTACCTGGGCAACTGCCACCTCAGCGCGAACAAGCCCTCGGGCGCCGAACCCGACGTGGCGACCTGGATCTTTGCGGTTCCGGCCGGCACCTACGAGGTGGCCGCCACGTGGCTGCCGTTCATCAACCGGGCAAAAGACGCTCCCTACGAAATCTGGGACGGCGATACCCTGGTCGCCTCGATCGCGATCGATCAGACCCGCGCCCCCGACGATTTTGGCGACACGCTCGGCTACGGCGGCGCCTGGGAGCGTCTCGGCACCTTCGCGATCGCCAGCGGCACGCTCGTGGTCAAGCTCTCAGACAACGTGCCCTACTGGTCGTACGTGGTTGCCGACGCGATCCGGGTCGAGCGGGTGCTGGTCGAGATCATCGAGACCGACGGCGATACGGCCGTGGCCGAAGAGGGCCAGACCGAGGACACGTACGACGTGGTGCTCGCGCGGGCCCCCACGGCCGACGTGACGATCACCGTCGTCCCGGACGGCCAGGTCGAGGTGTGGGACGCGGCCACGGGCCAGTGGTCCGGCCAGACCACGCTGACCTTCACCCCGGCCAATTGGGACGCGCCGCAGACGGTCACGATCCGAGCGGTCGACGACGCCTCGGGCGAAGGGCTCTTCCACACGGGCACGATCGGGCATACGGCGGCCAGCGCCGACCCGATCTACGCCGGTCCGGCCGGACAGGGCCTGTATGTGCGCGACGTGCAGGTCACGATCACCGACAACGACGCCCAGGTGATCGACGACGGCGACCTGGGCTTCACCACGGTGAAGTGGGACGACGGCTGGACCGTGCACAACGTGGGCTTTTGGGGCGATTTGCGCCTGAGCGCCCGGCGCAGCCCGACGAAGCCGGCCGACGTGGCCGTATGGACGTTCCCCGTGATCCCGGGCACGTACCAGGTGGCGACCACGTGGGTGGCCTACATCAACCGGGCGACCGACGCGCCCTACGAAATCTGGGACGACACCGTGGGTCTGCTCGCCAAGGTGTTGGTCGACCAGACCCAAGCCCCCGACGATTTCGTCGATCCCGAGTACGGCTGGAGTTGGGAGATCCTGGGCGAGTACACCATTACCAGCGGCACGCTCGTGGTCAAGCTCAGCGACGATTTCACCACGAACTCCTGGGTATGCGCCGACGCGGTTCGGATCGAGCAGGTCGACCCACCCGGCCCGGCCCCGTTGGCCGCGTTGCTCGACGACGAGCCCGCCAGCCCGGAATTCACCACGTCGGCTGCCAACGGTTCGTTCTATGACCTCCTCTTCGACGCCGCTTTCGGCGACGGCGGCACGCTCAAGACTGCCTCACGGCCCGCGCAGCCGTTGCCGGCCCACGACTTCATTTCGATCGAGCCGCCCGGCCCGACGGCGAGCGTCGAGGAGGAAGAGTCGGCCATCGATTCCGTCCTGAGCGCGCCGGGCGACTGGATGGACATCTGAGCCGGGCGCGGCCTCGACGAACCATTTACGGCTTCTCGAGCAGCGGGCGGAGCACCGGCTCGAGCGACTCGGCCATTCGCATCATGCCGAGGTCGGAGGGGTGAGACCCGTCGGTGGCGCCTTCGTTGTCGTCGCCCAGCAGGTGCTCGCCCTCGACGTAATGAAGCCCCTCGACCCCGTCGTCGGCGAGCCGCTCGTAGGCCGCGCGAAACGCCGCCCGGCTTTGCGCGTGGCGCTCGCGGCTCGACGGCAACAGCCAGGCGTTCGTGTAGGTGCGGTCTTCGATGAGCACGATCGGCGTTTCGGGACGGGCCTTGCGGAGCTTGCGCACCAGCGGCTCGGTCCGCTCGGCCACGTCGGGCCCCTGCATGTTCGGCAGGCAGTCGATGCAGTAGACGGCCGGGTCCAATTCGGCCAGCAGGTCGACCACCTCGGGGTCCATGCGCCCGTTGCCCGAAAAGGCCAGGTTGAGGACGGGCCGATCGAGCCACCGTCCCAGGATCGCCGAGAACGACATGCCCGGCCGGCTCGCGCAGGCCCCGTGGGCGATCGAGGTGCCGTAGTAGACGATCGGCTTGTCGGTCCGCGGTGCCAGGGGCTCGAACGAGGCGTCTTGGGGCACGCCGATCTCGAGCGACTCGACGCCGTTGTACAAGGGCAGGTAGACCAGGTACTCGCGCCGGCCGGGCGCGATGCCCGAGGCGAGTCGGGCCTTGACCTCCTTGCCCGTCGGCCGCGTTACGGCCACCCAGCGCCATTGTCCCCGGTCGTCGCGGGCGTAAAGGTCGAGGCCGCTGACTCCCGTGGCCGGCATGTGCGGCATGGCCACGTTGTCCGAAAGCAGCGTGTAGCGGGCGGAGATCTCGGTGGCGTCGGTCGCGAAGCGCGCGCACATCCCCGCCGAATGCCGGCTGAGGCTCCAGACCGGCCCGCGAACCACTCCCTCGGCCTTGCCGGGCAGGCGGTCGAAATAGCGTTTCGTTTCGCTCCATCCCCGGCCCTCGACGCCCCACGCCTGGACGTCGTACCAGGCCACGCCCTCTTCGATCTTGGGTTCGACCGAGACCACGTCGGCGCCGGCCGCGCGGGCGCCTGTGACGAGAACCGCGACCATCGCGAATCGCAGAGCGAGGATCGCACGACGATGGAATCGAGCTGAATCCATGGCATGTCCTTTCGTGATTCTTGTTGCCGATCAAGTCGAAAGCCCGGTTTGCGACCGCTCTCCGGTTTGGGCGGGAAGGTCCCGGCCCGAGTAGAGTCCGTGGGTCTGGATGTACTTCTCCACGGCGCGCGGGGTCTGGTAGCGGATGCTCAACCCCTGGGCCACGCGCCGGCGGATCGCGCTGCTGCTCAGCTCGATCTGAGGCATCGCGACCCGGTGCCGGCGGAACAACGCAATGCGCTCGGGCGAGGCCACCGGGGCGAGGCAGTCAAAATCGGGCCTCCCCATGTCCGGACGTCCTACCGCCAGCGGAACGGCGATCTCGCAGATCGTCCGGGCCTCGCGCCACTGCGGCAGATCGTGGAGCATGTCGGCCCCCACGAGCAGGAACAGCTCGGCTTCGGGGAATTCGTCGCGCATGGCCCGCAGCGTGTCGACCGTGTAGCTCACCCCACCGCGCTCGACCTCGTGGCGTCCCACGGCGAACGCCTCGTGGCCCGTCACCGCCAGCTCGAGCATGGCGAGGCGATGGTCGGCCGCCGTCAGTTCCCGATCGGCCTTATGGGGCGCCACGCACGCCGGCACGAACCACACCCGGTCCAGCCCGCGCTGTTCGCGGCAGGATTCGGCCAGGAGCAGGTGTCCGTAGTGGATCGGGTCAAAACTGCCGCCAAACAAACCGAGACGCATATCCGATCGGGCCGTGCGGGCTGTAGACTGGGGTGAGACGCTTCGCCCATCCTACCGGGCAGGCGGGCGTTCCGCTACCGCGACCGGGCCCGTCCCGCGGAAAGACCCATGACGCGAGTCTTCGTTCTTTGCGAATATGCCACCCTCAACGGCGGCGAGCGGTCGATGCTCGCCACGCTCGACGGCGTGCGACGGGCCGGCTTCGAGGTGGCCGTGGTCGCGCCCCCCGAAGGCCCGCTCGCCGAGACCCTGGGCGCCCGGGGCGTCGAGCTGCTGCCCTTTCGATTCCGCGACCCGTCGGGCCGGCGCCGCCCCCTCGGTCGGCTTCGCGAAGAGCTGGCCCGGCGTCTGGCCGAGCGACGCCCCCAGCTTCTGCATGCCAACAGCCTGTCGATGGGCCGTCTGTCGGGCCCGGTCGCCGACGAGTTGCGCCTGCCCAGCGCGGCCCACTTGCGCGACATCGTCAAGCTCAGCCGGCAGGCCGTGACCGATTTGAACCGCCACGCGCGCCTGATCGCCGTCTCGGAGGCCACGCGCGACTTCCACGCGGCTCGAGGCCTGGCTGCCGCCAAGATGCACGTGCTCCACAACGGCGTCGACTTGCGGCGGTTTCGGCCCCGTCGGGCGACCGGGTATCTCCATCGAGAGCTCGGCTTGCCCCCCGACGCCCCGCTGGTGGGCACCGTGGGGCAGATCTGCCTGCGCAAGGGGCAAGACGTTCTGGTCAGGGCCGCCGCGCAACTCGCGCGAGAAAAGCGGCTTCGCGGCGGGATCGAGGCGCATTATCTCATCGTCGGCGGGCGATGGTCGGAGAAGGCCGAATCGCGCCGCTTTCACGAATCGCTGCTCGCCGCGGCCTCGGGCCCGTTGGCCGGCCGGCTGCACTTCGTCGGGTTCCGCCACGACGTCGACCGGCTGCTCAACGAGCTGAGCCTGTTGGTCCACCCCGCTCGACAGGAACCCTTGGGCCGGGTGCTTATCGAGGCCGCGGCTTCGGGCACGGCGGTGGTGGCGACCGACGTGGGAGGCACGCGCGAGATCTTCCCCCCGCCCTGCCGGGCGGCCCGGCTCGTTCCGGCCGACGATCCCCGCGCGCTCGCCTCGGCCGTCGCCGAATTCCTCGCCAATCCGCCGCTTCGCGCGAGCCTGGCAGGCGCCGCGCGGCGCCGGGCCGAACAAGCCTTCGACGCCGACCATGTCGTACCCAAGCTGGTCGAGCACTATTGGCAGGTACTCGGCGGATGACCTCGCCGCTACGTTCTCACTTCAGGTGATGGAATCCAAAAGGTGCAACATCACGGCCACTCGACGACCGCGCCGTTTTCGGCGAGCGTGGAGCGGAGTTGGGCGGAGTCGACCCGGGCGAAGCCGACGCCGGCTTCGGCGGCCAGGGCGGCGGCGGTGCCGGCGGCTTCGCCCATCGCCATGCAGGGGGCCATCACGCGGAGCGGGCCGAGCACGGGACGCTCGACGCTGATCGCCCGGCCCGGGCAAATCAGGTTGGCGATCGGCTCGGGCAGCATCACGCGGTAAGGGATCGGCGCCACCTCCCGCTTGCGGCCGTGGCTGGGGTTTTCGCTGGGAAGCTTCGGATTCGGCAGGTCCCAGCCATAGGCCGAGAAACCGATCGTATCGGCGAAATCCCTGCCTCGCGCCAGATCGTCGACGGTCAGCACGTACGGACCGACGATGCGCCGGGTTTCGCGCACGCCCAGCATGGGGGCCACGCACTTCAGCCGGGCGCCGGCGAATCCGGGAAAGTGCTTGCGCACAAGCGCCATGAGCCGCCGCACCTCGTCGCGCCCGCGGATCATGCCCTCGGTCATCGAGGCCCCGTCGGTCCCGTCGATGCCCACCAGACGCGTCGTGTTGATCATCATCGTGCCCTTCTCTTGAAGCTGCACGCTGATGAAGATGTCGTAGGGGAAAGGCCACTCGCCGCTGCGGCGGAGCTCGGCGATCTTCTCGCGGAACCGTGGGCTGTCGTGCTCGTGGATGTAGGCATCGAGCGCATCCTGGTCGACCTGGTCGACGTGGAACGTCAGCGACGCGGGGGTCATCAGCCCGTCTTCGTCGCGGCCTTTGACGAGCGTGCAGCCGCTCCGCGCGGCCAGGTCGGCGTCGCCCGTGGCGTCGACGACCGCGCCGGCCGGCACGGCGGCCAGGCCGCTCTTGTTGAAGATGATCACGTGGGTGATCCGGTCGCGCTCGACCCGGAGGTCGACGGCCTGGGTCGACAGTAGCACGTCGACGCCGGCCTCGGCCGTCTTGTCGTCGAGGTAGGCGGCCATCGCGTAGGGATCGAAAGGCACGCCGGCGGCAAGCTGACCCTTGAACCAGCCGTGGGGCTGGTACTTTTTGGCTGGGTCGGGCGAGGGGATCAGGGCGAAGCCGCGCGCGGCGGCTTCGTCGCACATCGAGCGGAAGATGCCGCCCACGACCCAGCGCGTGCAGTCGCTGGTGCGTCCGCCGAGCCAGTGCGCGACCATGCCCGAGGTCGCGTTTCCGCCGAGTTGCCCCTGCCCTTCGACCAGGAGGACGCGAAGCCCGCTGCGACGGGCGGCCAGGGCGGCGGCCACGCCCGCGGGCCCGCCCCCGCACACGACCGCGTCGTAGGGTTCCCGCAGGGGCAAGTCGCGATGCAGGGCGAGCGTTCGCCCGGCCGGCTCCGCGGCGCGTGCCGCGTCCGTGGCAAGCGAGGCGGCTCCAGCGGCTCCGGCCGTGATTCCGAAGAACCGGCGGCGACTCAGGGGTTTTTGCGGCATGTGACGCTCCTTTTCTCAGAGACCGGGTGGTGGGCCGGCGCTGCGCGGGGTCCGCCGTGCCGCGTACAAAGGCGCGGCCGGCAGGGCGTCGGCAAGATTGTCGCGACCGTCCCGGCAGTCCGGGGGCTTACTCGTAGATGAACCATGCCGTGGCCCGGCAGTCGCGGTCGGCGACGACGCGGACCCAGTGGGCCGAGAATCCGTCGGGAAAGACCTCCGTGACCGGCTGCCCCGCCGGCACGCGCACGGTTTTATAGGGTTTCCACGTTCCGTCGCGCACGAAGTCGACCTCGATGCGGAAGGCCACTTCGCCGTCGGCGTCGTGGGCGAACTCGACCCGCTTGCGGTCGTAGCCCGTCATGAGGTAGGGGTCGGAGGGCTCGCCGGCCCGGACGGGCGATTCGCGCCAGGGTCCGCCCCGGCCGCGGGGCTTGCCGAGCTTCCAGAGATCGTCGACGTCGCCGAACCAGAGGCCCACCTTGCCGTCGTCCGACTGGACGAAGTGGCCGTCGCCGGGGGCATCGCTTCGCGTGCCGGCCAGCACGAGCATTCCCCGCCACGAGCAGAAGTCGGTGATCCGCTTGTCGTGGGTCGCGACCGGCTTGATCGCGACCAGTCCGCCCGCCGCCGCGTGCGGCAGCACGTAAAACGTGCCGCAACAGTTCAGCAGACGGCGTTCGGTCACGACTTCGCGGGCCGCGCGGGGCCAGCCGATCGACCACGACCGGGTGTATCCCTCATGGCTGACGGGCAGTCGATACCGCGTGCCGTCGTGCTCGCAGACGGCCGAAGCGTCGTCGACCTCGAACTCGGCGCCCTTCAGGCCGGCCGTCTTCTTCAGGAACGCGACCGACTCGTCCTGGCCGGGGAGGTGGACCAGGGCCATGTCGGGCCCGATCTCGTAGTAGGCGGGCTCGGATCGCGATTCGGGGTTCTCGGCCACGGCGTGCCCGAGCATCTGGAGCGTGCCCAAATCGCCGCCCCGCGGGCGGACGATTCCGGCCGATCGGTCGCCGCGACGTTCGATGCCTGCCAGCGAGCCGAACAGATCGGCATCGGTCACGGCCCCGCCGCCCGGCCCGTAATGAAAGTAGGCCGTCGCGCCCGAGCAATCGCGATCGGCGCGGAGCCTGATCCATTCGGCCCGAAGGTCGTCGGGGAATTCGTGGAAGACATATCCGTCGGCGGGCACGGCGATCGAGCGATCGGGCGCCCAGACGCCATCGCCCGTCGCATCGAGTTCCAGAGTGAACGTCACCTCGGCATCGGTTTCGTGCGCCAGGTGCACGACGCGGCGGTCGTATCCGGCGAAGTGATAGGGGTCGGAAGGCGAGCCGGCCTTCACGTCGTCGTGGAGCCAGACGCCGCCCCAGCCGGCCGGGCGCCCGCACTCGGCGAGCCGGTCCCAGGCGGTGAACCACAGGTTCGACTGCGATTGGTTCACGAAGTGGTTGCCGCCGGTGATGGCCGTATCGTCGCAGGCGAACACGAGCCGATCGAGCCAGCGGCAGTAGTCGGCGGTGATCTTCAGATGGCTGCCGATGGGGCGAAGCCCGCCGCGGTTGGCAGCCGAGAAGTGCTCGGGCAGATCGAACCACAGGCCGTGCATGTTCATCAGGTACTGGCCGTCGGGGCCGACGCGGCGGATGCGCGGCCACTCGGTGAACCAGCCGTGGCTGGCCATGTACGAGTAGTCGCCGATCGGCAGGCGGAACCGGTGCCACGCGCCCGCGTCGCGCACCAGAAGCAACACGGATCGCAGGTCCCAGCCGGTGGCCCAGATCGGCTCGTCGTCGCGTGCATAGCCTTCGAGGCCGCCCGGGCCGCTCACTTCGTTGAACGGGTGCTCGAGGATGACCTTCCACTGGTTGCCGTCCCACTCGGCCAGGCATCCGGCGACCGGGTCGAAGGGCCGGTGGGGCCGCTCCCGCTTGCCGTTGTTCGACACCACGAGCCGGCCCTGCGCGCTGTAGGCGCCCTTGCCGTGGTAGCCGGGCAGATAGTCGACGAATCCCTCGACGTGGGCGTCGGTGAAGAGCGTTTTGACCTCGAGCGTGTCGACGTCGATCTCGTACAGGCCCTCCTCCATGGTGAAGGTGTAGACCTTGCCGGCCGGGTCGGTGAGGTGCCGGATCGTGGCGGTCGGCCGGCCCGGCGCCACGTCGTAGGGAATCACGCGCACGTTCCGCTCGGCGTCGATCGCGTAGGGGCCGATGAAAAGCTGGTTCGACTCGCGGTGGATCAGCCGGTTGGCCGGCGTGCCGCCGATGCTCTCGGGTCGGGCGAGGAGGTTCAACTCGGCGTCGATTTCGTAGAGCTTGTCGTCGCTGCCCCGCGGAGAGTGCGGCGAGTAGGTCACGGCCCACAGCCGGTCGGCCCAGGGCACGACGGCGCCGATCCCGCACTCCTGCCCGTGGTTGAACACGGCCAGGTGGGGATAGCGCCCGCTGATCGCAACCCGAGCCGGCTCCGATGCCGCGGCCGTTCCGGGCGAAAGGGCGGCGGCGAGTCCCAGAACGACGCGAACGAGGACGACGCGATTGCGTTTCATGGCGATTTCAGGCCTTTTGCCGAGGGATTGCAGCAACCGAAAGCGGCGTGGACGCCGCCGCCTGCCCGAGGGTACGGCCGCCCCGAACGCGGGACGGCCCCTTCGACACGCCATTATCGCCGGACGAATCCGCGTCGCAAGCCGCGGCGGCCGTCGCGAACGTCCACGCGTCGCGAACGTCACCTTGTCGACGCCGAGGAGGCCGCGACTCGAAACCGCGGCACCACCGGACCGGTTGAACGGCCGCGGGATTCCACGATAATGTCGGCTTCGCGACTCGTGGGGGCGGACCTTTCGTCAGGACACGACTGCCGGGATGATCCAGTACGACGTAGCCGACGGCCTTGCTCTGGTGCGACTGAGCCGGCCGCCGCTGAACGCCATCACCTTCTCGCTGCTGGATGCGCTGACTTCGGCCATCGAACGGGCCGTGGCCGACGGCTCGGTGCGGGCCGTCGTCCTTACGGGCGAGGCGACCCACTTCAGCGCCGGGGCCGACGTCAACCTGTTCCGCGAGATACGAGGTCGTGAAGACGCCTGCCGCCTGTCGCGGGTCTTTCAGCAAGCCTTTCAGGTCGTCGAAGACTCGCCCAAGCCGGTCGCGGCCGCCCTGGCGGGGCACGTGATGGGCGGCGCCCTCGAGCTGGCCCTGGCATGCCACTTCCGCGTGGCCGCCCCGGCCGCGCGCTTCAGCATGCCCGAGGTCAACCTGGGCATCAACCCGGGGGCGGGGGGCACGCAGCGACTGCCGCGCCTGGTGGGCCCCTCGATGGCCCTGGACATGATGCTCACGGCCAGGCCGGTCGATGCTCGGGCGGCGCTGGCCGCCGGGCTGGTCGACGCGGTGGCCGACGGCGATCGACTGCTCGAATCGGCTCGCGAACTGCTCCGATCGGCCTCGGGGCCGCGGATGACGAGCCGGCTCACGGAGAAGGTCGGCGATGCCTCGGCAAACGAGGCGGCGTTGGCCCGGGCCGAACCTCTCCTGGCCAAATTGCCAAGCGAGATCATCGCGCCACGTAAGATCGTCGAGGCCGTGCGCGTGGGGCTCAACGAGTCTTTCCAGGCGGGGCTGGCCGCCGAGCAGGACGCCTTTGCCGCGTGCATGGAAACGCCGGCCACCCGAAACAAGATCGACCTGTTCTTCGCCATGCGCGGGGCCTCGAAGGTCGCCGGCCTCGACGGGGCCAAACCGGCCCCGGTCGCCAAGGCCGCCGTGATCGGTATGGGCTCGATGGGTACGGGCATCGCCCAAGCGCTGGTCGAGGCGGGG
>Ga0334901_1001462_pt1 | contig 24708 bp, 29 predicted proteins | sample GraSluR3_MG_3_FD_207216 | JGI IMG/M metagenome (GOLD analysis project Ga0334901, IMG submission 207216) | Sludge microbial communities from methane-producing bioreactor in Wageningen University, Netherlands - Granular Sludge_15_08-R3 | ecosystem: Engineered > Bioreactor > Anaerobic >... | reverse complement strand
ACGCTACCGACAGGATCATCTTGTAATTATCTGGAAAACATGCTTTCAGGTCGTCGACAACGCCAATCTTCTCACCGATCCTGTCCAACAGATAGGTTGCCCCGTAAAACTGCCTGCTCACCGTCAGGGACGGAACCCTGCCACGCTTTACCCTGATGGGTGCCTGGCTTTCTGAAGCACCCTTTCGACACCGGCCGTCCGTAAGCTTTATCTCGCCGGTTTCATCATCGACGCGACCGATCAATCTCCGAGTTGATCTCGACTGTTTCTTTTCCTTATCCCATCGGGATGTAGACTCGTAGGCATATGTTATGCCTGACCGTTTGTCCAACTGTTTCACTATGCTCATAGTTCGTATCGTTATGTGTTCAAATATAATACATAACGATGTTATATCCAAATGAATTGAGGTTTATTTTGCGGAAAAACAGCATTTTATGTAATAATTTCTACGCCAGGCTTGTTAGGCGTTTCGGGAATGCAGGATATAAACCCTTTTCGTAAGGCTTTGCCTCGTACCCAAACATTAGGGAAGGTTGGATGTTCTGGTAGATATAAGTTCCAAAGTTGTTTTCGAACAGTGTTGTTTTAAGGCTAGATACGCTTGTGATTTGAACAACGGCCTCGGGGATTAAACCATAAAAGGCGAGGGCTGAATGGGTGCTTATATACGATGGGTTATACATTCTGTTGGCAAAGTACATGTAATATAATGATTCCTGCTTGTACTCAGGGAATGTATATAGGCCGTTTTTTAGCTTTATGATATACCCTTTTTTTGACCAGTTGGTGAGATTGTTCTTGTTAAAAGCAGGGTACAAAGCGTATATCTGGTGGGTACTAAAGCATACTAATGGAAAAAATTGAGCCTTGAAATTATTGTAGTTCATTCCCTTTTTTATACAAATATAGGGAAAAATAGAAATGAAGAGGTTTTGTACTTAAACATTTTCAAAATTATCCACATTCGGCCCAAGTGGTGCTACCCAATTTGTTTCAAATGCTTGGTTTACATATTTTTGTCCACTCCTTCCCATATGGGGGGGAGGAGAGGTAGAGTTTTGATGATGACATAATGATATAATTATTGTCGAATTCGACAGGTTTAAAATCTGGATTGTGGATTGTTTCCCATAAACCTATAAATTCAACGGTATTTCTATTTCTTAACCAATTTCGTATATGATCATCACCCTCATCATTCCTGACCATATCTGTCAAGCAGATATAATCTTGTTCGTTTTGTGAGACAAAGGAAATGATTTTGTCTTGTACGCTAAACTTTTTGTTAGCCTTGTTCATTGTTGAATAGCTTCTGAAAGGAACAATCAATTATTTTGATGCATCTTTTTTTCCCTCAAAGGAAGGCCAACTCGATTAATGGCACACCACGTTACGAAGATGTGTTTAGCGTTCAATAATTACAGGCTAATGGCCTTTAGCTGTTAACGTTCTGCGCCCCCCTAACTATGTTAGAATCTGCGCCGAGTTTCGGAATCGAAGCGTTTTCGCGCAAAAGAAACTGCGGGACAAGTCTTGCTGAGATGACGAGATTCTGCTTACGCCTCATCGCCTCATCACATCATCACCTTACCGCCTCACTGTTCTAAGTTCTGCGTTCAGCGTTTACGTTCAAGGTTTACGTTCAAGGTTTAAAGTTTAGTGTTCTAAGTTTAACGTTCGCCTCCCCGCCTTATCGCATAATCACATCAACGCCTCATCGTTCTATTGGCTTTTAGTTTTTAGCCATTGGATGTTAGCCTTTAGCTGTTAGCGTTCTATGTTCTACGTTTTACGTTTGGCGTTTAACTTTCTGCGTTCGCAACTTCGCCTCATCGCCATATCGCACCATCGTTCGTTCTATTGGCTGTTAGCCTTTAGTTCAATTCGTTTTGTAACCAGAAATCTTACGAATAGGTATATTGTGGTAAGTAAAACTAGTGATGTAATGAATATTGGGATGGTCATTATACCTTTATCTATTAAAACAACTGTAAATATGTTTATTATGAGTTGAATAATTGCATAAAGCGTTGATACTAGAATGTGAGGTAATCGCAGCTCGTTGCTTAGGTATTGGTATAGGTGGGTGCGGTGCGCTTTGAAAATATTTTCCTTTCGTTTTAATCGGTAGATAATTGTTATTACGCTATCGATGCCATAAACAATTACGAAAAGGATATACTCAATTCTACCCGTTTCAAGAATTAGCTTGATGATAAACCAGGCCAGCAGAAAGGCCATACCCACGCTGCCGATATCCCCAGCAAAGGTTTTGGCTCGCTTGCGGGCATTGAAAAACGAAAATATGATCAACGAAATAATTAACAAACCGATTAGATGGTTACCATTTGTAATTTGCAGAAAATCTGTTGTTTGTGATATCCAGAGCAGCGAGCCCAATGTGGTAAGAGCATAAAAGGATGTAATTCCGTTGATGCCATCCATAAAGTTAAAGGCGTTGATCCATCCAATGGTAAATAGGTATGTGATTGCAACAACGTACCAAGGGAGTTCAAATACTTGTAACTGCCAGAAAAGCACCGTTACGGCCAGGAAGTGTATGAATATTCGAATCTTGTTCGATAGCACCATCACATCATCCAAAAAGCTAATAAGCGCAATGGCAACCAGCGCACCAATTATAATGGGCTCATTGAATCCGTAAAGTACAAACCAGAGGATGGCTGCAAGGGTGAAAATCACTCCTCCGCCCCTTATGGTGATATATGAGTGGGAGCTACGCTCGTTGGGCCTATCGATAATGTTGTACTTATCGGCTAGCTTGAAGTAAAGCAGTAGCGATAATAAAAGAATTATGAAGGAGAATGTGTGGAGAAGCATATTCTGTGTTCAGCGTTTAGGGTTTTACGTTTGGCGTTTAGCGTTCTCTCGCAGAGTCGCAAAGGCGCAGTTTTAATTTTGTGTTTGGCGTTTAGCGTTTTTTCTGGCTTTTAGCTTTTAGCCATTGGCGGTTAGCCCTTGGCTTGTGGCTGTTAGCTGTTAGTGTTTAGTGGTCTTTGTTTTGTGTAACAAAACTATGGATTGATTAACTGCCAGAATCCGCCTTTGGCTGGGCCAACTCGGCGTATTAATCCTAGTGATTTTAACTTATTGATATTGTCGAGTACTTTTCGTTTAGAAATACCAATGCTATCAGCAATTTCAGACATAGAGATAGTGTCGTTATTTGAAACTAGTTCAAGTATTCTGCATTGATTATCAGTGAGGTTATCGGGGACCTTATCGGGGACCTTATCGGGGACCTTATCGGGGACCTTGTTTGTAAATTCTTCAGAAAAAATAGTTACCATAAATCCTTCTGAAATGTTTCTAAATTGGGGTTGTGGTAGATTGGCCTCCTCAAAATGCTCAATAATTCTTTGTATTCCAGAACCATATTTTTCTATTAGCCCCAAACTTTTGCAGAAATCGGCTACTAACTAACTACTCCAAACAACTTTGATATCGTACTTGGCAAACTGATTATCTTTTGAGATGACAGTTAGATCTTCAACAATTGCTTGTGAAATAATGATTCTATCAAAAGGATCTTGATGATGAAAGGGTAGATTGGAATTGGTTAGAATATGGGGTATTGTGATTGGAAGAATCTCGAAACCACTATCATCGATAATTTGAAATATTTTGCTTAAATCGGCTTTTAAGTCGAGACGACCTAAAGATGTTTTGATTGCAATTTCCCAAAAAGTTGCAATGCTCACATAACACCAGTTACCTGCGTTTGCAATGATTTGCTTTGCCCCTTTGGGTAACTGATTGCTATTATTAATAAACCATATAACAGCATGAGTGTCAACTAGCAATTTCATTGCATATACTCATTGAAACCCTCAATAGGGTCATCGAAGTTTTTTTTAATGCTGATTAACCCTTTTGCCTTACCAGGCTGCCTTTGTCCTGTATTCCCCTTAGATGTTGAGGATTTAAACTTCAAATAGTCAATAAAATTCTCAACCTCTAGCTTTAAGTTCAGGGGTAAACCAGATAACTTGGTATATAGATTTATATCAGTGTAGTGCATAGTTAATGTGTTTAAACAAAGTTACGGCAATTTCTATTGCTTTAACGAAAAACTAAGTAGAATGTTTTAAATCTTGTTTTGAGTTTAGCGCTGTGTCTCGTAAACTGACTTTTTTTGGAAGTTGACGAGATTTTACGTTTAGCGTTCGATATTGGATGTTTGATGTTTGAAATTGTTCTCACGCAGACCTGCCTGTCGGCAGACAGGGGCGCAAAGGCGCAGTTTTATTATTTTTTTTCGTTCTGCGTTCATCTTTTAAATCTGCGTCACCTGTGCTGAGCCTGTCGAAGCATCAGCGTTCTGTCTCCTTAAACGACGCCAAAGTCCCAACCAACCCTTCCTCAGCACTAACAGGCATTCTCTCAATTCCCAAAGCAGTTTTTAGCTTGCTGTTTGATACTACGTACGACTCGGTTAGCTTCTTTAGGCGCTCGGTGTTCAGGGGGAGGTGGAGGAGGTCGCCAGTTTTGGCAAGTGATTTTATTAGGCCTTTAGGAATATTATACACACGAGGCTTCTTGCCTAGCGACATGGCTATAATTGAAAATAGCTGGTTGGTTGATAACGGCTTATCATCTGCAACCTGGTAGGTGCCGGGTTCAATATCCTTTTCAATTAGCTGCCTGATAACAAAAGCAAGGTTATCTATTGACAAAAAGGAGCGTTTATTCTCAAACGCTCCCAGTGGCCAGGGTATTCCCTTTTTCACAATGCTGAATAGCAAGTTAAGATTCCCCTTATTGCCTGGGCCGTGAATCATGCAGGGGCGGAGGATGTAAACGGCTTTTGGCTTTTGGCTGTTGGCTTTTAGCCAGGCGGCAAACTTTTCTGTGATGTATTGCTCGGCGGCTAGTTTGGATTGCCCATAGGGTGTTTTCGGGTTTGGCTCAACATCTTCGGTTAAAAACTCGCCTTTTACACTATCGGCAACAGCCTTAACCGTGCTAAAAAAGATAAATTTCTTTGCATTGGACTCTAAAAAGTAATTGAATATCTTTTGTGTTAGCCCAAGGTTAATATCAAAATAGCTTTGTGGATCGGATGTGTTCTTTGTATCGTGGGCTTTGCCGGCCAGGTGAATAATGCAGTTAACCGGAGAAATTTGCTCCAGCTCTTGCCAGTTAAACGTTTTATTTATGCCTTCTTTTTGGGGCGACACAATATCTAACCCGTAAAGCATATGTTGAGCTTTTAGGGCAGCAACAAAATTGCTTCCCACAAATCCGTGGATGCCGGTGATAAGGATGTTCATCTAATAATTTGTTAAAAATTTGCGGATCGAAACATGTTCGATACCCTTAAAACTACCTGATGCAGTTTCATCCATGCTTACCACTTTTTTTGAGCAGTTATCAGGAATTGTCAAGAGGTTGCCAAATTCACGTTGATGTGTTTTTTCGTCGGGGATAAGATAGGCAACCTGGATGTAGCTTTTTATTTCATCTTTGTAAGCTACAAAGTCAATTTCTTTATCACCATGTTTTCCCACATAAACGGTATGCCCGGTAACGATTAAATGATGATAAACCATATTTTCAAGTACTTTCGAAATGTCTTTTTGTTGAAACGGGACAATAGCATGTCGCATACCTAAATCTTCGAAATAAAACTTATCGCCGATTTCAAATATTTTACGCCCCTCAATTTCTGTCCGCTTAACCCTGTCAATCATATAAACCGACTCCAAGTAGGTGAGATATTCCAGTACCAACTTTGGCGTAAGGTTAATGCGTTGTGATTTTAAATAATCGCTGATTCTTTTAGCCGATAAAATACTGCCGGTAATATCAGCTAAATAACGAATCAAATCTTGTAAAAAATTTACATTGCGAATATTGAAACGAGCAACAATATCGCGTAAAATAATCGTATTATGGATGTTTCTGAGATATTCATATACAATCGCATCTTCTTTTGGAAGGTTAACTAGGTGGGGCAATCCTCCCCATCTGATGTATTTTAAAAAAGATTCTTTACTTTCATTGAAATGGTGAAAATGAAGAAATTCAGTGTATGATAAGGCATGTATGGAGATTTGTATTGTTCGCCCACTGAGGTGTGTGGCTAACTCTCCCGATAATAGCGTGGCATTGCTTCCGGTAATGTAAATATCCCAATTATCGACCGTTAAAAGACTACGAAGGGCTAATTCAAAATGGCTAATGTCCTGAATTTCATCTATAAATAGATAATGTTTTTTACCTTGTTGTCTTTGTAGTTCAAGGTATCCCATCAGGTCGTTGTGGTTTTTGATGCCATCGAAATGAAAGTCTTCTTTATTGATGTAGATGATATTGGCTCCGGGATCTAGCTTTCGGATTTCGTCCATCACCTGGAGCAATACATAACTTTTCCCAACCCTTCGCTGACCGGTTAATACTTTTATTAAACCCGTGTTGATGTAGGGCTTAATTCTATTGAAGTACAGCGGGCGTTCTATGTACGCTTTATCGGCCATTGTTTTTCGTATAAGTAAAACTATTGACAAATATAGCAAAAGTTTTACTTATGAATGCAATGTATTTATGCCACCCACCCCGAATAAGAAGATCAATGGCTCTTTGCTCCGGTTTCTTGTATCGTGGGCTTTGCCGGTTAGGTGGATAATTGTGTTAGTGGGAGGGAGTTGATCAAGTTGATTCCAAGAATAAACTTTATTAGCAGGAAACATCCCTTTGGTAGTTATATCTAACCCTAATAAATTATAATCTTTATGAAAAGCATTGTAAAGATTTGTGGCTATAAAGCCGGAGGAGCCTGTTAGGAGAATGTTCATTCTAAATTAACTTTCTTTGATATAATGATTAAGGAAATTAAGTATGAAATGCTTTGTAGATATGTATGTTGCAGGTTTAAATGATTCAATACTTTTTAATATGTCTACTATTTTTGTATCAATATACCAAGGAATTATATATCCCTTTGCAGATAGTGCATCAAGTAGTTCCACTTGGTGATTATCTGAATGCTCATTTAAATTTCCATATCTTGCCACTGCAATTACTTTTTTTCCCTTTTTTACAGCAGGTAGAACAGATCCTGTTCCACCATGTGCAATTATTAAGTCTGCCTCATCAATTAGTCTATCTAATTCCTCAGGTTGAAAGTATGGGGTTATTTTAAAATGCTTTGATGAAAATTTTGTTGATGAACCCTGAACAATAATTCTGTCTTTTATTAAACCCATTTCAGCCAAGTCGTTTAATACTATGAGTGGTCTTACGAACTCATATTTTGAAGTGCCAAATAGTACTAGTATCATTAATAAAGCCCTCCTCCTAAGTATTTTGCTTTGGGGTAAAGCGACAATGCCTCTTCCCATTGAACAATAAACTCATCGGCAAATGGATAAACAATGTTTGCCGATTTTGCCTTTGATTTAATTTTTGCAAAGGTTAAAATGTACACAATTTTTTTTCTAAGCAGTTTACCAACCAGACAGAAAGGCACTGCAGTATGCGCCCCCGTTGTTATAATAATTGTGGGTTTAAAACTTAGAATAATTTTAAATGCTACAAAATGATTTAATAAGAAATTAAACCAGAAGGTGAAGTTTCTTCCTTTGCCTGCAGGCCTAGCATATTTTGTGTTGTATTTTTTTTTCAATGATTGGGTAGCTTCAATTTTTTCAGTTACAAGAAGGTAGTCACATTCTTCGAACAAAGGAGCAAGTTCCAATAGTTGAGTAAGATGCCCACCTGAGGAAGAGACAAATAAGACACGTTTTCTTTCTTTATCCATAGGTTAAATATATTAATGTTTTGGTATCCTAGATACTTCATAAATCTTATCCGATAATTCTTTGCCTACCGTTTTGCTATTATATTTCTTGCTTGATTTTATAGCATTTTGTGACATTTTCAACTTATCGTTTTTTGATGAATTAATATGACCGATAATAGTTTCCGCTAATTCAATCTCATTGTTTGGTTCAAATAAGTATCCGTTATATTTGTCATTTATAATATTAGTTAAAGCTCCTCTATTGGATGCTATAACCGGTGTTCCGCAAGATAATGATTCTAAGGCAACAAGACCAAGACTCTCGAAGTAAAGCGTAGGGAAAATAAATAAATCAATCATTCTAAAGAAGTTTCCTAATTCCTTATGTGGGAGACCTCCGAGTAAGGTTATTCTATCTGCTAATTTATTTTTTTGTATAAAATCTAATACTTTCATTTTATCTTCACCATCACCCAGCATTTCAAGTTTTACATTATAACCTTTATCTGCAAGGATTTTAATGCTGGCGCACATAGTTCTCCAGCCTTTCTTCTCTACTATTCGGCTTGCAAATCCTATGTTAATTGTATCGTTATCGTATTTTAGCACCTTGTTCGCGAAAAAAATATCATTATTTACCCCCCCGCTTGGAGAAATATATATTCTGTCTTTTAAATTAGGAAAATGAAATGAGACTAATTGAGCGAAATATTCAGATGGGCAAACAAGTAAATCGCAATTTATAATTCCATATTGCTTTATTTTGTTGAGATTAACATTTGCCTTGCCTTTAAGCAGGTCTGTCCCGTGTGTATTTAAAATTAATTTTTTGCATGGTCTAAGGATTTTTAGAAGAATAACTGGATAGAAATGAATGCCTAGGTAGTGTAGGTAAATTGTATCATATTTTTTTGTGAGGCCAATCCAAAATATATTTATAATTAAACTAACATATTGGAATAATCTATATGCTTTATTATTTTTATATCCCTTAATTAATGCTTTTTGTACAACTTTTATTTTTGAAGGGCAAAGCGACTCTTCAATATTTTGGATAAAGGTTCCAACATATGGTTGCTCTTTACTTGGATACATATTTGAGATAAGAAACAGTCTTACTTCTCTATTCATATTTTATAACCTGATGGGTGGTGGGTGAATAACTTGCAAGTGCAAATAATGCAGCAAGTAGAGGTGCCGCTGTGCCTGAATATAATACATGACCTGCTGTTACACTTATTAAAATAATAAGTAATACCGAGAAAACTATGTATTTATACATTGGGTTGGTGTGTCTGTTTTTAAATGCAATTAGTATAATTGCAAAAAGAAATCCATAAGGAATTAGCACCCCAATAATACCGTAGCGCATAAGGTAATCAACAATATCTATTTCTACACCCGTTTTGCCTGGGATATCGAATATATGAGTCCAGCTTAATCCGCTGCCAAATAGAAATTCAATAGGGTTGTAATTGAGGAATTCATTAAATGCCAAGGATGCTAATAAATCTCTACCACTTAATACTATTGAAAAAATACTGTGCCCTAATGAGTAGTAGAAGAAACTGATTCTATCCCAAAGCCCCATTGAGAATAGTACATAGTTTATGGCGAAGATAAGAATTGCTGGAAAAACACCATAGGTTAGAACTGTTAATGCAAAGTCTTTTTTCTTAATAAAACGGAAATGTGGCCGATTACTAATTTTAATTAGTGGAAAAAAAACAGTTATTAAGGCAAAAGCAAATAGAGTAGCTTTAGTTGTTGTTAAAATTGATACTATTAAGAATATAGAAAGTATAATAAGATACTGTTTGTACTTATTGTTGCTTAAAGCATTAACCAAAAGAATTAATGACGATACCACAATTGTTAACCCAATTTCGTTACCAGCATATATTAACCCCTTTACTCCAATACCACCAGTGTATTGAGAGAAACCATATCCTAAGACACCTATTACCATATTTAGGTTAAGAATTATAAAGGAGTATTTTGCTAGTTTAAAAATGGTACCTGAATTATCGTTTTTTACCTGTTCTTTAAAAAAGAAGTAAAACCAGAATAATGAGAGCGTTTTAAAAAGCCAGCCAAGACCTTGAATTGTTTGAGAAAGATCACTTGAAATTGCCATATGTACAATGAAATAGATAAAAAGCACATACAAAGGCAAGTATATTTGAACCCTATGTTTATAGATATATACAATTAAAAGTATTATGGTTGCTTTATATAACACCGAAATTGAAAAAAAACCAGCCCTTATTAATACACCATTTACAGTATCTACAAGCAAGTAGAAGTATAACAAGTAGGTAATTAAGGTGTCAATTTTAATTCGATAACTCAGGTTCAATGTATATTTATTTTGTTTATTTAGACCGAATGATCGGATTTTCTAATTAGTTGGTTTAATGCAAAAAAAAAATGGAAGATTGTTTTTTTTAGATTAAAAGGTAAGTAATCAAAATTACAGTAAATTTTGTGAGTAAAACTTGCATAATCTGGGTAAAAGAATAAACGCAATCTAAAGTTCTTTTTTAAAAAGAAAAGATTTATTTTCCAATTTCTTACTGCAATATTATTCGCTCTTTTCTCTAATAATTCCTTTATAGCTGCATTATGATATTTATTTAATAAAAAATTTGTTGTATCAAAATGAATTGTAGGATCAGTATAGCTGCTTTTTGTTGTCATATTTATTGAGTCCCTATAGTAAATAGCAGTCTCTTTATAAATTAATAGTCCTTTTTGGGCAGTATCCATAACCCTAAGCCATGTATCAACATCCCCCCCTCTTCCTGCTTTCCCCTCAGGAAATCCACCCGCCGTTTTAAGGGTATGTTTATTAATTACAATTGTAGAGGTCCAAAAGGGGCTACTACTTTTAACGCTAAGTTTTAAAAAATCAACAAAGGATATTATTTCCCATTTTTTTGCATAAGGTGAAAAATTATTGGAATGCAATTTGTTGTTTTCAAATGTTTTCCACTTAGATGCAAACACTTTTATGTCAGGGTATTCTGCTATGGCTTCGGCTATTTGTTGTAAGTGAAAAACCTCCCATTCATCATCAGCGTCCAAAAAGGCGATCCATTCTGCTGTTGCTTTTTCAATCCCCAGATTTCGTGCAGCATATCCACCTGCCCCTGGCTTCTCGCGGTGGTAAAGAGTTATTCTGCTATCATCAAACTTATATATTTCATCTAAACTATTATCAGTAGAAGCATCATCTACAATTATGATTTCGAAGTTGGAAAATGTTTGATTAAGAATTGAATCTATGGAGCGCTTTATATGTGGCGCTTTGTTATAAACAGGAACTATTACTGAGAAGAAGGGGGAGCTATTGCTGTTTGTAGTAGTTTTCATTAATTCTTCGATAATTTTTCAAAAGTTATATTATGAGTCTTTTCTTTTTCTATGCCATAGGTTACAATATCTCCCTCTCCAATATAAATGCCATACTTAAAACTACAATCAGAGATAGGAGCAGCAATATGCACAAGTGATTTACCACTTCCTTTAAAATTAACAACCCCAATATTATTTATTTTTTTTGGTAAAGAAATGCCGTAAGATTTCCCGTCGATAAGAATAGTGTTAACAGGTCCGTTATAATCTAAACGGTCTATACGAATGTTTTTAATGCTAGCGCTATCGCTTGCTCGGATAGCAATTCCACTATGTTTGCTTTCGCAATTGATGTTGAAAATATTAATATTCTCAATATCGTCCTCAATACCAAACCAATTTGATGAGGTTACAGTTGTTGAATACAAATTTCCCGAAATATTATCAGCTTTCATAAGGTTTGTTAACGCTATAAAGTCGTCACCCGTATATCCTGAACAGTCACTAATAGAAATATTTTTACATCCTTGCCTTAGGTTAATACCATCTTTATTTAATGTTTTAACTTTTTGCTTGTTAACCGTTATGTACTCTCGATTTTGGAAATTTATGTTAGAAATACTTGCGTTAGTTACTCTCTCCAGACTGATGCCCCATGCATGTGAATTGATGATTTTAATGTTTTCAATTCGAAAACGATCGACGTATGCCATTAAAACCATTATGTTCCGCCAGTCTCCTGTTTGTTCATACCCTTTCTTTCCTGAATCAGTGCCATAGCTTTCGCCCTTTTGAGGAAGATGGGATAGAGTTTTCCCTGCATCACCTGTAGATCTAGGATTATTAGCACCCACTAATTTTACGTTACCTTTCCCAATAATATTTATGTTTTGCTCCCATTTTGGTTCAATTATTCCAATCCCCACGTTTTCGCTTCGAAACATATTATCTCTGCATTTGTCTGATAGTCTTATTGTACAATTATCAAGAATTATAGTAATATTACTTGGAACCAGAATGGCACTATCTAGAAGCCATTCGTTTGAACCATTGGAGTTGTGTTTTGGTATAACTACTAAATTTGTTGTATTCTTTGCAGAATCAATGGCAAATTGTATTCGCTGATTATCATTGCCTACAAAATGATTGGGAGTAATATCATTTATATTAGGATCCTCAAATTTATCTTCACAACTACTGTTGATGATAAAAGTTGTAGACAATAAACAAATTAAAGTTAGCCTAGTAGTTAAATGTAATTTCATAATCGAACTAAATTAGGTTATGAATACTGGAAACTACTTTTTTTCAAGAATCGAAAGGACATATTTTTGAAAATGTTCTTTTGTGTAATTTTTTGCTATTTTTTTAAGTTGTTCCAAGTTGTGCAGAGCAGTTGATTTATCTAGCATTACGTTATTATTCTCAATGTCTTCAGTTAAACTATCAATGGGAAAAACTGAAAAATCATTATTCAAAAACCAATGGTAAACAACATTCTTTTTATTTAAATAAATTTTCACTCCGCTTTGTATAGCCAAAAATATGTTTCCCATAGCCATTTGTCTGTAACCGTTTATAACTAATGCACTATATTTAGAGTAGAAATATTTGAATTCTTCTGGAGGAATAAAGGCTTCTACTAACGAAAAATATTTTTTGTTTTCAACTATCCTTCTAATTTGATATGTATAACAATTTTCTGGGCCATAATTAAACAGTAAAGTGAAATTATAGTTTTCTTTATTTTTGGATTGCTCAATAAGTTTTATTATTTCAATGTGGTTATTATAGGTGCTACGACTATTTCCTATTGCAATTATTGAAGGAGAATGTTCTTTTTCTTTAAAATCTGATAGTTCTATTGTGTGTTTAACTTGAAATAAGGGGATTTGTATAAAACTGGGTAATTCCCATTTTTTTGTTAGATGAATGTATTCTTCTTCAAAAAGACCTAAAATATAGTTGATTCTTTTAACTGCTTTGTAAAAACTTCTTTTCTGTCTAATGGGGTATGATAAAATTGGTATTATATGGTTATTATAAAAGTGCTGAAATATATTGTAATTTTTGTTAATCTGTTTTAAGGTATCAGTACCTAAGTAGTCAAACCTTTTTCTGCTATATAATTCGTAGCCAAAAAACCTCCAGAATATTATTACATCTTTAGGCAATGCATTTGCTATTCTACATTTTATCGAATCTAAATCATATAAAACAACAAAATTGTATGATCTACAAATTTTAACAATGTTAATGATATCACAATCCTTCTCATTAATCAATGTAATATTCTCACTTAATTTCCCCTTATAGGGTTGATTGTTTTGAATAATTAAAATATCATTAGTAAAAGATTCTCCTTCAAATAAATTTGTATTGTGAATAAATTTATAATCAGTGTGAATATGTATTGATTTACATATTTTCATATTTGCTGTATCATTGCTATGATCAATTATGAAATCAGATGAGTATTCCATATGATTCCTTCCGAAATCATATTGTTCAAAAAGTCAAGAAATTGTTTTAAGTTTAAAGATGGAAATCATAGTATTAAGTACAGCATAAAGGTAAGAATTGGTTTTATTATGTCCGGATTCCATTCTGTATAGTATCAAATTATCTATGCAGTACTTTCCGTTGAAGCATCATCAGGAATAATTATTTCTTTAAGGGATGTGGTTTGTTGCATTAAAAAACCCTCAATGGCATCACGTATGTAGTTTTCGTGGTTATAGGTTATGCAGCAAATACTTAAAAGAGGTTTTGTTATGCTCATTTGTTTAATAATTTAACTGGAACTATATCTTTTATGCTAACAGTACCAATTTTAGCGTTGAGTATCGTTTTGTCTAACTTCTCATTTAATAGCATTTTAATAAGTGCTTTAGGAAAGTTTACCCCTGCCAAATGGGAAAACGGATATTGTCCACCAAATCGACAATTCATTTCAAGAATGTAAAAATTGTTGTTGTAACTAAAAACATCCACATCAAGATTACCGATATGTTTTGATAATGTACTGATTTTTTCCCCAATACAGTTTAAATTTTCATTCTCAATAATAATTGCACTATCGGTTTCGCCTGCTCGCATAGCGAGTTTCTTCTTGGATACAATAGATAAAAAATTACCTTTTAAGTCATTAAATATATCCATACCATATTCGTCTCCTAATAATTTTTCTTGGATTATTACAGAATGAGCGGGAGCCTTCTGTGATTCAAACTTCAAGTAACTTTCATTAATGCTATTCGATGTTTTTTTATAAAGGACTTTTAATTCTTCAATGTTATCTGCCTGAAATATTCCAATAGATCCCATACCCCATCTCGGTTTAATAATTAGAGGGAAAACTATCGAATTTCTATTTATTAAATCAAATACTTCATCAATTTCGAGAAAGGTACGAGGTGTATTGAAACCGTTTTCCCTAAGAAAATTATAGGTTAACCATTTGTCGTTACATATCTCAATAAACTTTAAATTACTTACAACTATTTTTATTCCTTGTTCTGCAAATTTTTCTTTGTTTTTTGCTAGAATTGGTAAATCGATGTCGAACAAAGAAATAACAGCTTTAATGTTATACTTATGACAATATTCTAGAATGAAATCAATATAATTATCATCGTATATTAGAGGTGAAATAACTGATTTATCAGCTTTTTTCATAGCATATGTTTCTGTGCTATTGGCGGCATGCACCTTACCTATGCCGGCTAATGCATCCTTGAAGTAATTGACCATATATGTTCTTCGGCCAACAGATGTGAGAAGTATATTTAACATATTATAGGATTTTTGATGCCATTAAGTTAAGGAGACCTCCTGTATGCCAAAAAACGACATTAGCTCCAGACTTAATGACCCCTTTTTTTACATACATTTTTAATGCGTGGAAAGCTTTTCCAGTATAAGTTGGGTCTAGGATGAGACCTTCTGTTTTAGCAGCCCATTTTATTGTCTCTAATAACTCAGGATAAGTTTGCTCATAGCCTCCACCAGTCCAACTATCATCAAATTCAATTTTATTAGGCACTGCTACTGGACTCCCTAAGTAGGAATTTAATTCTTTCATGCTATCAATTATTGCTTGTTTCCCGCGCTTTTCCTCACGAGCTACTGAAATCCCTATTACTTTGCAATTAGGCCAATACTGACGAACACCAATTTCAATACCTGCCTGTGTTGTTCCTGTACCGCTTGCAACAACTATATAATCGGGTTTAGTATTTTGTAATTGACCATAAAGTTCTTTAACTGCATCGTAATATGCAAAAGAACCCTCAACGCAATGGCCACCGCCCCAAATGTAAAATGGCTTATATCCTTCTTTTCTTAAATCTGCCATTGCTCTGTCCATCTCTTCCTTAACATCAGACATCTTAACAAACCTTATCTCGGAATCGGTTAATCTCACTATTTTCAGATTTCCCTCGAATATATCTGGTTTGTTATCGTGTACAATGCAAACTAACTTCCATCCAAGTTTAGCTGCAAAAAGGGCTGTGGCTCGAAGATGGTTTGATTGGTTTCCTCCAGCAGTTACAATGGCATTGTAATTATTTTGGACATTTTTATTAATGATATAGCTAAGTTTTCTTGCTTTGTTACCCCCTCCTAAGGACGGGTAAACATCATCGTGTTTTACTATAATGTTAACGCCCAAAGTTTTACTGATGTTATTAAGAGTATTTAAAGGTGTTGCTGTCATTGTTATTCATTCTTACTTATACGAAGATTCATATAATATTTAACTTCTTCATTAAAGGGGCTTTTAAATTTCTCTGTAATCTCAAAGCCTAGTTTAGTATAAAAATTCAACAATTTACTATCATTTGCTCTCATTTCCAACATTATACCAGTAGAATTTTTTGTTCTACAAAAAAGTATTAACTCATTGATTAATGATTTCCCTATCCCCAAACCCTGAAAATCTTTATTAACAGCAATTAATGTAAGGTAAGATGATTTTGGTGCTTGGTTAAAATAAAAAGCAGCAAATCCTGCAATATTATTAAATTTCTTTGCAATAATGAATGTGGCATTGGAAGCTAATTTTTCAGCATATTCAATTAAATTATTTCGTTCACTAATTTTAGGTATAAAGTACGAATCATATTGAGTTAGGATTTCAACAACATTATCCTTTCCAATAGATTTATCTATTATTGAATATTCAAGCATTGTTTGTAATAAGGTCAGTAATTTTACTTGTATTAGATTTAGACAAATCTGGATAAATAGGCAAACATATAACTTGCTCAGCCAATTTAATAGCAGTTGGCAGGTTTGAGGGGTTGGATGAATCAAGCGTTTTGTACATTGAGAACTCGCTTATAAGCGGATAAAAATATCTGCGTGCAAAGATTTTGTGTTGTTTTAGTTTCTCATAAAGTTGATCTCGGCTAATGCCAAATTCCTTTTCGTTGATAAAAATTGGGAAGTAAGCATAGTTTGAATCAGTTTCAGTAGGTTCAGGCAACATGGAGATGCCTTTTATATTAGTAAGTTCTTTTCTATAAGTACTAGCAATATCTTTACGCTTTTTTATATTTTCGTCGTAATGATTTAGTTGAACAAGCCCAAGGGCGGCTTGTATTTCATTCATTTTTGAATTAATTCCTGGTGCCATAATCGTAGTTTCGCCAGCAAAGCCAAAGTTTTTTAGGTAGTCTATTCTTTTTTTAGTGGCTTCATCATGGCAAATAATGGCGCCACCCTCCATTGTGTTAAATACTTTGGTGGCATGAAAACTTAGGATGGATAGATCGCCATAATTACAAATACCAACACCTTTGTGCTTAACCCCAAAACAGTGTGCAGCATCGTAAATTACTTTCAGACCGTATATATCTGCAATCTCTTTCATCTTATCAACCTTACAAGGGTTGCCATATACATGTACAGGTAATATGGCTGTTGTTTTAGGGGTAATGGCTGCTTCTATTTTTTCAGGATCGAGGTTCCCAAATTCTGGTTCAATGTCCACAAAAACTGGCTTAATATTATTCCACCAAAGACTGTGCGTCGTGGCTACAAAACTGTATGGAGTGGTAATTACTTCGCCAGTTATTCGGAGAACCTGTAAGGCAGTTACCAAGGCCAATGTGCCGTTTGCAAATAGAGAAATGAATGGAACACCCAGAAATTGCGCAAGTTCTTTCTCTAGCTGTTGGTGAAATGGGCCATTGTTAGTGAGGATTTTGTTATCCCAGATTTTTTGCAAATAAGGAATAAACTCCTGCAATTCGGGTAGTGAAGGCTGTGTAACATAGATTGGGTTGTTATGTGCCTTGGGTTTTTTTGTCATTTTTTTATTTGATTAATCTTTTCAAAAATTAAATCCTTAATAAATGTATAGTCTCTAAATTTTGTGATTTCACAAAACGTTAAGATAAAGCCTACACCTGTTATAACCTGAATAATCAATACCATTAAATTATTAAAAGGTAAGATTTTTCCTATGAAAAAAACACCTGTTCCCATAGCTAGGGCTAAGCCAAATGAAGGGAGGATATCCAAAACCTGTTCTTTGAAAGAATAGCCAATAAAACGTCCGCTCCAGTAGCTGTTAAGATAGTATGCAAACAATGTGTTTATCATCATCCCAACTATCATAATTTTAATTCCCCAAATTATCCCAATAATAATAGTTGGTATAGCAATAATTTTTTTTATAACCTCTAGCTTTAGAAAGAGATCGGATCTGCCAGAAACCTGCAGCATATTCAAGTTTAGCGCATGTAGTGGATACATCATTCCAACAAAGCTAAGCATTTGTAGGTAAATTATTGATGGCTCCCATTTGTCGCCAATTAGAGTTAATACCATAGGCCTAGCAACTGCAGCCATACCAATCATTAGAGTAAACGTAATAAGCATTGTGCTGCGAATTAGTTTTTGGTAATTGCTCTTTAGGCGAACTTTTTCATTTTGTATTTCTGCCAACACAGGAAAACTTACTCTACCAATAATATTATTTAGATTTTCAGAAGGGATTCGCTTAAATTCATCAGCTCTAGTGTAGTAACCAAGTTGTTCAGCAGAGAAAAATTTTCCAATAACAATATAGTAGATATTGCGATATATGGTGTCGATTAAACCACTTAGCAACAACTTACTGCCAAAACCAAACAGTTCTTTAAATGATTGCGTACTAAAAATAAGCAAAGGTTTCCAGCGGTTCCACAGCCACAAAAACAGAGAATTCAGGAATCGTCTTCCAACGTGCAAAGCAACCAAACTCCAAACTCCATAATTGTTGTAAGCCATAACAATGGCAAGTATACCTGAACCAAAAGTAGCAATAAAAGATATTTTAGCCTGTAATTTAAAATCAACCCGTTTGGTAAGTATTGTGCGCTGTATAACAGTAAATGATTCAACAACAATGATAATACTTAAAACCTTTAATATTTTGCTTAATTGTGGTTCATCAAAAAAATCACTTATAAGTCCTGACGAAAAATACAATACAAAATAAAAAAGTACACCTATTGCCAAATTAAAATAGAAGACGGTTGAGTAATCGGTGTTTGTGCAATCATTTTTCCGTATCAGTGCCTGGCTAAACCCACTGTTAACGATTGATTGTGAAATAGCAATAAAAATCATTAGCATACCAATTAACCCAAACTCGTGAGGGGTAAGTATGCGTGCCAAAATTACCCCTACAATAAACTGTATGGCTAGATTAGCAAAATTATCGATAGCACTCCAAAGGAGTCCATTTACTGTTTTATTTTTTAAACTATACACTAAAATCTTGTGTCGTAATTAGGTTTTTTTTGTGGTGAATTCCATAAGCGACTATGAGAATAAAGAGAATGAAGTTACTTTTGCAAAATGTTAATGAGAATTGCTAGAGATTATACATTTTTTTGTAATACATCTTATAATCGCCACTAGTTATGTTATTCAACCAGTTCTGATTATCAAAGTACCAGTCTATTGTTAAACTTATCCCTTCTTCAAATTGTAAAGAAGGTTCCCAGCCTAACTCCTTTTTGATTTTTGATGCATCTATGGCATAACGGTGATCGTGCCCAGCTCTGTCGGTAACATAGGTTATTAATTTTTCTGATGTTCCCTCGGGTCTGCCTAGTTTTTTGTCCATTGCCCTACAAATAACCTTTATTAGGTCAATGTTTTTCCACTCATTAAAACCACCAATGTTGTATGTTTCGCCAACTTTTCCTTTATGGAAAATTGCATCGATGGCTATTGCATGATCAACAACGTAAAGCCAATCCCTTACGTTTTCTCCTTTTCCATAAACTGGTAGGGGTTTATTATTAATAATATTGTTAATAAAAAGAGGGATAAGTTTTTCAGGAAATTGGTTTGGCCCATAGTTGTTTGAGCAGTTTGAGATGACTATAGGTAAACCAAATGTATTGTTAAATGCCCTTACAAAATGGTCGGAGCTTGCTTTTGCAGCAGAGTAGGGGGATTTAGGGTCGTATGGTGTAGTTTCGGTAAAGAAGCCTTCCTCGTCAAGGGAACCGTATACCTCATCGGTGGAGATGTGATAGAAAAGTTTACCTTCATAGTTATCTTTCCACAGTTCCTTTGCTGCTTGCAGGAGTGCTAGGGTGCCAATAACATTTGTTTGTGCAAACGTGAAGGGGTCGGTTATTGATCTATCAACATGCGATTCGGCAGCAAGATGGATAATACCATTGATATTGTGCTCCTTAATGGTTTTTATAACCAAATCAATATCGCAGATATCGCCCTTTACAAACACATAATTTGGTTTGCTTTCAATATCCTTTAGGTTTTCGAGGTTGCCTGCGTAAGTTAACTTATCGAAGTTAACTATTTTATATTCCGGATAATTATTTACAAATAGCCGTACAACGTGCGAGCCAATAAATCCTGCTCCGCCGGTGATAAGGATGCTTTTTTTCATTTCTGCTTGCATAGCTTTATTAAGTATTGCCCATACTGGTTTTTCTCCATCGGTTTTGCTACCTCAAGTACCTTCTCTTTAGTTATCCAACCCTTTGTATATCCAATTTCTTCAAGACACGCAATTTTTAATCCCTGCCTATGCTCTATGGTTTCAACAAAGTTGCTGGCCTCAGTAAGCGACTCGTGGGTTCCTGTGTCTAACCAAGCAAATCCTCGCCCCATTAGCTCAACACCAAGCCTATTCATCTTTAAATATTCTTGGTTAACCGTAGTAATTTCCAGTTCGCCTCTGGCTGAGGGCATTATTGTTTTGGCAATTTGAACAACCTCATTGGTGTAGAAATATAGACCAATCACTGCATAGTTTGACTTTGGGTTTTGAGGTTTTTCTTCAATTGATATTACCTTGCCATTAGGGTCAAATTCTGCTACTCCATATCGTTCGGGATCGTTAACCCAATAACCAAAAACTGTCGCTGTTTTGTTGTCTTTCACATTTCGCTTTGCGTTCTCCAGCAATTTTGTTAGCCCTTGTCCATAGAAAATGTTATCACCAAGTACTAAGCAAACATCATCATTGCCAATAAACTTATCGCCAATAATAAATGCTTGGGCAAGTCCTTCAGGCTTTGGCTGTTCCTCGTAGGAGAAAGAAACACCAAAATTGGAACCATCGCCCAAAAGATTTTTGAAATTGGGCAAATCCTGTGGAGTAGAAATTATTAGTATCTCACGAATACCTGCTAACATTAATACAGATATTGGGTAGTATATCATTGGCTTATCGTAAATGGGAAGCATTTGCTTTGACACTCCCTTTGTGATTGGAAACAAGCGAGTACCTGCTCCACCTGCTAAAACTATTCCTTTCATTTCAGATTTGATTAAAAGTAATTTTTGTTGAGAGGTTATTTCGTGAGTTTCGTATTCTGCGGTTCACTTTTGTCCACAACCGAGCGGTTTTTGCGAGTTTGCCTGCTGGCAAGCAGGTTCGGCGAAGCCAAATTATCACAAATTCTCTCAAATTATTGTTTGATCCTATTGGTGCTAATTTGTGTAACCTGTCTGCCCTGCCTATGCCGGCAGGCAGGCGACAGGTAGATTTGTGGATATTAAAGTATTCTTCTTCTAACCTCTGGTCGTATATGGATTATTTTGCCGTTAACAGAAACGACCAGTTCAAGGTTATGAGCCTTTTTGTGTTGAATTAACTTTTTGTGAGTCAACTCTAGCCCTTTGATAATTTTTTCTCTAATGGGGTTATTGTCTTTGTTCGTAGAGTTATTACATCCCATATTTTCTGTTAAGTTAATTTAAGATTTTGATGAAGGTGTTCCTTTATTCTGGATATAAATTTTTTCATTTCAGCAAACATCTCGACCATCAAATCTTTTTCAAAACTAACATATATATCATAATCGCCTTTTGTTCTTCTGCTATAAGCTTTGGTAATAATTCTTCCGTAGTCTTTTTCAATTATGCTTGTTGAAATAAAGGTCTTGTTAAACCAACCAATTAGTTGGGAATGTTTTGATGTTTCGAAGTTATATGCTAGTCCCATAGCAAGCAGCGAATAAAACATACCGTAGTATATTCTATTAACAGCAGAGCGATAGCGTTTATTCGAAATCAATAGCTCCACATCATTAACCGCTTCATCGGCTTGTTCTAGCCTGTAGCTGATTAGTTTCTCTTTTTCTTTTTCGCTAAGGGTCATGCGTAGTAGCCAGATTTAATAGCATTTTGGTAAACGGGTTGTTTCCCCCTTAATGTACTAATTTCGGGTTGGGCTAGTATATGTACATCTAAAATGATGTTAAATTTTAAGTCAACATCGTAGCAAAGATCAAGGATTCTTGTTTCATCTATATTGGTTACAGGTTTTTCGAGTATGATTAGAATATCATAGTCAGAATGTTGATTGCTATTCCCTTTTTGCTGCGAACCGAATAGAATAACATCTTTTACAGACGATCCGAGTTGCATCCTTAGGTAACGCTTCAGTAGATAGGCTATGTGTTTTGGTGAGAGCATTATTTTTCGTTCTACGTTCTACGTTTTGCGCCTGCCTACCTATGGTAGGTTCTGCGTTCTACGTTTTCCATTATGGCCTCATCGGTTTTTACGTTCTACGATTGGCGTTTTACGTTCTAGGTTTTGTCCACAGGTTAGCACAAATTTACTCAAATTCTTATTTGTGTTAATTTGTGATAATTTGTGGATAGTTTTTGAGTCAATTCTAACCCTTTGATGATTTTTTCTCTAATGGGGTTATTGTCCTTTGTCATAACCAGATTGGATTCTTGAAATTTCTTATACTGGGTGAATGTAACCTAAAATAAATCTGAATGTGTACCCTTTCGGATTAGCCAAACCTCATTGTTTTCAGGATAAACCTTCCATAGTAAAAGCCAGTCGGGTTTTAAATGTGCTTCCCAAATGTCGTTATCGTTGCCAGAAAGTAAATATTATTTTATGACTATCCGTTTCGATACCAAACACCGAATCGTCATTGCGAATCCGCCAGCCGGCGGATGAAGCAATCTATAAAATCCTGTTAATTAAAAGATTGCTTCACAAAGGACGTTCGCAATGACGTGTCGTTGTAATCAACTCATTCGTCATAGGTGTCATAGCGGATAATCATATTGTGATAATTTGTGGATAGTTTTTGAGTCAACTCTAACCCTTTGATGATTTTTTCTCTAATGGGGTTATTGTCTTTTGTCATTCTTGGATCATTAAGAGCAGTGGTTTGGCTACGAATTAAATAAATTTAATGGCTTCTTCAATTAGGAAATCCTTAATTATTTTGTTGGGCACAGGGGTGGTAAGATAATCTACCTCTTCGGTATAATCGATATCTTTATGGTATGCCAGCTGTTGTCTGAAAAGTTTTTCGGAAAAGAGATCGCCAAATATCTTTCTGCTTTCACTGCTGATTTCTTCAATTCCATAGTGATCCTTGATGATGAAGTAGAGGTCAACGTAATCCTTCCACTTTGCCCTTCTTCCCAATGCAAATGCCTTCATTGCTGCAAGTGTTAGTAAAGAGGGCATTGAGAAATAGGCTAAATCTTTTTTTGAATGCTGGATTGGATATGGATACTGAAAAAAAGTTGTTTTAACGTTGTTTACCAAGAGATGTAGCTGGTCAACATCTTCAAATATTACTGATTGGCTGAACGGTAGTTGTATTAATTTCTTTTTAAGCCTGTGTTTTACAAGAGTTGATTTGGTGAAGAGGTCGAAATCGATTGACCTTCTATGTCCCAGATACAATGCAATTGCGGTTCCGCCAACCAAATAGAATGATCTGTTGAATACTGATAGATGAGGTAAAAGTTCTTTCTGTCTGGTGTCAAATATTTCGGTGTGCATATTTATCAAAGAATAGTGTGAAATAGTTGACTGTTAACTCGTGAAGGTTGCTCTTTTTCCTCGTGCTTTTATTGGTAATTGAGTAAAAGGTTTTGGCTACCTCATCAATACCCAGTAAAAAAAGTAGCTGTTTAACTGCATTAATATCCCCATAGTTCAGAATTGTTTCAACGAGAACTTCTTGGCTTACCTCTTTTTTCTTGCCTTCAGGGATATGCCAAAAGAGATTGCTCTGTTGCTGGATAAATTCTTTTATGAGTGGGGAGTTCATGATATGGCTGTTGGCTGTTGGCGTTGCTAAAGGCTAATGGCTATTTATTTTTTCTCTAATGGGGTTATTGTCTTTGTTCGTAGAGTTATTACATCCCATATTTTCTGTTAAGTTAATTTAAGATTTTGATGAAGGTGTTCCTTTATTCTGGATATAAATTTTAATGACTATCCGTTTCGATACCAAAATACCGAATCGTCATTGCGAATCCGCCAGCCGGCGGATGAAGCAATCTTTATTTCACTGAATACCAATAGATTGCTTCGTCATAAAAAACACTCCCTGCCTGCCACCTGACTGGCAAAGGCAGGGCAAAGGCAGGCTCGCAATGACGTATTCTTATATTTTAACTTTAGGTATGTTAGCGGACAATCATATATTATTTTTATATTCAATGGTTTATGTAATTCTTTACCTTTTCAAATAGGTTGGCTGCTATTGCAAGGTTATTTTCTATTTCTGGCTTTTCGGGTATATTATATTTTGGGCCTGGATATCTTTCCGTTTGATAATAATCATTTATTACTAACAGGTCATCTATCAGTTCATTTGGGATATCAATATATTTATTACAAAACCCAAATAATTGCATTAGATCATGTGTTTTAGGAACTTTAATTCCATTGTATGCCAAAATAGACTTTAGGGTTTTCTCAATTGTTTGATGTATTTCAATGGCAATAATATCTGCATAATGATCGTACTTTAGAAGAACTTCTGCCGTTTCTAAGTTTCTTTTGGCCATTTCAAGCCACTCCATTGCATATGTTTGGTTAGGCATATATTACTTCTCCTTTGGTATAAATTTCTTCATAGAAACTGTCTCCAATTTTTATTCGTTCATATATGCGCTCTTCACTATCTACCAAAACATCAAAGCTGATATATTGATCCTTGAATTTTTGCCATAACCTTTTTTTTATTTCGATACGACAATCTCTGACTTTATCCTTCTTTATGTTTTTGATAACCAACAAGTCTATATCGCTTTCATTGTCAGGGTTGC
>Ga0334901_1001457_pt1 | contig 24778 bp, 22 predicted proteins | sample GraSluR3_MG_3_FD_207216 | JGI IMG/M metagenome (GOLD analysis project Ga0334901, IMG submission 207216) | Sludge microbial communities from methane-producing bioreactor in Wageningen University, Netherlands - Granular Sludge_15_08-R3 | ecosystem: Engineered > Bioreactor > Anaerobic >... | reverse complement strand
TTTCAGCATCCTACTACCTTCTCGAAGCAGAGAAGATAAGATTCTCGTATAGTTACTGGCATAGCGGTAGAGTTTTAATCGACGACATAAGCATCAAGGCTGTGGATCTTGATAATGTCAGCAACTGCCCTGTAGATGACTCCACGAGCTATAATGCCTATCGAGTAGATGGTTTGGAATCTGAACGCTCCTACATCTTTCGTGTGAAAGCAGAAAATGGGGACTTCAGTTCATGGCAGACCGTCACCACCCTTCCTGATGATCCCGCATATGGAGCGGGCACAGCTTTTGCCGGCAGTCTTGCTCAGATTGAGCTGGCAGCTGCCGATATCCCCCAAACGATCATCATAAGTCCCAGCGAAGTCACCGACGCCGATTACAGTGTTTCCCTCAGTGGTGAGGGTAGCAGATTTACTTGCAACGTCTCAACCGATGAAGCTGGTGCTTTGCCTGGGAGCTATACCATCCATCATCCGGGGCATCGAGCCAGCAATGTTGATGTTTCTGGTAGTGTGTCGTTCAACCTGCAAAATGGACTTGAAAGCACCACGATCACGATTCCCGCCGTTGCGCGCAATCAGGAAATCCAGATCTCATATGAGCTGGATGCCGATACTTTGCCGGTGAGCTTGAGCTACTTCGATATTCAGGGACTTACTGCGAATAGCTGCAAACTGCAATGGCGCGCAGAAAGCGAGAGCAATCTTTTGGGCTACCATGTCTACCGCAGCGATACTGATGCTTTTGCCGATGCCGTACGCCTCAGCGACCTCATTCCTGCCGGTAATAGCTCTTCAGCCCAGCAATACAGCTATATCGACCGAAGCCCACGCTATCCCGCGCGATACTTCCTCTCCGCCCTGTCCTATGATGGCTCGGAGCAGATCTCAGGCCCCATCTATGCGGATTATCAAGTGCAGGAGCAGCAAGCCGCCGAGATTCAGATCGAGGATTTTTACATCTTCCCCAATCCCTTCAATCAGAAAGCGACGCTATATCTCAGCCTGGCATCCGAGCAGGAGCTGGATCTGAAGATCTATGATGCCCGCGGCAGATTGGTGCGCAGTGAAGACCTGGGCAGCCTCTCCGAGGGTGAGCATCAGATCCCCTTTTCCGCCGTGGACAATCGGGATAAAGCCCTCTCCAGCGGAGCGTATATGCTGGTATTGAGATACAGGGACACCCGCCTCAAAGGCAAATTTATGATATCCAAATAGACGGATAATCCACACACAGATTTTTAAACAAAGCGAGAGTGATAAAGCTCTCGCTTTTTTTTGCCAAAGAAAAAGCTTGACAAAGGCTATCTTGCTCTATAGTATGGCTTTACACATTCTCTAATGTGCAGATAAGATAATCTTAGGAGGTTACAATGCTTAAAATTGAACATTATCTGAACCTGGAACAAATGGAAGAAAAAATCGCGAAATCCGCGTTGATAGACTTTTTACATACTCACCTCGACCGTTTTCGGGACACCAAGCCCGCCATCGAAAAAGCCATAGATTATGCCTTCAGCAAGGATGCCGGCCGCGGCGGATACGTGGTGGCAGCTTTTGAAGACGAGCGTCTGGTGGGCGCAGTAGTGATGAATAACACCGGCATGAGCGAATTTATCCCCGAATACTATCTGATCTACATCGCGGTGGATGCTTCGCTGCGCGGCAAAGGAATCGGCGCCAAACTTCTGCAAAAGACCTTTGATACCGCAGATGGCAATATCGCTCTGCACGTTGAATATGACAACCCCGCCAAGCGTCTCTATGAACGCATGGGCTTCAGCTCCAAATACGCCGAGATGCGCTGGACGAGGAGCTAAGATGGCACGCCTGAAGGTCCACATGGATCGCCTGATCGAGAATATCGATACGATCAGCGCTTTCATGCAGAAACACGAAAAAGAATGGTCTTTGGTGGTCAAAGTCCTGGGCACGGACAAAGCTGTGCTCTCCAAACTCCTCAATCACCCCGCGATCCTGAATACTCATTCGATCGCTGTCTCCCAATGCAAATCCCTGCGCATGGTCAAAGAGCTGAATCCCAGCTTGCGCACCATGTATATCAAGCCACCTTCGATCAAAAACATCAGCCAGATCGTCAAATACGCGGATATCTCGCTCAATAGCACGCTTTCCACGATCAAGGCGATCAGCGATGAAGCCGTGAAGCAAGATAAGATGCATCAGATCATTGTGATGGTCGAGATGGGCGAGCTGCGCGAAGGAATCAAACGCGAAGGTCTGATCCCCTTTTACAAGAGCATTTTCAAGCTGCCGAAGATCCAGATCGTGGGCATCGGCACCAATCTCGGCTGCATGTATGGCATTCAGCCCACCTATGATAAGCTGATCCAATTGGTGCTCTATGAACAGATTATCGAGGCGAAATTCAAACGCTCGATGGAGCTCGTTTCCGGCGCCAGCAGCATTACGATGCCGATCCTGGAACGCGGAAAGGTCCCCAAAGGGATCAACCATTTTCGTATCGGTGAAGCAGCATTTTTGGGCACCTCACCACTGGAGAATAAGCCGATCCTGGGCCTCAATACCGGTGCCTTCACCTTTGAGGCAAACATCGTGGAGCTCTACAAGAAGGATAATCAGCCCGATGGCGTGATCACGGATGCGGCTGTCGGAAGCACGCCCGATGAAGCAGAGGTCGATGATGACAGCATGTCCTTCAAGGCGATCATGGATTTTGGAGCTCTGGACGTGGATGCAGAATACCTCGTTCCTGAAGATCCCGAAATGACCTTTTTTGGCAATAGCAGCGATCTCACGGTCTATGATCTGGGCGATAATCCCCGAGGCTACAAGACCGGCGATACCCTGCGTTTTCGCCTCAAATATATGGCAGTAGCAAAGCTGATGTATTCCCGTTTTGTGGAAAAAGTGGTGATCGATAAGAGCTGATTTATTCCTGGCCACAGATCCTCACCGCTTTCCGATTCATTTTGTAGTCGACTAATGGGGAAGAGTACGGTCGGGGTCCCCAGAAAAATGTAAAGCATTTTTTGGGGCAAGTGTGGAAACGGCATCTTGCCGTTTTATGAAACATTGAAGGATGCCGCATAGACTTTGCCGGTGGCTAAAGCCAACCGGAGAACATCTTGTCTTGCTGCTTGCCTGTCTGATACGGTGGCTAAAGCCACCGCCTTTCATCTTTGACCAAGCTTCGGCACTAATCTTGGTCTTTAGTGCGGCTACAAGCCGCACCTACACTGGCTACGCACGTTTCATAGAACAAGCGCTGGTCGGGGCAAGTGTGGAAACGGCATCTTGCAGTTTTATGAAACATTGAAGGATGCCGCATAGACTTTGCCGGTGGCTAAAGCCAACCGGAGATCACCATTTCCCCAAAGCTTCGCTTAGCTTCGGGGTCCCCACGGAATTGTGTAGCAATTTCGTGGGGTGGTTTCGGGGTCCCCGCGGAAACATGAAGTGTTTTATTGGGGTGAAGAAGCCACCGCCTTTCATCTTTGACCAAGCTTCGGCACAAAGCTTGGTCTTCAGAGCGGCTACAATGGACAACCGCTATTTTGGCTCTTTATTCTTCTCTTCTTCCTTGGCTTTTTTGATCTTATCAAATTGCGGTTTCACGTGCGATTCATAGCAATCCGGGCAGATGGAGTGTGAAAACATGGTATCGGTATGTTCGGAGATATATCCTTCCACTTCCTGCCAGTAGTTTTTATCGGCACGGATCTTTTTGCAATAGGAGCAGATCGGCAGGAGGGTCTCCAAAGAGCGGATCTGCTTGGCTGCCTTTTCCAGTTCCTGGCGCTGTTTTTCCATACGCAGAGCGCTTTTTACCCGTTGCACCAGTTCCAGATTTGAGAATGGTTTGCTGATATAATCCATCGCTCCCAGCTCAAAGCTTCGGGCCAGCGGCTCCATGTTTTCATCCAGAGCCGCAGCGGTGATCATGATGATCGGGATGTCTTCGAGCACGGGATCATTCTTGATCCATTCCAGGACGTCATAGCCGCTGAATCCCGGCATCATGATATCCAGGAGCAGGAGGTCCGGTCTGTTGTGGGTGAGCTCGTCCATCATGGACTTACCATCCAAAAAGAGTTTTAGATTCTTGTATCCAGCTTGGCCCAGAACGGTCTTGATGAGGCGGAGATTGATCTCGTCGTCATCCGCCACAAAGATCAGCATGTCCTTGATTTCTTCAAAGTTGTACATAATACCCTACCTTTGTTTTTTGAGTTCCTCAACGTAGTTAAACATCTCATCCAGATTCTGGAAGCGATCGAAGAGGGATATTGCTTTTTGCAGCTGATTATCCCCGGAAAGAGAGATCTTGTAAGCCTCCAGATCCCCATGGACCTTGCGCACCAATTCGCTTTTGATGCTGCTTTCGATGAAGCTGCGGGTGCTATCCAGATCCGCGGCGGTATAGCTGATATCCAAAGATGACGCGTAATCCAGAAAATCGGTCATGATCTCAGAGCTAATCGTCGGATTCGTGGAGATATCCCGATCGTGATCCACCAGATAATCCACTGCGTAATTGAAGAATACATTCTTGCGGCGCAGCTCCACGCCAAAGCGGGAAAGCAGATCGTTGTCGATCTCGATATCCGGAGTGATGCCCCCGCCGCCATATACTTCGCGGCCGCGGGATGTGTAATACACGTGATTGTGATTTTCTTCGTCTTCTTTGAGCAGATCTTCTTCGCTTAAGTTTTGCCCCAAGAGCAATTTATCGTTGCTCATCTTGTGGATGCAGCGTCCGCTCTTGATGTAATAATATGATGTGGTGATCTTGATCCCATTGCCGTTTGAAAGCGGGATCAACTGTTGTACGCTGCCTTTGCCGAAGGTATTTTTGCCCACGACGAGGCCCTTATCCCAATCCTGCAAACTGCCGGCAAAGATCTCCGAGGCAGATGCCGAAGCTTCATTGACCAATACTACGATCGGGTAATCCCGTTCTTTGGTATTGTATCTGGTATAAAGTGCTTCCTGACGAATGCGGCCTTTGGTCTCGACCACGAGTTTATTGTGACCGATAAATTCATTCACGGTATCCACGGCTTGGTCCAAAAGTCCGCCGGGATTGAATCTGAGATCGATGATGAGTCCGCTGATGCCTTCTTCTTCCAGATCCGCCAGTGCAGTGCGCAGTTCGGAGGTAGTATTTTCGTTGAACTGGCTGATGCGCATATAGCCGACTCCATTGTCCAGCTTGAAGCTGTATGGAACGCTCTTGATCTGGATGTTTTCGCGCACGATGGTAAAATCGATGGGTTCGGGAATGCCGGGGCGGGAGATGGTGATCACCACGGTGCTGCCGATAGCGCCGCGCATCTTCTTGATAGATTCGTCGGTAGAGACGCCGACGATGCTTTCGTCGTCCACCTTGATGATGCGATCTCCGGCGGTGATGCCCATGCGATAGGCGGGCGTACCCTCGATGGGGGAGACCACGGTGATGAAATCCCCAATCTTATCGATCTGAATGCCCAAGCCACCAAAGGAACCTCTGGTGCTGGTCGTAAAATCCTGAAACTGGTCTGCAGTAAAATATGTGGTGTGTGGATCGGTGGAGCCCAACATGCCTTTGATGGCTGCTTCTATCAATTCTTCGTCGGAGAGTTCGGTAACGTAACTTTGCTTCAGCTTTTGCAATACTTCACTAAAGAGCTGGATCTGGCTATAGATGTTTCCGGGTGCAGGACGCGACTGCGCGAAAGCATTTGTGGCGATCATGAGCAGGCTGGCGGAAAGTAGCCAGACTCCCAAGATGGTGATGAGGGCAGTGCGTTGTTTTGGCTTCATGCTTGCTGTCTCCTTTTAGAAATTCAGGGCACTGAGGATCTCTTTGTGAATAATGTCCGGTGCCTGTTGAGCATCTATTACAAGATATCTGGAGGCGTGTTTTTTGGCAATAAATAAAAACTGCTCGCGCACCTTGGCGTGAAAGCTGAGGTCTTCCTGTTCGAGCCGATCCAAGGTGCGATTGGTGATGCGCTTCATCCCTGCCTCCACCGGGAGATCCAAAAGCACGGTCAGATCCGGAATGGTGTGATATGTGGCAAAATCCGTTAAAATATCGATCACGGAGGGATCCAGCGCCCGTGCTGCACCCTGGTAGGCGTAGCTGCTATCGTAATATCGATCCGAGATCACGATCTTGCCGCTTTCCAGCGCGGGCAGGATCAGTTCACCGGTGTGCTGAGCGCGTGAGGCGCAATATAAGAGCAATTCAGCCTCGGGCAGCATCTCCTTGCAGGCAGGATCCAGGAGGATCTTGCGGATGGCTTCGGCGATGGGCGTGCCTCCGGGTTCGCGGGTCTTCAGATGGGGGATATCTGCTCGGGTCAGAAAATCGCTGAGCAGCTGGATCTGAGTGCTCTTTCCGCTGCCTTCGATGCCTTCAAAAGTGATGAATTTGCCACGCATTCTTGCTCCTTAGATGATGGTGTCGTGCAGAAAATGCAGATCGTCGCGCTGCGGATTGTCGATCAGGAAGTGAGCTCCGCGACTCTCTTTGCGGGAGAGGGCACTGCGGATCACGGCAATGGCGATCACCGCCATATTGCGGGTTTCCACCACTTCCCGGCGTACTGCATTGTGCTGATAAAAGTTATTGATTTCGTTGTAGATGTTTTCCAGACGCGAGAGTGCATATTTGAGCAGGCGGCGGGATCTGCGAATTCCGGCATAGCCTTGCATGATGGTGCCGATGATCTCGCGGTTGTGGCTGATCACCACCCATTCATTCTCGTTGAAATCCCCCATCAAACGCCAGGCGGGGATATTGGGGAATCTCACTTTCTCGGTAATCGAGGGATGATTTGCAGCGTTGTATGCCACCACCAGGGCTTCCAACAGGGAATTTGACGCCAGACGGTTTGCTCCATGCAGCCCTGTGCATGCCACTTCACCGGCGGCAAAGAGATTGCGGATATCGGTGAGTCCCTCGATCGTGGAGATTACTCCACCGCAGAAGTAATGAGCAGCCGGGGCGACGGGGATCGGTTCTTTGGTGAAATCTATCCCCCGCTCCAAAAGTCGACTGTTTATATAGGGAAAGTGTTTGATCAGCTTATCTGCCGGGATAGCTGTGGCATCCAGCCAGCAGAATTTTTCTCCGCGACGCTTGAGCTCGCTATCGATGGCGCGGGAGACCACATCGCGCGGGGCTAGATTGCCTTTGGGATGATAGTTTTCCATGAAACAGCTGCCATCCGTGAGCCGGAGGGTAGCACCTTCTCCGCGCACCGCTTCCGAGATCAGGAAGGTATCTCCCTCCGGACTCCAGAAAGCTGTGGGATGAAACTGCACAAACTCCATGTTTGCCAGTCTGCCGCCTGCCAGGCGCGCCATCGCCATGCCATCTCCCGTGGCGATATCGGGATTGGTATTGTGGCTGAAGATCTGCGCAGCACCGCCGGTGGCGAGCATGGTCTTGTGCGCTTTGAAGATATCCACATGGTTGCTAGAGGTATCCATCACATATGCGCCCCAACATGAGATTCCGGGGATAAAGCCATCGTCGTTTGTCACATGATGCTGGGTGATGAGGTCGATCGCGATGCGGTGTTCATAGATGTCAATATCCGGGTTATCCTTGCAGCGCTTGATCAGAGCTTCCATGATCTGATGTCCGGTGCTATCCGCAGCATAGGCTACGCGGCGATGAGTATGCCCGCCTTCCAGGGTGAGAGAGAGGTTTTCCAAGCGTCTGTCATAGCTATCATCACGACGGGTAAAATCTGTGCCCAGATCCATCAGATATTGGATCAATTCCGGGCCTTGCTCGATGATCTGGCGGATCACCTGTTTTTTGCCGAGATCAGCTCCGGCACTAAAAGTATCTTCGATGTGTTCATCAAATGAATCTGTGGCATCGAGGACGGCTGCGATTCCGCCTTGAGCGTAATCTGTATTGCAATCATAGAGCCCGCTTTTGCTGATCACAGCCACTTTGCCATGCGCGGATACCTGCAGGGCAAAGACCAGCCCCGCGATGCCGCTGCCTAATACTAAATAGTCATATTCGTAGGTCATGCCTTTTCCTTATAGTTCCGGGCTGTGTACCAAACCCATAACCAAGGCGTCTTCTTCGGGATCCGAGTAGTAGTTTTTGCGGAAACCCAAGGCGCTAAATCCATATTTTTGATAGAGTCCAATGGCGGCGCTATTGGATTGTCGTACATCCAGATAAAACATGCTGCAGCCGAATGTGCGCAGTTCTCTAAGGGTCTCACGAAGCAGAAAGTCTCCATGTCCCTTGCCGTGAAGAGAGGGATCGATGGCAAAATTCAGGATGATCGCTTCATCCAGGATCACGTGATAGATGATGTAACCGGCTATTTTGCCATCCAGCTCCAGGATCCGAAAGTACTGGCTATTGAGATCCTCGAAAGCCTGCGCTGGCCAGGGATGTGTGAAAGCCCGGTTCTCGATCTCGATCACCAGGCTCAAATCACTTTCTTTCAGCTCACGCATCACGCGCTTCATGGCATCACATCTTTTCCGGAGCAGAGATACCCATCAGGTCAAACACAATCGCCATCACGGTCTTGGTCGTCTCCAAAAGCATCAATCTGGCTTGAGACAGCTCTTTGCTCTTTGGGTTCACGATCTGGAAGCGAGCGTAATATTTGTGGATCATTGCCGAAAGCTCTTCCATATATGTGGTAAGGCGATGCGGCTCTCTGTGGATCGAGATCAATCTCAGCAGTTCGGGGAGATCCGAAAGCTTCTGGATGATCGCCAGTTCTTCGCTCTTGTTCAGCTTGGCGAGCAATTCCTTTTTGAAGCTCTTGGGCCAGATCTTCTCTTTTTTTGCTTTTTTGATGATGCTGCAGATCCGGGCATGGGCATATTGGCAGTAGTAGACCGGGTTTTCATTGTTCTGCTTCATTGCCAGTTCCAGATCAAAATTCAGATGCGCACTGGCTTTGCGGGCGATGAAGAAATAGCGGGCGGCATCTTTGCCTACTTCGTTGATCAGATCGTCCATGGTCACAATCTTGCCGGCGCGTTTGCTCATCTTGACCCGCTCTCCGCTTTCAAAGAGATTTACCTGCTGCAGAAAGATGATCTCCAGCATATTGTCATCATAGCCCAGGGCTTGAAAAGCAGCCTTGATGCGCGGCACATAGCCGTGGTGATCCGGACCGAAGATGTCGATCAGAGTGGTAAAACCGCGTTGAAGCTTGGTGAGATGATAGGCGAGATCCGGCACGAAATAGGTGATCGAGCCGTCGGATTTCATCAATACACGGTCTTTGTCGTCACCATATTTGGTAGAGGCAAACCAGATTGCATCGTCTTTTTCGAAGGTGCAATCAGCTTCTGTGAGATAGGATAGTACTTCCTCCACCACTCCTTCTGCGCGCAGGGTCTTTTCTGAGACCCAGCCGTCGAAGACCACGTCAAAACGCTCCAGAGAGCTGCGCTGCATCTCCAAAAGTTCACTGAGGGCAAATTCCTTCAGATGATCGATGCGATCTTTCTCCGTCATCATAAAGACGCGTACGCCTTCGCTGGCATTGAGCTTTTGGGCCAGGTGTTTCACATATTCCCCATGATACGCTTCATAGGGAAATTCGCCGATATTGTCTCCATGAAGCTCACGCAGGCGCAGCTCCAAAGATTCTGCCAGGATGTCCACCTGATTGCCTGCGTCGTTGATGTAAAACTCACGGGAAGGAGCAAAGCCCACCTTGTTCATTACTCGATACAAGGTGTCTCCAAAAGCGGCAGCACGTGCGCTGACGATGTTTAGAGGGCCGGTGGGATTGGCCGAGACAAACTCCAGAAGGACCTTTTCTTCTTTGCCAAAATCCGAACTGGCAAAATCCATGTCCGCTTCCCGAATCTCCCAGAAGATTCTCTGGAAAAAAGCGGGAGAGAGCACGAAATTGATGAAACCGGGACCGGCGATCTCGATCTTCTTGAAGTCCTTGTTTTTCTTGAGTTGTTTGCAGATCGCCTCTGCCAGAGCTTTGGGAGATTTCTTGTTCTCTTTGGCCAGGATCATGGCGCAGTTTGAAGAGTAGTCCCCATGCTCTGTATTGTTTGGAATCTCCACGGAAAACTCTTTCTCGTGGGAGATGCCAAGCGCATCCAGGCACTCTATGAGCCGGGCGTAAATAATCTCTTTGATCATTGATTCCCCTCTTGCGGGTCACGGTTTTTTACTTGTTCAAAAAGCTCGTCAATTTTGTAGAAATCCCGGGTCTGAGGCAGGAAGATGTGGACCACGATGTCGCCTACATCGATCAGGATCCATTGGGCGGAATCCACTCCTTCTTTGCTGAGCACCCGATACTTGTTTTCTTTTGCCATGTCGATTAAGTGACTGGCGATCGCCTTATTGTGCAGATCCGCGCTTCCTTCGCACACTACGATTACATCGGTGTAGTCTGTCTTGCCTTCGACCTCATAGACGCGGATGTCTTCGGCTTTCTTTTCGGTCAGCCATTCCAGGATGGCTTTCAGTTTGATATTGTCTTGCAATATCTCCTCCACTTTAATTCATGAACTGTTCATAATCACGCCCGACGATGACATCAAAATCAGCGCTGTGATATTCATTCTCGGCGCTCGTCCAGCGTTGTATGCCCGTCATCCTTTGCAGGCGGGCAAGATCATGCATATCCCCTTTGCGGATCACGATGATGGATTTATCGTAAACCGGGCGGGGTGTATTTCCCACGCTAATCACGTCGATATTCTTGCGCGAAAGATGAGCCGCAAATTCTGATGCCAATTGATCATAACCGCAGCCGTTTAAAACCACTACTTTGATGGCGGGCAATTGATCCTCGCCATAGGCAGCGCTTTCGCTTTTGCTACCCAAGCGACCACTCAATATCGCCCACAGGATCAGGGCGATCACGATTAAAGCAAGCAGCCAGAGTAGCATAGCTTTTGAGAACCACTTTTTTGCAGGGGCCTTGTTTGTCAAATCCAACTCTTCACGTACCCTGATTTATCTCTTTTAAAATAGCTGTTTTGAGCTTTTGATAGCTTTGTTCAAACGCCTCGGGGATCACCCGTTCGCCTGCCACCACGCTCATGAAGTTTGAATCTCCCTGCCATCGGGGCACCATATGAATATGCAGATGTTCGGCAATGCCCGCACCGGCAGCGGAGCCCAGATTGATGCCGATATTGATTCCCTCGCAGTGATAGGTCTTGTGATAAGCCTTTTCACAGAGCGGGATCAAGCTGCAGAGCTCCTGCCAGGTATCCTCCTCGAGATCACTGATTCTGCTTTGGTGAGCATAGGGGACCAGCATCAGGTGTCCGTTGTTGTAAGGATAGCGATTTAACATGATGTAGCAAGTCTTTGCCCGATACAGGATGAGATTATCCTCATCATGCTCATGATCCCGGGCGCGGCACATCACGCAATCATCCGGTTTTTCACCCAAGATATAATCTATCCGCCAGGGTGAATACAGATATCTATCCTTATTCATAATCCTCTTCTTCCAGGACACGGGAACCAAAGTCCAGCACTTCATGTTCTTTGATGAAGCTGTCGATCACGATATTGTGACCAGGCAGGATGCTGTCGTTTGAGATCACCGCATTTTCGATGTAGCAATTTGGGCCCAGGATCACACCACTATCGATGGTCGTGTTTCCCTTGAGCACGCAGCCCTGGCCGATCTCCACATCCGGCTGGATCACCACTTCGTCGCCAATGTGGATCGTCGCAGGATTGTGCATCATTACGCCTTGATTGAGCCATTTCTTGCGGATCTTATCCAGATAGATCTGTTCCAACTGAGCGAGCTGTTCTTGAGAATTGACCCCGGATACTTCCATGAGATCTTCCAGGATCACGCTCTGAACATCCCTGCCTGCCTGATAGAGGATACTCAGTGTATCGGTTAGATAGTATTCGTTTTGTTGGTTTTTATTGCTGATCTTTTGCAGGGCAGAAAAGAGATGCTCGGCTTTGAAACAGTAGATTCCGGTGTTAAACTCGCGGATCTTGCGCTCTTCTTCGGTAGCATCTTTATATTCGACAATGCCCATGATCTTACCTTGGTCATCCCGCAGCATGCGGCCATACTTACCTGCATCTTCAAGGATCGCCGTGAGCACCGTTGCTGCTGCATTGCTGCGCCGATGATGCTCGTGCAGGCGTTTTACCGTCTCTTTTGAGAGTAGCGGCACGTCCCCACAGAGGATCAGGACATCTCCATCAAAATCCTCAAAGGATTCTGCAGCCATTTGCACGGCATGGCCGGTGCCGAGCTGCTCGGTTTGTTCCACATAGTCCAATCTCGGATCATCTTCCACAGATGCGATCACGGTATCTTTTTTCCAGCCGACCACAACCGAGATCTTGGCGCAGTCTACAGCCAGAGCAGTATCCACCACTCGTTGTACCATGGCTTTGTCGGATAGGGGAAAGGTTACTTTGGCACGCTCGGATTTCATCCGGGTACCTTTGCCAGCAGCAAGAATAATCGCTGCAAGAGGTCTCATTATCTTCCTCCGTGAGAGTCGAGCTCTTCTAAAAGCTCGCGCATGGTTTTTTGCAATATTGGATGCACCACATCTTTGGCGATCTCGCAGAGCAGATCCAGGGCAAATGCCCGGTGGTGCAGATCGTAATGCGGCACTTTGAGCCGCTCTGTATCCAAAATCATATCTTCAATCAACAGGATGTCTATGTCTATCACTCTGGGGCCCCATTTCTCTTTGCGAATTCTTCCCAGATCAGTTTCAATATCCAGTAAAATCTGCATCATCGCTTCAGGGTCTTGAGCGCTTTTTACTTCTATCACCTGATTGTAAAAATCAGCTTGATCCACCTTGCCATAGGGCTTGGTGCGCTTCAGGCTTGAGCTCTTGGCGATCATTGTGTCCGGCAGTGACTGAATCTTCTGCCGGGCTTGCTTGATCTGCGCTTTGGGATCATCCTGGTTCGAGCCCAAAAGCAGGAAGTAGCTCAATCTCGCGTGCGGCATAGCTCCACTTCCACACTACGAAGGCTTCCCTGGATGGGAACGGATGGCTTTTGGATGCAGATCTTGAGCTTGCGGATCAGGGGGAAATCTTTTATGAGTTTATCGGCAATAGTATTGGCACAGCTTTCAAGCAGATGAAACTGCGAAGTTTCCATGATCTCGCGAATATCGCTATAGACCTTGGTATAATCCACCGTGTCTTCCAGATTGCGGATAGCGCTGTCCAAGGCATCATCGGTGTACAGTGTGGCAGACACCACGAAACGCTGCCCCAGACGACGCTCCTCGTCGTGAACACCATGATAGCCATAAAATACCATCTCATTAAGTCTTATCTTCACAATTTCCTCACGATTCTAACTCTTACCTTGTTTCCCCAATTCTTATCACACAGGCGGATAATAAAGAAACTAAGCGCCATTGCTCCAAAAGCAATGATAATGCTGCCCAATTCGCTGATAAAATGGTTGGCAATGATAAAGCTTACGATCAAGCTCAATACAGGCAAACCAAAGATCAGTAAGCTGGCAAGCACCCTGGCTTCCGGGGAAATATCCAGTTCCACCTCGTCGCCGGCTTCCAAAGGTAGATCAGTTTCGAGATGAAACACAGCCGGAGTGCTCTTGGAAAAACAGAATCCGCGCATAGAGCAGCTTTTACACCCGCCACCGCGCTGAAGCTCGATGATCGCCTTGCCGTCCACGCAGGCAGTTACCTTGCCCTTGTCCTGTATCTCTTCAGTGTGCATTGTTATCCTTCATTTTTTGGATGGTTTGGGTAGTGGAAAGTCCCTCAGTAAAACCAAGCGATCTCACCTCTCCACCCCGCGCCAAAACTACATCGGAGCCTACGATCTGCTGGGGAAGCCAATCTCCACCCTTCACCAGGACATCCGGCAACACGAGCTTAATCAGCTCCAGCGGTGTATCTTCTTCAAAGATGCAGACGAAATCCACAGCGGCCAGCCCGGCAAGCACCAGAGCCCGGTCTTTCTCAGTATTGATGGGGCGGCTGTCACCTTTGAGGCGTTTGACCGAGGCATCACTATTGAGGCCCAGGATCAGGATGTCGCCCAGGGTTGAGGCTTGAGCAAGATAGCTCACATGCCCGGCATGCAGGATGTCGAAGCAGCCGTTGGTAAACACCAGTTTTTTGCCTGCCTGGTGCAGAGAGTGGCTCAGGCTTTGGATTTGGGAGAAGGGAATGATCTTATCTGTGAGCATGATAACTCTTCAGGATCTCATCAGGGCTGGCAGTAGCCGTGCCCATCTTGCCACAGACTACTGCGGCGGCGTGGTTTGCCAAAGTGGCCGCGGTCTGAATCCCGGCTCCGCTGCAATAAGCAAGGCCCAAGGCGCTGATCACAGTATCTCCGGCACCGGAGACGTCATATACTTCCCTGGCATAGCTGGGCAAGTGCTGCATGGGAGCATCTTTGCTAAAGATAAACATTCCCTTGGCCCCGCGGGTGACTACGAGATATTTGCAGCTAATCTGCCCCAGCATTGTCTCTGCTGCTTCAAAAAAATCCTCGTCGCTCTCAAATCTCTTGCCCAGATTGGTCTGTAGCTCGATGAAATTTGGCTTGAAGATATCTACGTCCCTGTAGCTAAAGAAATTCTTCTGCTTGGGGTCCACCGCCACAGGGATCTGGAAATCTCGGCAAAGCTTCAGGGTTTCCCGGATCACGCGCTCGGTTAAAAGTCCTTTATTATAGTCCTCAATGATAAGTAGATCTGCGGATTTGATGCGGGGTATGAGTCTTTTGATGATCTCTTCTTCCGCCTCGGAGGGAATCCAGGAGCTATCTTCGATGTCGATACGAACGATCTGCTGATTTGCCGCGCCTATGCGGGTCTTGATCGTGGTTCTACGATCGCTTTGTTTTACCAAACCCTCAATATCCAATCCGTGTTGCTTTAGAAGACTTTCCATGATGACAGCGTTGGTTCCTGCCCCGATAACGCCGATGGGGTAGACCGTTGCACCCAAAGCCGCCAGATTTAGCGCCACATTGGCTGCTCCACCCAGTCGGTATTCTTCACGATTGATCTCGATTACCGGCACCGGTGCTTCCGGAGATATACGCTGAACTTTGCCCCATTGGTAGCTATCCAGGATCATATCACCCAGGACGACCGCCTTCTTCTGGGCAAATTGCGAAAGAAGATCTTGCATCTTAATCTCCTGCCACTCCCAGTGGATAATCTCCCGTAAAGCAAGCGTAGCAATAATCTTCGGGTTTTTGGACACAGGTCTTAAGATCCGAGATGTCCATAAACTTCAGGCTATCGACCTTGGTACGTTCGCGGATCTCGTCCAAACTGTATTGATTTGCCACCAGCTCTTCTTTGGAGGGGGTGTCTATACCGTAGTAGCAGCTGTATTTCACTTGGGGACTGCCGATGCGGAGATGAACTTGATTGACTCCCGCGTTTTTGATCAGATCCACTATCTTGCGGATGGTGGTGCCGCGCACGATGCTGTCGTCGATCAGGACGATGTTTTTACCCTCAAAGAAATTTGGCAGCAGATTAAACTTCTGGCGCACGCTCTCATCCCGGATAGTTTGCTCCGGTTTGATAAAGGTCCTGCCGATATAGTGATTGCGGATCAGACCCAATGATAGCGGCACGTTTGCGGCGTTGCTGTAGCCCAAACCGATAAAGTTCGACGAATCCGGCACCGGCACCACGTAGTCTATATCCAGATCCTTGTCCGTGCGTGCAAGGGCAGCGCCGAGACGTTCGCGCACCCTGAACACATCCTCACCAAAGTGGTAACTATCCGGCCGGGAAAAATATATGTGCTCAAAGATGCAGTGACGGGGATGTGGCACGCTGCGATAGAGCTCGGGATCGTTCTCGATCACCCGCAAGCCCTCGGCGCTTACTTTTACGATCCCCGCTGGGGGGATCTCTTGCCGGTCGATCACACCCAAGGTATCAAGCGCGCAGCTTTCAGAGGCTACCACAACGGTGTCATCCGGCATTTTGCCCCAGACCATCGGGCGAATGCTGTGCGGATCACGAAACATATACATCGCATCCCGCGTGCAGAGCACGGTGGAATATGCACCTTTGATATCGCGCATCAGGTGGCGGATTGCTTCGATGATGCCCTCACCCTGACGCATGACTTGATAGGCTATGTACTTCACCAATAGTTCGCCATCGTTGTCGCTCTTAAAATATACATTCCGCTCTTCCAAAAAACGGCGCATGGCATGGTAGTTAACCAGATCGCCATTGGACGCAAGCGCATAGGTGGGACCTGCAAGGGTCTCCACCAGATGGGGTTGAGTGTTAAACTCCGTGGCAGAACCTTTGGTGGGATACCGCACATGCCCGATGGCGATCTCTCCACTTAGCTGCCGGAGCTCCGTATCGTTAAAAACTTCTTTTACCAGACCCATTTTTTTGCGGAGACGGATTACCTTGCCGTCTGAAACCGCCATGCCACAGCTTTCCTGCCCCCGATGTTGAATGGCAAACAGGCCCAATGAAGCCAATCGCGCCGCATTGGAACTGCCAAATACACCGATAATTCCACACATTAGTTTTTTCCTTTTCTTGTAAAAGTCAATCTATTCTCGTTGCCTTTAAGCAATCGCCCAATGTTCTGGCGATGCTTGTAGATGATCATTAAGATTACGATGCCGATCAAGATCAGCTTGGACCAATTGAGCGTCTCTTGCCCAAATTCATAGATAAACGCAGCAATGCCAAAGGTGATTGCCGCCAGGATCGAGCCTAGGGACACATAGCGACTAAGTGCCACAACGATCACAAAAACGGCAATTGCAAAGCCAACGCTCTGAGGTGCCAAAGCCAGGAAGACTCCGGCTGCTGTGGCGACTCCTTTGCCGCCGCGAAACTTCAGCCATACAGGGAAGACGTGACCCAGAATCGCCAGAAGTCCGCAGATCGCCACCATAAAGTGCGCTCCCCCAAAGAAGTGCGCAGCCAATAGTACGGCGCTGATCCCTTTCAGCATGTCCAAAAGAAGGACGATAATGCCGACCGTGGTTCCAAAATTTCTAAGCGCATTTGTAGCCCCGATATTGCCGCTGCCTTTCGTGCGGATATCGGTGCGGTAAAAAACTTTGGCTACGATCCAACCAACGGGTATACTGCCCAAAAGATAGGCTAAAACGGGCATCCAGATACTAGCGTTCATCCTCTGCGATCTCCTCTTTGCTGCGTCCTTTAAAGATCAACTTGATCGAGACTCCGGAAAACTTGAATACTTCCCTTAGTTGATTGTTCAAAAACTTGCGATAATTCTCTGTGATCAATGCCGGAGCATTACAAAAAAAGATGAAGACCGGAGGTTTGACCGCTGCCTGAGTGATATAAAAGATCTTTACATGCCGTCCCGTTGGGTGAGTGGGAGGTCTGCGTGCGATTACGGTCTCCATAAAGCGATTCAATTCGGAGGTGGGGATGCGCTTCTTACTTTCTTCTTCGATCGAGGCCACCGTCTCCATCAGTTTGTGGATTCTTTGGTGGGTCTTTGCCGAAATGAAGATTACTGGCGCATAGCGCAAAAATGGCATCTGATAATGAAGCTCTTTTACGTATTTTCCGGTGGTGGATGCATCCTTGTCAACCAGATCCCACTTGTTATAAACGATCAGGATCTCTTTCATCTTACGTTGGGCATAGGAGGCAATCTTCAGATCCTGCACCGAGATCTCTTCATCCGCTGTGAGTACCAGTACTACGATGTCGCTCCTATCCACAGCTTCTATAGTGCGCATTACACTGAAGTATTCCACGCCATAGCTCACCTTTTTCTTGCGGCGCAGTCCTGCTGTATCGATCAATACGTAATCTTTTCCATGATAGCGAAATGGTGTATCGATGCTGTCGCGAGTGGTTCCCGGAATGTCGGTCACGATCTGTTTATCGTTTCCCAAAAGTAGATTGACGATCGAGGATTTCCCCACATTCGGCTTGCCCACCACGGCGATCCGTGTGCGCTTGGCAAGCTGATCCTCTTCTTCATAATTTGCATCCATGGTATCCGGCATCATCTTCACCAGTTCATCCAAAAAATCCCCGGTATTGCGCCCGTGTGATGCTGAGATCGGGATCGCATCGCCAAAGCCAAGCTGCAGGAAATCATACACTTCCCATTCATGCTTTTCGCTATCAGCTTTATTTGCCGCCAGAATCACTTTGTCCCGATGCGGAAAGAGGATCTTAGCGATGGCTTTGTCCAGATCAGTGGTTCCGGTGTGTGCGTCCACCATGAAGATGATCACATCGCTCTCATCTATTGCCAAAAGAGCCTGATTCATGATCATCTTGTCCATGGAATCATTGCTGTCATACACGATACCACCGGTATCGACCAGCTTGAAGATCTTGCCGTTCCACATTACGTCTTCATATTTGCGATCCCGCGTGATACCCGCTTCGAAATCGACAATGGCCATGCGCTTGCGGCACAGCCTGTTAAATAAGGTCGATTTGCCCACATTGGGACGTCCCAGGATCGAGACTATGTATTTTCTCATTGCTTGCTGCCTTTAAATACTATTTGTTCCAGCATTTTGAAAGCCCTGATTTTGTCAATGGCTGTGTTTGAAATCATATGCAGGCAGCAGAAAGAGCGAGCATGATACTCCGGGCAGTTGGTGCTATTCATTGCCCAATGAGAACCTCGGATACTCAATGTAGTGCATAGCAGAAGTAACCATGAAAGCGCAGCGGATCCTTTCTGGGCACAGCCCAGGCAATATGAATCCTCATTTAATAAGCGTTACTTTCTTATTTCGCATCATACCAAAGCGAAAACACAACAAGGCGACCCTGAGGCCGCCTTGTGCTGGAAAGCGATCTTGTCTATTTTTGGAGGATCATTTTCCGAGTGAGAAGATCTTGACCGCTGCTAAGACGCAGATAATAGATCCCTGAGCTCAGCGCTTTGCCATTATCATCGCGACCGTCCCAGCCAATCTGATGCTTGCCGACCGCTTTGTATCCATGGAGCAGAGAGCGTACTTTCTGCCCTTTGACGTTGAAGATATCCAGCTGTACTTTTTCTGTCCTGACCAGTTCAAAGGCGATCGTGGTATGAGGATTAAAAGGATTGGGATATGTGTTCAGCGCCAGCAACTGCACTGGGTTGTTTTGCTCCGGATTTGAGCTGGGTTCGGAATAACTGTATAGGGTACGAAACATGGGTTCAAGCTCGTCGAAGTAAAGCCCCGAGACCATCCATTGGACTAGATTACCCTGCCAATCGTACTCAAAATCTTCCTGTTCATCCAGTACCCAATCCTGGTTTTTATCCCACTCAGAGGCGGGGATATAGTAATTCATCTGCTGCAGATTCAAGAGCTCATCATAAATGTACTCATATCTGCCGTCCAAGACCCACTTTAGATCCTCTTCAGACATCATGAATTCTATCTCATCGAGTACTTTGATCTGGCTTGAGATGTGCTCGAGATCGTGATTACCAAAGCTATTTTGCATTAGCATAAAGTCCATGAAGGCCTGATAGTCGGAGGTATCTTCGCTATGATAGGAGATTTCCGTTCTGAGTGCTGGAACCCATTCCTCAGAATCTCCCCAAAACATGGTTGTACTCTGCACTCTACCCATTGCATCCCACTCAAACTGAACTTGGGAATAGATATCGACTTCCGCAAAATCCCAAGCCATGATGGTCGTCACATGCTCCAACCTGCCGTCATCTTCGTTGTAAGTATAGGTCTGGGACATAAGGGGGAAGCTCTCTTCATCTGCGATCAGATTGTGCTGGATCGATATCAGCCGATCCAGATCCCAGTCAAAATCTATGTGTTTGCCGACGAACCATTCCTCACCGTCCCAGTATTCCACAATAATCTGCTGAACTTTGCCATCAGGGTGATAGCTCACAGTCTCACGTTCTTCATCCATCCAGAGCTCATCCCACGAATCCCAAAAGCGTGTAATCAGGCTGTGGATTCTCGAAGATTCATCATAACTTATCTGCACCTTGCGATCATTCTCCCATTCAAGCCAGTAATTCTGTCCCTCATACCCGGTTAACACAGCGTTTTTTGCTGGGCTTATGATGCCAGGTTTTGGCAAGAACTTACTGAGCATCTCTTTGCTCATTTGTTTCATGTCTGAAGGAGGGGCAATCTGCGCCACGAGTATGCCCGCTAGCAGGATCAAGATCAGGCTGATTAGTATCTGTTTTTTCATGTTTTACCTCTACTTGAGTTTTTGAAAATCAGAAGAGCAAAATACATGCCAAATTGTAGAAGATCGATAGTGCATTGTTGTTCAATAGTATAGGCTATAGTGAGTGATGACAGGCGGTGGCAGGCTATATCACAATGATATAGATCTATATCAGCTCAGAATCTGTCACTTTTGTTAACTGACAAAAAAAAGAGCTCCCAACTTGGGAGCTCTTTCTCTATGTATAAGCTGATTACTTCATCATGATCATTTTGCGGGTGGAGCTGTATTTCCCGGATTTCATGCGGTAGAAATACAGACCGCTGGCTACCTGCCGTCCGGAATCATCAGTGCCGTGCCATACGACCTGGTGATTGCCAGCATCCATGTTTTCCCTAACCAGAGTGCGAACTTTTTGTCCTTTCTGGTTATAAATCTCGAGGCTTACTTCGCCCTGTTCTTTGAGGCTAAAGCTCAGAGTAGTGCTGGGATTGAAGGGATTGGGATAGGCATTGTGCAGTGCAGTTTCACGGGCAGGTGTCACCAGATCGATATTCGGAGTGGTCTGAGCCACGTTTCCAGAACGATTGTAGGTGCCAGTGAAGCATGCCCATTCGATGCTGTCGATACCGCGCTTAATATCCAGCACATAATAGGCGCCGTTATCTGGAACTATGATATCCAGATCTCCATCTCCATCCAAGTCTGCCAGAGCAGCAGATACTTTGATGTTGCCTTGCAGAGTGATCGGGAAATTCGGTGATTCGGCGCCGTCAAGACGCACGGAGTGCAATCTGCCATTGGTATCACCAAAGATGATGCCAGCGTAGTTTGAGCCATTGTCAAATCTGGCTACCACCGGGCTGGATTCAACCGTGGCGTCTACAGCGATCGGGGTTCCAGGGAGGTTTTCACCGTTTTGGTTCATGATATAGACATCGCCATTGGCAGCGATGAGGATGATCTCATGAACGCCATCATTATTCACGTCGGCTACCACGGGGCTGCTCTTGATCTGGCCACCAATGGTCTTTTGGAACTTAACGCTGCCGTCATGATTGATCGCATATAGAAGGCCGGTTGTGCTGGTGGCAATCAAGACCTCGGGATCACCGTTACCGTCGATATCAGCGATCACGATGGAATTTTGGCTGCCGCCGTTCAGTTGCACTGGGAAGCCGTTGATGTTTTCCCCCGTTAGAGGGCTAATGGCATTGAGAGCTCCGGTCAGGCCGCAAGCGATGATCTCCAGGTTTCCGTCGCCATTGAGGTCTGCCACTACGGGAGAGCTCAGAAATGCTCCACCCAATGCAGCAGGGAAGTTTGGCACGTAGCTGCCGTCGTTGTTCAAGACGTGCAGACTGCCATTTTGAGCCACAGCAATAACTTTTGCGCTTTGACCGCTCAAAACGTTTGCGATTACCGGGCCACCGCGCAGGGTTCCGCCGGCAGCTTGGCTAAAGAGGATGTCGCCATTGGAGTTGAAGGCTACGATATTGTTGTTTGCCAGACTTGCGGCAAAATCATAGTAGGCATCTTCAACTAGTTTTGCTTGAGCGATCGATCCCACCACGTTGGATCCCAATTGCAGAGGGAAACCGCTGATTGCGGAAACTCCGTTTGCGGACAGAGCTTGGATGTTCCCAAGTAGATCTCCAAAAACGATTTCTTTCGAGTTGTTTCCATTGAGGTCTGCCACTACGGGAGAGCTCGCTGCGGCGCCGGCGGTATCAAAAGGCCAGCCTTGTTGCACTAAAGACAGCTCAATATTGAAGGGGATCACTTTGTGATAAGGGTAGGCTTGGTTGGCATTGGAAGCGATCACCAGTTCAAACGGAATTGGCTCGGAAGGAAGATCAGCAATCGTGCTGAACTTAAACTCACTTTGATTCCAGGCAGATGATCCGGCATAAAGGTAGCCGCTCTGTCCATATGCAGATACAGAGTCGATGAGGGTTACTCCCGGATAGTTTGTGCGAATCGTTGCTGTCAGATCATTGGCATCCATCCAGAGCACCCCGTGCCCTGTCATGGCATTTGCCAGTCTGATGTTCAAGCTCACGGTCTCTCCCGGATTCGGGATGCCGTCGTTGTCGCCAACCATCTCATTGACGTTAAAGTCGTCCAATACAATATTCGGAATCTTATCATACATCGTTGCCGTAAAGGAGTTGATTCTGCCAGCTCCAAGAAGCCCAGCATAGCTGGGATTGATGTCGTCGATGGGATCCGCTGTGTACATCAGGCGATTGCGAAGATCCTGAGAACTCATTTCTGGGTGCAGGGATTTCACCAAGGCTGCCACGCCTGCCACGACCGGGCTCGCCATGGAAGTGCCGCCATAGGACGCGTAACCATTGCCGCCGATAATGGTGGAAAGGATGTTGTCTCCAGGGGCAGAGATGTCGATAGGTTCGCCATAATCTGAGAAGTTGGCCTTTTGGTCGGCATGATTGGTGGCTGCCACATTGAGGGCATTATCTGCATCAGCAGGGTAATCCTGATAACTGGAAGTGTGCTCGGTATTGGCATTGCCGGCTGCTGCTACCACGGTGGAGCCCAAAGTGGTCACGTGGTTCACGATGCTGTTTGGATACGATCCGTTGCCGGGACCGCCCCAACTGGCATTGATGATGTGAGCGCCGATCTGGCCGGCGTACAGCATCTGATCGTAGGCATATTGCACACCGGTTGAGTTCGAATTGCTGGGTGCTCCTTTGCACGACAAGATTGAAACATTCGGTGAAGTGCCGACTACTCCGATGCTGTTGTTACCAACCGCACCGGCGCATCCGGCAACGTGAGTTCCGTGGTCATTGTTTGCCCAGTTTTGGATGGGATTGTTGTTGTTCTCTACGAAGTCCCAACCGACAAGGTCGTCGATCTTGCCTCCGCCTTCTCCGGCATCCTGCCCGTTTCCGCCCAGGATCAAGCCGTTTTCCCAGTCAATACTCATGCCTGGGGATTCTGCGGGGTTGATCCAGATGTTTCCCATCAGGTCAGGGTGATTCCATTTTACGCCACTATCAGTGATGGCGACGATAATGTCGTGACTTCCGGTTACATAATCCCATGCTTCAAAACTCTGCAAGAGCGGGTGTGCATATTGCTGGGGCAACATCGGATCGTCCGGCACGAACTTTTGATAGTTGATAGCTTCCAATTCAGCATAGATCAGAGCAGGATCCTTGTGCAGATCTGCCACGGCTGCATCGATCACATCGTCGCTGGCGAGGATAAAGCGGTAGGTATTTTGCAGATACAAGCCATTGTCGTTCCACTCGGGCATTGTGATATAAGGGTGAGCCTGTTTAAGATCCACGATCTGATACTTATCGGCAAGAGCATCAATGGTTTCGATGCCAGTACGGATCACGCCGCCTTCGATCGTAAAGTCTAGCTTACCATCTATGTTTGGTATTACATCTTTAGTAAAACAGCCGATGATTGTGCGGGATTGAAACAGATGCGGATCAAATTTGACACGTTCCGCAAACACGACTGTGCTGATTATGATCAGCATGAATATGGTTATCAGCTTTTTCATGAGCACCTCAGTTCATAGTTTTTCTCAATCTACAATACGGGGATATATCGTCAAGAGCTTTTTGTTTTTGATGGGCATTAATATAGAATAAGTGCTTCTTTTTTCTTGTAATTAGCAAGGTAGATATTTCTGAGCAATATATGATTCGGATCAGTCAATTGAGGATCTTTCCCAACGATCTCGAAGGCATCCTTCCGGGCAAGATCAAGAATCTTCTGATCGGTTATCAGATTTGCAAAGCGAAACTGCGGCATGCCGGATTGCTCACGACCAAAGAACTCACCTGGTCCGCGCAGCTGGAGATCCTTCTCGGCGATCACAAAACCATCCGAACTGCGGGTCATGATGTTCAAACGCTCACGAGCCATTGAACTGAGCGGGTGGTGCCCGATGAGATAGCAAAATGCCTGATCCGCTCCTCTGCCGACCCGACCCCGCAATTGGTGCAATTGGGCAAGACCAAAACGCTCGGCATGTTCGATCACCATCACCGTGGCATTGGCTACATCGACCCCTACTTCGATGATCGTGGTGGAGACCAGGATGCGGATCTCTCCTGCCTTGAAGCGTTTCATGATCGAATCCTTTTCTTTGGCTGGCATGCGACCGTGGATCAACTCTATGGAGAATTTTGGGAACACTTTCTCTTTCAAATGCTTATATAATCTCTGAGCATCCAGAAGAGCGAGCTTTTCGCTTTCTTCTACCAATGGACATACAAAGTAGGCCTGCCTTCCTTTTTCCAGCTCTTTTTCGACATCAAAGAAAACCGTATCCAATTTGCGTTCGGAACGCAGATAAGTGATCACGCTCTTCCGGTTTGGTGGCATCTCATCGATCTGGCTCACCATCAGATCTCCAAATGCTGTCATGGCCAAAGATCTCGGGATCGGAGTCGCTGAGAGATACAAGAGATCCGGATGAGGGTTTTGTCTTGCCAGGATCGCTCTTTGCTCCACTCCAAAGCGATGTTGCTCATCCACTGCCACAAAGCCGAGCCGGGCAAATTCCACATCCTTCTGGATCAAAGCGTGAGTGCCCAAAACGATCTGTGCCTTGCCTTCGGAGATTTCTCTCTTCTGTTCG
>Ga0334901_1001450_pt1 | contig 24888 bp, 20 predicted proteins | sample GraSluR3_MG_3_FD_207216 | JGI IMG/M metagenome (GOLD analysis project Ga0334901, IMG submission 207216) | Sludge microbial communities from methane-producing bioreactor in Wageningen University, Netherlands - Granular Sludge_15_08-R3 | ecosystem: Engineered > Bioreactor > Anaerobic >... | reverse complement strand
CTTATACCCTTATCAACTTTTTTAAATGTGAATAATAAATACACTGTCTGAAAATTCAGTTATAGTTACTTCTACCATAATTAACCATTTTGACAACCTGTAATTGGTTTTATGCAATGCTACTGATGCTTTATAAACTTTATATAATTTATACGCTGTATATACTATAACAATCCCAATAATTATCGGATTATTCCCATCAGCATCTATCTTTATAACAGGATTGTTTTCCGCATAGGTGTACCCATTTTGAGATAATGTGTCATCATCATCACCCGGATCTGGATCCATGGATAAAAAGTTGCCATTCTGAGGGTCATAGTATCGTGCCTGTAAATAATAATGCTGCGTTTCTGAATCATAGGTGTAGCTGGCATAACGAACATCATTAGCTTTGGCAACGGCTCCGTCTTCACTGAGAATATTTCCATAGGCATCATACGTATAGGAACCCACATTATCGCCGGATTCGTTGACAATTTGTACCACATCGCCGCGTTGATTTGTTAGAAAATAATAGGATCTCGTCTTCCAATTTCCGGAGGAGTCCTTATCTTTAACGACCATTCCGACGACATGACCGTTCGGATCCCATTGGTAATAGTGATAGGATTGAAGTTCATTCCCCTTTTTCGTAATTTCAAGAATCAAATGGTTGCTGTCACTGTCATAATAGTATTCGTTGGTCTGATCGCCAACCATTTTTTTCGTACGCAAACCGTTTTCGTCGTAAGCATATCGTGCAACTTCCGTTCCATCAAGCTTCGATACACTCGTCTGATTGCCGAGTGCATCGTACGCATAGTTAAATTGATCATCCTGAGTCAGATTGCCATCGGCATCATAGCGAAAGGCAGTGCCATTCTTCGTCAGAATCTGATTGGCGTCATTGTAAGTAAACGTAGCGGCTGTTCCATTGACCTGACTGGCTGTTCGATTACCCACGCTATCATACGTATACGTATTCGTTGTTCCACCCGGAAGAACCTCTTTTGTCAGCTGACTGTTTCCATCATACGTGTACGTTGAATCCCCATCCGAATCTGAAGCCTTGGTGATGTTTCCCGAATGGTCATAGCTGTAAGAAACGTTCAGTGTTGCTGAACCGTCGGAGCCCTTTGTATACGATAATCCGGTTAAATGATTGGCCTCGTCATAGACATAGCTGTTGGTGAAAAGCCCGTTATTCAGATTGATTGCTGTCTTATTATGTGTCAGATCATAGGTATACGCAAGCTGAAGCAGGTCAGCTCCATCGGATTCAGTAACCTTGACATTGTCCACTTTTCCTTCCGGCGTATAGGCAAACGACTGACCCAAATTTAAAGGCTGCGTGCTATCCGTCATCGACACATTCTGCTTCGTCAGCTGACTATTGGCATCGTAGCTATTCTGAGTTTGGAAACTCCCCTGAATATAGTTGGTCAACAGTCCTTCAGCGGTATACGCCCACTTCTTCGTCACCAGTGGGGTGTTTGTGGTTAAATCCGTGTAAGTGCGCCCGGTTAGGTTGCCCGCATCATCGTACGTATTCGACCACTCCAAGACACTTTGTCCTGATTTTTGAACCGTGGCTTTCGTCATCTGATTGACTTCATCGTAATCATATTGCGTTGTAATCCCGGAATTCAAGGTTTCTTTCGCGAGATTCCCATTTGCGTCGTAAGTGTTCGATGTTTTCATCACAGTGGTTCCGCTAACCGGCAATTCTGCCGTCAAAAGCTGATTATTGCCGTTGTACGTATAGGTTTTGGTCTTTCCCTTCGCATTAGTCAGAGACGTCATGTTGCCGTTATCATCATAAGTGTAACTTGTTTTATTGCCGTTGCCGTCCGTTACGGATGTCTTAAGGTCTGCATTCAGCGGATCATAGGTGTACTGCGTTGTCCGCCCGTCAGCGTCCGTCTCACTAATCGTCTGGCCGTAATCATTATACGCGGTGGATGTGGTATTGCCTTTGGCATCCGTCTCAACTTCTTTTAGACTGCCATCTTGATAGTCCGTTGTACTGTAAGTCTGATTCGGATAAATAACTTTCGTTTGACGGCCATATTCATCATAGCTGTACTTAGTGATCTCTTCGCCGATCTGAGTTTGCGTCAAATTGGCACCGGTATACTGATTGGTTGTTTTTGTACCATCGGGATCGGTTTTTTCGATGACGTGATTTTGATCATCATACCGATAAGTGGTCGTCTTCCCATCCTTGTCGGTATCACTCAATGCATTCCCGCGACTGTCATACGTATAAGTCGCCGACTTCCCATTTTCATCGGTATCTGTCAGTACATTGTAATGATCATCGTAAATCACTTTTGACGTCGTTCCGTCTGCATTTTCCGTATGCGTGGCTGCATACGTATCATGGTCAGTATCCCGTTGATAGGTCGTCGTCCGTCCCGTCGTATCACTCACTTCATAGCTATTGTTCTCGTCATCATAATGATAGGTGGTGGAAACGGATTCAGCTCCGGACTTTTGCGGTTCGAGAATCGACAGCTCATGCTCATCATAACTGATTGTATCCTCATTCCCTTTGCTGTCGGTAAACTGTGTCAGGCGTCCTGCATCATCATAGTCATAGCTGTTCACTAAAGTGCGGCTTGTCCCGCTGGTATGCGTGGTAGTTTGTACAAGTTGATCGCCATCGTATTGATAGTCCACACTTCGATCTTTGAAGACGGCCTTGCTAATTTTTCCCTGATCATTATAGGTTAAGTCAATCGGATAACGAACTGACGTTCCGGAATGATCCACTTCATTAATCTGGGTCAGCTGATTATTTGCGTTATACGTAAATCGGATTTCATTTTGATTCGCATCTTGGTAAGCATTTATTCGAAACTGGGTTGCTTGAGTCGGATCCTGTTCAAATAAATTAGAGAACCCATCCGAATCCTTAAGACGATAGCCCGCCGCCCCACCAACAGATTCCTGAGTGAGCGTCAAATACTTGCCTTCAGGCGAGAGATAAGTATGATGTTCCGCGTCGTAAAAGAACGCATGTCTCGTTCCATCATCATCGTCGTAATAAATGGTCGGGTTCTCACTCGTGTCTTTTTTCGTCAAGCGTTCGTTACCAGAGAAGGTCCAGCCATTGCCCATTGCTGATCCTTTATTTGATCGCGAATTGTATGTGCGTGTTAGGGTAAAGTCAATGGGGCTGATCGTGAACAGAGATTGATCATCCAATTGCAATGCAAAGTTGCCCGCTGTGACATTGAAGGACACGGTTGCATTACCCAATTCATGTTTGTCATACGTGAAATAATCTTCTAGACCCCACAACTCTTCATGTTTCGTAATGCTGCAATATTGATTGGCGGTCGCTGCACTGAGTCCGCGTTCACCCGTCATTTTTTCTGTTTCACTTGAGGGAGCATTATCCTCGTTATAGCGATACGCACGTACATGAACTTGATAAGCTTTCTTATCAATGAGCCACTGTGGAGCACCAATCAGCGCATACTCTTTCGAAGGATCCATAGGCAAATCGGTGACGTTTGTAAATAAAGAGATCCCGTCCGAATTCCAGCTCGTTGTCTCTCCTGCATCATAGGAATGAAAGTCTTTCCCATCCCAAATCTCAACCTTGTATCCCCCTGCACCCGTGACTGGAGACCATTGAACCGACAAGGCTCCTTTATTATTGACAGGATCCGTTAAATCCCCCTGCATGGTGACATTGGTGGGCTTATCGAGCGGAATATAGCCGTATTGTGAATCAGAAGCTGAGGAAGATGAAGATCCGTTAACGGCTTTAATTCGTATGGAATAGCGATGGTAGGAAGTATAACTTCCTCCATCTTTCGCCGCGTTTTGATACACTGGATTGGGTTCAATCGGGAGTTCAACCCCTTGTTGATCATGATGCAACGTATAGCGACCACTGGCAATCTCACTTGCTGTCGGCCATATCTTTTTTCCCTTAGTCGACCAGCTGGTCACATTTCCCACATCAAACTCTTCAGAACTTTTTCCGTTATATACTAATACTTTATAGCTTGTTGCGTTCGGCACCGATTTCCATGAGAGATCAAGCCATCCGCGATCGGTGTTTGTTGTATCTGAATCCGGATAAGCGGAAGCCTTAACCGTAGGCAAATCTGGAGTCTCGACTGTTGTTGCTGGGATTGCCGCTTTGACTTCCGCAGAAACTGGACTACTGCCGCTCGGATAATTGGCCACGACACGATAGCCATACTCCTTTCGCGTGGTGGAGGTACCATTTTTTGCCGAATAAAAAGCACTTGGATTTAGCGCCAATTCGGTTCCTGATCCGTCCAGTTTATAGGTCGAACTACTCGAATAAGGAGTTTTTGGAAAGATCTTCTTTCCTTGGGAACTCCAGCTCGTCGCAGAACCGGTATAGACGGTTTCAAACCCCTTGCCATCAAACATCTGCAGACTATACGTGGAGGCACCGCTCACACTCGGCCAGCTGACCTTTGTATAACCGGTTCCTGACCCATCTTGAGCAGCCGTCACCGACGGATTTTTCATCGTCGGATAATGGTAGGAAATGACGAGTTTGGCTTTATTTGCACTTTCTGCCGCCGTTAGCTTCTTCCAATAGGTTTGCCCATTTCCGTTCTCATGAATGCGGAAGCCATAGTTCGGGTAGTCACCATTAACCCAGCCCTGAACAGCACTTTGTACATTAAATGAGGCCCATTGATCACGAGCGACGGAAGTACTGGACAGACTCGTGGAATTAGGGCGGTTATTCCATATCAAATCGTTGACGTACCATGGCCCCGTGGTGACCCGATCCACCCAAATGCTTGTTTTTTGCGTTGCGTAATAAGAATGAGTCACAAAGGTGTTCAGCGATGCTGAATCAATAATGGCCCCCTTTAAATCGCCAACGACTTCGAATTTCATGTAAGCATAGTTCGTTCCTGTTGTGCTGTCGTATTTACCAACTTTTAAGACATATTCACCTTGAACAGAGTCCCATTCTTTATTGTAATTAGTCGTTGGGTACGCACTTGAAATAAAGGTATCTCCCAATATATCAATGCTTACAGAAGGATCAATATAGACTGGATAAACTCGGTCTTTGGATTCCAGCCAGTCTTTACTGGCAATGACGTTAATGAGATAGCCTTGATCTGCTTTCTCTAGTGTATAATGAACATCATCAGATCGAGCCCCGCTGCCAAGTCCCGAATCAATAGCTGAATCTTCCATCACTGGGCGAGGGAGTTCGAATTCTTTATCTTCTTTCTTCTCATCTTTGTAAAAACCAATGGAGCCGTCCTTTTCAATCTGAGCTGCTAAAGTGGTTGTGACTTTGTACTGAAATTGATTGATTCCTGAATACTGATTGATAATCCAATCTTCTTTGACCTCGTTGTCGAGTGTAATATGACGCAGATCAATATTCGAAAAAATGTTTTGATAGATGATCTGATTTTTTTCATTTTTTGTTCGAACGGATTCATTTGACGAGTAAGTATGTTCTCCATCAGAGGCTTTTAATTGAGAGAAGGAAAGGCTGTACTTTCCATACTGATAGGCAATGGCTTTATTTTCATCAAATAGCTTTGGGAAGACGGCTTTTAGAGAAGTAGAATCGGTCTGTAGCTCATCCTTGTCTGAAGATTGAACCAACTCATTTGAAATTTTCTCCCATTTTCCATTCTCTTTATGATGAATCGGTGTAGCATAAATTTCTTTCGTTCGTTGCCCCTTGCTGTCAACAAATGTTTTTGAATAGGCATCTCGCTCTGAAACCAATTCTGTCTTTGTCTGAGACTTCTCACTTGTAGTGGCAGTAGAAGTAGACTGATGAACCTTTTCTTTTTGATCACTTGCACGATCTGCAGAAGCAACACTGGGCAAGAGACTGATAATTAACGTAGCACAGAGCACCGTGCAAATCCATTTTCTAAATTGTGTAAAAACCATTAACTTTCCTCCTGTTGATCCAAAGATTCTTGATCTTCAGACCTCTAATCTATGAATTAATTTGAGCATAGATTGATTATATTGGAGAAACAGAAATGAGCACAATAGAATTTACATAAATAACAATTGTTACTTTTCGACAAATTTTGCGCAGAGGTTAGCTCTCACTATATTTTCGTGTCTCAAATTGTTAGATTATTTCATTCAAGAATGAAAACCCACAATGCTATAAACGGAAATCATGGCTCGATGTAACATAATTAATTTCGGTCGAACAAATATATTCATTTTTGAAAAGAAATTGATGGAAATAAAAGCATGTTTTATAGCTGTCCCTACAACTACGCTGAGAGGATTGACCGACTGAGATCAAGCCATTTTCCACTTCGCTTTTCGGAAGATGATACAGGCTGTCTGAGAGGTATCAATTGTCCTTTGAAAAATACCCCTTCACTTATAGGACAATTCGTGTGACGAGTTCCCTTCAGGACCAATTCTGTGTAACTGGCTAAACTGCTGAAAGGCTTGTCCACCATAACTTTATCGACTGTCAAAATATGAGTTATCGTTACTGTGAATTGACGTGAATTCATAGCGAAGGCTACAATTAATGTAGGCTGAATGGTAGGAAGTCCGTTAATTCTTTTTTAAATTCACGTGGCATATTTGAAAGGATGGTGGAATGATGATCCCCGAACTGGATCCCTCGCTTGCTAATAAGTTTCGAAATAAGGTTAATGAACACAATTTCATTCGCTTGTATTTCGCTGAGTACGCGGATGAAGTTAATCGTGAAGAGAAAGATGTATGGAGTAAAATTTGCTCATGCATGGATTGGTTGAATGTGACGGTTGAAGGAATAGAGAAACCGATAAAGAGCAAGCACCAAAATATGGATTCACTTCATTTTGCTCACTTCTTGACCACTGTTGACATGATGCTAGAAGCAATCAAAAATGCTTGGTTGAGTATCAATCTGGCGACAAAACATAAACGGCCATACATAAAGGATCGGAGCATATTCCACGCATGTGAATTTGGACGCAGTTATTCAGATGAAGCTTATTTCAAAGAAATTCGCGCTTGGTTTGGTATACATTCTGTGAATGGTAATGAAGTAAAGCTTCATGGATTTGACAAAGATGTACGATTTTTTAGTAGTTGGTCGATGTCGAGGTTCTTCGATGATGATACATACGCCGTTCTATTATATTCAAATGACCGAAAAGCTGAGCAAATGTTTGGTGGAGAAAAAAAGGTATGTGTTAACGATCTTATTCGTTTCATTTTACTTCGATACAAGAGTTTGAATCAATTGATGAAGGACATTGACATGCTTTATGAGAATGTTAAAACCAAAACACGAAACACTCCAATTAAGTTTGATAAAACATGGCCGACCGCCCAACAGCTGGAGCAGCTGTATTTTCAAGCAAAAAAGCGAAAGCTTACAAGCGAGTGGTATGAAGAGGAAATTGAGGATTGTATTTCTTTTTTTAAGATTGATCTGTTGAATTTTGAACCTACAGAACGAGTAATTGTCAAAAGTTACTTAACAGAACTTGAGAAAATTATTCCTGCATACAGAGACATGGTACAAAACGTAGATGATACAGAAACGGACAGTTTCAAAATTTTTCACATTAGTTCTTCACTATTTTCAGACCGCCACTACGATATCTCCAAAACCTTAGAATATGCGATAAAAGACGGTGATTATCTATCGGGTGAAATTTCTTTGAGGATTTTAATTGAAGATAAAATACTTCCTGATTACAGTATGCAACTCTCCGGGGATTGTTTACAATTGCTAATTTATGCTTTAGATTATGATCATTATATTAAAGAACCTCCAAAGAAGAAAAAAGAAAATCACGGAGACATCCATATCATTGATGACATATCATTTCCCCCGGAAGAAATTATCATTCATATCAATGGAAAAGTTACCAAAAAACCTTATAAAGATGGCATTGATGACATCGATTAATAATATTTAAGAACAAATCTTGCTCAGATGAGCTTTACCTTGTCCACTGCTTTATCAATTGAATCCTGGGTGATGCCGATATACCTTAGGGTGACTTCAGGTGTCGAATGATTGAACAATTCCTGAAGCATGACCACATCATGATTGGCTTGATAAAAATGATAACCAAATGTTTTTCTCAGAGTATGTGTGCCGATTTCTTGAAGATGACACTTTTTAGCTGCAGTGTTTAGGATTTTATAAGCGGTGCATCGATGGATCGGTTTATTTTTACCTTCACGACTTTTAAAAAGGTATTCACCTTCTTTAAGGCTGTCCGCATACGGAATAATATACTTTTTAATGTATCCAGAGATCTTGAAGCGTTTCGTCTTCCCGGTCTTTTGTTCAACAATGGTAATGTGTGGCTTGTACAAGTCCTCCTTTTTTAACGTCAGCAAATCTGAAATTCTCAAACCAACGGTAATACCAAGCAAGAAAAAGATAATATCACGTTCTCTCTTGGCACGTAATATTTCATACATTTTATTAATCTTTGTTTGGTCACGAATTGGCTGTACGACATTCATTACTAAGCCTCCAATAACTGATTGATTTTTTTCTCTGCCCGACGATAAGTTGTTGATACCGTGCTTTTGGTAACCCCGACCAATTGGCCAATTTCTTCAAGTGGCAGCATCTTTGCATGATGCATCATATAAACGTCTTCTTCGCGTTCCGTTAAATTGGCAAGCATTTGCTTAATTAACTGCTGTTCCTCTGGGTTCACTTCGATCTGCTCTGCTTGTCTGCCTGCTGATTTATCTTCAATACTGTTTAAAATATCCGGGTCTTCCAGATATACACGAGCTCGCTCGGCACCCTTCTGATAACTGTCAGGATTCCTGCCGTGTTCAAGCCATTTTACAGCAAATTCTAAGTCGCGAATCATACTCCCGATAATCTGTTGATCATTTTCTGTAACCGTCAAGTAGTTTTGAACACTTTTTGCTAATTAATTTTGAACACTTTTCTCTTTGAAAATTGTGCTTCGGTGTTTAATTCTATAGCTGTCTTCATTTAGATGAATGACTTCCACCCGATGAAGAATTCTGTCTAATATAGCCGTTGTAATTCCCTGATCACCCATTAATTCTCCCCATTGTTTCGGTCCTTTGTTGGATGTCAGGATGATCGAACTTCGTTCGTACAGATAGTTTATCAGGTGAAAAAACAAATTGGCTTCTCGCTGATCCATTGCCAGATACATCAGATCATCAATGATGACAAGATCCGATTCCCGGAGCCTTTTTAGCTGCGTTTTGGATTTAGATAGGTACTCCTCTGTCTTGAGCAGATGGACGAGCTCCCCCATGGTTAAAAAGCTTACCTTGAAGCCTTTATAGATAGCCTCAAGGCCAAGGCCAATCGCAATATGGGTTTTGCCCACCCCTGGCGGACCAAGAAGAACCAGGTTATATTGTTGTTCTAGCCAATTCAACTCCCGTAACTGGTTAATCTGCCGACTGCTAATGGATTGTTGTTCGTCCATGCGAAATTCATCCAATGTCTTTTGATAAGGGAACTTGGCCCACTTCAATCGTCTCTCTACATTTTTTTCTTCTCTCCGCTTTAATTCGAAAGTTAGAAGTTCCTCCAATAATTCTTGATAAGTCCAAGAAGCTTGTTCCGCTTTTCGTAAGAGATGCGGGAGCCCATTGGCTGTCTCCGCCATCCGAAGATGGCGGAAGTGTTCTTGTATCTCTTTGACTGTACTGTTCATTGTCCCATGCCTCCAAGTATCTTGATATAATCGTCCATTTCTCTGATCGATGCAGCCGCTTGTCGTGTTCGCGTGACACGATCGTTTTGTGGTTTCTTAGTATGACGAGGTGCTTGTAGTTCCTTTGTTTCTTTTTGGCGGGCGAGATGTTGGGAAACATCTCGAAGATCATTTGCACTCCAGAGTTGGTCTTTTATACAGATACCCAAGGCTTCTTCAATTTCCTGGCGGAAATGATGGAGGGAATACTGAACGATTTGAAGCTGATCCCGAACATATCTCGGATACCGGGTACTCAATTCTTGAATGAATAACACGGCTTGATCACCGTCATTGAATTGACGGATAATCGTCTCCTTATAGGCTTGAATTCCTTTTGAACGATCACGAGCATGCTGCCTGTTTTTGATGAGCTCGCCTTTTCCGGTGCTTAGGATGTGCCGAGCCAGGACTTCACCTTGTGATTGCTTTTTGATGATTAATTCACTTTCATTGATTTCAATGAAAACTTTATTATCACCATTTCGACGATACGTTCCCAAGGGCACGGAATAACGATTGGATTTATATTTGATGACATTGTCCGGACAGACCGTTCTTGTTATACTGGAACTATAGTCGCTCTCAATGGAGAGTAGCGGAGAGACTGGTTTCAAGTGTTGCTTTTCGAGGGCGTGCACTTCAACTGGTCTCTTTTTTGTTGTATTGTGTACGTTATAATTTCCTGTCCGTTCTAACCAAGCGATGCCTTTTTCATTCCATGTATCGATGTTCGTAAAGACCCTATTCTTGGCAAAATTATACTTAACATACTTGACAACATTTTCTATTTTCCCCTTGCTTTGGGGGTCTGCTTTTCGACATAGATGTAAACGAAATTGACGTTGTTCTTTATAAGCCTGAAATTCACCGGTCAGAATAATGTCACCCGCATTTTCACTGACCGTGATTAAGTGATCTTGGTCATAAACCATTTCCTCCGGCATGCCCCCGAAATAAGCAAAGGCATTTTCATGGCATCGAATCGTGTCTTTGGTGGTGAAAGGTCTTCCCAGCCATTCCACGTATTTATATCGAGAATGGGACAGAACGAATGTGATAAAGTAGAGCTTCACCTCCTTGTTCTCTACGTTCTTAAGCGTTATTTCTCCCCAGTCCACCTGGACCTGATACCCCATTGGAAGTTCATCAACCGCTTCATGATCACGAGTATGTACGTCTTTTGAGATATGGTAAATTTCTCTCAGATCTTTAACGAATAGTCGAATGGTGCTCCCTCCAATGGTGAGACCCGGATGGTTTTCCTTCAACCAATCCTCAATTTGGGCGGAAGAAAGGTCGGGGTGCTCTCTTAACCAACTTATCATTTGATCCCGATAGGGATCGAGTTTCTTTCTCCTTTGGCTAAGAGAATTCGCCCAATCGCTTGCTTCCTCAAAAGACATTTTCAAAAACTTATAAACAGTATTTCTTGAAATGCCCAATTTCTTGGCGATTTTCGCCACTTTGAATCCTTGTTCACTTAACTGATTAACCTGTACATACAAGAGTAATTTTTCCACCTTTCGAATCCTCCAGACAAATCATGTTGAAAAACTATCATAACTTATCTGGATGACTATTTAGCGAAAAGTGTTCATTTCTATTTAGCAGAATCTGTTGATTTTAGTTTAGCAGTTACATTTTCTTGATCTGTTGCTTCATAAGTCTTTCTCATGATACGAATGGATTTTTTATATTCAAGAATTAGTTGCCTCATGCGCCATGATCCCCTTTATCTCTGTTTCAATGCGCCGCCCTTAACTCTTCGGTAAGTAGGCATACTCACATTCATCAACCGTTTAATGTCTTCATCTGTCAGCGGTTTTCCATTTCTCTGTTTTATATTACGTCTATTACTTTTATAATGGATTGCCATTCGTACACTCCCTCATTGACAAAATAAAAGAGGACACCGATCAACGCGAATGCGCGAATCAGTGTCCTCAGGCTTTCCTATCTTGGACAAAAGCTTAATTATTTTCAATTGATACGTTCATTATTCCGGGTAGTTACCTGAATAATTTAAAATTCTTTACTGACTTTAGTTTAACAAATTATTCCTCATTTGTCTCACTATTTACAGATTAATTCTCTGTTTTCCGGCTTTATCTATTAAAAGACACCAATTGACGCATACGCATTAATTTGGTGTCCTCATGAATCATTTATTCAATTGAATAACGTTTGTTTGTCTTTGCTCTCTGCTACAAAACAATAAGATTTCATCTTCTGTAATTCCAGTTAGAAAGGAAAGCTGGGAGATGAAAAAGTGTTTTTCTTTTTCCAAATACTCTACAGCATAAGACAACAGTTTTGGCTTCTCTTTTGGAATTTTGTCATCAAGCGGCTCAACGGTTCTCCACTTTTTTCTGCTGATTTGCTGCCTAAGATACAAGGCATAATCTGCAGTAAAGATCCCGAGCTGTTCGGCTCTATAAATAATAGCCTGTATAGAAACGAGCCAGTGACGCTTCAATGTAACGAGGTAATCAAGGCCGAGTGCCGTTAAATCCCCGACTATCCCCTCTTCTGGCATTAATAAAGAACTTGCAAATTGGTGTGCTTCGCGTTCTATTGATTTTGAGTGGTTTTTATTTGAAATGATGTTCTTGTCATATTTTAGGTGCAGCAATATATGCCCTAATTCGTGCGCAATATTGAATCTAATGCGCACCGATGACAAACGATCCTTATTTAAAACAATGTAAGGCCGGTTATTAACAATGCCTGAACAAGCATCAATCCCGTCACTATTAAAGTTCATAAAGACGATGATGATTCCCATTCTTTCACAAAGTGCCGTAAGATTTATTATCGGTCCACTTCCCAGACCAAATCTTCCACGGACATTAATTGCTAAGCTCTCAATTTCTTCTTCTGAGTATGCATGGTAAGGCACATTTTTTTCAATCAAAGTCTTATCAAAGGGAGGCAGAGACACTTTGAATTCAATCTTCTCAACAAACTGTTTGATTAAAATCATGGTTGCCTCAACCTGCTCTTTGTATTTCTTCGCCACTGAAGCCTTGCTTCTAAAAATAAATGAGTTGTCTTCCAAGTCTGCAGCACTTCCTTTTAAATAAAAAAAGGAAGGCTCAAATTTAAGAAAATAAGACAATCTCATGACATCATCTGAAGAAGGCGAGGATTTTCCATTTTCATATTTTGAAATTGCCTGATGACTCTTTTTCATTTTTTCTGCCAGTTCTTGTAATGTTATATTTCTAACTCTTCTGGCTAATTTAAGCCGTTCTCCATTAAACTTATCATACTCATGATTTAAATAATTCATTTCCTTCCTCTCCTTCAGCGTATCGCTGAAAGTCTTCATAACTAAAGTCCTTAACTGTTTCAATTTTTGATTTTGGATACTTACCGGTTGAAGCAGAGTATTCATCGAGTAAGTAGATCTTTGGCCCAAGTTTTCCGCTTTTCTCAGGGATCCCCAGTGTCACAAACAGCGGTGCCACCGATTGATAACCATGATTCACTTGAAAATATTGCTTGTTGTCACATTCAATGGATCCACTATCAAAATCCATATAGCTACTTAGTGGCTTTATTAGGCGGTCTCTGCAAAAAGCTTTTCGAGCACAATTGTTTCTCTGAGCAACCTGATTAAAATGTATTAAGGTATTTCCATCGAATAATTCCAAATAAAAATGAGAGTGATTTGAAGTTGATGCCATTCTATATTGAAAGGGTAATCGGTTATTTTTTACAGCTTGCATAGCCACAAATTCGACTGCCACATTCTTAATTTCAGGCAACAATCTTTTTCTGCCTCGTAACGATTGAAATACTGCCGTGTTCTTGATAAGAATATCAGACCATTTGTATGCATCAATAACAATCCGAGCCAGCTCTCGTCGAATTTCCAAGGGAACAGCTTTATTTATCGTCTCAATTGGTCCATCAAGTATTTTAACTGATACAGCCATTCAAATCACCTCACTATGCTTTTGCAACTATTTTACAAAAAAACATGTGTTTTTGCAACCACAATTAATATAAGTTCCCTTCATCATACTTTTTTCTCACAGCTTTCTCTTTTACTGTCTCAATTATAGTTAGCCCATGCTCAACTGTTTCAGTTATCTTTGATTTTTTCTGAACACCATCTAGGACAACAACCAGAGCTTTACATGGTTCAATGCACAAACACGTGAGCATTAAATATCTAACTCGACGCCTTGGTCACTGAGTTATTGTGAGCACACTCAAAATATACACACACATTTTGGACGAGCTTGATCAACTTGAAACTCGCACAGTGGACGAAACAATGAACGACCTTTACGGCACCAAAACGAAGCAAAATTAATGCAAAATGTTTTGCATTTCTCATATTTTCTAGTACATGACTTAGAATGCAAAATGCCCGAAAACCCTTTCGTATCAAGGCTTTCGAGCATTTGGAAATCTCCAAAGATTTTCTTGTAATGGAGACGGTGGGAGTCGAACCCACGTCCAGAAGCATCGTGATTTAAGTTTCTACGAGCGTAGTCGGCATATTAGCAGTTCGCCCCAGCGTCGGCCTGCCGACAGGCTTTTGCGAGGCTATCCCGATTGTTCTCTTCCTTAGCCCTCAGGATGCGGGCGTCCGGCGTATCCCACTAGAGTGAGTCCCTGATCCTACCACATGGGCGATGGAGGGAGGGACCGCAAAAGCTACTTAGGCAGCTAAAGCGAGGTTGTTATTCGTTTTGCCAGTTATGGCTTTGGCGTTTTTACGAGGCCGACCCCCTCGGCTCGCCGCTTAAACCCGACCTACCCCTGTCGAATCCGTAACGTCCCCGTTTAAAAAGCAACGGGACTTGCGGTGAAAGTGAATCATCCATAACTGTAACTGTTACTAACACAGTAAGGTCATTATAGCAAAAGAAAGCAAGCTTTTCAACTTACATTTTTTGGTGATCGCGAAACGCACGGGCCATTTCACGTTGTGCGGTTTGCTTTTTCATTGACTCCCGCTTATCAAACATCTTTTTGCCTCGTCCGAGACCGACAAGAACCTTCGCAAATCCATTCTTAATATAAATCTTCAACGGTATCAGTGCATAGCCGGTCTTGTCGGCCTCCGGACCAAGCTTATTGATCTCTTTCTGGTGCATCAGCAGCTTCCGAGTGCGGAGCGGATCGTGATTGTATCGGTTGCCCTGCTCATATTGACTGATGTGCATATTATAAACAAATGCTTCGCCGTTCTCCACACGGGCAAACGCATCCTGAATACTGACTTTGCCGCGACGGATCGATTTAATCTCCGTGCCCTGCAGCACAATTCCCGCTTCCACTGTTTCTTCAATAAAGTAATCATGATGTGCCTTGCGATTTTGTGCAAGCACACGTCTTTCGCCTTTTCCCATATCAAACACCTGCCAGACTTTCATTCATTGTTTCATTATAGGTCATGCAGACATAGTGGGGCAAGCGCTTCACTAATTGATCCGTTTACCTCCGTCTTTTTACCGAAACATAATCAAGAAGAATGACAATAACGATAAATACGAATGAAGCCAGCAGCATGTCGAGCGGTGTTTTATTCGACTTTGTCATAATTTGCGTGTACCAAAACCATTGAATCGCAAAGCAGGCTGCGAATAGCCCGGCATAATAGAGAATCTTTTTCATGATTTTATGCCCTCTCTCCGTCCGGATAGCCGATTTCTTCGTAGATTGCATGTGCGACACCATCTTCATCGTAATTCTTGGTCACGCGGTCGCAAACCGCTTTAATATCGTCATGAGCATTGCCCATGGCGACGGACACACCGGCGACCTCAAACATCGACAAATCGTTGTAATTATCACCAATCGCCATTACCTGATCGATCGGAATGTTTAAATAATGTGCTAGATGATCAAGCGCATTTCCTTTCGATACGTTAGGGGGCATGATTTCAAAGTTACCCGTTCCGCTTGAAACAATGCTGTATTTATGTTTGGCTTCGTACACATCGCGAGCCTTTTTCAACTTTTCGTCATCATAGGAAAAAATAATAATCTTGGAAAATTCTGTACTTCGATTTTTAAAAATGTCCCAATCTTCAACAAAGCGATAAAAGTCAGCACGTGTCGCCTCTTGAAAACCAACGGATCGGTCCTCGTGAATACCCAGCCTTTTCAGTTCTTCACGAAGCCATGTTGTTCCTTCTTCAGGAACATAAATATGATGTTCTGAATAGACACCAAAATAATAGTGCTGCTCCGCAAGCTCTTTTACAATTTCCAGTGCTTCATCTCGGTTCAGAAAATCCGCGCCAAGCAGTTTGCCGTCAGAGGAATGAATGGTTGCTCCATTCGCTCCAATCAGATGCGTTTCCATATCGAATTCCGTCATTTTGCTTTCAATATCAAAGAAGGCACGTCCTGAAGCAATCGCCAGCGTCACACCCTTGGAACGTGCATAACGCAGCGCTCTTAAGTTTCCCCAGCTGATCCCGCGATGCTTGTTTAACAACGTCCCATCCATATCCATTGCTATTAATTTTATCATTAGATCCTCCTGTTTATTATTGATGTTCTCGCCGTGCAAAATCGACAAAGCGGAATTTATCAGCCCGATGCCGCGATTCGGTGAATTGAAACAGTTCAGCATTTTCTAAGTAGACCAGACTGCGCACCACCACAACATGGGTATCCTGACTCATCGTCAAATAACGTTTATCCTCAACGCCTGCACGTTCGACTGTAATTTCCTTTTTGGCAAAGCCGATTTTTAACCCAAGTTCATTCTCAATATAATCATACATGGAACGTTCGCAAATATCTGCAGTGAGCATGGGCACGATCCCTTGAAGTAAATAATCCTTATCCAAAATGACTGCTTCCCCATTTACCGTGCGCGATCGGATCACTTTCCAGACCGTCTGATCGTCACGAATATTCATCATCATTTTTAAATGATCATCAGGTTTCATTAATACAAGCTGATGTACTTGCGTTGTCCATTTGTTCTTTGAATGATTGGCAAGCTCGCGAAAGCTTGTTAATCCTGAGATTGGGAAGTTCTGCCTGCTTACATCCAGAACAATGGAACCTTTCCCCTGAATCTTTTGAATGTACCCGTTGCGCGACAGCATTGCAAGCGCCTTCCGAATGGTTTCACGCGATGCTTTGAACTGCTCACCGAGCTCATTCTCAGTAGGCAGCAGCGAACCGGCCGCAATTTCTTGTTTGTGTATTTTTTCACTGAGATCGTTATAAATTGAAATGAATTTGCTCCTGCCCATAATTACCTTTCCCCTTCAGTTGCCGAACGACTGCCCATTTCTATTTTATCAAAAAAACTTTTTTAGACAGTAAAAATAAAAGGGCAAAGCTGCCCTCTTATCCATAATCCCAATATCAGTATATCAAAGTTTCGGTATGAAAGCCTTCACATATCAGGCAAATTAATGAACTTCCTCATTTACCTTCAAGATGGTAAACCACTGATTCATAAGGACGAAGCTTCAGATCCTGCAGCTGTTCCGAGGTATCAGAATAATTACTGATCAGCACTTCACTTTGAGCACCTGCTAATTCTTGAGGTACAGAGAATTTTGCGTTGGCATTGGCAAAATTGCTGACGACAAGCAACCGATCACTTACCCCGTTACGAAGATAGGCGAAAATTTGCGGATCCTCGGGAAGCAGCAGCTGGAAATCACCGTTAACGATCACATCGAACCTTTTGCGAAGAGCGATCAGCTTCTGATAGTGATAATAGACAGAATTCAGATCGTTCAGTGCCGCTTCGGCATTTATGACTTTATAATTATTTGCGGCATCAATCCATGGCTTGCCTAGGGTAAAACCGCCATGCTCGCTCGCATTCCATTGCACCGGTGTCCGACCATTGTCTCTCGATTTTTGCCGGAGAATCGCCAAAATTTCCTTTTCAGACTTGCCCTCTTCCCGAAGAAGTTTATAGGCGTTGAGCGATTCCACATCCCGATAGTCATCAATACGCTTGAAGTTCGGGTTGGTCATTCCAATTTCTTCGCCTTGATAGATATACGGTGTACCTTGCAGCATGTGCAAGGTAGTGGCGAGCATTTTCGCAGATTCAATTCGGTATTCACCCTCATCGCCGAATCGAGATACAATCCGCGGCTGATCGTGATTGCACCAGAAGAGCGCATTCCAGCCCCCGCCGTCATGCATGCCTTTTTGCCACTCTTCCAGAACCTTTTTCAAATCAACAAGTCTTAATTTCCCGATCGCCCACTTCTGGCCATTGGGATAGTCGACCTTCAAATGGTGAAAATTGAAGGCCATACTAAGCTCTTCATACTTCGGATTCGTGTAATGGATACAATTGTCAACCGTTGTCGAGGACATCTCGCCAACGGTAACGGTTCCCGCACGTCTGCTGAATACCCGTTGATTCATCTCATGCAGAAACTCATGAATTCGCGGTCCGTCCGTATAAAACGGCCGACCGTCTCCAGGCGATTTCGGATCATGATCATCCGGAAAACGCTGATCCTTTGAAATGACATTGATCACGTCGAGGCGGAAACCATCCACACCCTGATCAACCCAGAAATTCATCATCTTGTAAACATCATCACGGACGGCTTTGTTTTCCCAATTCAAATCCGCTTGGCTGACGTCATACAGATGCAGATAATACTGCCCGCTTTTTTCATCCAGCTCCCAAGCCGGTCCTCCGAATTTCGACTGCCAATTGTTTGGCATTCCGCCATCTTTGGATGGATCGCGCCAAATATAATAATCACGATACGGACTGTCGGCACTGCTCAGCGCAGCCTTGAACCAAGAATGCTCTGTTGATGTATGATTGACGACGATATCCATAACGATTTTCAGTTCTCTCTGATGTGCCTCAGAGAATAAGCGTTTCAAATCCTCCATCGTTCCGTACTCCGGCTGCAGACTGTAGTAATCGCTGATATCATAGCCATTGTCGTTTTGCGGTGATCGATACATCGGCGTCAGCCAAAGGACATCGACACCAAGCTTTTTCAAATAATCCAGTTTCTCGATGATTCCATTAATATCGCCGATACCGTCTCCATTTGTATCCATGAAACTCTTCGGATAGATTTGATAAACGGTTGCCTTTTTCCACCAATCTTCATTCATATCGTCACACCCTGTCTCTTTTTTACTTTGCACCCTGATCTCTTTAGCGTTACCCTTCGTCAATCGACTTCTTGCTGAATTTAGAAAAAATGTACGTCAGAATAAATGGCAGGATCAATACGATCAGCATACCGATGAAAAATGGTCCCCAATATTTCGGAATGATTGACAGAAAGCCCGGCAATCCACCGATACCGATTGATGTTGCCTTAACGCTGCACAAGGTAATGAATGCACCGGCAATACCTGAACTGATAATTGCCGCAAGAAATGGATAGCGGAATCTCAGGTTAACCCCGAACATCGCCGGTTCCGTAATACCAAGCCATGCAGAAACTGAGGATGTCATCGCGAGCCCTTTCAATTTGGCGTCACGAGCCATTAGGAAAATGGCAAAAGCTGCCGCGCCTTGCGCAATGTTTGACAATGCAAGCATCGGCCATAGGAATGTCGAACCAGTGCTTCCGATCAACTGGAGGTCAACAGCAAGAAAAATCTGATGCATACCCGTGATAACCAGTACGCCATAGAAGAATCCGTAAACCAAACCGCCAAGAATCGGAACGTAATGGAACAAACCAACGATGCCGGCTGTGATCCAGTTCGCCAGCTGCAGAGTCACAGGTCCGATAATCGTAAAGGAAAGCAAACCGGTGACAAGCAACGCAACCGGAGCCACGACAAGCAGCTGGATGGAATCCGTGACATGTTTTTTCAAATAAACTTCAATTTTCGCAAGCACATAAGAAGCAACGAGTACTGGAAGCACTTGTCCTTGATAACCGACTTTGTCAATGTGCAGTCCGAACAGATTCCAAATCGGAACGGTGCCCTTGGTCTGTGCTTCTGCCAGGCTGTAGGCATTCAACAGTGATGGGTGAACGAGTACAAGACCGAGCACGATGCCTAGCAATGGGTTGCCGCCGAATTTCTTCACTGCGGACCAACCGATCAGTGCAGGCAGAAAGACGAAAGACGTATTTGCGATGACCAGAATAATATCAGCAAAATCTTTCCACTGTGGATAGGCTTGCACCACTGATTCTTTAAAGAAAATCCCCGGATTTGCAAGCACGTTGTTAATGCCCATCAGCAAGCCGGCAGTCACGATTGCAGGAAGAATAGGGATGAAAATATCTGCCAGCGTTTTAATCCCCTTCTGCAGCGGATTCATTTTTTCTGCCGCCGCATCTTTTACTTCTTGTTTTGAAGATTCGCCGATTCCCGTTAAACGAACAAATAAATCATATACCTTGTCAACGGTACCATTTCCAATCACGATCTGAAATTGACCATTTGCTGAGAAAAAGCCTTTGACCAGGTCAATCTTATCAAGTTCTTCTTTGTTTACTTTATTTTCGTCCTTTAAGATTAAACGCAGCCGGGTAACGCAATGCGTCGCGGCGCTAATATTTTCACGACCGCCGACCGTATCAATGATCTGATTAACCGATTCTTCATTAATGACTGCCATACGAATCACTCCTGTTTTATGATTCTGCAAATTAGTGCGAGATTATTTTTATAAAACGTTTTCATTTATTCCCCTATAAATTGAGCTGCATTTCAGCACTACACGGCCGTTGCAATGCCTAGATGTCCGCTCAGCTATTTACTACATTTGTAAGTATAACGCTTTCATTTTTATTTGTATAGTCAAATGATTTATATAATATGATTTGTATAGATAAATGCTTGTCCATTTATAAAATGTCAGTATCTATGGAAAGCAAAAAGCCCCGACCTCCGAATTCAAAGATTCGGATGCCGAGGCACCTATTATCCCTTATTTACTTTTGCTGTTATTGTTCGAATAGGAATTTCCTTGACCTGAACCACGATTATTTCCGCCTCGACCTCCACGGCCACTGCGGCTTCCACCTCGCGAATCAGAATGTCTGCCCCCGTTTTTGTCGCCGAACCGTTTCTTGCCGGGGCCATTGCTCGGTCCGGTTTTTCCTTGGATAATTGTCGGTCGTGATTTTTTCTGACGCGGCTTCTGCGGTTTCATGCCCACAACTTCAAAGTCGACCGCATGTTCATCCAGATTAACAGCCAGCACACGAACTTCAATTTCGTCACCGATCCGGTACATATGACCGGTTCGCTCGCCCATCAGTGCCATATTCTCTTCACTGTAGTGATAATAATCATCGGTCAGATAACTGATATGGACAAGTCCTTCGATCGTGTTCGGTAATTCAACAAACAGTCCGAAGTTGGTGACACCACTGACCACACCATTAAATGTCTCTCCAACCTTGTCCTGCATATACTCAGCTTTCTTCAAGTCATCTGTATCACGTTCCGCTTCAACCGCATGCTGTTCGCATTCGGAGGTATGCTTCGCAATTTCCGGCATTTCACCTTTCCAGTAGGCCAATGTCTTCGGATCCGTTTTCTTCTCAAACAGATATTTGCGCAGAAGACGGTGAACCGTCAAATCCGGATAACGACGGATTGGCGATGTAAAGTGTGTGTAATATTCCGTTGACAAACCGAAGTGTCCCAAACATTTGTCATCATATTTTGCCTTGGCCATCGAGCGCAGCATCACGGTACTGATAACCGCTTCTTCCGGCTGCCCTTTTGCTTTTTCAAGCAAGGACTGCAGCGTACGCGGATGTACTTTATCCGGCGAACCGTGCAGCACATAGCCGAAGTTAACAACGAAATCAAAGAACTTTTCCAAACGTTCCGGGTTTGGTTCTTCGTGAACACGATAAATGAACGGTAGATGTAGCTTGTCTACATGCTCAGCAACCGTTTCGTTAGCCGCCAGCATGAAAGACTCGATTAAGCGCTCAGCAATCGTTCGTTCACGAACGACAACGTCCACCGGCTTGCCTTGTTCATCGACAATAATCTTTGCTTCTGTGAAATCGAAGTCAATCGCGCCGCGATCTTGGCGATGCTTTTCAAGAATACCGGCTAGTTCTGCCATGAGATCAAAGAATGGAATCATGTCTTTATAACGTTCCAGCACTTCGTCATCTTCGCGTTTCAAAATCTTGCGCACATTGTTATAGGTCATGCGTTCTGTTGAACGAATAACACTCGGAAAAATATCATGACCGACAACAACGCCCTGCGGATTGATCTCCATCTCGCAGCTGATCGTTAAACGATCAACATGTGGATTCAAACTGCAGATTCCGTTCGACAGACGATGCGGAATCATCGGAATCACACGGTCAACAAGATACACACTCGTGCCGCGTTCGTATGCTTCCGAATCCAGCGACGATCCTTCTGTCACATAGTAGCTGACGTCCGCAATATGTACGCCTAACTTATAATTGCCATTGTCCAAACGAGAAACCGTTACCGCATCATCCAAATCCTTGGAATCCTCGCCGTCGATCGTCACGATCGTTTCTTCACGTAAATCGCGGCGTCCAATATAATCCTTCTCCGACAGTTCATCCGGAATGGCTTCTGCTTCGGACAGAACTTCCGGCGGATATTCGAGCGGCAGATCATGCTTGTAAATTATGGACAGAATATCGACACCGGGATCATTCTTATGGCCGAGAATCTGAGTGACCATACCCTCAGCGTTCTTGCGGCCTTCCGGATATTTCGTGATTTCAGCAACGACTTTATGGCCTTCCATTGCGCCGTGTTCCGCATTTTCCGGAATAAAAATGTCTCCGGTAATTTTGTTGTCGTCCGGAATGACAAAGCCGAAATGCTTCCCGGCATTGAAGGTTCCGACGACCTTGGTGATTGCTCGCTCAAGAATTCGGATGACGGTACCTTCAGGACGTTCACCTGATGTTTTGTGAGACACGCGAATAACAACGGTGTCCCCGTTCATTGCACCGGCGAGGTCATTCGGGCTGACAAATACATCATCCAGTTTTTCGTCTTCTTCCGGAATAATAAATGCAAAGCCCTTAGCGTGTGCTTGTACACGGCCGGTCATTAAGCTCATTTTTTCAGGCAGACCGTAGCGATCCGAACGTGTACGGATCACAAGTCCCTGCTCTTCCATTTCATTCATTTCTTTCACAAAATTAGTGAAGTCCTCCGGCTGTTCTGCTCCGAAAGCAGCTTCCAGTTCTTTTAATGTCATCGGCCGGTAAGTTTCTTCTCGCATATAATTCAGGATTTTCTGAATGCGTTCTTCCGCCATGTCGTTAACCTCCCTATACTTAGGAAACAGACCAATCTAGGCTTTCAAGAAACGCATAGATATCCTTGTGCAGTTGCACTTTCTCTGTTCCTAACGTAATCACGTGTGTTGAATTTTCGTACCACTTTAATTGCTTGTTTGTAGAATGAATGGAATCATAATAATAGTGTGCGCTTTCTGGGTTAATCATTTCATCCTTTTGCGCCTGAATAATCAGAGCAGGAGCCGTAATTTTATGGCTTTCTTCCCTGACATTGTCAATCAGAGCGGATAATTGATCCAGAACAACCGGGATTCGACGTCTGAATGCTTGCAATTCGACGGTTATTTCTTCACCGCTTTTTCCTTGATACTGCTTGTACGTACGTGCGTATGCCGTCGTACCGGCAACCAAGCGGTCACGCATTGCGGAATAAGCCGGAGCGCACATTGGAATAATACCCTTCACTGAAAAAGTGTATCCACATTTGAGTGAAAATACCCCGCCTAATGAAAGACCGCAAACCGCAAATTCAGTATGCCCAGTTTGCTGCAAGTGTTCGACAGCACGGCAAACGTCCTGCCACCACTCTTTAGGTCCTGTTTTGAGTAATTCCTCCGGTGGTCCGCCATGACCGGAATAAATCGGTCCGCAGCATGTGTACCCGCGCTGATTCAAGTAGCGTCCGAGCTGCCGGACATCAATCGAATTGCCTGTAAATCCATGCAGCAACAGTACAGCACGCGGTCCGGATTCAAGGAAAAATGGCTTTGGACGTTTTAATTCCATCCTTCCCTCATCCCCTAAACAAAAGATCCGCTTTTGCCTTATTCCACACGTTCTCTATCCCTGTTTCACGCGAACTTTGCTTCTATAAAGAGTCAATCGCGATCAGCATGAATGAACAGCATATTGAAATGAAATAGGCATCTTCTTCCAAAATATATTATACGCTATATCTTCTGCCAGGTCTAAAGGAAACCGGAAGTTTTAGCCGGACAAGTCCGCATGGACGGTTCCCTTGTCAAGTTCGAATTAAAATAAAAACCGGAGTATCCGCTCCGGTTTTACTTACTGGCATTATTTAAAATAGTAGCCAATTAAAAACGCGCAGGCAAAAAAGACAATTGAGAAGAAAATCGTCAGCCTTTTAATGCCGACTTCAATGCCTCTCGCTTTTTGCTTGCTGAATAATTGTTCAGCTCCACCAGTAATTGCTTCGGACAACCCGTCGCCCTGACTTCTTTGAATCAAAACGAGTGCAATGACTACAACAGCTGAAATAATCATAACCGTTAATAAAAATGTATGCATCGATGTGTACCCCTTATCTTCGAATCAACGTTCATTCAGTCATTAGTTTTAATGTACCATACCGAAGTGCCAAGAGCAACCGGCCACGGATGATTGGTTGAGTCAAGCAATTGTAGGCAGAAATTTTTATGACTAGGTAAGTAAGCGTATTCACTGTTTTAGGGGTTGTCCTTGTTGAATCTTTGTTGTCTTTTAAAAACCTTTCATCGCCTTCAGTGCCCGGTGCATCGGAATGCCCGACTTACCTTGCAGATACTGTAGGTTGCCTCGTGCCCATTCACCCACGGTATGCGTGACTTTCTCCACGTAGTGTTTCGGCGGTTTTGTCTCGTCCTGCTTGACTTCATTCCAACGGTCCATTCGACCAAACAGCGTTTGGAGACCCATGTGATCCATCTGGGCAGCCAGGCCGTTCATCATCGCCTGTTTCCCTTTCTCGACCCAACTGCGCCCATTTTTCATGCGTTTGGCCAATTGGCTCATCGTCGCTTCCGCACTGCCCATCGTCCGCATCCCGTCCGTGTTAATCGCGAATGTTTCCAGCCATTTTCGATAATCGCCTAATGCTTCCGGATAGTTCTCAAGTTGCTGGATGAGTGCCTCCAGCCGTTCTTCCTGTGTTTCGCTTTCAAGAGTGCCAACCGCACTATTGA
>Ga0334901_1001445_pt1 | contig 24906 bp, 19 predicted proteins | sample GraSluR3_MG_3_FD_207216 | JGI IMG/M metagenome (GOLD analysis project Ga0334901, IMG submission 207216) | Sludge microbial communities from methane-producing bioreactor in Wageningen University, Netherlands - Granular Sludge_15_08-R3 | ecosystem: Engineered > Bioreactor > Anaerobic >... | reverse complement strand
TTCCCTTAGATCATCAGAACGTCCGACTATTGACTCAAATTAAAAAGCGATAAAGGACAAATCACTCGATTCTTCAAATAATCGCCCCTTAAAAAGCGGTGAAATTATGCTTTATGAATAATTCAGGTTTGAATAATTTTTTCGATTTACACGTTTGGCAGATGTCAATGGTCTATTGACGACAGATTGAATTGGGCTTTTCGTTATTTCATCAATCATTATGTCACCCCTAACCTTATTGCTTGGCATTTCTTATGATTCACATGAGAACCAGCACATCAATCCATGACAAGTTCATTTTGTTCAAACAGTACTTTTTCGAATTTTTTTGTATAGTCAATGAACTGAGATGCATGAATGGAACGAGGACGCTCCATTTCAATTTTTTCATCCATACAAACTCTGCCTTCTTTTAATACAATGACTCGATCTGCCAAGTAAACGGCCTCGGCAATGCTGTGAGTAATAAAAATGACTGTTTTTTTCGTCTCTTTCCAAATGCGCAGTATTTCAATCCGCATCTTTTCTCGAGTCATTGCATCCAGCGCGCCAAGCGGCTCATCCATTAGAAGAAGCTGCGGATTTGTAGCTAACGCTCTCGCAATGCCGACTCTTTGAGCCATACCTCCAGAAAGGCTGGAAGGATACACCTTTTCATAGCCTTCAAGACCTACCATTTTAATCAGACGTTTTGAGATACGATAGGCATCCTTATTTTTTAATGCTTTAGGACCAAATGCGACATTATCTAAGATGTTATACCATGGAAACAGGCCGTGATCTTGAAACACAACACCTCTTTGCTCTGAAGGTTTTGACACAAACTGCCCATCGACACTTATCTCACCTTTATCCGGTTTAATAAATCCCGCCAGCAAGTTTAGCAGAGTCGATTTACCACAACCGCTGTGACCGAGTACACAAACAAATTCATTTTCATTGATCTCAAAGCTCACATCATTTAGAACATATTTTCCAGAGTTACCATAGGATTTAAAAAGATTCCTCACATTAACAAATGGCACTTTTCTACCTCCTTCGCTTTAATTTTTTCATGTTCAATTGTTCGCCATAATCAATTATCTAATAAATCATAAATTAATAATAATTCTAACAGTACATGCATGTCATTATTCATAACATACAAAATGTGAATATAATATTGTGTAACTTAAACATACATATACCGTTAAATAAGATAACAGTTGGTGACATAAGAAAAACCGGACAAAAAAACACCCGGTCCTTACTTCCGCAGGATGCGGTGGCTTTCGCGTTGCATACAGGACGTATGCGTGATTAGCGAAAGTTCCTTTGTCATGTGTGATTGGTTTGTGTCTTTACGGTGCTGAATCATCGCTTCGGTTGCTCGCATCAACTGAGCGCGACCGCGGGCGCACCGCGAGCCGCCTCAGACAAGCAGAAATCTGCGGGGTCTCGCTGGCACCTGATCCCGCAGGCGTCTCGCACCTCCGCTTTGATTCTCGGCCAAGACACTGGTTTATTCGTTTAAATACGGGGCAACATCTTATACTTATCTTGTAAAAAAGCCCCTGAGCCAGCAGTCTGTTTGTTCACTGCATACTCATAGGGCTTTTGATTAATTTTATAGTTAGAAATAATTTTTGATATATTGGAGCAGCTTTCGGTCAGTTCCATACCCAGAAACAAAAGACAAACCGATCGGATGGCCATGGTCATTGAGCGGAACGGTCACTTGCGGCAAACCCGATACGCCGGCGATACAGGTTAGTTTCATCGTTCGGGCACGTATTTTTTCGCTCTCTTCAAAGCTGGCATCGCGTTTCGGTGCCGGTCCGTATGTGGTTGGAATGATCAGAATGCCATTTGCGCCGAGAAATGCGCGGATTTTTTCTGTAAACTGCTGTTTTAATTGTGAGGCATGGTGATAAGCTGCGTCCTTTTTCATTTTTGAAGCCGCTATAAAGCGTCCGCCAACATCTTTCGCAAAGTGCGGATGATACCGTTCAATCCACTCTCCATGCGACTGCCAAGCTTCATAGCCTTGTAAGATCCGAAAGGTTTCCGCAAGCTCAGCAGGCGTTGCTTCTGGAAGAGAAGCGGTTTCTAATTGCCCAGACGAAAAGTGTTCATTGATAAACGCATGCAACACTTCTTGGGCGGACTCGGAATCAACTTGATCCCAAGCTTCGCTTAAAAGGTAGAAGCGTTGAAAGGAAGCTGTGGAGTCTGATTCAGGAAGCAAACATTGGCCCACCCGTTCGAGAACATCTGCATCCCGAGCCATCCAGCCTACCGTGTCAAAACTTGGTGCAAGCGGAACAACACCTTCCAAGGATACCAAATTATGCGACGGACGCATGCCAAACAAGCCGCAATATGCGGATGGTATACGCACCGAACCGCCTGTATCGGTACCAAGCGCAAAATCGACAGCTCCGGATGATACGGCAACTGCCGATCCGCTTGATGATCCGCCTGAGAAGGCATCGGGTACACGCGGATTCATTGTCGGCGGATAATGGATATTGTCTCCCTTGAGACTGTACATCAGTTCATCCGTTACCGTCATGCCACGCAGCAGAGCACCTTGCTCCAATAGTTTTCGGATGACAGGTGCATGCGCCTTGGCAGCTTGATGCGTTGTTGCCCAAAGCGGATTGCCCGCACTGTTCACATGTCCTTTAACAGCAAATATATCCTTTGCCGCGAACATCAGCTCATTGAGCTGCCCGCTGCCTGTAGACGGAACATTCATCCCATCTTTTGTAAAAGCACCGAATGTCTCGTGCATGTCCATAATCAAGCCCCCTCAATTAAAGCAAAAAAATACCATTATTATCAGAATAATAGAAAACAGCCGGCTTGTCATGATCTAACATGACCAAACACAGCTGATTTTGATGGACACAACGCACATTTGCAGTGTCTATTAATCTTTATTCTTCATTCCAAATATCTTTGAGTGACCATGAATGCATGTTTTGCACGGTTAATCGCCCACCACTGGCAAATAACTGCACGCCTTGATTTTGTTCTGTTGGATAGATTCTGCTGGTCATGACTTTCTCTCCGTCATTCACAAACACTTCTACTGAAGAACGATCCAAATAGATTCTGAGTTTGAGAGAATCACGCTTAGGGAGTTTGGTACGCCGCGTGCCGCCTGATCCGGTACCGCTTTTTGATCGGTCAAGTGTCAGGACACAATTTGCGGCATCATACTCAAGCACCGTCTCCTCTGTTTTTCCGCAGCGTAATTTAATGCCAAAACAATCTGCATCGGACTCGTGAAGATCAACGAGTAGTTCAAGTTCAAGCAAGTCATCGTCCAGCTGATTTAATGTGTGACTTCCGGAAACCTGTAGATTTTCCGCGTTCATTCGTTCATTTTTTCTCAGGTGGAGGAGCTCAGCGACTGGAGTCATGCGAATGTTCCCATCTGCGCCAAGACGCAGCTCGCGCGGCAAGGTCAGCGCACCGGCCCAGCCTTCCGCTTGTTCGGGCATAGGCGATTCCCACATGTCCATCCAACCGATCACAATTCGCCGTCCGGAATGATCTTGAAAGGACTGAGCCGCGTAAAAGTCATGGCCGTTGTCCAATTCTTTGAAATGTCCGTAGTTGAATTGCAAATGCTCATAATCAAAATTTCCAACGAAATAGCCGGTTTGATACAGGTTTTGGTACAAATCATTTTCAGATTCAATGCCTTGCGGCGAAATCATGAGGATATGCTTGCCGTCAAGTTCAAAGAAATCTGGACATTCCCACATATAGCCCAAATTTTTGCCACTCTGCGCCAGGACACCAAGATAGGTCCAATTTTTCAGATCGCTCGAGCGATACAAGACCACTTTTCCAACACGGTCCTTGCATGTTCCGGCAATTAAATAGAAATGATCACCTCTTCGCCACACCTTTGGGTCGCGAAAATCACCGGATCCTTCTTTAGGATGTGTTGCGATGATCGGGTTTTCCGGAGACTTTTCAAAATTGATACCATCTTTGCTCACGGCAAGGCATTGAACCTGATCGGAACTCTTTTTTGCATCGTCTGCATAGCGATGTCCCGTGTAAATTAAGCACAGCTTACCATCTTTTTCAATAGCGCTCCCAGAGAAACAGCCGTCACGATCAAAGGAATCGCCGGGAGTGAGCGCAATCGGGTAATGCTTCCAATGAACAAGATCACGACTTGCGACATGGCCCCAATGCATCGGCCCCCATTCAACACCATTTGGGTAATGCTGAAAAAATACATGATACATGCCCTGATATTGTACAAGCCCATTGGGATCGTTTATCCATCCGGATGGTGCCATAATATGATAGCCGAGCCGCCATCTCTTTTTTTCTTTCGCCTGTTTGAAAACCATAGGTACACTCCATTCGTTTCAATAAATAAATGCTTATATTTTTATAAATGTCATTCGGTTGACAATATAACGATACCGTTACTCATTTAAGTATGCATGCATGGATCAGAGATCGCCAGCCCATTTTGCATTTACCAATAATTTTCCATTACAAAATATAGATGAGCGTTTTTTTACAAGGGTTCAGATTCGCTTTTATCCGGATAATTTCATACAATTGACACATATTACGTTTTTCATGAACTTGGCGATACTAATGAGTAGCACTTTTCACGAGTTATCGCCAACAATCGGAGGAAAAAGATGAACAACGACTTGGACACTCATAATCAGCCGCTCGCCATTAAAGCGACCGGCTTAGTCAAACGTTTTGGAAAACACCGTGCTGTCGACGGCATCGATTTAGCCATCCCGCAAGGCATCGTGTACGGGTTTCTCGGTCCAAACGGTGCCGGAAAAACAACAACCATGAAAATGCTGGCCACCTTGTTGAAGCCTGATGAAGGCAGCGCTCAGGTCATGGGCCATGATCTGTTAAAGGAACCGGATGCCGTGCGTACACGCGTTAGCCTCACCGGTCAATTCGCTTCGGTTGATGAAGACCTGAACGGAATTGAAAATTTAATTCTCATTGCACGACTGATGGGCTACTCTTCACGAATTGCGAAAAAAAGGGCGTCCGAACTTCTAGATGCATTCGGTTTACAAGATGCCGCAAAACGACAGGTTAAAAAATATTCGGGCGGCATGAGGCGGCGCCTGGACATTGCGGCCAGCATGATCATACGTCCGGATTTGCTTTTCTTGGACGAACCGACAACCGGGCTTGATCCGCGCAGCCGCAACCAAATTTGGGATATTGTGCGCGCACTCGTCACCACCGGTACAACCGTGCTGTTGACCACGCAATATCTGGATGAAGCCGATCAACTCGCCGACCGAATCGCCGTTATTGACCATGGAAAAATTATCGCAGAGGGGACAAGCGGTGAACTCAAAGCATCGGTCGGATCTGGTGTGCTTCATGTACGGCTTCTCGACCCTTCGACACGTGCTCAGGCGCAGCAGCTACTCTCAGATGCACTCGGCACTCCCGTCCGTCTTTCCTCAGATCCTGCTGCACTTGCCGCGCAACTTGCAGGGACAAAGGCTGCATCAAAAGCACTTGCCGCGCTCGATGCGAATCAAATTGAGGTCAGTGAATTTTCACTTGGCCAGCCGAGCCTTGATGAAGTATTCCTAACGCTGACTGGTAAACCGGCAGAAAATGAAGAGCAGAAAGAGGGTGCGAAGTCATGAGCGAAGAGCAGAGCATGGCTAAAATGCGTGCCGCACTTGTTGAACAAGAACGTCCGCCGCGTCCAAACGGAATCGCGACATCGCTCACCTTCGCATGGCGCGCACTTTTGAAAATAAAATATGTACCGGAGCAGCTGCTCGATGTCACTTTTTTCCCGGTGATGTTCACGTTAATGTTTACCTATTTATTCGGTGGCGCGCTCGCCGGATCAACAAGTCAATACTTGCAGTTTTTAATTCCCGGTATTCTGGTACAGACGGTCGTTTTCACCACAGTATATACCGGCGTTTCTCTGAATGATGATATCTCTAAGGGAACATTCGACCGTTTTCGATCGTTGCCCATCTGGAGCCCATCGCCCTTAGTCGGTGCGCTCATCGCTGATACGGTGCGTTACACGATCGCTTCAATAATTGTGATCGTCTTAGGTTTGATTCTTGGATTCCGACCGGCAGGAACTATTCTTGAAATTATCGCAGGGATCATTCTTGTGCTGATCTTTGCGTTCAGTCTCTCCTGGATCTTTACCGTAATCGGGCTCATTCTGCAAACGTCGAAAGCAGTGATGGGCATCAGCATGACGCTGTTATTTCCGGTCACGTTTGCCAGCAATATTTTCGTTGATCCGGCGACAATGCCCGGCTGGCTGCGCGCAACAGTCAACGCCAATCCAGTTTCGATGCTGACCACCGCTGTCCGTGGGTTAATGGGCGGTCGCGTTGCATTTACTGAAATCATCTGGGTACTCATTGCCTCGGCAGTATTGATTCTCATCTTTTCACCAATCACGATGTATCTTTATCGAAATAAGCGATAATGAAACAGCAAAAAGGATGCGAGCCGGAAATCGGCTTCGCATCCTTTTTATTACAGATTGCTTGAATGACCCGACACGCTCAGCTTGCTTCGATCATACAGTGAGAACATTAAACCGTACATGATCATACCGAGAAAAGCAATCGTCCCGAGAATGACAAAAGTCCATGGGTAACCGAACCAAACAGTCATCGGTATGGCAATCGGAGCGAGTGTTCGTCCGAGTGAATAGCGCAAACCTGATGCTGCAAAATACTGAGCACGCAAATGTTTTGGAGCCAGCTTGGCAATGAAGCTGTCCTGCACACCAACCGTCATCAGTTCTGCCCAAGAAAAGAGTACAATGCAGAAGAGCAGCAGCCAGATGTTTTGCGTCGACCCCATCAGAATCATGGCAATTCCATAGCAAAGAGAAGACCCCATAAACACATTGCCCTCACGAAATTTCGTCATCCATTTGGTCACGATAACGGTCAGAAGCGCCACGCAAAGACCGTTCATTGATACCATAACACTGTACAGGTTTCTTCCGCTGATCGCTACTTGCCAATTTCCAAACGATAACAACGTTTGGAGCGGCACCTTATCGGTGGTGTACACTGCGATCAGCATATCAAGCTGCAAGAATGTCTGAGCGACCAGCACACCTGCCAATATGTAAAGTAGAAAAATGTGATCTGTGAAAATCACCCGATAATCGCCAAACTGATCAATCAAATGTTTCATCCAGTTTGGTTTTACCTTCTCTTGAATCTGTTCGGCTTGCGGCGCTGTCTCATGAATCCAGTGCTGCAGTGCCCAAATCAAGCCGGCGCTCACAGCGGTACAAATAAGTAAAAGCAGAAAACGATCACTGAAAAAGAAAACGGCACCTAAAAGCGGACCAACGACAACCGTGACATTAATCGACGTGTAAAATAATGCGAACACGCCTGCCCGGTGCTGCGCAGGAACGATATCGGCAATCATCGCGCTGCTCGCCGGCCCATACAGCTGGCCAAACAAACCAAGTAATGAAAAGCTGATAAACGTTACCCATGGCGATACAAACCAAGGTGAATTTGCATAAGCGAAAAATGCGAAGCACACCGTCTGGCCGATTGCGGAAAAAACCATCATCCGTTTCCGACCAAAGTGATCGGCACAATAGCCGCCGAAAAGTCCAAGAACAACACCTATAACTTGTGAAAGAATCAGCAGCAGTCCGGCCATTTCTTGGCCGAAATGCTCAGAAAAATAAATCGCCATAAACGGAAAATACATCCAGAAAAGAATATTGAATAGTCCTTCTCCGATGAATCGAACTTTTAAATTTATATCCCAGTCACGCCACTTCATTAAAATTACCACCTTTTTGCCAAACTAAAAAGAGTCCGAGCGCAGCAACGAAATGCTGAGCATCGGACTCTTTCAATCAAGTCATATAACGAGCACAGCTACGCTTTTAGGCAAATCACCATTCGGTTTTGAGACAAAACAAACATGGGCACCAATGCATTTATGTGTTTGTCTGCGGAAAAACGATACCGATTTTGCGTAACCATTGTTCAACCCTCATTTTCTTTTTAAGTGATTCAGATTTTCAAAATCTGATCAAAGAGCAGTCTTTGAATTATACTTCATTTGAATTCGAATGACAATCGGCGATCCGCTGACATCCGACAACTTAATCGTTTAGTAGCCGAGCATTTTGTTCACTACATTAATTAAAGGACGTCCTTCACTGTATCGGTGCAGATTTTCAACAAAAAGATCCATGTACCTTTGCTCGTAATTGGAAGAATAGTAAGCCCGGTGCGGCGTGATGATCACATGATCCATGTTCCAGAATTGGTGTTTCTGCGGCAGCGGTTCAATTTCAAATACATCGAGCGCTGCACCAGCGATTGGACCGTTCGTTAAACAAACCGCAAGATCAGACTCAACAATCAGATTCCCACGACCGATGTTTACCAGATAACTTCCATTTTTCATGAGACTGAGCCGCTTTTTATCAAAGCTATGTATGGTTTCGCTTGTTGCAGGAAGTGCTAGGACAACGAAATCCGATTGAGCAAGCACTGCATCCATTTGATCCATGCCGACCACTTGATCGGCAGGATCGTGATCGCCATGCCTCTTTTGCGGATTTCTTCGGCAGCCGATCACTTTCATATCAAATGCCTTGCATCGGCGGGCTATTTCATAACCAATGTCCCCATAACCAATAATGCCTACTGTTGTTCCCGCCAAATCTCCGACGTTTGCTTCATCCCAAGTCCCGGCCATTTGTTTGCGAACAAAATGGGGCACCTTTTTCGCTAGAGCGGTGATCATTGCCAGCACATGTTCGGCAATCGGCACAGATGTACAGCCACGTGTATTGGTAATCATCAGTTCATGATCAACCACGTCCTTGCGCAGCATCATGTCGACACCAACACTGGCGGACTGAACCCATTTCAAGTTTTTCGCTTTTGGCAAAATTTTTAAATCATCACGATAACCGGCAGTCAACATCACATCACATTCAGCAAGTGCACTAAGCGGCTCAGGTTCCGGTGCTCCCGGCGTCCACGGATCGTAAACAATCTTTTGGCTAAGCTTCGAAAGCTCCTGCAATGCGTCATTGGATAACACATTTCGTATATAGATAATCGGCTCTATTGGATCGAACTGCATGAAAAAACCTCCTTCTGAAATGAATTCATCGATGTATGGATTTTTTGTTTTTGAATTATTTACTTCGCACTCAATTGCTTTTGACTGCCTCTATTGGGATGAGCGGTCAAAGTACCCTGCCTTGTAATCAACACCATAATGATACAAAGGACAATAAGCACCGATCCCCAAAAAGGAGCGGAGTCATGAAAGAAGAACAGCCAACCGGCAAGCAGCGGACCAATAGCCCTGCCCAGGCTGTCCGTGGATTGCTGCAAGCCCATCACCATTCCCTGTCCTATTGAATCCTGCTTAGACAGTAAAGATACAAGCGTGGGCTGTACCAGTGCGTTACCGATTCCGACCAGCGCGCAACCAAGAAAGATCATCCATACCGATCGAGATAGAGCAATGCATACATAACCGGACGCATTAATCATTGCGCCGATTTTTGCCGCATGCATCTCGCCAAGTCTGTTATAAATCGTACCCATGATAAATACCTGCAAGATCACTGCGGCCAAGGATTCCGTGCTGAATGAAAGACCGGTCTGGCTGGCGCTTGCGCTGAACCGTTCAATCATAAAATAGCCGAGCATTGAAAAGAATCCTGAAGCGGCGACAGCCATACCAAAGGTCATTAGAAACAGTTCCCAGCATCCTGGTTGAATCAGGATGCCAAGCGACTTAGCAAAAGACAGATTATCCTTCCGAATGGTTTTTCTTTTCGGTTCCTTAATAAAAAGGATTGCAAACGGGATAGTTATGAAACTAAGCATTCCCGCTATGAGAAAGGGCATGTTGATGCCAAACGGTGACAGCAAGCTCCCGACAACCGGACCACAAAGAAATCCAAGCGTATTGGCTCCTGCCATTTTGGCAATGACCGGTCCTCGTTGACGTTTATCGTACACATCGCTGATCATTGCATAGACGGCGGGCATCGCACCCGTTGAAACGATCGCACCGATAATTCGGATGAAAAGCAGCTCGGTATAGGTCGTGGCGAAAATCATCAAAAGAAACGCAACACCAAAACCGAAAAGGCCGAAGACAAGGACCGGTTTGCGCCCGAATTGATCAATCAATCGTCCCCAAAAAGGGACAATCACAAACTGAGCCACTGCCCATCCGGTGATCAGCGAGCCCATTTGAAACGAATTAAGGCCAAGGTGGGCAGCCAAATAAGGCAATGCCGGGAACACAATACCATAGCCCGTCATCGAAAGGAACATAATAAATGCGAGTAAATAAAACGAATGCTTTGCCATTGATGGTCATCCCTGCTTCAACTATGGTGTGCTTGCATGAAAAAACAGCTATTCGCTTCCGTTCGGGAACAGCTGCTTTGACTCCAACATTCTAAGCTTACAATTTTTTATTGAACATGCCGATCAATTCAGGCAACAGCCCTCGCATATTTTTCAATGATCAGGCATTCGCGATGAATTGTTCCACATCATGATTAAATGCGTCAAGCAAACGCAGAGTCATTAATCCCGGCTTTCCATCGCCAACGGGCTGGCCATCAATCTGGGTGACCGGTGTAACACGCACACCGGTGCTGGTAATAAATGCTTCATCCGCATTCCGTAATTCTTCTGTTGTAAACGTGCGTTCTTCAACCGGGATGCCAAGCCGTTCTGCAAGCTCCAGCACAAAAATACGCGTAATTCCGTTTAAGATGAAATGATCGGCAGGATGTGTAATCAGTACACCATCTTTGACCATGAATGCATTGCACGTTGTACCCTCCGTAACCACACCGTCACGATGAAGAATAGCATCATCAGATCCTTGTTCAAATGCTTCTTGATTGGCGAGCACGTTGCCGAGCAGGTTCAGCGTTTTAATGTCGCAGCGCAACCAGCGAATATCATCGAGAAGACTGACTTTAATGCCGTCTGCATGCAAATCCTCATCCTTTGATGTCGCTTCAATGCTCCCGGTCAGCACGCAATCAATCTTCTGCTCCGGAAAACGATGTTTCCGCGCAATCGCGCCTCTTGTAATTTGAAAATATACATAGCCGTAATCCATTTGATTTTCCCGAATCAACTTGTCCAGATTTTCGGCCAGATGGTCCGTATCATAAGGGAGTGAAAGTCTCAGCTCGCGTGCACTTCGATTCAATCGTTTCATATGCAGGTCAAGCAGGAACATTTTTCCATTATAAACACGAAGCGCCTCATAAATGCCATCGCCAAATTGGTAGCCGCGATCCTCCATATCTACCTTGCCTTGTTCTCTTGAAAGAAACGAATCATTATACAGAATTGTACTCATATTCCCTGCCCCTTCCTTATCTAGCTCCTTGCCAAGCTGCGTGTCGGATCAAAAAACTTTAATTCTTTCCAAATTAATTATAACTTGCGTAAAGCCGACACCACAACCACCAATATCGTGTCTATTTGATGTAAGAAAAACTTGGCAAAAAATGTCTGCTTCTTACTTTCACACGATGTGATGGCTTTCGCGTTGCAAACAGAACATATCGTAGTTAGCGAAAGCTCCTTTATCTCACTTCTGTTTCACTAAGCATTCTGATCCTTATAAGCAACAAATAAAATAAGCGGAATTTTTCCGCTTATATGCACCATGAAGCTTATTTCGCCGGTAAATAGGGGTAATTTTTCCGCTTATGCAAAGCAAATCCCTCTATTTTCATGTTTTTCGATTCGATAAGCGGAATTTTTCCGTCTATTTAAGCGATTTTTTCGCTCATTTTCTAAATAAGGGTAATTTCTCCGTCTATTTATCAGATAAGGCGCTTAACCTGATCACCCAACCGATACGTATGGATTGGGATTCAGCATCTTATGACCTTATCGTCGTGCCAGCGAGGCAAAACGATACATTTTATTTACCTGTAAAGAAAAACTTGGCGCAGCCAGGTCCTTAGACATCAGCTGAATCTCCTTTTGATCGAAATCTCTTTTCAATCTTATACGGGGGATATCGCTTATCTTTTTCTCTTTTATATAAAGAAAAGCAGAGACAGCCAATCGTCTCCGCTTCGTCAGCTTCATGCTCTTCAGTTTAGTTATGCTAGTATTTCTTTTAAAATCGGATCTTCATGCAAAATACGGTGTGCCCGCTCTCGATATTCAGCTACATGTAAGAACGTATAGCGCATCGGTTTCATTTCAGGAGCCCGGTCGATCGCCATATCAAAGTCAGCCATCGTCATGCCGACTGTTTTAGCGAATGTGAAGAAACCGGTATCTTGAAGCACCTTCGTGACGCGTTCATAGCGATGATTTTGAACCTTGCTCATCAAGTAGGTGGCAACTCCGACTTGAATGCCATGCAGCTGGGGTTTCTTCGAATAGGTGTCTAGCGCATGAGAGATCAGATGCTCGCTGCCGCTGGTCGGCGCACTGCTTCCGGCAATTTCCATTGAAATTCCGGCCATGGTCAATGAATCAACAAGCTCTTTGAGAAAAAGGTCGTCGCAAATTGTACCGAAATCGGTACGAACAAAACTGTTGACTGCCTTCTTCGAGAGCATCAATGCACAGTCATCCACACGTGTGTGTCCGTTCTTTTCTTCAAAAATCCAATCCTCAGCTGCCGTGATTTTCGAGACAAGGTCGCCTACTCCTGAATAAATAAAGCATTCCGGCGCATTTTTAACGACATCAATATCGATCAAAATTCCATAAGGCATTTTCGCATGTACAGATATGCGACGTCCGTGAATCGTTAAAGAAGTGTTCGAACTGGAGAAGCCATCATTGGACGTTGACGTCGGCACACTGATGAACGGCCATTTTCTTAGCAGTGCTGTGTATTTTGCCGCATCCAATGCTTTTCCTCCGCCAATACCGATGACCGCTTCAGTTTGAGCCGGCAGTTGGAATGCATGGTCGACAACGCTGTCTATATCAATATCGCTGACTTCTTTTGTTTCAAGAACATCGATCCCGGCTGCTTTCATTGATCCGAATACTTTCTCACCAAGCATATCGGTTAAGCCCATGCCAAAGAAAATAACGACCTTCTTAAATTGATGACGGCTGAGCAGTCGTCCGATCTCCGCCATATTTCCTTTCCGAACATCGAGCAAAGAAGGAACAACAATCTGATGATTATCGGCTCCCATTGATTATGGCCTCCTCATGAATATCGAGAAATTTCTCTATATCTTTAAAATTATTGATTGCTACATACTCTTTATTTTCCTGATCAAGCAGCGGTTGAAGCTTCCCTTTGGCAAAAATTGTATCTGCCAGCATTGCTGCTTTCAAATCCGGAAGACTGTCTCCTGCAAAAAAGACTGTGTCATAATCCTTCATTAGATCGCGTGCCAGTTTTTGCTTGTCAATCCCGTAGAGTTCTGAAAAATAAGTTCCGTTTGGATCGGGACGTAATTGAATGCCTCTATTCTCATAGACACCGGGATTGGAATATATTTTCACTCCTGTTATACCCTGTTTTTCAAAAATACGCTTAATGTAATAATCTGTACCAGCACTAATGACAACAAAGTCACCGCCGAGCTTCTTGACCTTTTCAATAACCTTTTTCGCATCAGGATCAAAAGGAACAGCATCAATATCCTCGTCGATCTGGGCTTGGTCACGATCTACAGAACGAAACAAACGGCTTAGATACTCGAGATCAGTCATGACTTTCTTATCCCAATCATCGTAGAGTTTCTCGCGTTGGTCTGCAAAATGGCGGTCAATGATCACGTGAAAAAAATCTTTATCGGATAAAGTTCCGTCAAAGTCGGAAAGAAAGAGGAAAGGTTTTGTCATATAATAAAACTCCTTTTTTCATTCTGTTATATTACAGAAATAGTATAACAGAAAAACAATCGTTTTGAATTTTATGGAAGCGCCGTCAATGTGTCGAAGTGATGACGTTCGGAAAATTATTTCTTCCTAGTATGCCTTATCAATTAACTTTTCATGTTGCAATTGGACATCGTCAACGATCGCAAAGAAAACTTGCCTATCTTTCCTATTTGTGTTTAAAAAAATACCCCAATGATTTTTAAGGATCATTAGGGTAAACTATTTTGTGAACTATTGTAATTTATTATGATTAGTCTTGGATAAATTCATCCTCAGACGGATTGGAATTTATATAGTAAGTACCGTTTTCCTTAATTCCGATTTTTTTCAGAGCTCTTTTCTTGTCTGCCTCATCAACCATGTTGTATGCCGAAATCCGTTCTCGCAACTGATGTCTGTACTGCATCGCACGCATGACGCGCCCGCTGAATGGTCCTGGGCTCATTGGCAATTCAACGATCTGTCCATTGGTCAAAGAAACAGCAACCTTACTCTTTTTATCCACTTCGCTCCATTGACGAACATGGATAAACGCAAGCCATGCACAACGATCCGAGCGTTCGGTCATTGAGGAAATGAAGACAATGCCCAATTCCCCGCATACACAAATGGGCGGCATACTTTTATAACCCATATCTACGGCTATTTTTTTTCGGCCTTTATAGGTTGACCCATAATAGCCGCATGACCGCTCGACAATAGCTTTCGGCAGTTCCATCACATAGTGTTCACAGGCTTCCTCAATAACCAACGTACCCATACTTCCATCGGAGAAACAATAAGGTAGCAATGCCATTGTTTCCGGACGGATGATGTAATGATTCAAAAGTTCCATTCACGCGCCTCTTTTCTTTGTTTGTTTTCCTTACATTGATTAATACTGCTCACAGACAAAAACGACTTTGCACGAATTTGGAATGAACCGCTCGCGTGGAAGAAATTCGGCGGTTCTCAATATGGAGAAAAACACTAGAGAATATTGCGTCTCTATGTTTGTACTTTTATTATAAAGTATATGTCCTTTAGCACAATACTTTATTCACACTATTTTCTGACATATTAATCTATTTTCACAATTTGTTCATAAATAGGCGCGAATATGTCCACTTTTGAACGTTTTCTCAGCATTAAGGGCTATGTGAGGGGCGACCATCCGTACACTAACAACCTGTTCGGACGAGAATACTGATCAAAATTCTCATTGGCATGAACACTCATCCAATAAGACTATTTTCCTATTCATCTATCCATTGCCAACATAAAAGACTCCAATGTCCGAGGACACGGGAGCCTTTGTTTTTATTCTCAATAAATTTTTATTATGCCTTTTCTCTATAATCTTCTTTTGAGTACAAGTGCAGCTTGGTGCGGCAAAGCCATTCGAAGAACCAGCCGCATGCGAATGGAATGATAATAAAGACCAGAATAATAACCAGAAGATTGACCGCAGTTGCTCCGCCCGGCATGAAACGGATGGCATTGATTGGTCCGACGAGTCCGGAGAATCCGAATCCGGCGCTGATCGGTGTGCCCTTAATTTGGAACACAACTGCCAAAACACCAAGAACGGCTGCATTTAAAATGACCGGTAATAGAATAATTGGTTTGCGAACAATTGCTGCAATCATAATTTTCGGGGTTCCAAGCAGTGCCGAAAGTGATAGCCCGATTGGATTGACGCGCAGGCCGCCTATGAACATGCCGATTGCTGCGGCAACAACACCGAGATTACCTGCACCGGATGCAATACCGCTCATGCTGATGGCAGTCGCAATCGCAACGGTTGAGATCGGCGAAACGATAATGATTGAAAAACTGACAGCGACGAGAATTCCCATCAGAATCGGTGCAAGTACAAAATAACTGTCGACCAGCTGACCGACTGCCATGGTAATTTTACGAACATAGGGCAGAATCCAAAATCCGATACCTCCGGAAACCACACAAACAATCATCGGCAAGAAAAGCGGCGCAAAAGCCTTTAACTTGTCACCGACAATCAGGACAACGCCAACGGCAATGCTTGCGGTCAGCAGCGTATTGATCAAATCGCCCATACCGGTCACAAGGACACCGTTCGGCGTAAAATTCAATGCACCGGAACCAATATAAGTCGCTGATGCCACGGAAACCATTTGAATCGGATTGAATTTGAATCGAAACGCGATCGCTGTTCCAATCAGCAGTGGAACCGCAAACATGATGATTGTGACTATTTGTAAAATAAAACCGAAGATCGGCGCGTGTGGTGCGAGCGCTTTACATAGTTCACTTAGCAACGCGGACGGAACTAAGCCGGCGACAATCCCAATAGCGAGACCGGTCAGCAGATTATTCGTGTAGGACTTAACCGTCAGCCCTTCATTCTTCATCTCATTTGTCAACTTGAGTAACCTCCATCCTTCTGTTCGAGCATTCTTTATTTATATTGCCCATTCCCACAGTAATGAACCTGTGCATGCTATTCTACCAAGTAATCTCACATTTGTCGATACAACGCGTTGTATCATTAAAGTTTTATTGATGTCCAATCACGTTGATTGACATGAGAGCTGCAGCAAAAGGTCACATACTCAATAATTAGGTATTTAAGGTGCAAAAAAATGCCGAAATCACGAGTAACTCATGTTTCGGCATTCTGTCTTATTCATTTATATTTCGTGAAGGATGTACACGTCTACGGTAAAATAAGCGTTCTGATGACAGATAGACTGCAAACACAGCTGCCGAGAACAGAGCAATCACCGCACCGGATGCAAGCCCCGGTGTCCGATAATTGAATCGGATGTGGTTCTCACCATCGTTGACCGGAACAATCATCATTCCGTCTGCATCAATGATCGGTACAGAGATACCATTGACCTTGGCAGACCAGCCTTTGTCATAGGGAACGCTGAAAAAAGCAAATTTGTCCGTATTTGCCTTAATCTCTGCTGAAAAACCTCGGTGATCGCGACGGAACGAAGTCGACGATTCCTTCGCACGTGTCTGAAGATCCTGCCGATACTCTGCTTTTGTAGTCGTAAACATCTCGGACTCAGGCAGAGGCACAAGATAATTTTTCACCTTGGATACGTCACTGTCCTTAATAACCACTGCCCGGAGCATGACCTGCGGCTTATAATCATCCGTAATATGTTGAAACTGACTTTGCGTAATATAGTAGTCATAGGTAAAACCGATCGGTAAAACATCCTTGTTTTCATAGACATATACCATTCCGGTACCGTTATAAAATTTCGTGTAGAGCGGGTAGCCTTCCATTTTTACCGTATTCACGAAAAAACGCTCAGAAAGTAACGGTTTGAGTGCATACGCATCCGTTGGAATGATCGTCTTCACCCCTCTGGGCGATCCGATTGACTTGTAAAATTCGAAAATAGATCCGTTCACCATACTGGTAAATGAATTAACCGTCGGCAAACCGGCAACCATTGCCAAATTCCATCCGTCATCACTGATACCGATGCGGTAGTCCTCCGTTTTCGGCAATCGCTGTTTCAATTCCCTACCTGTTTTGACCACAGTATCTTGAATGGCCTTTCCATCCTGATAATCATAAATACTGTGCGTCGCAAAAATATTGAAAAGTCCTAAACCGGAGCAAAAAATCACGGTCAAGGTCAGAGCGGATGCATGCCAGTGTTTGGCGCTGCGAAACCGCCAAACGAGATAATAGGTAGCCGCCAGTCCTGCCGCCGCTGCAGCCAAGTAAAAAAGGAATTGGTCATAGTGATAGACGGCGCTCCGCTGCGTCTCACTCCAAGGATAAAATAGAAGAAAAGCAGCCAGAGCCGCCAATGCGGATGCGCAAATCAGTAAACTTTTTTTCAATGGTATGGTCTCTCTCTGCTCGAGAGCCACCGCTGACATCAGGGCCATGACGAGCACAGGCATATAAAACCAGCGCGCGTAATACGACGCATTCAGAACATAGAACACGCTGTTTAGGAGCGGCACCCCCGCCATGATTAGGCAGCCGATCATCAGCCGCCGCATCCAATTTCTGCGACCGAGCATCAAAGCAAGCATCAGAACCGGACCGAACAAGGGCAAATAAGCGCTGCTCGATGAGAAATCCGACGGAAAGATTGCCGACTGATGCGGCATCAGATCCGCAGGCATGAGAAACGCTTTAATAAGCTCAAGATAACGGCTGCCCGTATAAACAAGTGCGTTTGGTCCGTACAAGAATGATTCCAAACGCGGATTCTGAAGGGTAAACAGGATGGCTGGAACAAATAATAGGCTCGCCATCCCGATTCCAAGCACGCCTTCCCAGACAATTCTCGGCAGGCGACGCAGATACAACTTCCAATCCTCCGACAAATAACGCAGCACATAGTAGAGAATCAAAAAGAACACTTCGCCAATGAAGAAAAAGAAGTTCAAGGCAGCGTTCAAGGCGACAGCCGCAGCGAACCAGCCCTTTTTCCGATCCAGCATCAGCCGGTCAAATCCGGCAAGGAGCAGCGGGAAAAAGGCGACCACATCATGGAAATGATTAAACATCAGATTGACCGCTGAAAATCCGGAAAAGGCGTATAGCAGCGCGCCAATCATAGCATATCTGCTGTCCGACACATAGCGGCGCATATAACCGTACGCCGTCATCCCGGCCACGCAATACTTTAATAAAAACATCGGACCGATGACATACGGAAAAAGTGAAGCCGGAAACAGCAAGCTCAGCCAGAAAAAAGGACTTCCCAACGTGTAAAAGCTGTAGGAAGCGATAAAATTGCTGCCGAGATCTGTTGACCAGTTCCAAAACCAGTCTCCGCTCTTGATCGCATGGTTGCTCAACATATTAAATGGAATCTGTTGATAGTTAAAGTCTCCGACTAATGTGAATAAGCCTTTATTGGCAATAATCGATGGGAGAAACATAATTCCGGAAGTGACGAGACAAAGTAGAAAGACCTTCATATAATCAGATTGAACAATTTTTTTCATAAACGCAGAACGCATCACGACACAGTAACTCCTTGTCTTTCATTCTCGCAAATTCGATTCATAACTTTTATTTTACAACAGTGGAATGAGTTATAAAGTTAAAATAGTTGGAAGATTCATTGAAAACGTGTTAAGTTTAACATCATATCATTCGTAAGTATCGTAAAATTGTGGGATGATTAGATGATCAATTCATGGGAGAGAGCAGGAATTTATTTTCGAATGATGCACTCATTTCGTTATACAAAGACTAAATCACCGATTTACATTAAGAGAGGTCATCGTACATGAACTTCGATATCCGACCGCTCATTACAGCGTTAGAAATCCATCAAAACAAAGAAAACGCCCAGCCAATGAAACACTACATGCGCGATCAATTCCCGTTCTTCGGCATTAAAGCTCCCGATCGGCGCGCCATCGTCCGCGATTTTATTAGAAATTATGGATTACCTGAATCGGACCAGCTTCCCCTTACAATCAAACAATTATGGAATCTTCCCATGCGGGAATGCCAGACAGCTGCGCTTGATTTGCTCGGATATGCTAAAAAGCAGCTGAAGGCTGATCATATGCCGCTATTGGAATGGCTGATCGTCACGAAATCATGGTGGGATACGGTCGACTATATTGCGCCTCAATGCTGCGGAACACTTTTTAAACACGATCCGTATTTGATTGAACTTTATGCGGACAAATGGATTGTTAGCCAAAATATATGGCTTCGGCGGGCGGCACTATTACATCAGTTGAAGTACAAGCAGATGACTAATGAAGCGCGCTTATTTCGATACATCCTGCTGAACGCGGACTCCGATCAATTTTTCATTCAAAAGGCAATCGGCTGGGTCCTTCGGGAATATTCAAAAACCGATCCGCATGCCGTGCAGCTTTTCATTCAGCAACATGAACTTAAACCTTTGAGCACTCGAGAAGGATTGAAATGGCTGAATCGCCATTATCTTAAAAGTAAAGGAGAATAATCATTCATGGAATGGAACGATGATGAACTGAACAGCGCAATGCGAGAAATGAATAGACGGTCAATTAAGCTGCCTGACGGGGCTGAAATTCCGGTGATCGGCCAAGGTACTTGGCATATGGGGGAAGATCCGTTTAATCGCGCCTCGGAACAGGAAGCGCTCCGCCTCGGCGTTCGTTTGGGCTTAAATCTTATTGATACAGCGGAGATGTATGGCGAAGGGCGATCCGAATCGCTCATTGGTGAATCAATCACTGACATTCGTGACGATCTCTTTCTTGTAAGTAAGGCCTATCCCAATCATGCGACACGGAAAAAGCTTGCAGCAGCATGCGATCAAAGCTTGAAACGGCTCGGCACCGATCATCTTGATCTTTATTTGCTGCATTGGCGCGGGGCGACACCTCTCGAAGAAACAGTCCGAGGAATGGAAGAATTGAAACGTGCCGGTAAAATTTTACGCTGGGGCGTCTCTAACTTCGATACGAAGGATATGCAGGATCTATGGTCCGTTCCGGAAGGGAATAATTGTGCTGTAAATCAAATTCTCTATCATCTCGGCTCGCGCGGAATTGAGTATGAACTCCTCCCTTGGATGCGTGAGCACCATGTTACGGTCATGGCTTATTGCCCTTTGGCTGAAGGTGGGTCCCTTAAATCTCAACTGCTTAAAGACCCTGCCGTCGTTAAAGCTGCTACCAATCACCAGGCAACGCCGCTCCAAATTCTACTTGCCTGGGCAATCCGTAATGCTGAAACCGATGGAATTGTTGCTATTCCTAAAGCCGGTCGTCCGGAACATGTACTGCTGAATGCGCAGGCTGCAGCAATCCGACTGTCCAAAGAAGAACAGCATTCACTTGAGCTCGCGTTTCCGCATCCGTCCCGCAAACTGCCGCTGGATATCGTTTAAGGTACACCATAAAAATCAACGAACTGAGCCTCAAAAATTGGATTTCATCATCAATTTTTGGGGCTCAGTTCACAACTTAACGGAATTTTTATTTTTATCGAATTTTATGCTTGTTTACGCCTTTTCGATGGATATATGCCAATTTGTTCCTGTACCGATGCTGTACGCCTTCGCAAATGATCCTTGGTTAATGGCAATACCGATATTTTCAAGCGAATTGATGTAGAGTAATGGTTCGCCGATTGCCACCTCAGCAAAGGAACGCGCAAACACCATTGTATTTTTATAAACCGTACGCGTATCGTTCTTGATTTTGATCACCAATCGATCGCCGCGTGCCACGTCTAATTCATGAAAAAGATTGTGATCGATATTTGTCCAAAGATTGCCGAATCGAACGTCAAGAACATCAATCGTTCCAACTACCTGGCTGCCTTCACGATACGAGGGAATAATCGGCAATTCAACAAGTGAATCAACCGGAACGGGCACTCCAAACTGTTCATAATCAATAATCCCGGAAGCCAGCTTTGCACCATTGAATGCATAGATATCCCTTCCAAAGAACGTAAATGATTCGCCCGCTGAAGGTAATTTATTTGCTTTTTCATCGAAGGTACGCACACTCTCGATACCCTCGATTCGTTTAATATGCGTGAGCGTACCATTGTCCGGAGTGATGATGAATTGGTTGCGTCGTGTTCGAGCGATCACACTGCGGCGTGCGGCGCCGACTCCGGGATCAACAACGGATACAAACACCGTTCCCTCTGGCCAGTAATCAATGGTTTGACGCAATCGGTAGGAGGCTTCCCAAATATTATACTGTGGGATGTCATGTGTCAGATCATATATTTTTAATGTCGGATCGACTGAATTCGCTACACCGTACATTGCACACACTGCGCCGTCCACAAGTCCGAAATCCGTTTGAAACACAAGAGCTTTACCCATTCCAATCACCTTTCCTTTTCCTTATTCTTAACTTTTTTCTCAACCAAAAACCCCCATCCTTAATCGATTGACTAAGGACGGGGGTTATTCCGCGGTACCACCTTGTTTTTACCGGACACTCACGTGACCGATCTCAGCGAGTACATCTGCACGAATGGTGCGTATACTCCGGTTTTTGCAACAAGAACCTTAACTCGTCATGACTTAACTTCGGAAAAAGCCGTCGTTCGTTCATGCAGCTCAGAGGCCATGTTCGAGATTTGTTTTTACTCCTTTTCACCAAACGGAGCTCTCTGTGGAAAAACGGTACACTCTCTACTTCTTCTCTTCATCGCTTTTTTATTTTTGTACATTTATTATTAGTCGTCTTAAAACGATTGTCAAGCAATTGTTATGCTTTTGAGTGCTTTACCCTATGAAACACTTGCGGCAAATGAACATGCATGTGCTGCATTGCTTCACGATTCAAGTGCAGATGAATGCAGCGATCAAAAAACAGGATAAAATAACCCATGCACAGGAAACTGACCGCCGTTCCAAAATTAATGCCAAGTAATTGATGGCGGAACAGCCCGATAGACAACCCTAATGCGAGAGGAATGCCAAGTGAAATACGCTGTGCAAGCACTACATTACCCTTCAAATAGTTCTCACGCAAGATTTTAAGCAAATCATCAAAGGGGTGAAGCACCAGGTTGACTTTAAAATAGATGGACAGCGCTGCTGCAATACAAAGAACACCGAAGACACAAACACTAATGCGAAGCACCCAGCCGTTCAGCGTCACCGATTGCATAACAAAGAGCCATGCATCAATTAAATAACCGAAGGACAGCATATAGAGAAAATTAAACACATCCTTGATTCCATTCCAATGCCGTCTGAGAAGATCATCTGCGATCAGAACGATAATGCCCATAATGATCAGGACATTTCCCACCGTCAAGCCTGTAGCATTCGAAATATTGATGCTCGCCGCCGTCCATGGTGCCGAACCGAACGCTGCCTTCACCGTCAGTGCATTCCCGAACGCATTCAAGAATACGGAAAGAAACAGCCAAAACACACCTTTTGCCATTGCTTTTCATTCCTCCATCAAGCTGTCATTGTCACCGCCGAGGGTCAGGTCATCTCTTCCTTTTCACCGTCTGTCAAACTTCCATCCTAGTTATACAACCAAATGCATGAACACGCATTATTTTTGCTTATCACGGTTCGGAAGCTTGAAAAATAAACTTTAATTTCTTACTCACACATTCTATCAAGTTCTGTCTAAAAATGTAACCACTAATTTACCTGGAAGTGCAATAAATAAATAACGAGGAAAAAAGCATTCACTTTTCCTCGTTATAACTATTGCTATTCTATGCAATTAGGTTTTGATAATCGCTTAGGCATCCATTTATTTTTCAAGATTTCCCAGTTCAGCCATTGCGTCCGCATAAATTTCCGACGCAAGCAGCAGATCGTCCACCTTGACATGTTCATCCACTTGGTGACCGGTGTACGGATAGTTCGGCATGCAGGCACCGAACGCAACTCCGGCATCAAGATATTGAGCATAGGTGCCGCCTCCGGATGTCAGTAATTCAACATCCTTAAGACCCATATGTTTTTCATAAACGTTCTTCAAAATTTGTACGGCCGGATGCTTCGGATCCATGTACAGCGGTTTGCTTGTTCCAAGTTCTCCGATAGAAAGGCCAAGCTTCTCAATTGAAGCGGTGAGCGTCTTGGTTAATTCATCTAATGACGCTTTGATTGGGCAGCGAATATCGAGCGAAACGGTACCGCCTTCTTCTCCAAAACGGATGACACCGGCGTTCACGGTCAGTTCACCGGAAATGTCGTCATGATACTTAATTCCAAGACGTTCGCCGCCGAAGTCGTTATTCAGCGTATCAGCAAGCAAATCAACAAATGCCTTTTCTGTTGGAATAAGCGGCAGATCTTTTAATGCGGCAGCGAGCAGAAATGCCGCATTAACACCCCCAGCCGGCTCCGATCCGTGTGCCGATTGACCTTTTACTGTCAACTTTATTCCCTGTTCTGTTTTTTCCTCAGTGAACGGTACCTTTTTTGCTTTGAGTTCATCTTGAACATGTCCGGACCATTTTTCTGCTTCCGTACCTTTCAATATAGCGTAAGCCTGGTCTGGAACCATATTGATGCGTTCGCCAGAGTAGAAGGAAGCGATATGCACCGGAGCGTCACCGGCAGCCTGCGGGAGTTTGATCCAGGCGCGAATCTGACCTTTTTCAGCAAAAATCAATGGGAATTCTGCATCAGGAGCAAATCCGAACAGTGACATAGGTTCGAGTTCATTGTACTTTACCATACATTCGCAGCCGCTCTCTTCGTCTGTTCCGATCACAAGGCGGATTCGATTTTTAACGGGTACGCCGGATTCCTTCAATGCTTTGAGCGCGTAATAAGCGGCCATCGTCGGGCCTTTGTCATCAATGGCTCCCCGTGCATAAAGAGTACCGTTTTCAACGTATGCGGTAAACGGATCATGCGCCCATTTGCCGGTCGCAGGCACGACATCCACATGACCGAGCACTGCAATGTAATCCTCAGCATCTTCCGGACCGTACTCAATGTAGCCGGCGTAGCCCTGGAGCATTTTTGTGCGGAATCCGTCTCTGTCACCCATTTCCAGTATTTTTTTCAATGCAGCAAGCGGACCCGGTCCGAATGGTGCGCCCTCCTTTGCCTGAGTTGCATCCTTCGTGCTCGGAATCGAAATGAGCGCGGAGAGATCTTTCAAAAATGCATCTTTATTTGCCTTAACATTCAATTGACTCATTTTTTTACCGTCCTTTTTATCCAATAGTTACGATGTTTGCAAGCATTCAAGCTATGGCCAACGATCACAAACATTCATCTATTAAGCATTCTAGCACAAAGCAGTAAGCAAGGAAAAATCCGGAAAAAGTAAATGCTGCTTAACTCAGCAACTATTGAGTAAATCTCTGTTGCATGGTAATTACGCACTGCGCAGTATGCAGTGAAGTTAATGAGAAAAGTGGTGAAATACAAAAGTTAAAGCTAATCCGTGAAAAGTGAAAGCTAATGATGGAAAACTTAAAGCCAACCTACCGAAAGTGAAAGCTAACCTCAAAAGTTAAAGCTAATTTGAGAAAAGTGAAAGCCAACAATGGAAAACTTAAAGCCAATCC
>Ga0334901_1001444_pt1 | contig 24908 bp, 21 predicted proteins | sample GraSluR3_MG_3_FD_207216 | JGI IMG/M metagenome (GOLD analysis project Ga0334901, IMG submission 207216) | Sludge microbial communities from methane-producing bioreactor in Wageningen University, Netherlands - Granular Sludge_15_08-R3 | ecosystem: Engineered > Bioreactor > Anaerobic >... | reverse complement strand
GTAAAAATTGATAAGCATAGGATAACTATGTCTATTCATTAAAAACTCAAGATTTTCATTAAAATACCATGTTTTTATTCATGGAAATGCAATAATTTGTAAATATTATCACTAACATTTTCAAATTATGAAGCTGTTCTGTCAAATGCAAATTTTATTAATTTAAAATTGTTGTGCATGAATAATACGGGTTAAATCCTTTTTATACTTAATTAAACTTTTATCTACTTTCAAGTTGCTTTTTAGTTTTTTTTCAAACTCTTTTCTCATTATCTTTTTACTTTTTTAAATCATTTCACATATTCTACTTTATATTACATTGCTTATAGTCAAAATACTATTTTAAATATCTACATTATAGTTTTAACAATAATTTTTTCAACTATTAATATATATAATATACTCGGTTTTATTTAAAACTAAATAATATATAAGCCTGCTTAAACTAAGTTATTAATAGAAATAGTATTTGCAGAAGATATGAGGTAGAGTAAAGTAATCCGTTAACTAACTCTATATTATTTTTTGTTAAGTTAACTCATACTGGCTAATACTACTGATGGTTTTAAAGCAGTCAGGCAGAATAAATAAGCATAGTTTTGCACCAAACAATAATTGCAAAACTTACCAATGATTATACATGGAAACCCTTACTGCAAATTTCTTGAGCACGGAAGATCTCGTACTCTTCATGCAAAATGGGATAATCCCAACAACCCATTCTATGAAAAATATCTCCTCCAAATCCGGTCTTAAATTTGTATAATCCATACATTGGATGACTTGGATCAGGATTAGGAGCTACACCAAACATATCGTATTCTATGCAAGCTCTCTGCTTACATATTCTTATCGCTTCCCACTGTAAAGCATAACTAGCCATATAGTTTCGATTTAGATTAGAAGATGCTCCATAAAGATACGATCCTCGATTTCCGGTAATTATAAGAAACATTGCAGATAATGGTGTATTATTAACTTCGGCGACTAAAAGTAATACCTCGGCAGGAGACAATGAATCATTTGCTCGGGCTGTCAATACAGCTTTAAAGTAATTTATATCATTAAGATAAATATTATTCCTGATTGCAGTTTCTTTATACAACTCATACCAAATATCAATTTCTGCTATACCTAAGGTTTTAACAATGACATTTTTGCGCCCTGCTAGTCGAATATTGTACCGGGTTTTAGGCTTCATATTCATTAATATGTCATTTTCGGATGGTAATAAATTGACAAGCACGGTATTTGATGGCAAGATGTTAAAATACGATTTTCTTAAATTCCATTTTACAGTATTAAAATTAAGTCTTAGCTCCATAGAATCAATATTTGGTTCACCTTTCCAAAAGCCATTGTGATCGAAACAATCAGAATCTTTTGCCCAAGGAGACTCCCAACACAAATCATATCTTATTGTTAAACAATTGCTTGGCAAATATGAACGAATACATTCTGACAACTCTTCCAAAAACTTACCTTGTACCTCATCATAGGGCTCATAAACAGGTCCATAAGGAACATAAGCATAAAGGTAATTATTATCGATATGCTGTAATATTATAAGAATATCATTAATCTTGCTATTATCTGAATTTAGGATAGAATAATCTTTATCGGTATTAAATTCAATTGCAATTGGAGTGTTACCTAATTTCTGCTTTAGGTTCGACCAATACGCAGTTTGTTGAGGTATTGGAGTCGGGAATAATTTATTTTTGTCTTTTTTAAATGTTTTTACAATCATTACAAGTTTATACTTTGAAACAAATACAAGAATTGCAAAATTACAAATAAGCTACAGAGATAAAAATTATTGCTAAAATTGTAAAACAATAATAAATATGTATGTTTGATATATGAAAAAGAATTTGCAGTTCTCGACCATAATATTTGATTTGGGTAATGTGGTATTAAACATCTATCCTGAACGTACAGAACAAGCATTTAAAGATTTGGGGTTAAATAGTTTTAATGAATACTATACTTTAGTCTCACAAACTAAAATTTTTGATTTGCTTGAAACAGGTAAAATTTCTCCTAAAGAATTTTATAAATACCTAAGAGAAATAACCGGCATAAAACTTACCGACCAACAAATAGAATTTGCATGGAATCAGGTAATTGGTTATTATCCAAAACCAAACATAGAGTACTTACTTAAATTAAAGGATAAACTACCAATATTTCTATTAAGCAATACAAATGCCATTCATTATCCTGTTTATACAAAATTATTAGACAATGATTTTGGAATTGCAAACCTTAATGAATTGTTTAAGAAATGCTTTTTATCTCACGAGATAGCTTATCGTAAACCTGATGTTGAGATATACAAATATGTGCAAGAAGAAATAAATTTTAGTTCAAACGAAATACTTTTCATTGACGATTCTATTGCCAATATTGAAGCTGCCAACAATATCGGTTGGCAAACTATTTTATATACTCACAATAAAATAGAAGACGCCTTATTTAATGTAGTAAATCTTTAAATAATAGACATTTACCATTCAACAAGTCTGCTATTATCAGTTAAAACATTAATATTAACAATTAGTGTATCAGGAGGTAATAAATTAGGAATTTTTTCTGGCCATTCCATTAATATTAGAGCATTTTGTGTTAAATAATCCTCAAATCCTATATCTAGTATTTCGTTTTCATTTTCAATTCTGTAAAAATCGAAATGAAAAATAGTACCAATAATTTCGGAAAAGTATTCGTTTACAATCGCAAAACTTGGGCTACTAACAATATCCTCAACTTTTAGCTTTTCGCAAAGTGCTTTTATCAAAGTGGTTTTCCCTGCTCCAAGCTGCCCTTTAAATGCCACCAAACGATAAAGCTTTAGTATATTTTCGAATGATTTAGTAAACTTGTCCAACTCTTTAATATTATTAACAATCACTTTTGGCATAATTACTTTTTGGGTTTTAGAGTTACAACGGGTATTACCATTTCCTCAAGTGATATTCCACCATGCTGAAAAGTATCTCTATAGTATTTAACATAATGATTATAATTGTTTGGATAAGCAAAAAAATCTTCGTTTTGGGCAAATATATATGAACTACTGATATTTGTTTTAGGCAAGTGGGCATCGGTTGGCTTGGTAATTTCAAACACCTCACGAGGATTATAGTTTAGATTTCTACCTTGTTTATATCTCAAATTAGTTGTTGTATTCCTATCTCCCACAACCTTAATAGGGTTTTGCACTCTTATTGTTCCATGATCGGTACTAATTACAAGAGTAACATCGTATTTAGCAAGCTCTGTAAGCAGTAGATTTAAGGCAGAGTGCTTAAACCATGATTTTGTTATTGATCTATAAGCAGTTTCGTTACCTGCAAGTTCGCGAATCATTTTTTGGTCTGTTCTTGCATGAGACAAATTATCAACAAAGTTGACGATAGTAACCATTAATTGATTATTAACAATTTCATTTAATCTATCTGCAATTTTTTTGCAATAGTTTACGTCTAAAACTTTTTCGAAGAAAAGTCCCTTTTCAAATCCATAGCGTTTCATCAGATTTATAAGCATTTCTTCTTCGTAGAGATTTTTGCCTCCCTCTTCATCGTCATTTTTCCACAAATCGGGGTACATTTTATCAATCTCTTTTGGCATTAATCCCGAAAATATAGCATTTCTGGAATATTGAGTTGCGGTAGGTAAAATACTAAGATATAATCCTTCTTCTTCTATTCTGTATAATTCCGAGAGTTCTTTTGAAATAATTTTCCACTGATCGTATCTCATATTATCTATCAATAGAAAAAAGACCTTTTTCCCATTTCTAAGTAGTGGAAAAACCTTTTCTTTCAGCAAACTTGGTGAGAGCAGTGGTTTACTATTTACATCATTGCTAAACCAGTTAACATAATTTTTTCTAATATACTTTGCAAATGCATTATTAGCCTCGTTTTTTTGCATTCTAAGAATTTCGTCCATAGTATTATTACCTGCCTCTGCCAGTTCAAGTTCCCAATACACAAGCTTTTTATATACTTCTATCCAATCTACATAATCCATTGTATCATTTATTTCCATTCCCAGACGGCCAAATTCAGACTGGTAGTCCATATTGGTTTTACGAGAAACCAGTCGCTTCTGGTCAACATTCTTCTTAATAGTTAGCAGTATCTGTTTTGGATTGACCGGTTTAATAAGGTAATCGTTTATTTTTGCCCCAATAGCTTCTTCCATAATATTCTCCTCTTCACTTTTCGTTATCATAACAATCGGAATCATACTATCAATAGACTTAATCTTAGTAAGTGTCTCTAAACCACTAAGTCCAGGCATATTCTCGTCAAGAAAAATAATGTGGTACTCGTTTTGAGCTACTAATTCAATTGCATCTTCGCCATTTGAGGCTGTGTGTACTTCAAATCCTTTTTTTTCAAGGAATATAATATGTGGTTTTAACAAATCTATTTCATCGTCAACCCATAGAATGACAATTTCACTCATAGTAAATTATTTTTATAATGTAACGTGTATTCAAGCCTATTTGTTTTCGTAATTTTCTAAATAAAATTGCAAATAGGCATTTAAATTTTTATTTTTTCTAAGAATTTGATAGTTTTCCTCAGAAATAGTAAACTGTATATAATCTTTTTCGTTTAACTTACCAAACACATCTGGATTATCAGTAATCATTCGTTTATAATTTACCGATTGTCTCTGATTATCGAATGTTCTTACTGTAACTAATTCATGTTCGTCATCAAACATAATATTTACTACATTGAAAGTTCGTAAATTAAATGTAAAAATATTAAAGTTTCTAACCTCAAAACTCAGACGTTTAATATCCACTTCTTTACTATTAACGTACAGTACATAATAATGTGGAGCTAATTCGTCAAGTTTAAATAGTTCTTCGGGTTTTACAATTTCGTTTGAGCCTGTATCGTTTGCGTAACTTGTTCTCTCGGGCTTTTCAACATCAGGTCTGCTGGCAAGGTCTGCTATTAATAATTCAATGTTTGTGCTACCAAAATATGCAAGTATATCTTGTGCACTATTATACAAATCATCGTTTGGATAAGTACTCATAAAATCTACGAGTGCCATCTTAAAACTTGTTGTGTCTTTAGTCTTGCCGGTGCATAATACATCAAGATATGCAAATTTTGCAATCAAATCTTCTTGTGTATTTTCTCTACTTAAATAATCGTCAGTATTCTTTTTAACCAATCTACAATCATCTTTAGCATAAGCATCATAGGTTTTTATATAGAAATCCATATCAGCACGTCTTTGAGCCTCTAATTCTTGCAAATAATTTGGGTTTGTAAGCAATTTTGCATAATGTGAATCAGGGAATGTATTAGTAACCAAATTTTTATAAGTCCTCATTTCCGATTCATTATTCAGTAATTTGTTAAGTACATAAAGATTATAATAAGAAAGTAACAGATATTCATTTTGAGGATATCTTGAATTTAATTCTTTATAATAATCTACTGCCTCCTGATAAGCTTCAAATTTTTCTTTATAAATTCTAGCAGCATTGTAAAAAGCCTCTAAAATTCTTTGATGTGATTCTGCCATAAGGCTATCGTTTACAGGCAAATCCTGCAAATAATACTCTCGTGTTTTATTATCACTAATTTTTGAAGACTTTGTTTGACCATCGGTAAGAGTATCTGAATCGGCTAATTCCTCATCAAAATCAGACATAACTGACTTATTTTTTCTTCTCCAGTGATCTTCATTTTTACGATTACCCCATTTTTTTCTAAATTCGTTTTGTCCGAAGCTTAATTGAGCAGGGTTATAAAAATACCATTTCCCCCCTTGAGGTGCATTAATATTAGGATTTCGTCCTCTACGCTGGTCAAAAAGATATGAGTCTTGTGTTTGCTGTCGTTCCATTTCTTGCTGAAGTCTTTCTTCTTCAACTACTTGTGCTATTAATTTATCAATAAGTTTATTTCTTTCGTTTTCGGGCATTTGAGCTACCCTCTGCAAGCTATCTTCTGTTTGGATAGTAATAAGATGAACAGCAAGCTCATTCAAATTCCGACTTAGAGTTCTAATTTCTGAATAATCATCGTAATCATAAGGCAAAAATGTCATACAAGTATCATAGTATATTTGAGCTTTAAGATATTCTTCTTCTGATAAGTATATTTCTCCAAGCTTCATGCAAGACATTGCTTTTTGGAAATCATTAAACATACTCTTTTCCGAAGATTGCTTATAATTTTTAATTGCCTCTGAAATATTTCCTGTTCTATAATCGATTTCACCTAATGCATAATAAATTTGGTCTTGATATTCAATGTTCTTATCATCTCTCAACATTTTACGTAAACTCTTCTTAACGTCTTTAACATCTCCTCCACCCGCATAATTTCTAGCCATATTTATTCGGGCATTAAATTCCATCTCGTATGGGGGGTTCATTTTTGCTACTTCAGCATACATGTCCGAAGCTTCTTTCAGATTATTGGTTTTCTCAAATATTTGGGCTAAAATATATTTATACCTAACTCTGTATTGCTTTTTCCTAGTATGTTTAATGGCAAGCTTAAGCTTTGGTATTGCTTCCTCGTATAAGTTCTGTTTCAAAAAATAATCAGCATAAGTTGCGGCATACTCTCCTTTTTGTTTTTTCGGAAAATCTTTATCTCCATCAATTAAATCAAGCATTTCTTTTGCCTTTTTATACTGACGGTTTGCAGCATAAGTACGAGCCAACCAGACTTTTGCTTCGTGTAATGTTTTTTCTTTTGGATATTGGCTTAACATATACTCAAAATTTTGCCTTGCTTGATAATAATCTTGCTGTATATAATAAGATTTACCCATAAGCAGATAACTGTCATCAATCCACTTACAATATTCGTTTTGGCTGTAAAACTCTAAGTCTTTGGGACTTAACTTGCCTGATTTTTTTTTAGGTTTAGCTTTAATTGAATGATATTTAATGGCTTTAGATGCTTTTTTAATTGCCTTATCCATATCTCCTTTTGAAGTACTTGATGCTTCTGCGGTATTTATAACAAACACTGGTAAAATATCTACATAATTATCAACATGTGATTGCTCGGCACGTTTTACCCCACTTTTAAAAGCTTCGTTACCATTAAAATAAACATTAAACTTGGCTGTAGTATTATGATAAGTTCGGGTTATTGCAGTATTTTTTTCAGTTGTACAAGCACTAAATATCCATATTAATGATACAATTGAAATTGCTAATATTATTGCAAATAATTTCTTCAAAGCCAATTAGTTTTTTTATAAACTCATATTCTTAAATATTATTATACACTAACAAAAATTATTCGACTGTTACAGATTTTGCAAGATTTTTTGGTTGATCAACATTACATCCTCTCATTACAGCAATATAATACGACAATAGTTGCAAAGGTATTACAGTAAGTAAAGGTGCAAGTGCAAAATCGGAATAAGGGACTTCAATTACGTGGTTGGCCATTGTACGAATTGTAGTATCTCCTTCGGTTACAATTGCGATTACAATTCCTTTACGAGCTTTTACTTCCTGAATATTATTAACGACTTTTTCGTATGATTTATCAACAGTTGCAAGAACAATTACCGGCATTTTTTCATCAATAAGGGCTATAGGTCCGTGTTTCATTTCGGCAGCAGGATATCCTTCGGCATGTATATAAGAGATTTCTTTAAGCTTAAGTGCTCCTTCTAAGGCAACCGGATACAGATACCCTCTTCCCAGATACAATGCATTAGTAGCATCTTTATAAATCTCGGCAATTTTTTTAATTTCTTCTGCTTTTGCCAATATACTGTTGATTTTTTCGGGGATCAATGCCAACTCATCAATTAAAGCATTATGTTCTTTATCGGTAAGAGCTTTATTCTTTGCTCCTGTAAGCATTGCCATCATAGTTAATACTGTAACCTGAGCAGTAAAAGCTTTTGTTGAAGCTACACCTATTTCGGGTCCAGCATGAGTATAAACTCCTGCATCTGTTTCACGAGGGATACTAGAACCGACAACATTACAAATCCCTAACACCAAAGCCCTATGTTCTTTGGCTAATTGAATAGCTGCAAGAGTATCTGCCGTTTCACCACTTTGGCTGATAGCAATAACAACATCACCTGGGTTAATAATTGGATTTCGGTATCTAAACTCTGAGGCATATTCTACTTCAACAGGAATTCTGGCAAATTCCTCGAACAGAAACTCACCAACAAGTCCGGCATGCCAAGAGGTACCACAAGCAACAATTATTATTCTCTCTGTCTTTGTTAGAGCATCAATAACCTGATGCAATCCTCCAAGCTTAAGTGTTTTATCATAATAATTTAATCTACCTCTACACGTATCGGTAATAGCTTTGGGTTGTTCAAAAATCTCTTTAAGCATATAGTGGTCAAAGCCACCTTTTTCTATTGCGTCAATTTCGATATCAATTTTTTGAACTTTTACTGTCTGTTCAATATTTCTAATATCTCTAATATGTAAACCCTTTTTATTAACTATGGCAATATCATTATCATTAAGATAAATAACACTATTCGTATATTCAATTATCGGTGTGGCATCGGAAGCGAAAAAATACTCACCATGCCCCTTACCTATTACTAATGGACTACCTTTTCTGGCAGCAATTATAGTGTCTGGATGCTCATTGCAAACTACTAAGATCCCGTATGCACCTATAACTTTAGTAAGAGCAATTCTTACAGCTTCGTCTGGACTAATTTTTAACTTTATGTAAACATACTCTATTAAATTTGCAAGTACCTCTGTATCTGTTTCACTCTTAAAAATATAATCCTCTGCCTCTAGTTCTGTTCTTAAACGATTATAATTTTCAATGATTCCATTGTGTATTACAACAAATAAACTATTCATTGAAACATGTGGATGAGCATTTACATTACTAGGTTCACCATGAGTTGCCCATCTTGTGTGTCCAAGTCCAATATTCCCTGAAATATCCTTGTCTTTGGTAATCTCTTCGAGTTCGCTAACCTTACCTTTACACTTATAAACTCTTACAGAGTGGTTCATTAATGCTATACCGGCAGAATCATATCCTCTATATTCTAATCGTTTTAATCCCTTTATTATTATTGGATATGCCTCTTTATTTCCATAGTAACCAACTATTCCACACATATTTTAAAATTTTGAGTACATGATTCTAATTTGCATAGGATTATCCAAATCTGCTCCTCCAAAAATCCTTGCTCTATTGGCACTTACCCTGTTGTCTTGAGGATACAAATAAAGACCATTATTAAGCAAACTATTATCTAATAATAATTCTTGCAAATAAAAAGGTATGTTAAATGTATATGTATATTGGGTTTCATTTAATTCTCCACCAAAATATGTAGTATTTACTTTGTAATCTGTAAGAAATTCGTTTAATCCTTCGTTGTTGATTGACACTAATGTCATTTTAGGTGGTGGTGCAAATTGATTATCGCTTGCAACATTTATAATTAACTGTGCCTTATTAATAGCAACATTAGTAGAATCGGCAAAACTACCTAGTTCAGGAATTAATATCTTAATTTTTGGTCCTGATAGACTTTGTGTATATGATATTTGATTTGGAGTAATAGTATCGTCTAATACGGCATTTAACTCTGATGAAGCATAAGAATAATCGTGATTAAACATGTTGATTCGGGCACAACTTGAATTAATCAAGAAATCAAACTCTAAGCTATCATTGTAGTGTAAAGTCATCTTACTCTCTTCTGATAACAAATTAGCATATAAAATTGATCCGTCAGCAGGCTGGTCGTCAACACTTACGTAAATTCCTTTAAAAAACTCATTAAAACTATTGTTGTCGCTAAAATAATTACTATTTGCAGGATTAATTATTCTATCAATAAGGTCTTGGGGCATAGAAACTCGAATAATACTATCGGACTGTTCCGGCACGAAACTAATTTGCTCTAGCAAATTTAAATCAGATTCCTCAAATCTATAATCAGAATAATATACGCTATCGATATAAATATCTTTTAGAATTTCATACACCTTAATTTGGTGGCTAACAGACACATCTCCGTACTGTCCGTTGTATTTAAGGTATAACACCAGAGAATCGGCATTTTCAATATTACTAGAAAAATCTGCGTTGCTACTCGATAGGCGCAGTTGTGTGGCAAAATCAGCTTTTACAAATCCAAAAACGGGATCGGTATAGCTACCTAAGGGACTTATGCTCCTTTCATCGGCAGCAATTCTGCTTTCGCTATAGGTATATGTATTCACAGAAATAGTATCAACAAATAAATCCATTCTGTCGCTACCAGGTTGTAAATTTAGCCCAATATCGTTAGGGTCTTTTTGGCAAGATACAAATAATAAGGTAAAATTTGCTAATATCAATAATTGAAATAAGCTACTATTAAATTTTCTCATTCTGAGTCTTTTTATTTATTAATCAATTGCTTATAAAAATCATCATAAGCATCGATATAGGTTTCGCTGTCTTGATATTCAAGAAACGGTTTATCAGAAGATTTAATATATTCTAGCAATGTTTTATTTACATTTTCACTTCCTTGTATTACAGCATCACTCATATTAATTATAAGTTTGCTGTAATTTATAAAATCAGGATTATCAAGTAATTCTAAATCTTCTTCTTGAACACCATCGGTAAGAGCCATAGATTTTATAGATTTATTAAATGGGCTCTTCATCTCCTTATCGTACAGCGAATATATAATTTTTGAATTTTCAAACAAAGGTTCGTTTGAATAGGCTTTTTTAAGATACAAAGGCAATAGCCCCGAGAACCAACCATGGCAATGAACAATATCTGGAGCCCAACATAGTTTCTTTACAGTTTCCAATACTCCTCTATTAAAAAAAATAGATCGCATATCGTTATCGCTAAACTCTTCTCCTTTTTTATCGGTTAAAGTTCGTTTTCTTGCAAAAAAATCTTCGTTATCAATAAAATAAACTTGCATTCGTGCCGGTTGAATAGAGGCAACCTTTATGATTAATGGATGATCGGTATCATCTATTATAAGATTCATCCCACTTAACCTGATTACTTCATGAAGTTGGTTTCTTCTTTCGTTAATATTGCCAAATTTTGGCATAAAAGTTCTAATTTCTCTACCCTTTTCCTGAATTGCCTGAGGCAAATACCTACATATCGAAGACATCTCTGTTTCCGGTAAGTATGGGGTTATTTCCTGTGATACATATAATACCTTAAAAGTCATATTACTACAATATATAATTTACGCAAATTGATTACAAAAATAATAAAATTATGTTAGAAACTAAACCTATACCTTATAAGAATTATAAATCAGGGATTTTTATATATTTTAATTTATCATTTATGTAAATAAATATTTACACTCAATAGATTAAAATAATAGTTTATAATAATATTAAACTTTAAAACAACACAATAAATTAGCTAATTACTATATCATCAATTATTTCGGCAATTGGTCTTATTTTTTGAATATACTCTATAGCTGGTCCGGCACACCAAACATTCCTATATGTAGCACTAAATGCAGCTTTTTCTAATTGCTTTGCTCCTCTTTTCATAATTTGTTTTTTTGCAAAACTTTTCAATCGTTTGTTATTATTAAGAATTTTCTCAAGAGGATTTGCTTTAAGCCCAATTTTCTTAACATAAGGAGTATTAATTACAGTGAGTGGTGCCCCCGACATTTTTGTAGTTCTAACAATATCTTTAGCTCCATATTTGATAATTGCTGCTCTATATTCATCGGAAATATTTGCCTCCTCGGCAGCTAAAAATACAGTTCCTGCCGAAACAGCATCTGCACCAAGCTCTAACATATTTTCGAAATGAATATTATTAGCAACCCCTCCGGCTGCAATAATGGGTATTTTACAATGCTTTTTTAATTCAGGAATAAAATCCTTTGCCGGAATATTACCTGCATGTCCACCGGCTTCTTTACAAACAGCAATAATTGCATCAGCACCCAAACTTTGCACTTTCTGAGCATATTTTATATCTACAACATCACAGAAAACTTTAATTCCCAAAGGCTTACACTTACTGATTATTTCTTTTGGATTCCCCAACGAAGTAATTACATAATCAGGTTTGTGATTTAATACAGTAATAAGCTGTTCCCTATATTGCAAATTCGATTTATTAACTATTATATTTACCCCAAAAGCATTACTTTCATGCGATTTTAATTTATCAATAAGCATAGCTAATTCGTCAACATTCTTAAAATTTGCAGCAGGAATGGCAGCTGTAACTCCTTTATTTATTGCATTAATCAACATTTTTTCGTTGCTAATCAGAAACATTGGTGCAACAAGCAAGGGGTATTTTATATTCAACATTTTTGTTATAGGTGTATCCATGCACCAAAATTATAAAATTGTTTGGCAATAATAGTTTTAACCTAAATAATTCAGAATAAGATTATTAAAAAATGAGTTAACTATCAGTATGCATGTGCTTTACAAATATTTAAACATAAACAAATTATTACTTAGTCAACAAAATACGATATTCTCATACAAAAAAAACCTCTTAAATTTAAGAGGTTTTCTTTAAAAAATATATAATTACAATTATTTTTCATACGGTTTGTGACAAAACCACCAATCGTAACATTCATATTGGTCTTTACGTTTTTTGGCATCAAACACATTTGTTGCAGGAGGTACAATTACTCTGTCGCCAATTAGTTCATTATTTGGCCAATTCGCCGGCATAGCAACTTTGTGTTTATCAGCAACTTGCAATGCTTTAAGTGCACGTAAAATTTCGTCCATATTTCTACCAATCTCCTGCGGGTAATACAATATTAAACGAATAATACCATCGGGGTCTGTTAAAAATACTGCACGTACTGTTTGACTGCCTTTACCGGGATGTACCATACCAAGTTTTTTTGAAACGCCACCATCCATATCAGCAATAATTGGGAAAGGAATAGTAACCTTAATATTGTCTTCGATCCATTCATCCCATTTAATATGCGAAAATATTTGGTCAATAGAAAGACCTACTAATTCTGCATTCAACTCATCAAACTTATCTTTAAGATTAGCAAATGCTACAAATTCTGTTGTACAAACAGGAGTAAAATCTGCAGGGTGGCTAAAAAGTACCATCCATTTACCTTTGTAATCTTTTGGGATATTTTTCAATCCGTGTGTTGTCTGAACTGTCATGTCAGGCATTTTGTCTCCAATTAAGGGAAAACTGTTTTCTTGTTCCATCTTTTTAATTCTTTTTGTTAAACATTAATTTATTAATTCCTCATTTATTTTCTTAAGCTTGAACTTAATAGCCAAACTTCTTTTTCCTGTCCACTAATATAATCACTCATCATTGCATTAGTTGCCTCATCGCCATTGCCATCAGCCAATTCCATAATTTTACGTTGCTCAGCAATTAGATGTTTAAAGTTCTCTAAAACTACCATTATCGACTCTTCGCTATCTGATACATTAATTGCTTCTTTAATTCCTGCATTTTCGATAAATTTCGACATTGAGTGTAAAGGAGTATTGCCTAAACTTAAAATCCTTTCGGCAATTTCATCAATTTTTTCAGCAACATCATCATACAATTCTTCAAATTTCTCGTGAAGTGCAAAAAATCTTTGTCCTTTAATATTCCAATGCAAACCACGCAAATTGATATAAAACACATGATAGTCTGCTAACAATATATTTAAACTTGAGCTTACTTTGTTAGCTACGTCTTCTTTTATTCCTGTAAATTTAATCGGATTCATAACCTATTATTTATTTTGTTAAACATTATTTATTTTTTCTAAACTTTCCAACAATCTGTAATTTAATCTCTTTAATATCAAAATTTGCAATCTCATGCTCTCGAAAATAGTCCTTTAAGATACCATCTAATTCTTCATTGTAATAATCTTCTATTCTACTATCTAAATAACTATATAAGTGATGATGATTGTTTTTTGCTACTTCAAACCGCATTACATCATTATCGGTTTTTACTCTATTTAATATCTCTTTTTCCACAAACATATTCAGAACATTATACACTGTTCCTAAAGATATGTTGGGATATGATTGATGAATTTCTAAAGTAATATCTTCAACGGTTGGATGTCCACCAATCTCAAAAACAGCTTGCAAAATACAATATCTCTGCGGAGTATTTTTCAAACCATGTTCTTTAAGTATGTGAGATATATCAATCATAAATTAAACTAATTTCTAATTAATAAACATTCTTAATTAGAAATTGTTCACTAATTTAAACAACAAATTAAGCTGGGCTTATCTCACTGATAAACTGCCACTTACACACGTCCAATCAATATAACCCACAAAATTAATATGTTAAATTTTTGTTAATATATAAAGAATGCAGACAGTTAACACAGTAATACTACTCGTGATGATAAGCTTCATTATTAAGAATTGTACATGCTCTATATAGTTGTTCGGCAAAGAGTAACCTAATAATTTGGTGAGAGAAAGTCATTTTTGACAGGGATACTAATTTATTTGCTCTTGAATAAACATCATTACTAAAACCATAAGCCCCTCCAATAACAAAAACTATTTGCTTTTTACCACTCATCATAAGTTTATTTAATTCTGTTGCAAATTCAACAGAGCTAAATTGCTTCCCTTTATCATCTAAGATAATAAGCATATCTGATTTTTCGATATTCGATAATATAAGCTTTCCTTCCAAATTATTTTGTTCGCCTATACTTAATGAATTTGATATTTTTGTATTTGGGATACATAGCAATTCAAAATCAATATATTTTTTCACACGGTTGAAATATTCATCTAAACCGTTTTGAACAAACTGGAAATTAGTTTTACCAACACAAATTAGTTTAAACTTCATTAATTTAAGTTTTTAGTATCTTGCTATTTCCCCTTTCTTAATTTAAACAATCGAATTGGTTTTTTTTCAATTTCCATACCACCGTTGCTGGCATATCTTACATCCTCTATAGTATAAAAAGCTTTTGGATTAAAGTTTTTAATAGTTTCTACAAGCTCCTTAAGTTTAGACCTTTTAATGGTAATAAATATCAGATGTACTTCATCTTCTCTTCCATGAGCTTCGGTATAAGTAAGGCTGTATCCTTTTTCTTTAAGGAAGTGAATTAGATTGTGTCCGCTTCTAGCAGTAATTATTCTCACACCTACTATACCCATTGCTAATTTTTCTTCTAAAAGCATGCCCACATAATTACCTGTAGCAAAGCCAGCTGCATATGCGACAAAGCTTACCCAATTGCTAAGATTTTCCATTATTTGGCTAATAGCAATTATCCAAATAAGCACTTCGAAAAATCCCAGTAAAGGCGCAATTAACTTTTTACCACGAGCAACAAGTATTATCCTCATTGTACCAATGGTAACATCAAATATTCTCGCTGTAAATATAAGTAGCGGAAGAATTACAAAGTTTACAATATCCTGATTCATAATCTTAAAAAATTTCGCAAATTTATACTTTTAAAGTTCAGAAACAATTAAAATATACTATATGTTTTAAATCATTAGTTTATTTTAAAAAGCTGTTGTAAATTTGAACAAATTTAAACCTAAAATATTTTTAATATGAAAAAACATATTTTTAATGCTGGACCTTGTAAATTATCAGACCGTACAATTCAAAACACATCAAAAGCTGTAATAGAATTAGAGAACTGTGGACAGTCGATTATGGAAGTATCGCACCGAAGCAAAGACTTTCAAAAAGTTATTGACGAAGCAGTAGAATTATTCAAAGAAGTTTTGAGTATCCCTGAAGGTTATAGTGTACTATTTCTTGGCGGTGGTGCAAGTATGCAGTTTTGCATGATACCATATAATTTCTTAAAGTCGAAAGCATTGTATCTAAATACAGGTACATGGTCAACAAATGCTCTTAAAGAGGCAAAACTTTGGGGAGAAGTAATTGAAGTTTCTTCTGAGGATAAAAATTTTACATATATCCCAAAAGGATTTGATATACCTAACGATTTAGACTACGTACATATCACAACAAACAATACAATTAAGGGGACTGAAATTCTTGAAGATATGGATGTGAATGTACCTTTGTTTGCCGATATGAGTTCAGATATTTTAAGTCGCCCTGTTGATGTATCAAAATATGCAATGATATATGGTGGTGCACAAAAAAATATGGGTCCTGCAGGTGTTACTTTTGTAATTATTAAAGATAGTCTTCTTGAGAAAGTTGTAGATAGGCCTATTCCAACTATGTTAAAGTACAAAACGCATATGGATAAAGGTTCTATGTTTAATACTCCTCCATGTGTAAATATATTTGCAGTACGCGAAACTTTGCTTTGGGTTAAAGAAATGGGTGGGTTAGAAGCTATGGACAAATTGGCCCAAAAACGTGCCGATATGCTTTACAACGCAATCGACAACAGCAAAATGTTTGTTGGTACAGTAGCCAAAGAAGACCGCTCAAGAATGAATATTTGCTTTGTAATGAATGAACAATACAAAGATAAAGAAGCAGAATTTGTCGCTTTTGCAGCCTCAAGAAATATTATTGGAATAAAAGGACACCGTTCTGTTGGCGGATTCCGTGCTTCAACATACAACGCTTGTACTATAGAAGATGTAGAAGCTTTGGTTAAAGCGATGAAAGATTTTGAAGCTACAAACGCTTAAGATAATTTGAATTACTATTTGTTACTATTAAAGCCGGTTAAAACCGGCTTTTTTTATTATTTTTAGTCGCATAAAATACTTAGTAAGTCATTTATGCAAAAACTTGTTGTAATTAGTGGTTCAGGTATAAGTCAAGAAAGTGGAATTCCTACTTATCGAGATATGGGAGGATTATGGGAAAAATATAGCTTTGAAGAGCTTGCCTCGCCGATGGGATGGATAAACAATCCTGAACTAGTACTAAATTTCTATAATGCCAGACGCAAACAACTGCTGGAATGTAAACCCAACCCCGGTCATATCTTTCTTAAAAAGCTAGAAGAATTTTTTAAGATTTCTATAATAACTCAAAATATTGACGACTTACACGAAAGAGCCGGAAGCTCTAATGTTTTGCATTTGCATGGAGAAATCAGGAAAGCTCGCAGTACCATAAATCAAAACTACATAGTAAATATCGATGGTGCATATTTAAATATTGGCGATAAATGCCCACAAGGCTCTCAACTTCGTCCACATGTAGTTTGGTTCGGCGAAGAAGTAACAGAAATCCCAAATGCAATCAAAATAGTAGAAACTGCCGAAATTCTTGTCGTAATTGGTACAAGCTTAAATGTTTACCCTGCTGCAAGTTTAATATACTATGCAAACAAAGCTAAACACAAATTCCTAATCGACCCCGGAAGTGTTGCAAATACTACAATAGAAGGATTTGAAATTATCAGAGAGAAAGCCGGCAAAGGAGTTGAAATTTTATACAACAAACTTGTTCTTAAAAAATAAATCTATTGAGCCAACTAAAAACTAATTTATGGCAACTTTTTTGCTTTAAGTATTTTATAATAATTTAATCAAATTGAAAAAGTCTATAGTCATATTAATAATTATCTTAATTACTTCTCCACTATTAACTAATGCTGCACTATTTAGAGTTCTTGATTTCAAAGAAGCTCCCGACGATTTAAGTGCTGTACGCTATCCTCGCAAAGATGTTAATGACCAATCATGTGCAATTATAAAAATATACACCGATTTAAATAATCTAAGCTTCAATACTCGCTTAGGGATTGAGGGAGATATTGTTAAGCACACCGGAGAATACTGGGTATATGTTAGCCCTCGCGAACGAAGAATTAAGATTACTTCTCAAGGTTATGTACCATTAGAATATGATTTCCCTGTTCAAATTGAATCTGCTAAAGTATATAAACTTAGAATTACCGGAATTGATTCAGACGACTCTACTCATAAACCTGAAATGATTACTTTCGATTCTGAACCTCAAGGCGCTGAGCTATACATAAACGGAAGCTTAAAGGGTTTTACTCCTTTAAACATTGCTCTAAACGAAGGAGATTATAAAATTACATTGCGTAAACCTCTTTACGCTGTTGAAGAATTTGAACTTAATGTAAAACAAGGATATTCAAACAAAATCAATAAATCTTTAGAATTACTACCGGTTGTTGGCTCTGTTTCAGTAAATACACTTTACATGAGTGCCATATACATAGACGATATTTATATGGGATTAGGAGAATATTCAGGAGATTTATCGGTAGGTGAACATACTGTGCTAATTAAACACGAAACACCCCCTAACTTTAAGCAAAAAATCATTGTTGAATCGGGAAAAGAAGTAAAACTTAGCCACTTTCCATCTCCCGAAGATTTTGATGCAAAAATGAATAAACCAGTAGAATATAATACCAACAAGTTTTATAACGCAGAAACGAATAAATCCGAAAATATTTCAAATAAGTCTTATAAACGACCAAGCCTTGGCTTATCGGGTGGATATGCTACCGGTTTACCGGGAGGAATTTTTGGTGGTATTAATATTAATATAGGACGTCAAAAACATGTAAGTTTATTAGCTGAGTATGGCTATCAATATAATGATTATATTAATGATTATATTAATGGGACAACACATTTTTCACGTTTTGAACTAGGCTTTTCGTACAATATATGGATTCAAGATTGGTTTTTTACCGAACTAAGACTAATGTATCTAAGAGAAAAAGCTTTTAGCATTCCATGGAACGAGAATCTTGTAGAAAGTTTAATGCCTGAAAAATTAAAAACAGATTATCTAAAATCAGGAATTAGACTCGGATTAAAACTTTTTCCAAGTATGATGGTATTTGGTGGAGTATATATTAATAATAATTTGAACACAACACGCGACGATTTTGGCAGTTTTTCTTACTACAATAACGAAAATCTTGATTACAAAACAATATTTCCGGGTCGAGAACTGTATGGCTACGATTTTGGAGTTCGTTTTATTCTCTAATTAGGTAATTTATTAAGATTCAATATATTAATCCTAGTATATTCAAAATGTTTACTCTACTGTAATACACATAAAAATATCATATATATTACTATATTTGAATTTTAAAACCCAAGATTGAAAACAAAGTTAATATGAAGATTAAGCTTTTATTTTTTATTATAATCTCATGTTTTTGTATGAGTTTAAGTTCGCAAGAATTATTAGAAAATAATCCTATAAAAATAGAAAAAGATTATTGTCAAAAGGGATTTATTAAGCAAATGCTGCAAAAACATGAAAATCTTAAATATGCCGATATAAATATACAAGAATTAAAACTTGAGGTTTGGGATTATAACTCCGAAGTTGATAAAAAACAGCAGAAACTTATTGACAGGAAAAATCTTTTAATTGATAAACGACAAGAAATTGAGATATTAAAAAGCATCATACAAATTCCTGACAGAATAAAAACACGTAATGCAAGTATAGCACAAATCAGAAAAGAAGTTGAAGAAAACTTATCGGGGTTGGGGTACAAAGGAATTTACCTATTTGCCACTAAAATGAGTTCTCCCTATACAGATTCCAAAGAATTGCGAGAAACAGCCATAAGACACATTACTCCGATAGCAGTAGAACACACTAATGGTAGTTTTATATCATCAATAACAACTTTAAAAAAGAAGGAATCTTTTGATGATGAGTTTTACAGATATATTAAGGAAGAAATACAAGGCACCTGCAATGTAGAAGCAGAAATAATAAATACATTAAATCGTAGAGGTAGTTATTTTATATTTTTAGCAAAAATTAATACAAAGCCTTTGCAAAAAAAAGTTGATGTAAATATTTCGGAAGAATATGGTAAGCCTGAAAACACGATTATTCTGAATACTTTAAAGGATAACAAACAAATAAAAAATATTTCTGATATTGGAATTCCAAAAGACGAAATACGTAAAATAAAAAATGAAGTAAAACAATGGGAAGCTCTAATTGAAGCTGAAAATGAAAGAATACAAAGTATTGAACATGATTTTATATTGGCAGGTAAAAGAAAGACTGATGCAATTTATGAAGAAATTGATGTATTAGACCAAGAGTTTTTTCGCAAAAGTAATCAACTAAAAACCCTAATAAACGATTATACTGATGTAGATTTTAGCTTAGATCATCTCGAAAAGACTATAAATTTAGCATTACAAGATATTGATAATAAAATATCAAATATTGATAAAGAGATTATTAAAGAAGAAGAGAATCGGCTATTTGCCAAATACCAAATTATGGTAAGCACTAGTGGCGATTATTTTACACGAGTAGCAGACGAAACAATTAAAATTCAACAAGAACTTATAGATACTTATGCAAAGGTTGAAAACTATGTTAGGGTAGCTGAACTCGAAAACGACAATTACAGAAAAAGTGTAAGTAATGATACCGAGTATCAAAGATATTTTGATAAATTGTGGATATTCCCGGAACCTGGAGAAGGAGACTTTTTTAGAATCACCATAGTGATTAAATTTGTACTCGAAAAACCCGGCAAGTCGTGGAGATGGTGGTAATTAATTTATAAAAAACTAATTACGGTTTCAGTTATCCTTTTAAGAATATCTTCGTTTAGTTCGGTATGCATGGGCAATGACAAAACCTCCTTAACCAATTGGTTTGTTACAGGAAAATCATCGTCAGAAGATTTGAATCTTTTAAAAGCTTCTTGGCTGTGCAATGGCACAGGATAATATACCGCAGAAGCTATCCCCTTGTCTTTTAGATATTCCATAAGTTGCTTTCTATCAATATTTTGTAATCGCAATGTATATTGATGGAAAGTATGTGTAGAATTATTTACACGATATGGCGTAATCAATTCGGAATAATTCCTGAAAACATTATCGTAATAATCGGCAGCATTTTTTCTGGCTTTGTTATAATTATCGAGATGTGGCAATTTTGCTAACAAAACAGCAGCTTGAATGCTATCTAGTCTAGAGTTTACCCCAATCATTTCGTGATAATATCTCTTAACCATACCATGATTAACAATAGCATTAAATTTTGAAGCCAAAAAATCATCGTTTGTAAACAGAGCACCTCCATCACCATAACAACCGAGATTTTTTGAAGGGAAAAATGATGTACAGCCAACAGTTCCAATTGTACCGGCTTTTCTTACCATTCCATTTTTATAGATATAATCGGCACCAATAGCCTGAGCTGTATCTTCAATTACAAACAAGTTATATTTTTCGGCTATACTCATTATTTCTTCCATTTGTGCACACTGCCCAAACAAGTGAACAGGAACAATTGCTTTTGTTCGTGAAGTAATAGCTTTCTCGACATTCTCGGGATCAATCATAAATGTATTTGGGTCAACATCCACTATTACAGGTTTAAGCCTAAGTAAAGCAATAACTTCAACTGTAGCTATAAAAGTAAAATCTGTAGTAATTACTTCGTCGCCGGGTTCTAACCCTAGCCCCATCATGGCAACTTGCAATGCGTCTGTTCCGTTAGCACATGGGATAACATGTTTTACATTTAAATATTCGGCAAGCTGTTCAGAAAAAATATTCACAGCTTTACCTTTAATAAAGTCTGTATTATTAATTACTGTTTGAATTCCTGCATCAACATCTCGTTTAATTTTAAAATATTGGTTTTGTAAATCAACCATCGGAATAAAACTCATATTGGTAAATTTTAATTTTCAACGAAGATAAAAAATACTTAGACAATTTTATTCAAGAGCTTCGAAAAATTCTTTATATTTGCATATATTAATTCTTTATCATTTATGTTAATTGAGAAATATATATGTGATTTATTGTATGAGCATGATTGCGTAATAATACCTTCACTAGGAGGCTTTGTTACAAACTATCGCAAAGCTGGTATTGATTTAAAAAACCAGGAATTTTCGCCTCCAGCAAGGATTTTAGCTTTTAATGCAGAATTAAATAATAACGACGGCTTATTAATAAATCATATTGCAAAAGCTGAAAATAAAAGCTACGACAAAGTTGCCGAACAAGTAGAATTATTTGCAAAGCAAACTCTATTTGTAATTAACAATGATAAAAAAGTAGAACTTAACGGGATTGGCACATTATGGACTGAAGAAGGCAGAATACAATTTGTGCCTGAAATGAAACAAAATTTTCTTTTAGATTCGTATGGTCTAAGTAGTTTTAATTTTCCACTACTCAAAGACCAGAAAAAGCCTAAAACTTTTAGCGATATTAAATCAGAAAAAGTTCAAAACACCTCGAAATCAACGACTACAGTTAATGAAAATACAATAAAAATAAGCAAAGGCACATACAAACGCACATGGCTAATAGGGATACCTACTGCAGCAGCTTTAATTGCAATTGTAGTGTTTTCGTTTACCCGCGACAATGCTTTTGAACGCAAAATAAATCAAGCAAATTTTAATCCTGTTGCAGTTAATGAGGAAAAAACTCTGGAGATAGAATCGCAAGAACAAGAAAATCAAAAACAAGAAAACAATAAAGAAATTCTTGATGAACAAACAGAATTACTTTCAACACCTGAAACTGAAACAGATGCAACAATTGCAACAGATATTTCAGAAACCGAAAGTATTGCTGAAGTAACAAATTCTAATAATGTAGAAACTATTTCAGAACCTGAACCTTTAAATACTCAAGTAGGTTTAAATACATCTAACAATAGATATTATGTAATAGCAGGAAGTTTCACTTATAAAGATAACGCTATTTCATGTAAGGACAAACTTAATCAATCGGGCTATCCTGCACAAGTTCATGATACAGGCAAAGGTATGTATAGAGTTAGCTTAAAGGCATTCCCCGCAATGCAAGCAGCCATAAACGAATTGGAAAATTTGCGTAGTGCTAGCGGCAATCGTGATTTGTGGGTACTTTATATATAGTTTTGGGGTGTTGTTTGCAATAAGCATATCTGATTACAAACTTAACTAATATTTAAATTTCCAGTGTTTTATTAACTGAGTAGGCTAATACGATTAGTTTTTTGCATAATTATATCCCCGAGCATCGTAATATTTCGTTAGATTCTGAAGTTTTTTTACAAATATATCGTAATTGAGTTTGTCTGGTTGCGACCATAAAACTTCGCTTAGTGCTGCCATACGTGGCAAAACCATATATTCTATATGATCTAAATCGAGTATATATTCAGTCCATAAATTTGCTTGCCCGCCTAAAATACGCGATGCTTGGTTCTCGTTTAAATCTGATGGTATTGGCGACCATGAATAAATTTTTTCGCAATCGGTAAACCCTCCAAAAGCTAAAGGTTCATTTTCGGTATCTTTACTTTGGTAATGGTCGAAATAACATACTTCGTTAGGGCACATAATAACATCATGTCCCATTTTGGCAGCAGCTATTCCACCCTCTTCGCCTCTCCAACTCATAACAGTTGCATTATTTGCCAATCCACCTTCCAGAATTTCGTCCCAACCAATAATACTTTTCCCTTTTGATTTAATATAATCAGCCATACGTTTAATGAAATAACTCTGTAATTCATGTGTATCTGCTAAACCTTCGTTTTCAATTCGATTTTTACATTTTTCACATTGTAACCATCTTGTTTTTGGACTTTCATCACCTCCAATATGAATATAGGGACTATTAGGGAAAAGCAGACAAATTTCATCAATCACATTTTCGAGGAATTCGAATGTTTCTTCATTACCTGGACAAAAAACATCATCGAAAACTCCCCATTTAGTTGCAACGGAATAGGGTCCACCCGTACAACCAAGCTCAGGATATGCAGCCAAAGCGGCAAGTGAATGACCGGGCATCTCAATTTCCGGGATTATGGTAATAAACCTGTCTTCGGCATATGCCACAATATCTTTAATTTCTTCTTGAGTATAATATCCTCCATAAGGCTTACTGTCATATTCGCCAGAATTTCTGCCTATTACAGTTTCATCCCTATAAGCTCCAATTTCGGTAAGTAAAGGATATTTTTTTATTTCAATTCTCCAGCCTTGATCATCGGTTAAGTGCCAGTGAAAAATATTGAACTTGTGCAAAACAAGTAAATCTATATAAGATTTTACATCCTCTACTGCAAAAAAATGTCTGCATACATCAAGGTGCATTCCGCGATATACAAATCTTGGTTCATCTTCTATGGCTATGCAGGGGATATCGAAAGCATCCATTCTAATCCCTTTTTCAAAATCAGGAGGTAATAATTGTTTTAAAGTTTGTATGCCCCAAAAAACGCCTGCCGCATCGCCTCCAATAATTGATATTAGATTATTATTAACTGTTAGTAAATAAGCTTCACTACCCAAATCTGGATCAATATCTAATACCATCTGCCCACTTTTACCTGTTCCTTTTACAATTTCTATTTTATGCCCAAGAACCGGTTCAAACATTGTTTTGCAATGCATAGCAACATTAAAAAGAGCAGCTTGATCTACACCCATAAAAATTACATTTAAACTATCGGTATTAAACGAACCGGAAATTTTCTTTAAATTTACAGGCTGAGGAATTATACTTATCTCCTGCTCTTTATCTGCTTTATGATTGCAAGAGAAAAAGAAAAGTGGCAACAATAATAAAAACAAAGCTTTTTTCATAAGTCGTGTATTAATGTTTAAACACCACAATATAAAGAATTTAATAATAGCTTCTATAACAATAGCATTATTTTTTCGCGTCAACAAAACTTTTTTAGAGAATGTACTATATGAAATTCGCCATAATGTAACTTGACCGGGACAATATCCGAATATAGTATTGTTGTGTAGCAACAACGAATGTGTATTACGAAAAAACCCGGAAAATTTATGAGTGAATATGGTTTTTAGGGATGTCTAATTAACCCGCATTATTCATACGATTAGCTTTGTGTAGCTGGTAGGCGTCGAAACTTGCAGATATATCCTTATATTTCAAGAGTTTTGCAACGAAGCAG
>Ga0334901_1001442_pt1 | contig 24925 bp, 23 predicted proteins | sample GraSluR3_MG_3_FD_207216 | JGI IMG/M metagenome (GOLD analysis project Ga0334901, IMG submission 207216) | Sludge microbial communities from methane-producing bioreactor in Wageningen University, Netherlands - Granular Sludge_15_08-R3 | ecosystem: Engineered > Bioreactor > Anaerobic >... | reverse complement strand
AGTATTCGAAGATAGACGAGATCTTCGCCACGAAGAAGGAAGAATACGAGAAGAAGGGCAGCAAAGTCTACCTGATCCCCGAGGGCGGCTCAAACGCGCTTGGCGCCAGGGGATATGTGGATGCTGTCAAAGAGCTTTCAGGACAGATCAATCTCGACGGTGTCGAGGCCATCTTCACAGCGGTTGGTAGCGCGGGCACCTATGCGGGCCTCGTGGCCGGTCTAAAATCGCTCGGATATAACACCAGAGTGATCGGCATAAACGTCACGAAAGATCCCTCGTCCTTATTTGTGGAAAAGACGAAACAACTAATAGAAGGCCTGAAAGAGTACGGGATAGCCGTCTCGCTTGAAGGCAGTGAAATCGAAATAGTCGATGACTTCTCTGGACCGGCGTACGCCGTGCCTTCGGAAGAGGATATGGATCTCATAAAGAAACTTGCGAAGGAGAGAGCATTCTTCCTTGATCCCGTCTATACGGCAAAAGCCTTCAGAGGCATGCTCGAAATCTCTAGAGGGAGATTTGCCGGAAAGAGGGTTCTCTTTATCCATACAGGCGGACTGTTCAAGCTGTTCGACAATCCGGCAGCTTATGTGAAGTAAAGCCCTGCGTCGCAGGGCTTCATGCTTTCTTTAGATCTTCAAGCCTTTCAAGAAACTTATCTATATTGTCTTTGAACCTTCTAATCCTGACTTCGGCAGATTTAAGATATTCAAGGCCCGCTTCGGTTATCTTATAATTCTTCCGGGCTGGACCTGTGTCTTCAGTATCCCATTCAGAGGTTATAAGACCCATTTCCTCGAGACTCCCGAGCACCCGGTAAAGACTGCCCATCTGACCGACACCAAAGATAGGGATCTCGAAGTCGTTGATTCTAGAAGACAGTTCATACCCGTGGCTCGGTTTCTCAGCGATGAGGAGAAGCAGATACAACTCGATCCATGATCTGCCCATCCCCATTCGTCTTCCTCTCATACTTCTCATATATGCTCCGTCGTCTTTTTTCTAGTGATTGTGGAACTTTCCATGGTCTTCGGGCTCGTATTCAACGCTGGAAAGTTCGCCTTCAATGTAGGTTCTTACTAGCGCTTCGACGGTCCCGCTGGCCCCGGTAATCGCATGTACGCCCAGCGTCTCGAAGAACTGTCTTGCCCGGCCGCCCATGCCTCTTGTTATTATTACATCGGCGCCTTTACTCTTCACGTAGCCTGGAATCTCGCCCGGCTCGTGCTGTTCGAAAGGGTTCGCTTCGATTTCGTGAGAGACAATCTCGTTGTTCTCCACAGTTACGAATGCGAAGAACGGAGAATGACCGAAATGCTCTGAAATCTTGGATTTGATACCGTTATTATCAACAATGGGAATTGCGATCTTCACAAAAACTACCTCCTTACCTATATTCATCTAACATATATTATAGCATTCGAACAAGACTGAGTTATGATAGCATCTGCGATCTGATTTGCTCTTCCTCAAGGGGAGATCAGTTTCACGGCTTTGCCGGAAAGAAATGACTAAAATGCCTCCTGTTTTGAGACTGTCCATCCGTTTCTGGTGAAACAATAGTTCTTGAGGGAGGCATGAAGCGGCGGCCGTCCTAATGAGCAATTGTGAGAGAATCATCATATAGGAGGTGCGGCAAGAAAAAGACTCTTGCTTTACTGATAATTGCGGCACTGTGTGTTGCGGCGCTTGCGAACGGGCTGCTTGTTATTACTCTGAAGGACGGTTCGATCTACGAATTCTACTTGGATGAGATCGAGAGTGTAATCTATACTGCAGATGTTGAGGAACCTCTGGAATCAGCCTATATGAGCCTTTACAAAGACGTCTTTTCGCCGGGCGAAGAGATCACTCTGTACTTCTACGGAACAGAAGGCCTCGAAACGTACGCCTGGATAGGAATAGTACCATCGGATATCCCTCATGGAAGCGAATCCGATAACGATATGCACGATATCGCCTACGAATACATAAGGGGCAGAACAGACGGGATGATTGTTTTCACTGCTCCTCTAGATCCTGGGTTCTACGACTTCAGGCTGAATGACTCGGATTACAACGGCATAGAACTCGACTACATAACCTTTGAAGTCAGATAGGAGCTCTCAGAGAGGGTTACGGGTGTCTGCAAACTGCTCCCGGAGTCATTCCTCTCTTGAAAGGTAATCCCAACTGTGATAGAATCTTCGAGTACGGGGCGTAGCGCAGTTGGAAGCGTGTCTGCATGGGGCGCAGAAGGTCGCTGGTTCAAGTCCAGTCGCCCCGACCAAGAACCCTCGATTCGTTCGGGGGTTTTTTATATTAGAACGGGTTATACTTTAGATGTCCTTCTCACGAAGACTCTTGGTTCATGCGTTCTTCCAGGAAGCCATTACAACCAAAGATTCACTGTCAAGAAATCGAAGCTCCAAACAGGCGACAACAACAGGCAGGTCGCCTGTCACTATATATAAAGGGGGTAGTTATGGATTCAATTAAGGCGGTAATCAAGAATGTACCGGAATACGAATACTTCAAGACGGTCGACGAGCTGAACGAGTCGAGCAGGAAACTCGCGGAGCAATACCCCGATCTTGCCAGCTTCTACAAGATAGGTGAATCGATGGCCGGAGATCCGATCTATTGTTTGAAGATCGGCAATGGCTCCAGGGCGATATTGATGTATGGCTTCCCGCATCCAAATGAACCGATAGGAAGCATGATGCTCGACTATCTTTCTCAGCAGTTGGTCGAAAACGAAGCCTTCAGAAATACCTTTAAAGACGTGAGCTGGTACATAGTAAAGGTAGCCGACAACGACGGGGCGAAGCTCAACGAGGGCTGGTTCAGAGGGCCATACACGCCCTTGAACTATGCGCTGAACTTCTACAGACCGGCGAGTTTTCAGCAGGTAGAATGGACCTTTCCCATAAAGTACAAAACTCTCGACAACAACGATCCGATTCCCGAGACGAGAGCTCTGATGAACATAATCGAAGAGGTCAAGCCGATCTTCATATATAGCCTCCACAATGCCGGTTTTGGCGGAGTCTACAACTACATATCCGACGATGCTCCAATCCTTTATCCGATATTCGAGAAGGCCTACGAAGACCAGAATATTCCGGCAGCGCTTGGCGAGCCGGAGATGCCGTATGCAGTCAAATTCGCCGAGGCCGTCTACAAGATGCCGACGATGAGAGACACCTACGATTACTACGCAGCCAATACAGACAGGGATCCGGCAGAAATAATTGGGAAGGCGGGAACCTGCAGCTACGAGTACGGAAAGCAGTTCAACGAGAAGGTATTTGAGCTGGTATGTGAAGTCCCGTATTATTACAATCCCAAAATTGAAGATCTTTCCGAAACGGAGTTCATCAGGAGGGATCTTGTGCTTGCCAATCTCGAAGACACAAAGCTGGAGGAGCAGAAGATAAAAGAAATCTATTTCCCGTTGAAGGACAGGCTCGTGGTCGACACTCCTATTCGGACTGCTCTCGATGACTTCCTCGAATCTTCCGAAAGACACCTCCCTGTACAGGAGAACTGGGCGAAGACCGCCAAGGAATTGGAAAAGAAAGCGACGGTGGCCGAGGCCTTCGACAACCAGCAGGTCTCCAAGACCTACAAGATGCTTTTGTGGGGAATGCTCAGAAGGATCATGCTTCTCAACTACGAGAAGACGAACGACGGTGAGTTCAAAGCTGCCGGAGAGAAAGCATATCGGCACATGAAGGACATGAGCGACAAACTGGAGAAGGAACTCGAGTACACGATTATCCCCATAAAGAAACTCGTTCAGATACAACTGATGAGCGGACTATATGCTGCTCTTTATGCTCTCGATAGAAGCTAGTAGTATCAGGACATTCCTCGGCAGAGCTCAGAGAAAACGATGGAATACGGCTTCGGCATCCAGTTCATACGAGGCGAAAAAAGGGACTGACGAGTTCCTCTCTTCTGTCCCATTTTTCGCCGATTTCGGCTAAGCTTGACTTGCCTGAGTTGTAAATGCCTGGCAATCGCTGGACACAAATAAGACCGCATTCAGTTGGAGGTTCAGAAGATGGACAATCTCAGAATGCACGGCGATCCTCCATACAGAGTTGTAGTCGCTCATGGAAAACCGGGAGCGGCAGGGGCAGTTGCACCTCTTGCGAAAGAGCTGGGAAAGAGACGAGGAGTTCTGGAGCCCTATCAGACAAAGAAGACAGTGTCCGGACAGATAGAAGAGTTGAGGGAGATTGTCGAGAATTACTGCATTTCCCCGGTTATTCTTCTGGGACATTCTTGGGGAGCTTGGCTCGTCTTCTTGTTTGCGGCGGAGCATAGCGATCTCGTGGATAGGATAGTACTCATAAGCAGCGGTCCTTTCGAGCAGCATCACGCTTCCGGTATTATGAATACTCGCCTGAACCGTCTTGGCGCAAAAGAAAAGGCTCGAGCGGGAAAACTCATGAGCCTCCTGAACAATGCAGAACTGAAAGATAGAGAACTGCTATCTGAGTTCAGAAAACTCCTGGCCAAGACAGACCACTTCGATCTTCTCGAAGATGCCGAAAGAGTCGAAGTCAATATCAATGCAGAGATATACAAGAGCGTATGGACAGAGGCCTCAGAGACGAGAAGCAGCGGAGAGCTTCTCGAGAATGGCAGGAAGATTCGTTGTCCCGTTCTCGCGGTCCATGGCGATTACGACCCCCATCCGACGGAGGGTGTCGAGATCTCGCTTTCAAGGGTACTTGAGAATTTCACGTTCAGACTTCTGGAAAGATGCGGTCACATGCCCTGGATGGAAAGACATGCCAGGGAAGAGTTCTACCGGATTGTAGAAGAAGAACTTGAGAAAAGATAATCTCTCTCGACATCTGGTTATGCAGAGGCTTGAATTGAAAAAAACACCGATTGCTTCAGCAAGATCTCGAGAAGAGGAATCACGACACCAAACGAGCTTGGAGAGCGCAAGGTTCATGAACAGCTTCATGTAATCATTCTGAATCCAAGCGCAAACGGAATTCAACAATCCTCTTCGCCAAAGCATAAATAGGAGTCTGACCCTATTTAACACGACCTATTTAACACGCTAGATCGCAAAAAAATAGCCTGCAAAAAACGCTGAGCAAACGCAGTTTTAATAACCATTCTAAGGCAAGAAAAGATAGTAGCATATTTTGATTAGATACATAAAAAACTATACGTAGAACAGGACTACAATTACACCCAGCCATATATAAAGTCCTCTTCTTATCTTCTTGTTTTCCGGTGTCGGATCTTTGGTGTAAAGTAATACTGTCACGGCAAACAAAATAAAAAAGGGAGCAGTCCACACAATTCCAAATAGCTTAGATATATACCTATTGTAGAGAGCGTCCGTGTTTTCTCACCTCGCATCTTTTTATTATGCTGGGTATTAATCGTGAGTGATTGACATCTTCAAAAGTTTTCTACTCTTGTTTCTCGTCGTTTTTTGGAAGAGCCATTTCCTGTGAAGAGGCCAGTTTAGCAATTACATAGTCTTTCAGAGAAATCATAAGTGAAGCTGAGATCAGGAACATCAAAAAGAGTTTTATAAAGAGGGAAGCTAATGCGTTAAGTAAGAGAATAAACAGGGCAGGGACAATGAAGTACACAATTTGCTCGCGGTAGATCACTAATACAATCGTTACTAAAAGAAGTAGAGCGCTCGTAATGAACAGTATTATCACCTCCAACAAGCAGGATTACTTCTGCTTTCTCAAATACTCCTTCTGCCTAGAGATAGCAACTTTTATATCTCTATCCTGTTTTTTGTTATCAGACTTAAAACAGGCGCTGAGAAATACCACTCTTTTCCTCTTATCATCAATTGAAAAGTAGACTCCTATATGCTTCTTGAGACCGGTAGAAAACTCTCTAAACTCATACAACTTGTTCCCTAGAGCAATCTCCTTAATTTTTGGCTTCTTACCCTTTATCATTTCTGACGGCACACCCTTTCCTTCCCGGAATTTCTCAATGAAATTTACAATGTTTTCTGCCGTAGATGCGTCTGATTTTGCCAATTCAAGAAAGAAATCTTCAACATAATCTCGGCCAATGTCTTCATCAAAGAGGTAAACGGAAAAGCCCTTCCATAGAAGTAATTCTTCTGAACCCTTTGTGGAACTTGCTTGCGTGAATTTCTTGTTCTTCATATCAATCACCTCCAGTAGGATCTTTAGAAACAGTATATTCCTTTAGTGTCGATATGTGTGTTGTGATTAGCTTACGAACGTTACACTTATATGTTCGCAAGACTCGCTAAAATCCTTTCTGAGAAAGTATTAGAGCAATAATCATAATAAAACATATAGAATAAATAGAGTTACTAAAATAACTATCAATATTACGATTAATTATAATACTAACAAATGTAAGTAATAATAGTAGATAATGGAAAAATAGGATAAGAAAACTAACTCGAATAAACAGTTCAACGAAATAGCAGAAGTATTAGTTATATACTGTGAGTAATAGTAATAAATAAAGGAATGTTAGAAATAAGAGAAAGGTATTTTTTTTAGAATGTTTTAGTAGTAATAGAAAAGAGAAGAAATAAGATGGGTATTGACTAAGATTATCATATATGATAACATACTTATGTAACTGAGTTTCTATCTAAATCCAAAAGGTGGTGTTATAGATGACAGGCTTTGATAAACTAAAGACTAATCTGATGAAGAACAAGGAATTCGCACGCTTATACAACGAGAGAAAACCTTTAAGGGATTTCATAGATGAACTAATCGAACTCAGAGTTGAGAAGGGTATGACTCAAAAGGATCTAAGCGAGCTCACCGGCATAAGCGTTCCTAATATCTCGAGGATAGAAGCGGGCAAACAGAATCTTTCCTACCAGATGATGCACAAACTCGTCAATGCTCTTGGAGGCAAGATCCTAATAACAGCCCAGGCCGATAATTGCATTAGACTTTCCAACGTGGCTGCGGAGAAACTGCAAGAACTAAGCGACGAGGCTAATACCTCACCAGAAGAATTCCTAATGAACCTTTTACAAAAGACTTCAGAAGAATCGGTAACCGCCTAGATCAGACTCTCAGGTTTATAACTTGCTTTGCTATAAATGCCTCTACCAAATATGACTCGTACAAACAGATTACATGTGTGTGCTGGAAGTCATTTGAATGTTTGGATATCACTATCGTCACTTGAACGAGCAAATACGGAAAGAAAGCGACGAATTCTTCAGCAGGGATCTGCATTCATTTTCATTACACGTAGCGGTATTTCTCCGGAGTACGAGTCTGACCATTTTTCTGGATTAGTATCTATATTAGAATGGACAGGCAAAAGTAATAGGAGTCTGCGTTGAAGATCTGGCGATAGTATACGATCTCCGTCGTGGTTTATTCACCCTGTTTTTGCGACTCTATGATTCTCGTTTCGTTTTTTTTGCTATATTGACTTTCTTGTTTCTCAGAGCTTTGACTGATAAATCAATCTCAAATCGTGGAGAAAATGCGAGCTCACTTGGTCCAGAAAATCGATTTTGTTTCTTTCCATGGAAAAGACCGAGTGATACTTCATTATGGTCGTGCAACATGCATCTTCTTTTATTGTCGATCACCGTAATGCATCATAATTAAATCTACTCAAGAGAGATCACTCTCTCCAAAGGATGGCAAAGTGCTATAATCTCATTGCATGGGGGTGTCCCCGTGGGCGGAGCAGGAAAAGGGCTCCGCTTAACCTTTCTTTTCTATCCTTAGGAATATCCTCACAGGCTTCTTGTCTTCGATTCCTCGTTTAGTGTGAAAAATGGAGTCTGACCCTATTTAATCCTAAGATAGAGAAGTCTTGCTCTTGATTTGTCCTCTGTAAGCCACTTGAGACCATCTTCTATGTAAACCTCGAAGTCTTTGCCCGGCTTAATTCTGTCCCTGTCGAACCAGGCCTCATGGACTCTCTGCTCGAGATCGTTCTTTATTCTCTCTGCGAGCTCGGCGTATTCATCATGGCCGTAGCTTATGAATATCCTTAATGGTAACTTTTCTGGCATAGTCTTACCCCTCGTATAAATTCAGACCTTTGAAGGAACAATCTTCTTTCCAATTTTCTTGAACACATTATTTGCGTTTCTGAGGACAACCAGATCCTTTTCTCTGTCTTTCTCGCTCAGTTCTTCCCAGGGGCGTATGTCAACATGTATTTTCAGCTGGTCTCTGAGTTTTCTGTCCAGTTTCTTTCCATGGACGTAACCGTTTATGAGTTTTCTGGCGAGCCATCTGTTATGTTCAACCTGCGCAAGGATCTGTTCGTTCTCAGGAAGGATCGCCATGAGGTCTACGGGATCTCTGGGATCATCTGACGACACTGCTTCGAGACCAAGCGATCTCAGCTTCATAGACAGATGCCGTGCTGCATAACGGTTTTCATCTTTGAAGTAGTCGGTCATTCTGCTCCATTCGACTTCAAGCTCTTTCTGAGGCAAATGAGAATAGATGTTGTGAATTTGCATTGCAAGATTATCACATTCTTCTTCATTCTTTATTGAGATGCCAGTTGGACAAGAACATGATATGCCTATCGAGTTTAAACTATCGAGAGATTCCTTCATTATCTCTGAACCCTGGTAAGACGAGATGTCCACTAGCACTATTTTGGGAATCTCCAGATTCTCTTCTGCTTTGAAAAAGATCTGCCTTAGTTTTCTTGATATGAAGTCTATTTCCTGAACCTTTGGCCAAGTTATGAAACACAATGAAACATTTGAAAGCAAATTCGGGGCATCCATTTCAAGAAAAGCAAGCAAATCGAGAGGCTGTATGTCGATCACTCTCTTTAACGAAGGGCAAATCCTTAGTAGATCTTCAATCTTTTTATCAACATTACAGTCAACCACAGTAACTCTCAATTTCTTCATATTGTTGAAGTGATACATCTGAGCTGCTTCAAGAACTATCCATTGTCCGAGAGCTTCAAGACCAAATAGTGCTATCTCAATTTGGCCTTTTCCCGCTGTTTCTATGAACTGATCCGGGCTGAAACTATCTACCGTCTGTGCGGCCATTCTCTGAAACACGCTGAATACATGAATGTCTATTCCTGTCGAGGGATCCTCCCCTTTGTAGCCTTTGAAGGTTTCGTATGATTTGAAGTCTTCAATCTGAAGCCAGACCTCTGTGCTACTCCGTTTACTGTTTCTGAAAAACTGCTCGATGTTCTTGAGCAATCGCATATTTATCGAGTCGTCGTTAGTTGCCAATATTATGTGAGCGGCTTTATTGATAGCAGAGATATTCAGAATATCAGTATCCTCAAGATTCCCAACAATGACTGGATTCTCTTCAAAAGTGCCGCACACATAACTCGGTGTATTTGAGTTCTTTAATAATACAAGTTTGCTACTCGGATAATCGGCTTTCACACAATTAAGAAGATACTTGCAGGTTTCTTCACAACCGAAAACCACAACATGGTCTCTATAGAAAAGCCTTACTTTCAAGGACGTCGCAAAGCTTCTAACGACAGAAAACACAAGTGCTATGAATGCAAATAAGGTTATCCAGGGAGCGGTTATCCTTGCTATATCTAGGATCAAAGGAATTTCATAATCTCCTAGGTTAAGAATCTTTGCAAACCCTGGGAAAAATGTTTTCCATCTGAACAGTCCGAAAGTGGCTTCCAGCAATCCAAGAACCGACATATCCTTGCCGGCCAAATCGAAGAATTCCATCCAGCCTAAGAATCCTAGAACGAAGATGAGAGCCGCAACCACACCAAGTATCAACCATTTTCTCAGTCTCAAACAAGCCACCTCCGGAGGAATTTTAGTGTGAGAACCTTTTTTATTAAACTGGATACTTATGACATTATTGTATAATGATGATCATAGATTATTACTGTTGTTACACTTCGAGCGGCAATAATTGTAACAAGATAGGCGGATGAACGAGTTGACAGGACTTCAGTAAGTATATCGAAGAGGTGTAATGATGACAAGCAACTCTTCACAAGACTGGCAAGTATTCATATCCTGCAAAGTATCGGACGAAAATGATGAGAAAACAAGAGACTGGTATATTGCGAAGGAGCTTTACGAGCTTCTGCAAGAGAATCACATAAGGGTTTTCATGAGCAGTTTCTCGATTGAGGAACTGGGAGAATCAGCATACAAAGAAGTCATTGAAGAAGCACTCGATAAAGCGCGAATAATGGTAGTTGTTGGAACTACGAAGGGGAATCTTAATTCCAAATGGGTCAAATATGAATGGGACAGCTTTCATAATGAAATAATAAGTGGAAGAAAACTCAACGGACAGATTCTTACGATGACCGATGAACTGGCTAACTCCGACCTCCCCTATGCACTTAGGTATAATCAGTCTTACAAGACTTCTGAAAAGGTAAGGCTACTCAATTTCATAAAGCGAAAACTAGAATCCTTTGATTTCCGACAATCAATTACGGTGGAAGAGATTGAAGAAGAAAAGACAGAAGAAACGCTTCGCGATACCTCGCAAGAACCCCCCGAAGAAAAGACAGAAGAAATTGAAGAGGTCGGATCAGACAGAGTCGAAAAAGCAGATGAGAATCTGGAGACTGATGATAGAAGTAATGAAACATCAATAGATGTACCCGGGTATGAGTCAGAGGAAGCCTCAGCAGATACTGGCAGCGAGAAAACGAAAGAAGAGACTGAAGAAGAAAAGGCAGAAGAAACACTTCATAATATTGCACGAGAAGAGCTGGAAGAAAAGACAGAAGAAATTGAAGAGGTCGGATCAGACAGAATCGAAAAAGCAGATGAGAATCTGGAGACTGACGATAGAAGTAATGAAACATCAATAGATGTACCCGGGCATGAGCCAGAGGAAGCCTCAGCAGATACGAGTAGCGAGGAAACGAAAGAAGAGACTGAAGAAGAAAAGGCAGACGAAACGCTTCGTGATATTCCGCAAGAAGCGTTGGAAGAAAGTGAAGAGATCGAAGATAGAACCGAAGAATATGAACATCTGGAGATTGACGATAGAAGTAATGAAACATCAATAGATTTACCCGAGCATAAGCCAGAGGAATCCTCAGCAGATACGAGTAGCGAGGAAATGAAAGAAGAGATTGAAGAAGAAAAGGCAGAAGAAACGCTTCGTGATACTCCGCAAGAAGCGTTGGAAGAAAGTGAAGAGATCGAAGATAGAACCGAAGAAAATGAAAATCTGGAGACTGGTGACAAAAGTAATGAAACATCAATAGATGTACCTGAGCATAAGCCAGAGGAAGCCTCAACAGATACAAGTAGCGAGGAAGTGAAAGAAGAGATTGAAGAAGAAAAGGCGGAAGAAACGCTACAGCAAGAAGCCCCCGAAGATAAGACAGACCATCATGAAAAACCTGTCAAGAAAAGACGCATCGCAATACCGCTGTTCATATTTTTCACCGTACTTGTGACTATTGCAATAGCGGTAATGAGCTTACAAGATCATCCCCTTGGCAGTTCTTCGAAAGAGAACAGCAAACCGGAAATAACACTCACATCACCGATAGATGGTTTTACTGGAATACATCCAGACCTCATAACGCTAAAATGGATAGGAAAAGACAGTGACGGAGACGAGATAAGCTACAAGGTTTACTTTGGAGAGACTGGCAATCCAGGTTATGTGTCAACTACACATTCAAACCAATTGACGATAACAAAAAAAGATTGGGGGAAGAAGTATTACTGGAGAGTACAAGCGAGCGACAACCACGGAGGAACAACTACCAGTCAAGTCTACTCTTTCACGACAAAGGAGAACAAAGCTCCGATCATGCAACCCAATCCAAGTCCATCTCACGAAGCGATGAACCAGCCAACAACAATAACGCTGAGCTGGGAATGCAGCGACCCTGAAGGAGACACAGTTACTTATGATGTCTACTTTGGAACTAGCACCGATCTAAAAACACCTGTAACCTCTAACCAAAGCAGCAGAACGCTCACCAGAAGCAATCTATCACAAGGAACAACTTACTACTGGAAAGTGGTAGCTAAGGATAGTAAAGGCGCGACAACAGAGGGTCCTATATGGAGGTTTACTACAATAAGTAACGAAGCGCCTAAAGCCCCGTCGAACCCTAGTCCCACAAATGATTCATTTAACCAGCCATTAGCACTTAGCCTGTCCTGGGATTGTGATGACTCTGATGGAGATTCAATTACATATGATGTTTACTTTGGAACAGGCACCAATCCATCTACAAAGGTATCGTCGAATCAGACGGATAATAAACTAAACAGAAGCAATCTTTCACGAGGAACAACTTACTACTGGAAAGTGGTAGCTAAGGACAGTAAGGGTGGAACGACGGAGAGTCCTGTATGGAAATTCACAACAAGAAGCAATGAACCACCTAAGCCCCCATCGAACCCAAGTCCCACAAATGATTCATTTAACCAGCCATTAGCACTTAGCCTGTCCTGGGATTGTGATGACTCTGATGGAGATTCGGTAACATATGATGTCTATTTTGGTACCAACAGTGATCTGAGAGTGAAAGAATCAATAGGAAACAGTGCTAAAAGCATTAACAAGAGTGGACTATCTTACAATACGACCTATTACTGGAAAGTGGTAGCCAAAGACAGTAAAGGCGCGACAACAGAGGGTCCTATATGGAGGTTTACAACAAGCAAAGTTCCAGAAAGAATGGTTCTAGTAGAAAAAGGCAGTTTCATAATGGGAGATTCATCCGGTTTAGGTTTCGACCGTGAGAGACCAGCACACGAAGTCACAATTGATTATGAGTTTGCTATCGGCAAGTGTGAAATTACATTCGATGAATATGATGTTTTTTGTCGTGACTCCAATAGAGAAAGTCCATATGATGAAGGTTGGGGAAGAGGAAGAAGACCAGTAATAAACGTTACTTGGTACGATGCTATTGCATATTGTAATTGGTTAAGTGAACTGGAAAGCCTCCCAAAAGCATATGATGAGAACGGAAGACTGTTGGACATGAGTGGGAGGGTTACGGATGACCCGTCAAAGGTTCTGGGCTATAGACTTCCCACAGAAGCGGAGTGGGAGTATGCAGCAAAAGGAGGAGCTTCTATTAGTCACTACAGATACTCTGGAGGAGACGAAGTTGGAAAAGTCGCGTGGTATTATTCTAATTCATTTGGAAAAACCCAAGAAGTCGGCAGGAAAATCTTCAATGAGCTTGGACTGTTCGATATGTCAGGAAATGTTTGGGAGTGGTGTTCCGATTCGTATCGTGATGACTTCTACAGTTTAAGTACTGGGAAAAACCCGTACAACAATGAGGTTAGTTCATTTCGAGTTTCTAGAGGCGGAGGTTTCAGTGACAGCGAAATCTACCTACGTGTTGAATCTCGTTTTTACTATAATGTATTAACAGCAGCTAAAGATCTCGGTTTTCGAGTTTGTAGGACCCTGTTTTGAATATGCCAAGGTCTTAGGTATGTAAGCTATCTAGGCGCATTTGAGAATTGTGGTAAGATGCAGTGTACATGGATTGTTGTCAGGGGGTTTGCCATGAAGAAACGGATGAAGTCTTACTGACGAATAGTTTCCTAATAGGCAAGTTCCAGGTAACCTTCGAAGAGTACGACTTGTTTTGTGATGAGACCGGAAGAAGCAGACCGGAGACGAAGGTTGGGGAAGGGGAAGAAGACCGGTAATAAATGTAAGCTGGTGGGATGCTATATACTACTGCAACTGGTTGAGCGAAAAGGAAGGTCTTTCCAAAGCCTACGATAGTGAAGGAAATCTGCTGGATAAAAATGGAGATATAACGACAGATCCGTCTAAAGTAGAAGGTTACAGGTTACCCACTGAGGCCGAGTGGGAGTATGCGGCTAGAGGAGGATGCAAAAGCAAAGGCTACAAATACGCTAGAAGCGATAACGCTAATGATGTTGCCTGGTATGATTCAAACTCAGAGGGCAAGACACAGGAAGTCGGAAAGAAAGAAGGCTCCTAACGAGCTGGGTATCTACGATATGTCCGGGAACGTATGGGAGTGGTGCTCTGACTGGTATGGAGGATACTCCAGCTCGCAATAGTGGTTCCTATCGGGTGTTTCGTGGCGGTAGCTGGGTCAACGATGCGACGTACACTCGTGTGGCTGATCGCGGCTACGCCGCGCCCTCTGGCACGGACGACTACCTCGGGTTCCGTATTTGCAGGACGGTGCCCTGATTTACACTCTAGTCTTTTTACATTTTTACCCTTTGCTGCGTCTCAAAACGCCGGGCACGGAGTAGCCCGCAAGCGCGACAAGACGTAGGAGATATTGGAGACTCTATGGATAATTAAGGTTTAATTCGATACTCCTTGAAGGTGTTTTTCGACTTAGCGTTCTTCATGATCGTCGTCACGACCGTAGCTTATGAATACTATTAATTGTCTTTCTGGCAACGTGAGCCCTCCCGGTTCTTTCTCCTGAATGGATATTATTATTATTCTCTTTAGCTCTTGTGGCAGTCTACCACGATTTTCTTATTCAGTTCCGCTATTGCCTGGCCAGCACTGGCAAAAATCGAGTCTATCTCCTTGATATTCGGTTCCAACTCATCCCATGATTTTATGCTGTTGTTTATCATTAAGATGTTCATGACTTCCTTGTTCGATTTTCCATCTTCTTTGAACCACTTTTGGCCATAAACGAATCCGTTAAGTTCTCTATATGCCATCCATCTTCTGTGTTCCATAATGTGCATTGTCCTCTTTTGATCTTCTGTGACTGTATTCTGATTGAATGTTGGGCAATCAGTTGCAGTATCGGTTATCTTCGCGCCCAGAAACCTCAGTTTGATCGGCAAGTGCCTTGCAGCGTAACGGTTGGAGTCTTTTTCGGAATCTTCCAGTTCGTTCCAGACCTTGTCGAGTGTCTTATCTTTTCCCTTGTTGTACTCCCAGTGAAAGTACATGGCTATCTTTTCTATTTCTTCGTTAGTTGAGAACAGGTTATCCGTGTTGAGCACTTCTCCTGGATTTGAGATGTTTATATTCACGGTCTCCAGCTTTTCTCTGGTTTCTGGAACTATGTCTAAAAACCTCGAAAGTATAGGTATTACGGCTACTATTGCTGGTACTGTTGAAACTTTTCTGCCATGGCCCTCTACATCGCTGTCTGCTTTTACCTCAAAAATCTGCCTGAGCTTTCTGGCAACGAACGAACTCTCTCCCTCGTTTTCTGTCGTTACGAAGCACGAGGAAACTGTTGAGAAGATTTCCCAGTCGATTTCACCCCTGATAAGGTCAAGAAACTCCACTTCTACTATTTCCGCGACGTTCCCCAGAAACGGGCAGTTATCGTAGATCGACCTCATCCTTCTCTTCACATCTCTATCAGATACAACGATTCTCGGTTTTACGTGATTCGCAAAATGGTATAACAGAGCCGCTTCCGTCAAGATCTTCGCGCCCTGATCGCTCAGACCGACTACGAGGATTGTGGCGGGTACGGAATCACCTTCACGTATTCTTCTGTACCTGTCGGGAGAGAACTTGTCTATAAGATGCTGGGCGAGCATTCTCTTCGTGTTGAAAAATGATATGGACACATTTCTCTTTGCGTCGTTACCCTTGCAGTGTTTCATGAAATTCATTGTATGCTCATCGTCTATGTGAACGAAGACCTGCAGTTCACATATGTTTTCAGTTTTTCTCGCTTCCAGTGCTACTCTTTTCTTCTCAAATCCGTCAAGATAGGCCTCTATCTTCTCGACAGTTTCAATATTATTCGCATCATCACTGGTCATGACAAAGACACTTTTCGCCGACTCCAGGTGTATTTTCTGACAAAGTCTCGTCTTGTCTGAGAGACTCTCTGCTTCGTCAGCGAATACTACTGTTAGCCTCCTTGCAGGTTTTAAGGCTGGAAAGTCGCTCATTTCATGCGTGCTAGTGATGAGGACGATTCTGCTGCTGTTTCCGAGGAGGTTTTCAAGCAGATAATTTGTTTCAGCGTTCAGTCCCCAGATGACTATATGATTCTTAATCCCAAGTAACTTAAGGTCTCTGGTTGTCTTCCAGACCAGAGAGATAACCAACTTCAAGACAATTGCAACCGCTATTATCGGAGCGAAGAATCTCGCAATCTCAAGAATCCAGGGGATTGGATACACTGGAAAATTCGTGTTCAATGAGAACAACTGAATCGATTTGTACAATGCCGAAGAGACAGGGAGCGAAGGTTCGTACAATGCCCAGCCGATAGTTCCGATGATGTAGCATATAACAAATAGAATTCCGATTAACTTCCAGTTACCCCACTTTACGAAACTCTCCATATGGATACCTCCTGACTCTCGGTTTTCTTATACTCAGTATTCATGATGAAAAGAAGCTTCTCAATACATTGAGTCCGCGATGTTTCGCACCGCTCTGTAAAAGTGATCTTGTTATTGATTGTGCTCCCATTTCGAATTCTCTTTTCTGATCGTCGTTTTGGGTAATCCTCGCCATGTATAGAAGTGCAAAGGCGAGACCTACACACCTGTCGACAACTCCAGGTTCTTTATCAACAAGAGTTCTTCTTATTTCCAGAACCCTTTTGTAATAACCTAAAGCCTTTTCAAGCTCACCGAGGTTCTCGTACAGGCTTCCGACGTTGTTAAGGCTCACTCCCAAATCTCTCTGCCATTCAGTCCTATCGGGGTCTTTCTTAACTAGATTTTCTCGTATCTCAACGCATCTAGTGAAATACTCCGAGCCTTCTCGTTTTCGCTTAGGTTTCAGCATATATTTCCTGCGTTACTGAGACCTACCGAGAGGTCATTCTTCCAGTCGATTCTGTCAGGGTCTTTCCGGATGAGTTCTTCCATTATTTCAATGAATCTAGTGTAGCGATCCAATCGCGCTCTCTCCCTCGCCAAGAAATTCGTACATCATTCCAGTGTTGTTCAAACTCACACCCAGATCTCTCCACCAGTCCATTCTGGATGGATCTTTCTTAGCAAGGCGTCCAAAATTTCATTAGACCTAACATAGTATCCTAGAGCCCTCTCAGTTTCGCCGAAGTCTTCGTAGATCCTTCCGATGTTGTTCAAACTCACACCTAAATCTCTTTGCCAATCCAATCTCCCGGGGTCATTTCTGACGAGTTGTTGCATTATCTCCGTGAATCTTGTGTAGTACCCTAGAGACTAGTGTGAAAATGGAGTCTGACCCTACTTAACACAAATTTATATTTTAGAGTTTGTCTGTGCCAAAACTGCAAAAATTGGAACATAGCGTTCCCGCAAGTCCTGAAGTAAGTCCCCTGTGAAAAGAATTCCATAACAAATAGAAGCTAACATTAAAATGATATCAGATTTGGTTTTTAGATCACAGAAAGGGATCTATATAAACTTCTCTCATCTATATGCATCTCCGCTTTGATTATATGAACCACAAGAATTACAAATTCATCTCCTCGGACCTGGAAAATGACTCTGTAATCACCGACCCTCAAACGAAGTAGTCCGTTGTATTTACCCGAAAGACTTTTAACGTCCGGTTTCTTGCCGGTTTTTCCGTCGTAGTAATCTACAAGCTGTCGGAAGCTTTTATCTATTCTATTCTTAACCGCGATATCGAGCTTTTCATGTTGCCGTTTGCCCACTCTCGTGAAGCTAATCCGGTAACTCATAGCTATCGACGATTTTCAGATCCTCTTCCGTCATCTCATCCAGTATCGTTGTGAGTTCCTCATTCTCTTCGGGGTCGCACGGTTCGGCGTTAGCCATTATCTTGAAGTACATCGAATTATAGCCTTCCGTCTTTATGAGATTCCATAGAGCCGTCTCGATGATTTCACTGGCGCTCTTGCCCTGTACACGACCTAGCTCCTTCAGAACCTTCCATGAAGAAGGCGTCATCATGATATTGTGTCTCTCTTTCGTTTCCTGGATATCTTTCATGCGATCACCGCCTTATACACACTATGTGTATATTGAGCATAACACAGAAACATATGATCTCCTGCTTTAGATCAAAACTGTCAGGCTCACTATTTCAATAGCTACGGGTCACTCAACTGATTGGTGGTAAAGCCGTTACATCAATAGTGGAAACTGCCATTCCTAGAGGACAGGTTGCTATTGGCACGCCCGTTTTGCAACCAACCTGAATAAAATCTCGGTGACACTCATTGTCTGGTAGAATTGCCGATCTGCTCTATAGCTTTGCTGAAGTATGCGTAGGCCTCAGGACTCACCGTAGATAATTTGTTTAGAAATGTAAACGACTCGTCGGTAATCCTTACGAAGAGCTCATCTCTGGACCACCTGAACAGGGCATCACTTTCCCCGAGCAAACAAGCAGATAGATAAGCCACTTTAGCGGCATCGGAAAAGAATTTTGTCTGTTTGTAGTTGAAACCAAGAATATGTGACGACAGACTCGATCTTCCTGAATCCAGTTCTCTGTAATGATCTGGCTCTCTCTTTCCTCTGGCGCCAATAAGGAGTGCCGTCTCAAATACGTCCTTCAGAATATCCTCTTGAGCTAGAGACTCTATTCCGCGGTAATGAGCCTCAGTTAAGGCGATTCTCTTAAACGTATCCCTTACAGTTCTAGTGTTTTTGTGATAATCAAAGAGCGTTGCAATATCGAAGAGCTGCTTGCAGATCTCCATTCCTTTTTGCGAACCGTAAGGAATTCCTATAGTGTTGGGTGTAAAAGCCGTTATCTTGTCCCCAATTATCGCATCTATAGATGGTGTTCTTACATTGGTCACCGGGTCCTCAGTCTGAAATATCGAGCTTCTGATTGGTGTCGAAATTAACTCAGTGTGCATAGATCTCTCATACAAGACATCTAGTAGAATATATGCGTTCTTCTGACTGGGATTGATCGAGTCATAATAGAACTTATAATGCCTCACGGGAAAGACAGTCTTTCGTATATCCTCTTCATAGCGAAAGAACTTACCGGTCGAAATGACTTTGTCCAAAGCAGTGCTGAAGTCTGCTTCAGGCTCAACAATGATATCTATATCAATGGATAAGCGCTGAATTCTATCCAAGAGCAGGATTAGGGAAGTTCCTCCTTTGAACGTTAGATCCACACCGTTGATTATCAGCAGCTCCAGAAGCTGAAGAGCCTTAATCGTCTTTTCTAGCAGTATCTGGTCACAACCCAGCTCAACTCGTTTAGCCTCAAGATACTCTCTGGTCAAACAACTATCGGAGATCATCCAATGCATCCCTGTAACCTGTCAGCTTCTTTGAGGTAAGGTAGTCAGCCATTTCCTGTCCTTTACCTCTCCTCGTGGCATATCTTATGATGGTATTTACGTTCAGAGCGTATGTATTGAAGGCATTTCTGAAAACTCTGTCCATTTCGGCACCACCAAAAGGCTCAAGAACGGGCCTCCCTGAGAACAAATCCACAAGCATTTTTTCGAGCCTCGGTACGATGACTCCATCACTCTCCCTTACCGGTGCTTCAGTGATGAGTCTTCCGACAACTATTGCGGGAGACTGACCTGAAACATACAGATCGATATCTTCGACGGAGGGGTTTAGAAGTAGCAGAGTTCCGGTAAGAGAGGAGTTCTTCTCCAACGATTCCTGAAGCACTTCAAAGACGGCCCTTTCAGTTTCTCTTTCCGATTCAACAACTATGGTCTGCATAAAAGCTATATGAAGTGCGAACTCGTTCAGCCAGGAAGGCCTCCAGGCGCATATTCTCGTTAGCGGCAGCCGTTTCCTTAGCTCGAGATATACTTTTCTAAGAGTTTGGTCTATCTCTGGAGTATAATCGTACAGCTTTTTGAGAGTGTACAGACCACGCCCGACAGGGGTTATGACTCCGCGCCTTTTCAGAGCATTCAGTCTGGTACGGATAGTAACCGTGCTTATCTCTTCTCCTGGAAGAGTAAGAAATGGCTTGAGCTCCTCAGTAGTGAAGGAGTCCCTATCTTTAAGCTCTGAACTTATTCTCTTACCACTACGCTTTGAGGACCAGGTCTCGTCTTTCAAATCGATCAACTCACTTTTAGAACAACAGGCAATTTATAAGTATATTGCCTTTTGTTCTAATTATAGCAGATATTCTTTCCCTTCCAAGCAGGAAAGACTAAGAGTACTTTTTAGACTGTGCTACCGTGTCAATCAGAATCTCTGGCTTCACCAGGTAATTTATCACAAGAGAATTCTGTTCAATATCTGTCATTGGCAGCCCTGCAAAATAACCTGGTTCGCCCATTAAGTTGTTTGTAATCTTGCAGATTCAACAATCCATTTTCCATCGAATGAATAATGTTATTAATTCTAATGCAAAACTTGCATCCAATGAGTGTTTTATAGTTTAGTTTGTTATACTAATTGTCGGATCACATTACATAACGTCGATTTTGTTGAACCCCATATTGCAGAGCATCCTTATCCGCTTTTATGAATCGAGTTGTGTTATTCTTCCACAAAGCTTTTCCCGAGTTAATAATGTTGTAATTGATTCTTGTCGGATCGATCGTATACCATTTTCTTCTGAATTCACTTTCTAATAACACTTCTAGACCTATTTAGAATCATTCTTGTACAGTTTACATAGATCCGACTGGCAATTGATCATGTGATTGAAAGCGAAATTGACAGCTGTTTTCTCCTGTGAACTTGTGCTGAAGGGTTTCTCGCCGGTATTTTCCATGATAGATCTTTCTTAGAAGATACCGGCATGTTCTTTCTCCGAAAAACTACGAGGCTTTCTCGAATCAAATCTGAACAAATCTCCAAAACGCAAATTCGACGGCTATTGCAAGAGCTGACCATTTACTTGATTCTACCGTCCAAAAACCTGTATAATATCTTTGTAATAGAAGCGGTTGCGTGAGAACCATAGTGGTATGGAAACAAGAACGAATAATAGAGGCCTTCGGCCTTCGTGAGCTTGTTGCGTGAGAACCATAGTGGTATGGAAACAATACACGTGAACCCTCTTCAATGCTAGACTTCAACAGTTGCGTGAGAACCATAGTGGTATGGAAACAATACACGTGAACCCTCTTCAATGCTAGACTTCAACAGTTGCGTGAGAACCATAGTGGTATGGAAACAAAATTGATTTAAGGTGCCTAGAACGCCCGACAGTGAAGTTGCGTGAGAACCATAGTGGTATGGAAACGAGATACTTTTGAGACTCGAGACTAAGATAGACTCTCGTTGCGTGAGAACCATAGTGGTATGGAAACACATGAAAGAGGAATAGATCTATCGGAGGAGGTAATAGTTGCGTGAGAACCATAGTGGTATGGAAACAGTGTGGCGACCTTGCGCCTGAGTATGCCATTTTCTCGTTGCGTGAGAACCATAGTGGTATGGAAACAAGAGAACTGATCGGTAGACGTCCGCTAAACAAGGTTGCGTGAGAACCATAGTGGTATGAATCGCTGCCTTTGGCAGGACGCTGTGCCGGGAAGATCATCCCGGGAAGTGATGCGCCGAGAACCATCGGCGGACGCAATGCCCGGAGAAACATCCGGGGACGCATGGCTGGCTTCGCCAGGAGGGAGAACCTTTCTAGGGGCAGAACGTTATGTTGAATGAACCAACTCAACTGGTCATCCTGACGTGCTCTTGGTCAGGATGTGGTCTTTGATCTTATCGGAGGACGGGTCCATGATCTGGGACGGTCAACGGAGAACGGCTCTTATATGAACCATAGTGGTATGCTAAGAGCCGTGGCTGGTGGTAGGTGGTAGGTGGTTGGTAAGTGCTTATAAACAAACAAGAGCACAATCACGACCAGAATAATTTCAGGAAAACCATCCGGGGACGCATGGCTGGCTTCGCCAGGAAGGAAAACCTTTCTAGGAGCAGGACGTTATGTTGTATGAACCAACTCAACTGGTCATCCTGACGTGCTCTTGGTCAGGATGTGGTCTTTGATCTTATCGGAGGACGGGTCCATGATCTGGGACGGTCAACGGAGGACGGCTCTTATATGAACCATAGTGGTATGGAAACTACTTTCTTACTAAACAGAAATCCAACTCAAGCTTTCTAATAACCAACTCCAATTTAACTTAATGATATTATGTTAAATTCGTCTATTCTCTTCTATCCCAATCCCAGTAAAGGCTTCATTCGAAAACCTCCTGTTGCTATTCCCTCGCTTCGATTTTGTATTTTACATAATATGTGATATTATCTATTTATGTTAAATTATTGAATTTAGACACGGAGGCCTTAAATGCCGTCGGTTTACCTGGAAAAAGTTGTGCCCGAGAACAATATGAAGAGGTTCTATTTCATAAGCGACGAACGCCAGAGTACCTTTACCGGGTATCCGGTTACCATCATTTTCGGGCGGATCTTCGAGCGCGCAACGTTCGTGACTAAAATATTCCCGAGCCAGGCTATGGCAACCAGATATCTGCGTAAGCAGCTCAGGATAAGACATAGACACCATTATTCAGTGGTTAAACCGAGGTATTTGAGGGATGGAAAAGACTCCAAGCCTGTCCAGCTCGGTCTATTTCCCTATTAAACGCCCCATCCTGCGCTTTTGATGGTGGTAATACATATATTGAAGGTGCGACAAAAGAAAATGCGTTAGAGAGTGTTTTACGAGGTGTAGTTATGAAGGAAGTGCAGCCAATTAGGGATACGAAGAAAATCGATGCGATGAAGTCAATTATGAAGGGTGAATCCAATTACCGGGACCTTCTTTTATTCGTTTTGGGAATAAATACAGGCCTTCGTATATCTGACATACTCGCTTTGAAGTGGAGCAGTTTTATAAACGGTGGTGGAAGACTACTGAAGTCAGGGGACCAGTTGAATGTTGTGGAGATTAAGACCAAGAAGATAAAAAACTTTATGATAAACAAGTCAGTCGCGGAAGCGTTGAAGCTTTACTACGATTCCCTGGGAAGTGTCAATCCTGATGATCCAGTCTTCTCCTCCCGCAAAACAGATGACGGTTCTCTACAACCAATAACAAGAATAGCCGCCTGGCAGATGCTAAACAGATACGCCAATATGGTGGGACTGAATGACGGAATAGGCACGCACACACTCCGCAAGACTTTTGGCTATCACCTGTACAAGAAAGGTGTGGCGCTGGAATATATACAGAAAATGCTAAACCATTCTTCGCCTGCAATAACCCTGCGATATATTGGGATCACTCAGGAGCAGCTGAACGATATCTATGTTGAGTTGAATTTATAACAGCCGGCTACTCCTACGATGTCGGACCGTTATTATCCTGAAGGCCATAGAACCTCCAATATCTTCTGCGTCTTCTCGCGCTTGCGGGCTACTCCGTGCCCGGCGCTCGAAGGCGCAGTAAAGGGTAAAAATGTAAAAAGGCTAAAGTGTAAATCAGGGCACCGTCCTGCAGATACGGAACCCGAGGTCGTAGAACGCGTAAGTGGGCGAGACGTTGACGCGAAACGCTACACGAACGTACGACGCATCGCTGTACCAGTAACCACCACGATTCACCCGATTGGAACCAGTTGCGCTGTTGTATGGATTCGTCTGTGCAGAACTGGAGTAGTTTCCATACCAATCTGAGCACAACTCCCATACGTTTCCGCTCATATCATAGATCCCGAGCTCGTTCGGCAGTTTCTGACCGACCTCGTGAGTCTTAAATCCCGAGTTGTTCAAGTACCACGCCACTGCATCAACGTTGTCGCTCCCGGAGTATTTGTAAGTAGAGTGGTGTTTACCCCCACGTGCCGCGTACTCCCATTCTGCTTCTGTTGGCAGCCTGTATCCGACGACCTTAGTTATGTCAGTAGTCACATTGCCACTCGCGTCTAACAGATTACCGCTATTGTCATATGCTTTGGGAAGACCGTTCTTTATACTCAACCAGTTACAGTACGCTATTGCGTCCCACCAGCTCACGTTGATAACTGGTAAGGTTCCTCTTCCCCAGCCGAAATCATATGGCTTGCTCCTGCCCGTGGCCTCGCAGAAAACGTCGTATTCGTCGAATGTAGTCTCGTATTTGCCTATATAGAAGTTGTAGGTTAACGTGACTCTGTGAGAAGGTCTACAACCATCCCACAAGTCTCCAAATTCATCTCCCATCATGAACGTACCACCCTCGACGAGTACCATTTCGCCGACCATTACAATTCCCGTAGAGTATGTAAAGTTCCATTCGACCGGTTCGGAGTAAGCTCCCTTATTGTCCTGCGCCCTGACTTCGAACTTGTGAGTTCCTTCTGAGTAATCATTCCAGGTATAGCTGGTCTCTGTACCAATACTTACCCAGACACTGGAGTCTTTTTTATACTCGTAACTTTCAATCGTTCCGTCTGAGTCGCTCCCATTCCAGCTGAAGGTACTGCTGCTCTGAGATATTGTTCCGGATGGTCCACTTACTTTGATAACTGTTGGAAGGTTGTTTGAAGCGGGCGGACATCCAGTTATAAACAGCATTACAGCTGCAATAAGCATCAACAAGCAATACATGAAAAGTCTACTCTTCATTACCCCACCTCCATTAGTGAGGCCTCGCACTTTAAGTAAGCACGTGAATACTCAGGCAATATACAGAAAGAAGTGCAATGCACTCATACAATTAATATAGCAGTTGTTACATTCTATACAAAGTCAAACTCTGTTCCGTGAATTCATGTCACTAAAGGTTGTTGGCGATTGTGGTTGATTTCCGAAGTGGTATTCTCTTATCAATCATCGAGCCTGGCGCGCATAAAAGCTTCTCCCGGGCCGGCCATAAGTACTTGGGTGATTTCGGATAAAGTAAACGGCTAATCTGTTAGGTTTCGGAATTAATACCCAATAATGATAAACTTCAGCTACAGAGAAGAAATAACGAGAATATCCAGGGTAGGTGTAGTATGGGCGCTAATATCCCGGAAGCTGGAAGACTTGCCAGAGTTAGGGACAGAATCTGGCTTATCAGTGATGTTTCGTTTTCTGACGATGTAGTATCTAACCCCGCAACGCTGGTGACATTAGAGAGCTTAGAAGATTCGGATCAGG
>Ga0334901_1001437_pt1 | contig 25021 bp, 22 predicted proteins | sample GraSluR3_MG_3_FD_207216 | JGI IMG/M metagenome (GOLD analysis project Ga0334901, IMG submission 207216) | Sludge microbial communities from methane-producing bioreactor in Wageningen University, Netherlands - Granular Sludge_15_08-R3 | ecosystem: Engineered > Bioreactor > Anaerobic >... | reverse complement strand
CCTTCCTTAAATCTGCTTCCACAACAATGAAATCACCATGAAATCCATGACTAACGAAACTATACATGCGCATACACATCCTCCATTACCTATATAACGGAGATACGTGATATTCTGCTTCATATGGCCAATCAGGAATTGTTCAGCAGGAGATCCATCTCTTGGCGAACCATCAGATCACACTGCTCATTGAGCTCTATACCTGCATGTCCTTTAACCCAGCGCCAGGTTACCGGTAGCTTTGCAGCCAATTCGTCCAGAACCATCCAGTACTCACGATTCTTGACCGGCGCTTTCGATGCGGTACGCCAACCATTTCTTTTCCAGTTGTGTATCCAGAGGGTGATGCCCTGCTTCACATACTGCGAATCGGTGTTCACTTCCACTGCTTCGATAGGCACACCGAGTGAAACGACATAGCGTAGCGCCTCGATCACTGCGGTAAGCTCCATGCGATTGTTTGTTGTCTGAGCCTCGCCACCACTGCGAGCAGTCAGCTCGGAATCTCCCTCATATACAATGAAAGCCCATCCGCCTGGACCAGGATTTCCCGAACACCCACCGTCTGTATATATAGTCAATGATTTCTGCATGCGCACATCGTAGAAGATTGGAGCGCATAAGGTCAAGAAACCTCCCCCATGCGGGCACCAGCTTTCATGAGCAACTCTATGATCTGATCGGAACAATAGTTGAATCGGGCAATTTCTAGTGGAAGCAGACCCTCACCATCTGGCTCATTCACATTGCAACCTGCCTCGATGAGCGCCTTAACAACCATGGTATTGTCATCCAAATGACACCCGAGTGCATAGTGAAGCGCACTCTCCCCTGTGTTTGATTTCATATTGACATCGATGGTCTTCGGTATAAGTAAAAGCGCAACATCGTTCACATCGGCCGCACAGGCATGCATGAGAGGAGTCATGCCATGGATATCCTGGGTGTTCACATCGACCCCACCTGCGAGCAATTCCATAACTATCTCGACATCGTCCAACGCATGAATGATGACAGGGTACCCCTCTGAATCGACAGCATTCACCTGAACGCCGAGTTCAAGAAGGGTACGAACCATCTCTATCGGTTCTGGATTCTCGTAGATTGCCACCACGAGCGCATTTTGTTCCACAGATTGGTCATCGTTCAACCACAATTCATCGAACTCCATATCATAAGGCTCATCGGTATGCGGTTCAAGATAGAGATCCATAGGCATGGTCGTGTCGATGTCAGCTCCCTGCTCATGAAAGAACCTGACCAAGCGATCGTGGGTATTTGCCGCTGCACTCAGCAGAAACAGCAGATTCTTGTCATCTTGAGAGATTGACGGTAACCGTCCGTACAGATAGAGAGCGACATCGGGGTTCGGGTTGTTTATTACCGCTAGGCTCACCAGATCGACCGAGTTCTCTGCTCCCGCCTTGAGCAGAGTCTCTACAACCGAGACATTCGGATTATGAATAGAAGCATACCAAAGAGGTGAATGACCCTCTTCATCCGTTTCATTGACATCTCTGATCTGGACCAGTAGAGGCTCGAGGTCGGTACCGGCCGCACACTCTTCGGCCGTGTTACAGAGCCGAGCGAAGATTTCCGAGTTATCCATAATTCTGACTCCTTGTCTTGCATTGTACCACCTCCGAGGACCACTGGCTATGTAGATTTTCTCGATTTCAGTGTTAGCGTATCATCCGTGTGTTTGCTTTCAGTATATTAGCATGCTAGAATGCGCTAGGTGGTATACAGAATTGAACAAGCATGGTTATATACCATACGGTAACTGAATACTGGGAGGAAGATACATGAAATCGAAATTTGGTGTGGCGATAATTGGCGTTGGAGCCATTGCAAAAGCCCATATCTTGGCCTACGAACAATTTCCTGAAGAGTGCAGTGTGCTGGCACTCTGCGACATCTATCCCGACAAAGCCCGGGCACTTGCAGACGAAATGGACTTGAAAGCAGACATCTACAACGACTATGCAGAACTGTTGAAACGGCAGGATATAGATATCGTCTCGATCTGTCTCCCGCCGAATCTCCATGCCGAAGTATCCATTGCGGCAATGGAAGCTAAGAAACACGTCCTCGTGGAGAAACCCATGGCACCATCCCTTGCTGAGTGCGATGCCATGATAGCAGCATCGGAAAAGAACCGGGTGATTCTCTCCCCGATTGCTCAGAACCGGTTCAGAACACCGATGATGCGGTTGAAGACACTGCTGGACGACGGGATCGGAGGGAAAGTCCTCCATGCAACGGTGAACTCACTCTGGTGGAGAGGTCAGAACTACTACGACCTCTGGTGGCGTGGAACCTGGGAGAAAGAGTGTGGCGGTTGCACGACCAGTCATGCGGTGCACCAGTTGGATCTGCTCCAGTGGATGGTGGGCATGCCTCAGGAAGTGACCGCTGTCATGAGAAATGTCGGACACGACAACTCAGAATGCGAGGACTTGGCGATCGGCGTTCTTGCCTACCCTGAGATGCTCGCTCAGGTAACAGCATCGATAGTCGCACACGACGAAGGACAGCAGATCATCTTCCAGACAGAGCAGGCAAGACTCTCCTCACCCTGGAAAGTCGCCGCATCGAAACCGCTCGAAAACGGCTTCCCTGTCGATGACGAAAGCATGGCTCTCAGTGTAGATGCTGCGTACGAGTCACTACCTTCAGTGACATACGAACGACATGCGGGACAAATTCACAATGTGTTCTCGGCAATCAGAGGGGAAGAACCACTGCTCATAGACGGAGTACAGGGTCGCAATACCATTGAACTCATTATGGCAATCTACAAGGCGTCTGTAGAGAAAAGGACGGTTGCTCTTCCGATAGACAAGAACGATCCTCTGTATACGAGAGAGGGACTCGTTTCGAGCATGCCACGTTTTCACGAGAAGAAGAGGAGTGTCGAGAATTTTGCAACTACCGATATTACGCTCGGAAAAGACGCAGATAGCTGATTCACTTTGCGAAATATTGGGGAAACCGGTCAATGAGGAGTTTTTGGTCAATCAAGACATGATCGAGATGCCGTTGCATTTCTGTAGCGGCTATTGATCCATCCCCTCTCCGAATGGCCTCGAGAATGGCCTTATGGTCGGTGACCAGATCCTCAATCGAAACGAAATGCAGACTCAATTTCCGTTCTCGGTCGAAATGTGCCTGAAAGTCGGTAACAACACGATACGTGGCTTCTCGATCACAAATCCTGAATAAGGTTCTATGAAAATCGTTGTCCAGGTGGATGAACTGGTCAATATCGTTGTGTTTCCCATGATACTCTTGCATCATGACGTTCGATTCAAGTGCATGGAAATCTCGTTCATCGATCATGCGGCTCACCTGTCGAACCACTTCAAGCTCGACAAGCTCACGGAGAAAGTGCCCCTCCTCGACCATCTTCGGATCGATCAGTGAGACTGTCGTACCCCGTTGTGGAACAATGTCCACCAGTTTCTGACGCGAGAGGTCAAGCAGAGCCTCCCGAACAGGAGTCCTGCTTATCGAGAGCTGATCACACAGGATCTTCTCCGAAACCGTGGTTCCAGGAACGAGAAACAACTCGAGAATATTGAAACGAATAACTCTGTAGGCATAATCGCGGGCACTTTCACGCGCACCACGTTCAAGAACTTGTAACATTGCGACCTCTCTATTGGCATACTAGCATAGTACTATCATCGGCTGACAGCACCTGTCAATCTTTTCTCGGATAACTTATACGTGGGAAACACACGAGACAGGAGAAAAAATCACCAATCCATATTAACTTGACACATTGACTTAGAGTGTTCAGTACCATACCATATGCGAGAGACCACAATACATGCGAACACTCTTTCGGTCCACTACGGACCAGAGGGAGTACGAGTACGACTCCGATTCGAAGGAGGCCATTCCATGATCATCGTACGCGAGGTGACCACCAGGGCCGACTGGCACACCTTCCACACCTTCCCCATCAATCTGTACGCCGACACACCTCAGTACATACCGAGCTTGATCCAGGATGAGAAAAGGAGTTTCAATCCAAAGAAAAACCCTGCTTACGACTATGTAGAGACCATCTGCTTCCTCGCCTTCGCCGACGGGCGTCCGGTAGGACGGATCTCCGGTCTTATTAACCATAGGATGAACGAATTGAAGCACGAGCGAACCGTCCGCTTCCACCGATACGATGTCATCGACGACTTTGAGGTCTCGAAAAAACTCTTCGACGCCATCACCTGTTGGGCAAGAGAACATGGTATGAATCGGATGATCGGACCTATTGGCTTTTCCAATCTGGACAAGCAAGGTCTCCTTGTCGAGGGTTTCGAAGAGACGGGAATGCTCATCACGCTCTACAATCACCCCTACTATGAAGAGCATCTACAGAAACTGGGTTTTTCAAAGGATGTCGACTGGGTCGAATATCGCATTGCGGTACCTGAGAAGATCGACGATAGAATCGAGCGCATCTGCAATCTTGCCATGAAAAGAAACGGATACCGCCTCCTTGAATTCAAAACGAAACGAGCAGTCGTGCCCTACGCGAAACAGATGTTCCACATGTACAATGAGTCATTCGCAGCGTTGCACGGATTCATTGCTCTTTCCGACAAACAGATCGACAGAGCTGTGAAACAGTTCATCGGACTCATCTCTCTCGACTACATCTTCATTGTGGTAGATGCAGAGGATCAGGTACTCGGCTTCGGTATCATGGCTCCCTCGCTGTCAACGGCCCTGAAGAAATCGAAAGGACGCCTCTTCCCACTCGGTTGGTATCGGATACTCCGATCGATGAGACACCATACAGTTCTTGATATGTACCTTATCGCTGTGAAACCGGCATATCAAGGGCGCGGGGTGAATGCAGTGATCATCAACGAGGGGGTGAAAAAAGCAATGGAACATGGTGTCCATTTTGCAGAAACCGGTCCTGAGCTTGAAGAGAACGTGAATGTCCAGTCACAATGGAAATTGTTTCAGGTGCGCCAGCATAAGAGAAGACGCTGCTTCGTCAAAACCCTGGAGGAGTCGATCTAGCCGCCCCTACCATCTTGGAATGCTCAGCGAAAAATTTTGGGAGAGGAGATTTTTTTCTTGCAATTGGTATACTAGCATGCTAGTCTGTTCACGAAGCGGAAAGCAAGAGGAGTCACCAACATGAAAATGGCTTTGCGATGGTTCGGTCCATCGTTCGATAGTGTGAACCTACAATCAATCAGGCAGATCCCCGGTGTAACGGGTGTAGTTACTACATTGCCCGATCTGGCTGCCGGTCAGCCTTGGCCAATTAAGCGGATTCAGGATTTGGCGAAAATGATCGAAAGTCAAGGGCTCCAATTGCATGGAATAGAGAGTGTGAACATTCACGACTCTATAAAAGCAGGAACCGATCAACGCGATCACTACATCGATATCTACCGTCAGACGTTGAGAAACTTGGCTACGGTGGGAGTCGATCTGGTTTGCTACAATTTCATGCCGGTGTTCGACTGGACACGTACAGACCTCGCAAAGGTACGTGAGGACGGCTCAACGGTCCTCGCCTACGACCAACAGATTCTAGAGACCTACAAGCCGGATCAGATGCTCCATGAGATGGGTAAGAAATCAAACGACTTCCTGCTACCCGGCTGGGAACCTGAACGGCTGGGTGAAATACGGGAACTGCTGGGAATGTATCGGAACCTGACCGAAGAACACCTGTTCCAAAATCTAGTCTATTTCCTCGAAGCAATCATTCCGATCTGTGAAGAGACGGGAATTCGGATGGCCATACACCCCGATGATCCCCCATGGTCGGTATTCGGACTACCGAGAATCGTCAAGAATCGGAGAGACCTCGAGCGGGTTCTCGGAGCGGTGGATAGTCCATACAACTGCGCGACGCTCTGCACAGGCTCGCTCGGAAGCAACCCGGACAACCCGCTCGTGGATATAATCAGGTCATTGGGAAATAGAATAGCATTCGCCCATGTGAGAAATCTCAGACACACAGCGCCGGGAGTATTCGAAGAGGCGGCACACTTCTCTTCCGACGGTTCGTTCGATCTGTATGCCATCATGGAGGCTCTGTACGATGTCGGTTTCGATGGCGTCATTCGCCCCGATCATGGTCGAGCGATCTGGAACGAGGTGTCTCTGCCCGGTTATGGATTATATGACCGTGCTCTCGGATCTCAGTACCTGCTCGGGATATGGGACTCGTTGCTCCATACGAAAACAAAGAAAAAACGGATTTCTGTGAGAAATCCAGCGAAAATCATATCTGCAGCAAACATCTTCGCTGTAGAGAAGGAAGGTTCTCATGCGTAAAAAATTATTGGTAGCTCTCATGCTCGTGTGTTTCGTAGGCACGCTGTCGCTCTTTGCCCAAGGTTCTCAGGAGTCGAAGGTATACAATCTGCGCACATCCACAAACCTTGCACCGGGAGGAACTGTCGGTAAGGGTCTCGCCTATTTCGTTGAATTGGTCAATGAAGCATCCGATGGAAGAATCAAGGCCACTGCAAACTATGGTTCCGAACTGGGTAGCCAGAGAGAGCAGGTCGAAATGGCTCAGACCGGATCGCTAGAAATGGTTGTTGCTGCACCGGGAACAGGTCCTGGAGTCTGGGTGCCCGAACTCATGATGTTCGAGTTCCCCTACCTCTTCGAAGACAACGATCACTACCTCAGAGTTCTCAAAGGGATGGAAGAAGAGGTTTCGAATCTCGTAAAACCACACGGCTTCACCGCTGTTGCAGGACAGTCTATGGGGTCAAGACATATGATGACGAACAAGCCGATCAATCAATTGTCCGATCTTGCCGGGCTCAAAATGCGTGGTCCGAACGCAGTGTACATCTCTATGTTCAACAGACTTGGAGCTTCAGGAACGACCACCGACTGGAATGAGATCTATAACGCGATCAGCACTGGTGTCATCGATGGTATGGAAGCTTCGCCGAGTATGATCTACTCCATGCGCTTCCACGAAGTGGCAAACTACATGGCGGAGACAAATCACATCATGGCTGCAGTCTACTACTTCTTCAACACCGATTGGCTGGAGAGTCTCCCCGAAGATCTCCGAGAAATCGTACTGGATGCTGCAGACAAGGCTGCTCAGTATCAATCTGAACTCGACATTGCCGATCAGGAAGCTGCACTCGAAAAAATGATTGCTGAAGGTCTCACTGTCACACAACCACGGGATATGGACGCATTCGTGGAGGCAACCAAGCCCATGCTCGACGAATATCGTGCTAAGGGAGCAAATTGGGCAAGCTTCATTGATAAACTGCTTGCAATACAGTAGAAACAATGTATCTAATTCTGCACGATTCCCCCACTTCGGTCGGGGGTGTCGTGCTGTACAGTGAGGGGCTATATGCTACGAAAGATTTACAAGCTATTCCATGCGATACGTGTCACAGGAATCATTGCGGTACTCACCGTGATCATCACCCTCGGCACTGTCCAGATCGTACTCAGATATTTCTCCCCTGCCCAGCTCAGACCCTTCCCATGGGGCGATGAGATCATGAGACTATTGAATATCTGGATGGTCTTTCTGGCAGCAAGCCTAGGAGCAAAGGAGAATACCCATCTCAGTATGGATTTTCTGATCAAGAAACTCTTCAAACCTGAACGTGTCGAGCTGGTGAAACGAGGTGCAACCGTCATCGTGATCGTGGCCCTTGGTCTTATCATCTATCATGGAACGTTGCGTACGATTGCCAACACACGTGCCATGCTTCAGAATATCTCCATATCGATTTCTTGGTTCTATGCAGCGATTCCTGTCGGCTGCGCATACCTCCTCTTTGACTATCTCTTGATACTCATCTACGGAGAGCACCCATTTTCCAGGAAAAAAGAGAGCGGAGAGGAGATCACCGATGAAGATATCCCCGAGTTCCTCAAAGAGAACACCCCTGAAGGAGTGAAATAGTATGTTGCACGTTGCACTGGTATTCTTGGTACTCATCCTGTTCATCCTACTCGGATTCCCCATTTTCATGGCAACGATCATCACATCGGTGGTGTTCATCTTCGCTCTCGACATTCCCTTCTCGGTGGTCATAATCAAGTTGTTCGGGAGTGTCGATTCGTTCGCACTCATGGCGATCCCATTCTTCATATTTGCAGGAAACGTTATGATGGAGGCGAAGATCACCGATCGGATCGTCTCATTCGCCAATTCGATCGTTGGTCAGTTCAAGGGTGGATTAGCCCATGTGAATATTGCCGCATCCATCCTTTTCGCAGGAATCCAAGGCTCAGGGGCCGCCGATGCATCTGCAATTGGTTCGGTCATGATTCCCTCTATGACAAAACAGGGGTACGATGCCGACTATGCGGTTGCAGTGACCGCATCTTCCTCGATGATTGGTCCCATAATCCCACCGAGTATCGCTATGATCATGTACTCCTACTATACAGAACTGTCTGTAGGGAAACTATTTATAGGAGGGCTGCTTCCTGGGATCATCATCGGTGTGGCACTCATGGTAGTCAACGGCATATACTATAGAATCCGAAAATACGACATGCCACAACACCGATTCAGCTTCCGAAACTTTTTCCATGAGTTCGGAAGATCCATCGGCGCCCTGATCATGCCGCTAATTATCATCGTCGGAATTGTAGCTGGTGTATTCACCCCCACCGAATCGGGTATCGCAGCTGCACTCTATGGGATAATCTACGGGTTCTTCATCTCAAAGAATCTCACCTGGAAGAAAATGCCGAAAATCATTCTAGACTCTGCCGCAACCACCGCCATGGTCATGGTTACGATCGCAGCGGCTGGCGTGCTCTCGAACGTTCTAGTCAGACTAAATTTCCAAAACGAGATAGTGAATCTCGCTGTGACATCGTTCAGCAGCCCCTATACAGCGACACTGTTTCTCATGTTGGTAGTTACCATACTCGGTTTGTTTCTCGATCCAACTGTGTTGATTGCTATGTTCGCCACGGCCATGCTGGCAGCGGGGACCGCACTCGGGTTCGAACCGATCCACTTCGGAGTACTCATGGTTATTACTATGCAGTTGGGTGCAATAACCCCTCCTGTGGGCACATTCTTGTTCATCAGTTGCTCGATAGCCAATATTTCCTTGGAGAAAAGTACGAAAGCCCTGTTGCCATTCTTCCTTGTTGAAATTATCGTGACCGTATCTATCCTGTTCATGCCGTGGCTCGTTACAGGATTGACTAGCCTACTATTCTAAGGGATGGTAGTACTGAAAGGGGATAATATGCAAAAAAAGGCAGATGGACAGAATTATGCACCGAAGGGAGTGAGTAAACCGGTATGCTCACCAGGAGACTTTCCAGTTGGAATCATCGGTTTGGATCATGGCCATATCTATGGCATGTGCAACGGGTTGCAAGAATCTGGAGCATCGATCGACTTCGTATACGATCCTGATCCTGAAAAGGTAGCAACCTTTCTAGCTCGATTTCCAGATACTCGAGTAGCGCGTTCGGAGCAGGAGATACTCGAATATGAGAAGATCAAACTTGTCGCGAGCGCATCTGTTCCCGAAGACAGAACCCCACTCGGTATCCGAGCCATGCAGCATGGCAAGGACTTCTTCGCTGACAAACCCCCCTGTACCACGAAAACACAGATCCAAGAGGCACGATCCTGTGTAGCCGAAACTGGTATGAAGTTTGGCGTGTACTACAGTGAAAGACTCCACGTTGAGGCAGCGACCCGAGCGACCCAGCTCATTCAAGATGGAGCGATCGGACGAATTGTCCAGGTTATGGGTTGGGGCCCGCACAGGGCAGCAATACATACCCGACCCGCCTGGTTCTTTGATAAAAACAGGTACGGAGGAATTTTAGTCGATATCGGGTGTCATCAGATCGAACAGATACTATCGTTCAGTGGATCGGAAGATGGGACGGTCACCAGTAGTAGAATCGCGAACTACCATCATGCGCAATATCCGAATTTCTTTGATTTCGGCGATGCTACACTGACGACCGATACTGGCTGTGCCGGCTACTTTCGGGTAGATTGGTTCACCCCGAACGGACTGGGAACGTGGGGAGATGGTCGCACGATCGTGCTCGGAACCGATGGATACATCGAATTGCGCAAGTACTTGGACATTGCACGCGACCCAGAAGGGGATCATGTCTATCTTGTGAATCACGAGGGTGAACATCACGAATGTGTCGCGGGGAAGGCCGGTTTTCCGTTCTTTGGCCAATTCGTCCGTGATTGCCTGGACAGAACCGATCGTTCGATGAATCAGGACCTCGTGTTCCGTGCAATCGAGCTAGCGGTCGAGGCAGAGAACTCAGCTACGAACATTACAGAAAGAGAGGGGTGAATCATGGCTATTTCAGGGAAGATCGTAGTAATCACTGGGGCTGGAGGTGTCCTGTGCAGGGAGTTTGCTCGAGCTCTGGCTGCCGATGGAGCGAAAGTCGCACTCTTGAACAGAAGTTTCGACAAGGTAGAGCTTCTAGCGAACGAACTGGTTGGGCAGGGAGCTGAAGCACTCCCCTTCCAAGTGGATGTGCTCGACAAGGAGGGTCTTTCCAAGGTACGAGCATCCATCAGGGAAGCCTGGGGTCCCTGTGACATCCTCATCAACGGTGCCGGTGGGAATATGAGCAAAGCAAACACCTCGATTGAATACCACGAAGGGGAGCCTGCTACAGACGAGACCTCCTTTTTCGATCTGGAGGACAATCAGATTGAGGCAGTGTTCAATGTGAACTTCATGGGAACATTGCTTCCCACAAAGGTTTTCGCACAGGACATGGCCGGAAGAGACGATTGCTGTGTTCTGAACATCTCTTCGATGGCTGCCTATCATCCCATGACGAAAGTTCTTGGCTATGCGGCAGCAAAAGCAGCTGTGAATAATCTCACCGAGTGGCTCGCAGTCCATTTCTCGAAAGTCGGCATACGAGTCAATGGATTGGCACCTGGATTCTTCGCCACTGCCCAGAACAGATCTCTCTTATTCGACAACGAGGGAAATCTCACATCGCGATCACACAAAATCATCGCAGGAACCCCTATGGGGCGTTTTGGCGAGCCAAAAGAGCTTGTCGGAACAGTGAGATATCTGGTCGATTCGGCACAATCCGGATTCGTGACTGGAATTACCGTTCCAGTAGACGGTGGTTTTCTCGCATACTCGGGAGTCTGATTACTTACAGTAAAAGCTGTCGTGCAGGTGCTTGACATCCTGCCTGCAGCACCATACCATGACCATCAAGCGGTTCGGATGGTTCCACGCCATCCGCTAAGAGGGAAACGGGTGAAAGTCCCGTACGGTCCCGCCACTGTTATGAGGTAAGAACGGCTGCCGAGAGGCAACCACTGGAGTTCGCTCCGGGAAGGAGCCGTTACGTATTCCTCAGAGTCAGGAGACCTGCCGCTTGAGAACCTGTCGATCGATTCGATCGGACCTACGGTGCATAGGTCGGGTGTGCAGTCTCATACCCAGCACAACGGAAGGAGTCATGGGTATGATCATGTCACGAAAACGAACCCTTTTGCTAATGCTCAGCATGTTGCTGGCTATTTCGATCTGGTCGCCACTTACGGCACGAGGTGCATCCGAACATTCGCCTACAGAACAGGTAGTGACTGTCACAGATTCACGAGGCATCACCCTCTCATTGCGTAGCTATCCACAGCGCATTGTCTCACTGAGTCCGAATATCACTGAGACGATATTTGCCCTTGGAGGATCGGACAGGCTCGTTGGGATAACGGACTACTGCGACTACCCGGAAGCGACTCGTGACATTCCAACAGTTGGAGATCTGCTCACACCGAACGTCGAGCGAATTGTGGCGCTCGAACCCGATCTCGTCATCATCAGCAATCTGGGACAACTCCAGACCATTGAAGCGATAGAGCGAACTGGCATTCCAGTCTCATTCATCGATGAACCGGAGTCCATGGAGGGGACCTATGAGATTATTACCAAAACAGGTTTGCTCATAGGCAAAGCCGAAGAGGCACAGCTCCTGATCGAGTCGATGCAAAAGACCATGGCAGACATATCAGGGATCGCATCCGAGCCTCATCCAACCGTGTACTATGTTGCAGGCTTCGGCGAGTGGGGAGATTTCACAGCAACTGGAGATACGTTCATCCATGACATCATCACACGAGCTGGCGGAGACAATATTGCCAGCGATGCTGTAAACTGGAGTTTTCAACTCGAACTGCTTCATGCATACGATCCCGATATCATCATTCTACCGCCACTATGGGGCTCCACATTCGAAGAGACATTGCAACAGTTCGTCGATCATCCGAGTTACGCGCCGCTCTCCGCTGTACAAGCAGGACGAATTATCACGATAGATAACAATATCATAGAGCGACAAGGACCACGGAGTGCACAAGCTGCAATGCAACTCGCCGAACAATTTCTCATGCATGCGTGGTAGCGATCATGGTTAAGAAGCGGTTCATCTCGCCTTTGGCGGTTACTCTACTGGCCCTGCTCCTACTTCTACTCCTGACTGCCATGTCACTCGGTCCAGCCGGCATTCCTGTATCTCAGATTATACACATTCTCTCTGCAGGCCCTCAGGCAGGTGATAGTGCGACTACATTCAGCACAGCCCAACACAGGATCATCTGGAGTCTCAGGCTCCCCCGACTGCTCACCGCATTGGTCGCCGGCATCGTGCTCTCAGTCTCGGGAATGGTGTACCAATCCCTTTTCCGGAACCCCATGGCTGATCCCTATGTTCTGGGTATTTCAAGTGGTGCTGCATTCGGCATCTCATTAGCTGCCTTTCTCGGAATCATCGGAGGAGCTACCGGTATATGGCAAGTTCCGCTTGTAGCTTTTGCTGGAGCTGCGGGAACCGCTTTCGTGATACTGATTCTCAGTGGTGGAGTGCGAAGGTCTCCCACGACACTGCTGCTCACTGGTGTGGCCTTGAATTTTCTCCTCTCTGCTCTCATGACGCTGTTCATGTATTTGAACCGGGCACAACTGCAGAGCATTATGCAGTGGACACTGGGAAGCTTCAGCTCGGCATCTTGGGCGAAGCTCGGCATATTGACTGTTGCAGCTATGATTGGCATAGCTCCGATACTCTTTCTGACCAGAGAACTCGATATCCTTCTCCTCGATGAATCGTCAGCTCACGCACTTGGTGTATCGGTCCGAACTGTTCGCATCATACTCCTCGGGTTCACCACATTTGCCACGGCGGTGACCGTGGCTTTCTGTGGCACCATAGGATTTGTCGGACTCATGGTTCCTCACATCATGCGTCTGATCACCGGTCCACAACATAGAAGACTCCTACCATTTTCCATGATAGGAGGAGCGATCATGATGGTGGGAGCCGATACCATAGCACGGACTGCACTCGGTTCATCGGAACTCCCCGTTGGCGTGATCACCGCGATAGCCGGAGCACCGCTGTTCATTGTGCTCCTGGTCAATACCAGAAGGAATTCGCCATGAGTCCAACACAAGCTGCCGAAATAAAGCACCTCGACTGGGCATATCGATCAAAACCACTGTTCAGGAACCTCTCCATATCGTTTCCCAGTGGGTCGTTCATCACGATTGCGGGGCCGAACGGGTCGGGTAAAACAACACTACTCCGTCATATCCTCGGGATGCTCCATGGAAAATCGGGTTCGATTTCATTGTTCGAAAAACCGCTTGATGAGTACGCCCAACGAGAATTGGCTAGGACAGCCAGCTACGTTCCGCAACAGAGTCGACTTGAATACGACTTCACTGTCTACGAATGTGTTGCGATGGGACGATATGCACACGGAGACCGACTCTCAGTACTCCAGGAGACCGATCACCGTATCATTAAGGAGGCGTTGTCATCCATGGCTTTGTCGCACCTGTCCAATCGCATATCAACCGAATTGTCGGGAGGCGAATACCAACGTATGCTGATAGCCCGGGCACTGGCGCAGCAGTCCAAGGTCATTCTGCTTGACGAACCGGTGAGCCACCTCGATATCCATAACCAACGGGAGATACTTCGCCTGCTTCGCAGCCTCGTCGACCGAAATGTAGCCACCGTGATCTGTGTGCTTCACGATCTGAATGCCGTAGGTGCATTCAGCGACTTGGTCGTCATGATGCGATCGGGAATCATCGTTGCTGAGGGAACGGTACACGAAGTGCTCACGAAGGAGCGAATAGAGAGCGTCTATCGGATAGAGGCGGATCTTGAGATGGACAAAGCCACCGGCAGGCCCATCATTCTCCCCCGGTGGAGAGGTTAACCGGTTCGCTTGATAATATGGTGTCCGAATTGCGTGGATACGACTTGACTGACAGCGCCGACTGAGAGGCGTTTCACAGCCTGTTCGAATGCCGGAACCATCGCCCCCTCTCCGAACCAACCTAGGTCCCCACCTTTACTCTTGCTTGGACAGGTAGAAAAGTCCCGCGCAACAGCAGCGAAGTTGGCTCCCCCTCTGATGCGCTTAAGCAGATCTTCGGCGAGTTTTCTATCTTTCACCAGAATATGACTTGCACGAAACTCCATGATAGTCTCCTTGTCTCTTTACCGTATTTGTTCTCGCAGGATATCGATATAATACCTGGGCTCGAGTGGCAGGTTTGCAACACCGAGAGAGTTGCGCATTTCAGCTAATCGCTCTACAGCACGATTGATCAGACGTTCATTACCATCCTCGTACACTAATAATTCAATCTCGAGATACCATCCCAGATTGTGGACATATACTAGTTCCAATGTAAGATCACGTTCACTCCAAACAAAGCCCGTTTTCTCCTTGCGAATAAGTTCTCGATACCCCAGCGATCGAACGAACGTTTCGACCGACTCTTCTTCCCCTATCGGGACCGTAAATTCGATCTCTTTGTTCACCTCGATGCCGTCGTCTCGATGCCGCTTGATTTTCCGCGTTACCACCAGAGACGAAAAACTTTGTCGTAGGCGAAATTCGGCAGTCTCACCATCGAGGGTGAAGTAGGTATCTTGTTTCTTCAGCGGTAGTGGCTCGACTGAACCGAGCACAGTGCGGATTCGCCGTTCAATCTCTGGAACCTGTTGTTCTGTAAGAGCGACCTTGCACTCGATCTCATGCGCCATGACCTACCACCTACACTCTACTCTTTCCAAGGGAATATCATGCCCTTGAGCGTTCTGTGGCCAATGTTCTCCCTCTCATCGAATAGGAGTTCCTCCCATGGAATGTCTTTCTTCAGTGTTTCTGGGTGCTCCTCAATATAGTCGTACTTAAACATGAGGAGCTTCATGGCAACCTGACGTGAGAGCATTATTCCCGATGCTCCCGGGATGATGGTTGCAAAAAATAACGTGAGCAAGAGATTTACCAGATGGTAGAAACCGAAGAACAAAGAGAATCCAATATTGTCTGCCACGATGATGAGAGACTTCTTTAACGTCTTGAGTGGACGATCCTTTGGCATGTGAGTAGCCAGAGGATAGAAATACATCATAGCCATTGCTAAAGCTAGAGCAACCCAGAACATGAGAATGGCAATGAAGAAAGTCACGAGCGAACCATAGGAGAGGTAGAATGGGATTATGAACAGGGTGAGTGTCGCCAATACCAGATTCACCAGCAATTGCAATAGCGCGTGTCTCCAGATCTTCATGAAGCCGGCTTTGAATTCAGAAAACCCTGGTCTGGAATAATAGGCGAACTCTTTTACATGAACACTTACCATACCGGTGTAGAAAGCATGAAGTGCAAGTGAGACCACCGCAAGTGCGACTCCACCGGCAAATGAGACAGGTAGCAATTCCAATGCGCCATAGACACCACCGAGAACTACGAGATACCCTAAGTTCAGAGTCACCAATGAGATCAGATTGTCCCAGCCATCGAAGAATGCCTTTTTTATAAAGAAGCCTGTCATAGCGATAGAGTACCTATGTTCCAGAATTTTTGCAAGCTGAGCACGAAAATCAGGTGTGCAAAAGGTCCCGATCTGCTCTAGAGAAGACACTGACTATGTTATTTTCAGCAAATTCGACAAGGTGGTTTTAGGCGACCCGCGCAAAAGCCCCCTACCCACCTTGTCTTCTTCATTAGCTTATTTCGGAACTTACCCGAGTAGCTTCAAAGCTGTACGAACGTGCAGTTCGACACCGATCGGAAGTGATGCCTCATCGATCGTAAACTTCGGGTGGTGGTGCGGATAATCCGACTTGGCCTTGGGATTGTTGATACCAACGAATGCGAAAGCCCCCGGAGAATCGACCAGGTAATCGCTGAAATCCTCTCCGGCCATGGTTCTGATCTTCGTGGTGACCTTTGACTTGTCTCCGAGCACCTCAGCTGCGGCCTCACGCATGGTCTGTGCCATCTCGGGATCGTTTGAAAGCAGATTGTTTCCTACCTGAAATGAGAGATCGGCAGTCACTCGGTATGCGATACAGATATTCTCAACAATCCGTCTGAACCTCTCCATGATATCCTCTCCTCCCTCATAGAGAAACCGGATGGAGCCTTTCATACTGACTTCTTCAGGAACGATAGTCGTGTTGCTCCCCGCCTTGAATTCGGTGACCATGATGACAGCAGGATTGAGTGCATCGATTTCGCGTGTCTGGATTGTCTGGGCGGCTTGAACAATGGCTGAAGCTGCAATGATTGGATCGACTGATTCATGAGCGAAACCTGCATGTCCGCCTTTTCCCCTGACTTTGAGAAAGAAATAATGACTGGCAGCCATCTGTGGCCCATCCACAATGTCTATCTCTCCAGATGGAGTCTGGGACCAGAGATGAATGCCAAAGGATGCATCCACTTTGGGATTCTCCATCACGTGCTCGTCGATCAGCTTATAGGCTCCGGCATCTTCCTCATTTGGTTGAAAGACAATCTTCACAGTTCCTTTGAGATCATCTTTCATCTCAGTGAGAATTTTTGCAGCAATCAGCATCATCGACATATGGCCATCATGCCCGCACGCATGCATGAGCCCCGCATTTTCTGAGGCAAAGGACAGACCTGTCTCTTCTGTGACCGGCAATGCATCCATATCAGTTCTCAATAAAACTGTTTTTCCGGGTTTTCCGCCCGTAATTAGAGCCACGACTCCGGTTCCGGCGATTTTTTTTGGTTCAAGTCCGAGCTTTCCCAGATACTCCATAACAATCCTCTGCGATCGCTTTTCCTGAAACCCGAGTTCGGGATGCCGATGGAAATCCCGTCGAAGTTCAACAAGCTCATCATTCAATTGTTCAATTCGTTTCTTGATATTCATAACCATCATTTTCCTTACATGATTGAGACCAGAGACCCCGTACAGATCTCTGGCCCCATATTCAAAAAGCTAATACTATTTACTTCTGCGGGTCAATTTTTGTGAAATACTCGTCCGTCAGTTTAACAACAACCTTGTAGAACGCCATGATGACGATAAGGTTGATTGCAACCGTTGTTGCCATGAACGCATCAAGGAGACCCCAGACAACCTGAAGACCGCCGACCGCACCGACAACTAGACCAACCAAGAACAGAATACGGAAGGGAAAGATTACCTTGTTGCCGAAGCAGTAGGTCAGGCCGATCTCAGAATAGTATTCTGCAACCAAGATAGTTGTGTAGGCAAAAAAGATCATGGAGATCGTCACTACCATATCCCCTGGGCCCCAAAGTCCGATTTTAAAAGCACTCGCTGTGAGGCTTGCACCTTGCTCGCCGGTACCGATAGCGCCGGTGATGACGATGACCAGACCAGTGAGAGTACACATAACGATGGTATCTACGAAGACTTCGATAACACCCCAGATCCCCTGTCGAACCGGATGATCAACTGTTGCAGTTGCATGTGCGAACGGAGATGTTCCCATACCAGCCTCGTTGGAGTAGACACCTCGTGCAAATCCGTTCCGGATGGCGAGTATGAATGTAGATCCTGCAAAACCGCCGACCGCAGCTCCTCCGGTGAATGCACTGGACACGATAGTTCCAAATGCTGCTGGAAGCTTGCCAATATTTATGATGATTATCAGCATAGCTCCGATAAAATAGATAACTGCCATCAACGGTACAACTTTTTCCGCGACCTTTCCAATTCTCTTGATCCCACCGAGGATAACGAGACCAACGAGGACAGCTACGATGATACCGGTAAGCAGATGATCAATCGCGAATGAGTGGGAGAGCACGTCAGCAATGGAGTTTGATTGTACAGCACCAGAGATGAGAAACTGTACGAAGAACAGAAAACTCCAGATGAACGCCAACCAACCCCAGTTTCCTTTCGCTCCATTCTTCAAAATATACATGAAACCACCGCGATACTCACCGGTCTCGGGATCCTTCTCGCGGTAGTGTACACCAAGTACAACCTCAGCATACTTTGCAACCGCTGCAAGTACTGCCACCACCCACATCCAGAACAACGCTCCAGGACCACCGAGAGCGACCGCAACTCCGACACCTGCGATATTTCCAACACCGAGTGTTCCTGCAAGAGCCGACGATGCAGCCTGGAACGGAGTGAGGGTACCCTCTCCCTTGAGATCCTTGACGAACATCTTCCCGAACGTGTTCTTTGCAATATACCCGAATTTCCTGAACTGTAGGAATTTCAGGACTATAGAAAAAACAACTGCGGCGATGGTGATGATGATAATCAGCGGCCATCCCCACATGAACCCAATGTATGCATTGAGTACATTCATGAAAGCATCCATATACCCCTCCTTTTTTGGTATACTCATTGTAACACAGCACCCTCCCCACAGATGGAGCCGTTCTGCTGTCTGTACCACACGATGCCTGAGGTCATTGGTATATCTTGGCTGTTACAAAGTCATATCCCTTGAACAATAATTATAAGGGACCATACCGCTCACGTCAAGAGACGATTTTGACAGAGGCAGGGTCCTGTAAGGTAGATTGCACGTGTTCTATTTCCACTTCCCACCTCCAATATCGCAAACAAGCAGAATGAGTTGAGCCAAAAAAACACTCCCCTCACCCCGTATCCGTTAGGACGTTGGCAAGAGAAGTGTAATATAGCGGCGAAGGGACTCGGACCCCTGACCGAACGGATATGAGCCGTTTGCTCTACCATCTGAGCTACGCCGCCAAGCAATGTGTCGCAGAACACGACAGGCGCAACTATACCCATGAAAAGCAACCCTGTCAAGAGCCTTTAATCGGAAAACTGAATCGAAAACCGAGACGACATGGCACGGGAGAACAGGATCTCATACAGTCTCTAGGGAAACACAAGTGTAACGATCTTCCAAACTCCCCTCTCCTCTTCGCTGAGTATCAGATTCCACCTCTGAGATACCATCTCGGCTTGTTTTACCAGAATTGGAACCAGGGTATAATCGGGATATATGCTCGCCTCTCCCACAGTGAACGTGGCTGGCAGGACCGATGCAAGTAGCCTCCCATGCAGTCGATTCAAAGCGGGAACCTCCTCAGAGTGCACGTACTGATCGAACCAGCTGGTTCCATAGAAATCTCGCATTGCCTGATAGACAACTCGCACCGACTCGTGGGTAGGTCTCAGAGGATCCTCGATACGGGAGAACTCAGCTGTTTGTGGAAAAGATCCTCCGCGATGCCTTGCCAACAACTGCTCTTGCATAACCGAGTCGGCAGCAACGGTCACCGTGACCAGAAAAAAGAGGATGAGGGAAATGTGTCGCCTCCACACTGTCATGGTTTTATGATTGCTTGAAAACAGGTCATTGTCAAATGCTGCTGGACACTCTTTGGTGCTTTCTGTAGGATTGCATTGATGGACAGAGACACCTTGCGCTCACAGATTGTACACCTCAACGCAGACTATACCCATACCGTCAGAGATCCACTTTGGCGAGACATTCCGCTCTCACCTGGATTCAAGGCTCTGTTTTCCAGCACTGCCATGCAGAAGTTAAGCCGCATCAAGCAGCTTGGTCCCGCTCACCTTGTATACCCTGGTGCAGTGCATACCCGACTCGACCACAGTATTGGAGTGTTCCATGCGACTCGACTCATTCTCATGAGTCTGCTCACTCGAACGCAGGATTTCGATAGCACTGTTCGGATCAGCAACGAAGGGATGCAGGCGGTGCTCGCAGCGGCCATGCTCCATGATGTTGGCCATTTTCCCTATGCCCATGCATTGAAGGATAGTGTATCGGCTGAGCACGAGCACTTGGGCGCACAGAGCATTGAAGCCGATCAAGAGCTGCGAAACATCATAGAGCAAGAACTACACACCACGGTCGAAGCCGTGTGCAGCATTATAGACACATCGAGACCCAACGATTCTGATGAGATCAACTTTCTGAGAAGTATTCTATCGGGTACGCTCGATCCAGACAAACTCGACTATCTCAGTAGAGATGCTCTCTTCTGCGGCATCCCATACGGCATGCAGGACGCCTCATACATCATTCGCAACCTCACTATAAGCGAGCAAGAGAAGCGCATAGCTATCCCTGAGGAGGCAATCGGGGCAGTCGAACACCTATTGTTCGCAAAATATGCCATGTATCGGAATGTCTACTGGCATCAGGGGACCCGAAGTGCAACGGCAATGATCAAAAAAGCTGTACGTTTGGCACTCGAGGAGCGCCTATTTTCCGAACGGGACCTCTATGATCGTGATGATGAGTCACTTGCGCTGCTGTTCGAACGGAACCCCAGTTCCGCATCTGCTCGATTGTTCCATGCAGTTCGGAACAACCGTCTCCTCGTTCCTCGCCTGACGCTCCCGTTCGAGTCCACAGCCGAGCATAGGAGACTCTACGAAGATGCAGATTATCGGAGAACCTGTGAGACCGAAATCGTTGGACGCCTACGCAGACTGCACCCCAATCTGGAACAGCATGAACTCATCATAGACATTCCGGAGCACGTATCGTTCGAATCGGATATTCCGATTATCTGCGAGTCGGGAAAGACTATCCCGTTTTCTGAAGCCGATGAGCTATTTACTCCAGATATCGTAAGAACATTTACTGCAAGTCTGCGAAAAATCAGGGTCTACACCCTCTCTTCAATCGATGAAAAACGTGTTGAAAAAGCAGCTGGAGGAGTCATACCACACCATGACTAGAGATACAGAACAAAAGCTCCACCATTGGCAAGAGCTGGTAGCCGGGGATATTCCACCTTGGGTCATGCGATTTATCAAACTCACGGGAAAAGCGATCAATCGACACGAGATGATTCGATCGGGAGATTCTGTCCTGCTCAGTGTCTCCGGAGGTAAGGATAGCCTCGCTCTTGCACTTGCCCTCTCCATTCGTCTGAAATGGCTTCCGATCTCCTACACCTTGCGTGCTGTAATGATCAATTGGATCGAACACCCGATCGATGAGGATGCACGGAGACGACTACTCGATTATTTTGATGCATTAGGTATCCCGTTGACCATCCTCGACGAACCCCAGTATCCCGAGAGTTTCAAGGGCGAATTCAACTGTTACCTCTGCTCCAGAAATAGGAGAAGAGTGCTCTTCACCTACGCAGCAGAGCACGATTGCAAACTCATCGCTATGGGACACCATTTGGACGATCTGGTGGAGACCTCACTGCTGAACCTCACAAGCAGAGCAAAATTCTCTACCATGCTCCCAGTGCAGGAGTTCTTTACGGGAAAACTCCACATAATTCGACCAATGATTGAGGTACACGAACACACCATACAGAGACTCAGTGAGTACTATCGGTTACCCTGTGTGAAACCGGTGTGCCCGTATGACCAGACAAACATCCGCTCAAAGCTCAAACCGATAGTTCAGCAGCTCGTCCAGATAGACAGAGATGCACGCGAACATATATATAATGCACACCAATTCACCTATAGAATCCCGGACAAATCGGCATCAACTAGCCACTAGCATGAGTAAACACAGTTGCGGTCAATCCTATTTTGCAGTAATGTAGAGTCATGAAAGCAAAGAGGACGACGCACGTGAAAAGAGTGATATTGGTTCTATTGTCAATGGTTGTGTTATCGGCGCCAGCCATGGCGGCGATCACCCCGGTAGGAAGTGCGGGAACCCCGTATCTCTCCATAGTGAGCGGTTCCGATTCGGATTTCTACCAATTCGATGAGCGAGGTGTGTACAGACCGCAGACCGACCCTCCCACGGAACTCCGTGAAGGATGGATCGTACTCTCTGGTCAGGAACCACTTACCATCACCGGAAGAGAAGTCACCATCGTACTGCAACGGGAATCGATACTCACTATAGGTTCGACTCGAGCGAACGACCGTTCATTCTATCTTGTTGCTGGATCGGCATCTTTTTTGGTAGAGCCACCATTCTCAGGATCATTTGAGGTCTCGACCCCTGTCGGTATATATCGGTTATCTGGCCCTGGCGAGATGTTTGTCTCAAGCGACTATGCTGAACTCATCTTCTCCCTCGGTGGAGAAGTTCAGGTAATGAACGCGATTACCCGACAGATTACGGAGATTCCCTCGTTCAGCTACCTCAATCTTGCAGATCCGTTCCTCAACCCGAAAGAGATTTCACAACAGACATATCAGACCCTATCGATTCGACCAGACAGAGATTCTGTCATGATTCTTCCCAGTGCAACGGTCCAAGATGGCGTTACATTCAAAGCCCCGGAACCGCTGTTTCCTGTCGTCAGCGAGCCTGCTCAAGAGCCAACTGTGCTAACTGAGGAACCGACAGAGGAACCGGTCGTACAGATGGAGGCAACAGAAACAGTCGAACCTACTACCGTTGATCCGGTGGAAGTCGAACCTGAGACGCAAGTCGAGACGAAGGAGATCATCGTTCCTGAACCACCGAGCCAGGGCTTGGCTATAACGGTATCCATCACCGCCGACCCCACCGATCAAGCCGAAGAGCTTCCAGAGCCAGAAGTTGCACCGATGCCGACTCCTGTAGTCGATTCGACCGATGATTTCAATGTCTATATTGTCCATACGAACGATATCATGGGATCGTTGAGCGATGAGGGGAGCATAGGGTTCGCCAAACTCGCAACGCTTCTCGATTGGGGACGCGAACTATCAGATCGAAATCTCCTCCTCGATGCCGGAAACACAGTAAGCGGTTCTCCAGTGGCCGATTCGACCTCGGGAGAGACAGTTGCCGTACTTCTGGACATGCTTGGCTACGATGCCATAGCACCAGGACCTGCAGACTATGCATTCGGTTTTGCCCGACTCCAGGAGGCTGCCCAGACGGCATCTCAATTCTCATCAATCAAGGTGCTTGCTGCAAACATCCTCGACGCACACGGCTATCAGGTCTTCGAACCCTACGGGATATATGACCTGAAAGGGTATACCGTTGGAGTCATAGGTGTGAGCGTTCCTCCTCAAGGGTTAGCGGTCGACTTTGTGAACGAGGCAGTGATCTCACAGGCACAGCTCTTGGTCGACGAAGTATCCGAACAGGCAGATTTTGTTGTTCTGCTGGGAAATATCGGCACCTATACAGAGATCACCAGTACCGATATTGCATCCTCGATCAGTGGCATAGATCTCATAATCGATGGAGAAACTGCCAAAACTCCTTCCGGTGGAAGAATTATTGGAGAAACACTCATCGTCAATGCTGGAGCTCAACTCTCCAGTGTCGGTGTTGTGGATATTCAGGTACAAAATGGTGAAGTGGAAGCCCTCTACGCAGCACGAATAGCTGCCGAGGATGTTCTGAATCCTGAATCCAGCACGCTCGCATCGAGTTTCGGTATAGTCTCTGTTCCAGAGAAACCGGAAGTTCGCGATTACATTGCTGCACAGGAGGCTGCCTATGCTGCCAGACAGACATCCGAAACACCGGTAGTCGCAGCTGAACAGACCGACGATACCGTCACTACAGAAGAAGAGGTCGTTGAAACAGCCGATGAAGCACTCACTATTCGAGAGCCATTGGGTATCGTAAGTGGACCTTCCGCTGCTGCAGAGGATACAGTTGACTGGGGAGTGAAGATGGCCTTCAACTTCTCTCGAGACGGAGGCAGGTCCAGCTCTGCGGAACGGATGGGCTTCTCGATTAATCCGTTCTTCAACCACAATGCGTTCGCCATGGGTCTTCAGGCATTTTTCCTGACCGAAGGAGGCCTCTTCTCACCATCGACCTATACAATCGAGAACCTTCGTGATGAATCTGGTACTGCTGCCACAGTAAGCTCTATGCTCAGATTCATCGACTATATCCGGTACGGTCAGCAAGATTACGCCTTCTATCTCCTTGCAGACGATACAACCCCGATATCCTTCGGGAATCGCCTCATGGTCAACAAACTCGGCGTGGCAAGCGGACCTTATGAAGAACATTTGGGGCTCTACAGTACAATCAACATGGGAAACTTCGGCCTAGAAGTCTTCATGGATGATCTATATCTGACCAACTGGCTTGAAGGAAATGCACAAACTGGTGGTGCTCGACTCACCTATCAGATGAGCCCTTCGGTCTCGTTGGGTCTCTCATCGATCGTCACCGCAGACCGGGCTCGAACGATGAACGCCTATCCTGCACTCGATCTCACTTGGACCATCAAGAATGAACGAAGACTCCGAGTCGATGCATTCATGGGTGGGGCGACGAAGATCTCGGTGGATGATTTCTCGTTCGACACCGTCTTTGACAGTGCCGCAAGTGGAATCGGAAACATGTTCCCCAACTTCCTCCTCGTTGGAGGCATGGATTTCAGAACTCTTTCCTGGAACTTCCGAGGCGCACTGGCGGTACAGAATAGCCAGGATCCACTCGTATCCTACGGTTCGTTCAACCAGACTCGCTATTCGGGTGAACGACTCCTCGATCGCAATGCAGGTATCCACTACATGGTCGCAGGAGAAGCTACGTATGCAGGAGACAGATTTGGATTCTCTACATCGTGGGACATCCCGATTGAACACGATTTCTCAAGAATCATTCCGATCGACAGTACATCCAGTACTGGTGATAGGTTTGCTGCAGAACTCAGCTATACCACCGATAATTTCCAGGCAGCACTCGGGTTCCGCAGAGTCGGTATGTTCACCGCGATTGAGAATCTATTCACTTCTGGTTCGATTCGGGACGGAGTAGTTGAGTTCTT